>Ga0307511_10000265_pt1 | contig 54237 bp, 45 predicted proteins | sample 13_EM_MG_FD_200266 | JGI IMG/M metagenome (GOLD analysis project Ga0307511, IMG submission 200266) | Populus trichocarpa ectomycorrhiza microbial communities from riparian zone in the Pacific Northwest, United States - 13_EM | ecosystem: Host-associated > Plants > Roots > Unclassified | place... | reverse complement strand
CGATGATGTCTTTCAGGAACCCTTTACCCAGTTTCCAGAGTACCAGCATTACCTGTTCCTCTGCTTTTGTAAGCGGTTTGTTTACACTCATAATTACTTCGTTATTTTAGCGTATTTTTGAATAACTAGTTTCTTAGTTATTCCGCTAATGTATAACTATTTCCTTAGTTATGGCAATTTTCCCGGCTTTTTTTTAAGAAATCCTGATTTTTTTTTGAGAGAGCGAACCAATTCTTTCCCCAAATGTTAATAAATTGCCAAAGTCAATGTCTGCACATCATCTGCAACGGGTACGATAGCATTGCAAAGCGGCATAACTGTTACCTTCGCACCGGAAAAGCATAAAAATGGGGTTAAAAATTTCCAATTTTAATCCCCAACGCTATGAATTTCCAACTTCCATGACTACTTTTGCAGACGGTTCTGGACGGATTGACATTAAATTTCAAACATCTTTTTGTTTATAACATCTTTTTTGCATCTTTCCGTGAACTCTCACTGCCTAGTTATTGTTAATTAATCATTAGTACCCGACAATCATTTTGTCACCTTTTTATTTTTAGATATGAGGCAACTCAAAATTGCTACACAGATTACGAACCGTGACTCCCAGGCGGTTGAGAAGTATTTGCAGGAAATTTCCAAGATTCCCATGATCACTCCTGAAGAGGAAACGGTCCTGGCTCAGCGGATAAAGATGGGCGACCAGAAAGCCTTGGACAAGTTGGTTCAGGCCAACTTACGTTTTGTGGTCTCCGTAGCAAAGCAGTATCAGCACCAGGGGTTGTCACTGAGTGATTTGATCAACGAGGGCAACCTCGGCTTAATTAAAGCGGCTCAACGCTTTGATGAAACCAAAGGTTTCAAGTTTATCTCATACGCCGTGTGGTGGATCCGCCAGTCCATCCTGCAAGCGTTGGCAGAGCAGGGCAGATTAGTCCGCCTGCCTCAAAACAAAATTGGCACCTACAACAAGGCTAACAAAGCCTACATGGCTTTTGAACAGGAACACGAAAGAGAGCCAAGTACGGAAGAATTAGCTGAACTACTTGAAATGAGCGAGACGGAAATCAACAACATTTTCCAAAGCAATACCCGTCACAGTTCACTCGACGCCCCGGTACACGAGGCTGAAGACGTGGCAATGGGAGATTTACTGGAAGGTGGTGATGAGACAGATGATGACGTGATGAAGGATTCACTGCGTGCGGAGATCCGCCGGGTACTGAAATCACTCAGCCCCCGTGAAGCGGAGATCGTAAATGCTTATTTCGGCCTGGATGGCGAAAATGGGGTCACCATTGAGCAGATAGGTCAGAAATACGATCTGACGAAAGAACGTATCCGTCAGATCAAGGAAAGGGCTATCAAGCGTTTGCAGAAAGCCCGTTACAGCAATGCTCTAAAAGCATATCTGGGATAATCCCTTGCATTATATTCATACTGTATTTTCTATCAAAAAAAGTCCCGGTACTTAAATGCCGGGACTTTTCTCTTTACCCGGACAGCCAGTTCCACCGGTCCTTCCTTAACATCTTATTCACACTCTATCAAACTGGTCGTATAAACGACATTCTCTTTGCTCATTTAGCTTTACTTTTGTTCTCTTTAAATTTTTTACAGCATGGAGCCAATCGTCAGTGAGAAAGTGCATTGTTTAATAATAGGGTCAGGTCCCGCAGGATATACAGCAGCCGTTTATGCAGCCCGCGCTAACATGAAACCCGTTCTTTATCAGGGGATTCAGCCGGGTGGTCAATTGACCATCACCACCGAGGTAGAGAACTATCCCGGATATCCCGACGGCGTCCAGGGCCCTGAAATGATGGTACATTTTGAAAAGCAGGCTACCCGCATGGGGGCAGATATCCGCTATGGATTGGCTACTAAAGTAGACTTCTCCACCCGCCCCCTGAAAGTCTGGATAGATGACGAAAAGCTGATGGAAGCTGATGCTGTCATCATCGCCACCGGCGCTTCCGCCAAATGGCTGGGCCTGGAGAGCGAACAACGCCTCAATGGTTATGGGGTCAGCGCCTGTGCCGTATGTGACGGGTTTTTCTTCCGTGGCAAAGAAGTAGCTATTATAGGAGCGGGAGATACGGCAGCCGAAGAAGCCCTGTATCTGTCCAAATTGACCTCTACTGTACATATGCTGGTCCGTCGCGATAAAATGAGGGCTTCCCGGGTCATGCAGGAAAGGGTCCAGCAGACCCCTAATATCAAAATATATTGGAACAGCGAGGCGGATGAGGTATTGGGTGAGAGTAGGGTAGAAGGCCTCCGGATCCATAATACGAAGTCCGGAGAGAAGACTGTCGTCCCCCTTAGCGGCTTTTTCGTGGCGATCGGACATCAGCCCAATTCAGATATCTTTAAAGAATGGCTGGATCTGGACGAGGCAGGGTATATCAAGACCGTCCCGGGTACTTCAAAGACCAATATTGAAGGCGTATTTGCAGCAGGCGACGTACAGGATAAAATATACAGACAGGCCGTGACAGCAGCCGGCAGCGGTTGTATGGCTGCCCTGGATGCAGAAAGATACCTGTCTGCCAACGGCCTGGCCTGAGGCAAAGCCCTGGGGCACAGAATTATTCCGGACCTGAAGCGAGGCCCCGGATGGAGCCGATAAGCGATGGATCATTATTCACGTTCCCTTAAACTGTTATCATGGTTACCGTTCAATTGCACAATCTGATCTTTTCGGGGCATCACGGCGCTATCAAGGAGGAATTAGCTACGGGCAATACTTTCGAAGTGCACCTGGATGTATTGTATGATGAAAAGGATCGCCCCTTCGAAAGCCTTGAAACCATCGTCAATTATGTGAATTTATTTTCCATTATCAAGCAAAGGATGCACCAGCCTTCCCCTTTACTGGAAAAGATAGCGGATGAGATTATCCGGAAGATCAAAGAGCAATATCCATTTATCCGGGAGATGACCCTTTCTATCTATAAATTGCAGGCCCCCATCGGCAACTTCCAGGGCAAGGCAGGGATCTCGCTGAACAAGAAATTTGAAGAGTAGCTGTGAAACAGCTACAAGCTTTTAGCTTCGAGCTGCAAGCCGTGAGGAGCGCCAAGCTATTAGTTTCGAGCTACAAGTACCTTCATACAATGTCTTTGGTTCCAGCTATCAGCTCAAAGCTTGCAGCTAACAGCTCTAAATGACCTTCCCCTTCCACCGCCCGCTTCGGATATACAGGAAAGAGAAGATAAAAGTAGAGCACCAATACACCCATTCGGACATCCACCCGTAAAGAATGGGCAATTTCCAGCGCTCCAGCACGAAATAGATATAGCAGCAGTAAAAGACCATCGTAATCAGCTCTATAGCCAGGTTGATACGGGTATTCCCTGTACCTGTAACGGCATTCAGCCAGATCGTGGCAATTGACATCATGACCAGGGCCGAAGAGACCACCCGGATAACGGGAATAGCCGCTGATGTAAAGGCTGCATCCTGCCCATAGACCGACAGAAAGGCCTGGGGGAACAAATTCAATAAGATGGCGACTACGGTAGCAAATCCTACGCTTAGTCTCAGGATTTTATAGATGAGCTCGGTCACCCTTTCCTCCATACCCTGGCCGATGATATTACTCACCATGGCATTGGTCGTGGAAGCAAAAGCCCAGGTGAAGACACCGAACAGACCGAAAATATTGCGCATGGTATTACTGATTGCCAGGGCTTGCCGGCCATGATGCTCCACCAGGATATAAAAGAATACCCAACTGACGATGGCAATGGTATATTGAAAGATCAGCGGGGAAGATTGCACCAGGATGAGCCGGATATACTTCGCATCGAATCCCCAATGCTGATATAATTGTAATTCCTTACTGACCCCTTTGGCATTGATCACCATAAAAACCACCCCCATGCCCGCCGCCTCTGCGACGATCGAGGCGATGGCCGCTCCATTGAACCCCAGGGCAGGGAGACCGAAATGGCCAAAGATCAGTCCATAGTCCAGGAATATATTCACTACCGTTTCCGCCAGTGTCCCGTAGACAAGGAACTTGCTTTGATTGGTCCCCACCAGCAACGCATTGCGCATCTGGTAGATATAAAGGAATGGAAGCCCCCAGATCCGGATACGAAGGAATTGCATGGCCTGCTCCCTGAGCGGTTGTGATTTCAGGGAAAGGGACAGCAGGGCAGGGGCTACGAACCAGGTCAGCAGAATGCCCGTAAAAGCCAGCCCCAGGGCAATGATCATCCCCTGGGAAAAGATCTTGCCGATCTCTCCGATCCTTCCTTCTCCCGCTCTGCGGGCGATCAATGCCTGAAGACCGCTATTCAGGCCCTGCCCGATGACAGCAAAAAGAAGATAATAGATGCCCGTGATACCGGCCGTGGACAGGGCTTCGGCATTTTTATCCAGATGCCCCAGAAAAATATTATTGGTGATAAAATTGATCTGGGGCACCAATATGGCAAGGCTGATCGGCAGCGCCATCCGCAGTACGCTCCGGTTGCTGATCGCTACTTTATAGGATTTCTTGTTCTCGGTAATGGTCATTTTTGAAAAAGAGGGCAAGGTAGGACAGTTAGCCCGGATTCCACAGTTTTGTAGTATTATTGCACAACTGACAAATATGCTCAAACCAGCCTTCCAAATCGAAGTATCAGATATAAAAGACACGGACCTGCTGCAGTCACGCCTGCTGGTGGAGGTCAACACCAATTCGTTTAGTTATGTATTGCTCAACCAGCGGAATATGAGCCCCCTGGTGGTAAAATATTATCAGTTGGATCATCCAACGGACAGGCTCCTGACAGAAGTCCTGCGCGATATCCTGCAAGAGGATGAATTACTGCGACGCCCTGTGAAAGAGACCCTGCTCGTCTACAATTTTCCCGAGAGCAGCCTGGTGCCCGAACCCTTATTCAGCACGGACACCAATAAGGAAATTATAGATACCGTTCATGGCAATCTTCATAAAGGACTTATCCTGACAGAGAAAATACCCTGGTGGGAACTCTTCAATGTATATCGTATTTCCCCGGATGTCCATCATCTGCTGCAACAGCAATTCACGGCAGGAAAATACTGGCATTACTATAGCCTGCTCCTGAAAAGCTACAAGATGTTCGATTCCGTCGACGACCGGGACAGCCTTAAGGTGATCTTCTATTCCGATAAGATGGTAGCCCTGGTCATCAAAAAAGGCATCGTACACCTCATGCAGACCTTTTATTACCAGGACACCAAAGATGTGGCGTATCATTTATTGAACTGCTGTCATCAATTGGGCATCAGCCAGGAAGAGGTAAGATTACTGGTAGGCGGCCTGATCGACCGGCAATCGGCCCTGAGCACCGAACTGCATAAATATTTTCTGCAGATCACCTTTGAAGAGATCGACGAGAGTATCAAGGTCACAGACGAACTGAAGGAACTACCTCTGCATTATTTTTCATCCATTCTGAAAATGGCAGTATGCGCATAATCGGAGGCGAATTAGGAGGAAGAAGAGTGACCCCCCCTTCCAAAATGCCCTATACACGGCCTACGACCGATATAGCCAAGGAAGGACTATTCAATATTCTGGAGAACAACCTGGATCTCCCGGAATTGAAGACCCTGGACCTTTTCGGAGGTACGGGCAGCATCAGCTATGAACTGGCATCCCGCGGTGTAAGGGATCTCACCGTCATAGAAAAAGATCCCGCGATGTTCGCCTTCATTCAGAAAAGCGCGCAAGAACTGGGCCTGGAGAATTATAAAGTGATCCGCATGGATGTGTTCCGCTACATGGAACAATGCACGGAAAAATTCGACTTCATCTTTGCCGGCCCCCCTTATGCGCTGACTAATATTGATGAGATCCCCAAAAAGGTCATAGAGCGGCAGTTATTGAAGGAGAAAGGATGGTTTGTCCTGGAACATACGCCCCGTAATGATTACGAAGGCACCCCCTTATTCGTCACCCAGCGGAATTATGGTACGACGGTATTCTCTATCTTTGTAAATAAGGTCTGATGCAGCCCATTTTCATCACCGGCATAGGAACAGATATTGGCAAGACCGTGGTCGCCGCTATCGTGACGGAAGCCTTGCAGGCCGCTTACTGGAAGCCGGTACAGGCGGGGTATGCCGAGGGTACGGATAGCGAATGGGTTGCTGAAAGGATCAGTCATCCCCATGGCAGGATATGGCCGGAGACTTACAAACTTGCCTTACCTGCCTCCCCCCATATTGCCGCCCGTCAGGAAGGGCTGAAGATCAGCCTGGACCGGATTGCCGGCCAATGGACAGCCTCCGCAATCCCGGATCCCGCCTTCAGTAACGGATATCCATCGCCTAAATCTGCCGCCAGGGCCGGTCAACTCCCCGATTACCTCGTCGTCGAAGGGGCAGGCGGCCTGCTGGTGCCCCTGAACGAAGAGGAATTTGTACTGGACCTGGTAAAAAAACTCGATGCTACCGTCATCCTGGTAAGCCGTAACTACCTGGGCAGTATCAACCATTCTCTCCTGACGGCTGCTGTGTGCCAATCTCACGGATTAAAGGTCGCAGGCTGGATCTTCAATGACCAATATCTGCATTACGAAGCGGAGATCGTGCATTGGAGCGGCATCCGCTCTATCGCGTCTATCCCTTTTTATAAGAACCCCGACACAGAGTTTGTCCGGACAGAAGCAGGAAAAATGCGGACTTCCCTCCTGGCCGCCCTTCAGGAAATTTGACTTACCTTTACGGGGGGGATACATACCCACGCCGGGCTCTGCCCGATACCTGAACAATCATATGAATTTTAATTTTCCGCTGTTAAAGCCCATTCGCATCCTCTTATTTCCCATATCCCTGGTCTATGCCCTGATCGTCCGGATGCGTAACTGGTGCTATGACAGAAACATCTTTTCCACTACCTCCTTTAATTTACCCATTATCTGTGTAGGCAACCTGGCCGTAGGTGGCACCGGTAAATCCCCGATGGTGGAATTGCTGATCCGGACCTTAAAGGACCGGTTTGAAATCGCCGTATTGAGCAGGGGCTATAAACGTAAGACCCGGGGGTATGCCCTGGCCAACGCCTCCTCCACGGCCCTGGATATCGGGGATGAACCCATGCAATTCCATAGTAAATTCCCGGATCTTACCGTAGCCGTGGGAGAGGAGCGGATCGTTGCCATTCCGCAACTGCTGCATGACCGGCCGGATACTCAGGCCATCTTACTGGACGATGCCTTTCAGCACCGGTCTGTAAAGGCCGGACTTAATATTCTACTGACGGACTATTCCAATCTGTTCACGCGGGACTGGTGGCTGCCCAGCGGAGACCTTCGGGATGCCCCCGGTAGCTACAGGAGGGCCGACCTGATCATTGTTACTAAATGCCCGGAAGACCTGTCGGAGAGCGAACGTCGTTCCATTATCCACGAGGTCGATCCCCTCAAACACCAGCAGATATTCTTTTCCTCCATCCAATACGGACAGCCCTATCATATCACCGGGGGGGATATCAGCACTTCTTATGCGGATAATAAAAATAGCGGTCAACCTGCTGAAACAGGGGCCGCGGCGACCGTGGAGATCGACGATAAAATGGAAGTATTGCTGGTTACAGGCATCGCCAACCCTGCTCCCTTGAAAAAATGGCTGGACGAAAGATCGGAAGCCTATTATGAACTGGCCTACAGTGATCATCATATCTTCTCTATCGATGATCTGAACAACATCACCCGCCGGTTTAACAGCATCCCCGCCCGTAATAAGATCATTCTTACCACCGAAAAAGATGCAGTGCGCCTGGTCAAATTCCGGCAGGAACTGGAAGGCTGGCCCTTTTATGTCCTTCCCATCGAACCGCGATTTTTATTCGATGACCAGCCCCGTTTTACTGATTTAATTGTTAAATTCATCACCAATTTCTCTGCCGTCCCTGCAACGAATCTGCCGGGACCGGCGCCGAAAGAGAACGTTTAAACACAAATACAGGAGATCTATATCCTACAACATCTAAAAAGAAGATTATGAGCGAGAGCAGAAATAGAAGCAAGAAAAAGAAAAAACCGGACCTCAATGCAGCTAATATATACAAAGGCCGGCTGGACGTCACCCGTTCGGGAATGGGCTTTGTCATCGTGGAAGGCAGGGAACAGGATATCCTGATCCGTCCCTCCGATTTTAATACCGCCCTGCATGGCGACACGGTACGGGTCAGGGTACGGAATAGCTCCGGCAAGAGTGGCCGTGTCCAGGGAGAAGTAGTGGAAGTGGTGGACAGGAAGCAAATGGAATTCCTGGGACATGTAGAACTGAGCCAGTCCTTTGCTTTCTTTATCGCAGATACGGATAAGCCCATGCCGGATATCTATATCCCCCTTTCCAAACTCAACGGGGCTGTTAATAACGACAAGGTTATTGTCCGGGTGGTGGAATGGGAGAAAAATAAAAAGCCTCAGGGAGAAGTCATACAAGTCCTGGACAAAGGCGATGAGAACGACCGCGCCATGAAAGAGATCCTGCTGGAAAATGGGTTCCCGCTCTTCTTCCCCGAAGAGGTAACGGAAGAGTCCGAAAGACTGCCTGACCGGATAGCCGCCTCCGAGATAGAGAACCGGAAAGATATACGGAATATCCTCACCTTCACCATCGACCCGGTCGATGCGAAGGACTTCGACGATGCCATCTCCATCCGCACCTTGAAGAACGGCCATTTGGAGATCGGTGTGCATATTGCCGATGTAAGCCATTACGTAGAGCCGGAGACGGCTCTCGATAAGGAAGCCTATACACGGGCCACTTCCGTATACCTCCCCGACCGGGTCAATCCCATGCTGCCGGAGAGGATCTCGAATGAACTCTGCTCCCTGCGCCCCCATGAGGACAAACTCACCTTCTCCACTATCTTCCAGATGACGGCAAAAGGAGAAGTGAAAAATCATTGGATCGGAAAGACCGTCATCCATTCCGATCACCGCTTCACCTACGAAGAGGTGCAGGAGATCATCGAACAAAAAACAGGACTGCACCAGGAAGAAATAGAAACACTCAATGATATAGCCCAGCGCTTCCGCAAACAACGTTTCAAAAAGGGCGCTATCAATTTTTCTTCTACGGAAGTCCGGTTCAAACTGGACGAAAAGGGCAAGCCCATCGGCATCATGGTGAAGGAAAGCAAGGAAGCCCATCAACTGGTAGAAGAGTTCATGCTGCTGGCCAACCGTACCGTGGCAGAGAGTGTGGCAGCAATCAAGCTGAATAAAAAGCCCGTTCCTTTTCCCTATCGCGTCCATGATACTCCCGACAAGGAAAAATTGCTTCCGTTCATCGAATTCGCAAAAAAATACGGCCATACCTTTGACACCAAAACACCGCAGGCCATTGCAGAATCGTTCAACCAGATGCTGCTAGACGTAAAAGGAAGACCGGAACAGCATGTGCTGGAACAACTGGGTATCCGCACCATGGCCAAAGCCATCTATACGACGGAAAATATTGGTCACTACGGACTGGGATTTGAACACTATTGTCACTTTACTTCCCCGATCCGGAGATATCCGGATGTGTTGGTTCACAGGATATTACAGGAATGTCTGGAAGAGAAAATTGAAATAGACAAGAAGCTGGAAGCCAAATGTCGTCATTCCAGTGAAAGAGAGCGGGCTGCCATGGACAGCGAGCGGGCTGCGAACAAATACAAGCAGGTAGAGTACATGCAGGATTTCCTGGGAGAAGAATTCGAAGGCGTGATCAGTGGAGTAGCCTCCTTTGGATTTTGGGTAGAGACGGTAGCTCATAAATGCGAAGGGCTGGTCAGCATCAACAGCTTATTGGAGTACGATGACTTCCGGCATAATGAAAGTGATTATAGCCTGGTAGGAAGACGCAGCGGACGTCAGTTCCGCATGGGAGATAAAGTGACGATCAAAGTGGTGGCGGCCAACCTTACCAAACGTCAGTTGGATTACGAATGGGTGATTGCCAGCGTGGCCAGGTCGACGGAAGCCACCGGGGAAGAGAACGGGGCGCCTCTAGCAGCAAAAGTTACGGCACCATCAGCTTCATTTCGTTCAAAAGAGGGCCGGAAAGAAGGGAAAAAAGAGGGTAAGGACAAGGAAGGTAAACGGGGAGACAGGGAAAAAGAAAAAAAGCGCAAGAAGAAAAAGAAATAAAGGGTATGCATAGTTTCGAAGAATTATCCGCTGCATTTATCGAGCGTTTCAAAGTGCCCCATTTTCCTTCCCATCCGGCCAGCCTTTATGAACCGGCTGGTTATTTCCTGGGGCTGGGTGGTAAAAGGATCCGTCCCGTATTATCCCTGATGGGAAATGAGCTTTTCGGGGAGATTGATCCGGACGCATGGTTGCTCGCCAATTCAGTGGAGGTCTTCCATAATTTCACGCTGATCCATGATGATATTATGGACAAAGCGCCCCTGCGGCGGGGCATGCCAACCGTACACGAAAAATATGGCTCTTCCACGGCCCTGCTCACCGGCGATGTAATGATGGTGGTAGCATATGACTATCTCAGTAAGATGCAGCCCCAACATATCCGGCCGATCATGCAGATCTTCAACCAGGCGGCTAAACAGGTCTGTGAAGGGCAGCAGCTTGATATGGATTTTGAAAAGACCGAACGGGTAGGGCTGGATGAATACCTTTCCATGATAGAACTAAAGACTTCCGTATTGCTGGCCGCCAGCCTGCAGATGGGGGCTGTGCTGGGTGGGGCCGGTCTGGGCAATCAGCAACATCTCTATAATTTCGGTAAGACCCTGGGCCTGGCTTTCCAGGTGCAGGATGATTACCTTGACTGCTTCGGCGACCCGGCAAAGTTCGGCAAACAGGTAGGCGGGGATATTGTAGCCGGAAAGAAAACCTTTTTATTGATCAGGACCCTCGAAGTCGCCACGGAAGCGCAACGGGGGCAAATAAAAGAACTGGAGCAGGCCGATTCCGTTACAAAAGTAGCTGGTATGCTGCAGTTGTTCAAAGCCTGTGGAGTGGATGGCTGGGCCCGGGAATTAAAAGAAAAATACATGCAGGCCTCTTACCAGCACCTGGAAGATATCGCCGTGCTCGCCCGCCGGAAGGAGCCATTACGGGAATTAGCTGCCTTCCTGGTCCAGCGGGAATATTGAGAGGATGGCATTTAGAGGATTCTTAAGAAGATATAAATAAAAAATCTGCGGCAGTAAGCCAGCAGATTTTTTTAGTTTATGGAAAAGACATTAATTTATTTCTTAGTTGTCAATATTTCGGGAAGGGTCACATTTTTCAAAAGGAGCTCAGCTGCTTCCTTCTTTTTGACAAAAAATGGGTCGTCTTTATGAGAAACCATATTTTTATTCACCTTAGCAGGCTTCATCCGTAAGGCTGCTTCATACAATGTTGAGGCTGCTGTTTTCATATTTGTAATTTTTTTGACAAAATAAAGATACCAAAAAATCATCTATTTTTAATAGACTTTCCGGCGAATCAAAAAACCGTCATAGTTGACATTTTTCCTAAACTCCTGAATTTCATAGCCCTTAATCACGCCAAATACATCGAATATATTGGATATATCTCCGTATTGTTTATTGATTCCCATTTGATATTTACGGGTTCTGGCAGGGGTGCTGCCGGCCGCAATGATTGACACATCGGGGAACTGGTTAGTGAAATCTACGGCTATTAGTGCGACCGTAGCAAGTACCTTTTCAGTGTCCCCATTGTTACTAACAATTTCATCGTCAATGTCCTGAATATCCGCATTCCAATCCCCCAATGCCAGATTAAAAATCCTTTGTCCTGCCACTTTAGTACGTAATTCATTAAAACGAACCATCTTTTTGATGGGGCCCTTTGGCCCTTGGCTGATAAATTCGTATTCAAAGTGATCGGCGGACACTTCAAACGTGTACCTGTCCAGATTCATATGGTAGGGATTGGAAGTGTAAATAAAAAGAATGGCCCGGATTCAGGCAATTAAAATATTGGTATCTTCGTCTCGATAAATCGATTATCAAGTTATTCTGTCCGGACTTTACTCCTTTTCAGAACGTTTTATTCCTTACAATTCCAACCTTTCAGTTTTTGTCCTTAGGATCTTGTTGTTCTTGCTATTCCAACGGGGAACCTATTTTCCTGGAGGGACTTTTTGAAGCTTCACAAACCATAACTGGGACTTGCAATTTCTAACATTCGGCTTTTTGAAAGTTTTCAAGAGGCAAAGCCCCTTGTTGTCTTCACAGCAGGGTATTTAATAACTTTTTTAAAATTTAAAAAAATTATGGTAAGGCAACAAATCAGATCCATTGAAATGTTGGATTTCATGAAAAAACTAGTTGAAATAATTTTTCTGATCGTAAAAATTAGTTTTCTTATTTACGTTCTGACAAATTAAAACAGCGTGCCTATTAGCTTTATAAAGCCGGTATAGCCAATACCGGCTTTATATTTAAATGCGTACGCTCTCTGAAATATCTTTTTTAAGATGGCCATTTAACGCTATAATTTTTCTATTCTCTATTTACTTCCGTTGACCCATAAAAGACCTTATTTCTGGTCTTATTGGGCCACCCTTTAATTAGCTTGAAATCATATATTGTTGACAAAAGTATATTTATTATTACCAAAAATGAATATTTTATTCTTATAAATGTTTCTTTTATTGTTAAAAATGATTAAAATATTAATAATCAATCACTTGTTATTACTTTTTCTGCACAATTAATACCTATGGCGGGAAGACCTAAAAAAACAGATGCCGAAAAAGAGAAAGATAAGGAGCGGAAAAAGTCTAATCGTTTGAAAACAATTAAGCATAAGTTGGAAACCGGAACTGCCAGAGATCTTCAGGAAATCCTGGATGATTATCCACCCTCTTTACTCGCAAAAGATCTGTCAATGTCTTATGCGACCCTTAAAAGAAGAATAGACAACCCTAAACTTTTTAGCGGCGACGAAAAAAGAATTTGGGCTGCTCTTATCCAGGTTGAATATGAAATATTACGGGATTTTATAGATGCTGAAATAAAAAAGCTTGAAAGCAGCTGATAACAGCCCAACTTGTCGAATGTGCAAATTATAGTGCCTGCTCTTGGATTATAGAATTCAGAAGTTTTCGGTACTAAAGGGTGGTCTCCGCTATTTAGAAACTATTTAATAGCTATTATCTCTTTCATCAACCTGATAGCTGGCGCAGCAATAAAATTTTAACTAATACTGAAAGAAAATCTCTGTAGCTCCATAGCCATAACGGGGATCATAACGGTTGACAAAGGATTTGACCCCCAACTTGAGCCGTAGGATCTCGTGGATCTCATCCCGCAGCTTACCGGTGCCTACCCCATGGATCACCACCATGGACGGTAGGTGATGGGCCCTGGCCAGGTCGAAATATTTTTCAAAAGTCTGTAACTGCAGCGTGAGGATCTCGAAATTATCCAGGGCGCTCCATTTTTCAACCAGCTTTTCAATGTGCAGGTCCAGCTCAGACCTTGCCGACTCCAGATGTTGGCGGGCTTTGGATGCCTCATAGATCCTGAATCCCGAACCTGCCAAACCAGCCAGGAAAGGCGTCTCGACGACTTCTTCCACAGCCTTGGAAGGGTAGCTGTCGAATAATTTGAAAGAAAAAGTAGCTTCCCCTTTCTTTTTGATTTCCTCGATCTTACTGAAGATCTGCTTGGCCCTTAGCTTCAGAGAAGTCTCATAATGATCCGCCTTGCCCTTGTCCGGAGTGATCAGGGAAAAATCACATTCGAAGACCGGGTTGTCATTCAGCTTTTCAAAGGCAATGTCGTGGAGGTAGAAATCCTGGAAAGGGAATACCTGGTTGTCCAGGTCGAACTCACTCTTCCCGAAATAATCCAGGTGGTAGGAGAACTGATATCCCGCCTGCGTATTATTGACCAGGTGGATCTTCAGGCTGTCTACGACATCGTCCCCGAACTCATCGTTCTCGAAGACGGGCAAAAAAGTAAGCCAGACCCCATCGGCCAGGCGGGCGACCCTTTCTTTTTTCTGGCCGGGCGCGGGCTTCTCGCGGGGAAGCTGGTCGATATAAGTCTTTTTCTTTTTTTCCTCCGGGAATAACTTCTTTTCCGTGAACCGTTTGAAATAGGGGAAATCCAATTGGTCGGTGTATGCCGGGAATTTTACGCCCCGCACATCCACCAGGACCATTTTATCATTAATGATCTCGATGACCTCTCCCTCGTCGTTGGAATGCTGGATGACTACTTTGTCTCCTACCTGGAATTTCATAGGGCAAAGTTACTGTCTTATCGTGGATTTTGCGAAGGGGAATTGGCCCGTTCATTATTGTATGACAACCTGCTCTTCCGGTATCCATACAGGAAATAGATCGTCAGCCCGATGCCCATCCAGCCAAAGAACCACTCCCAGGCAACGGCCCGGATCTCAATGAGCAGGTAGGCGCAAAATAGTACTCCCAACACCGGGATCAAAGAGTATTTCTTTATAAAAGTGGCGCCGGCAAGCAGACCGGCCAGCACAGTGAAGACCAGGAACAGTATCTCCTGCAGACCATCGTGCGAAAAATTCTGCAAGGCATCTCCAAGACGGGAGCGAAACAAATACACGAATAGCAGGAATAAGACAGGCACGACATAACGGCCATTAAAATAAGGCAGGTGGAATCCCCTTTTCCCTGTATTACTGATGCGGGGTAATAACAGTACGCCCCCGGACACCAGCACAAAGGCGAACAGGGTTCCGATACTGGTCAGCTCTGTCATTAAAGAACTCTCCATGAACAAAGTGGGAATGGCTACCAGGAAGCCGGTAACGATGGTAGAGAACCATGGAGTCCGGTATTTCGGATGTATTTTTCCAAAAGCCTTGGGCAGCAACCCGTCCCGGCTCATGCTCATCCAGATCCGTGGCTGACCCAACTGAAATACCAGCAAGACACTGGTAGTGGCTACGACAGCGCTGATCGAAATAAAATACCCGATCCATTTCTGATGGACCCGCTCAAATACAAAGGCCAGGGGATCGGTTACCTTCAATTCCGAATAATTGACCATCCCTGTCAATACCAGTGCGATCAGAATATAAAGGATGGTGCAGATCACCAGGGAATAGATCATCCCTTTAGGGAGGTCCCGCTGGGCATCCGTACACTCTTCGGCCGTAGTGGAAATGGCATCAAACCCGATATAGGCATAGAATACGGCCGAGACCCCTTTCAGGACCCCTGTAAAGCCATTGGGCATAAAGGGGTGCCAGTTAGCCGTCTTGACAAAAAAGAACCCGATAATGATCACCAGGATGATCACGGCGATCTTAAACATCACCATGAAATTGGTTGTCTTTTTACTTTCCTGAATTCCGATATAAGTTATGACGGTAATAATGCATACGATAAGAAAGGCCGGCAGGTTAACGAATATATGTTTGCCGGCGATGATGGGCGCCGAATTCCATGCGTTGAGAGCTTCCCGGAGCGTATCCGTAAGAGGCTGTCCTTTAGCGATTGTATCCTGGGCAGCCTGGAAACCCGCCCGGGCGGTATTGGGATCGATGATCAGCCAGCCGGGAAGATGGATGCCAAACCCCTCTAATAAATTGTTGAAGTAGCCGCTCCAGGAGATCGCCACGACGATATTGCCGATCGCATATTCCAGGATCAGCGCCCAACCTATGATCCAGGCTACCAATTCCCCGAAGGAAACATATGCGTATGTATAAGCGCTTCCGGCAATAGGGATCCGGCTGGCAAACTCAGCATAACACAACGCAGAGAAGCCACAGGTAACGGCCGTAAGGACGAACAGCAATGCAATTCCCGGCCCTCCGTCGTAGGATGCCGTTCCGATCGTAGAGAAGACTCCCGCCCCGACCACTGCGGCAATACCCATAAAAGTAAGATCACGGACACCCAGCACTTTCTTCATCCCTCCGCCTCCATGACCATCTGTTACACCGTCTTTAGCGTCCTTGAGTATTTTGTCCAATGATTTCCTACGGAATAGTGAGTTAGACATCCACGGTTAGTTTATATTATGGTATTCTTAATTATGGACGGTAAATTAGGGAAAAATGCTTAGAATTTCCTTACTTTTGACCCGCTGTTCTGGCGAATACATTTTCCAACCTCATTCGCCACATAAAAATTCCTCCTTGTTATTACCTACCTCATTCATTTATTAAATCAGGCGAGGTATGATTACACTGCTAAGATACCTTCGCTCTATCCATCCTTTGTCCGAGGCGCTCCGGGATCATTTGGAGGATATTGTGAAGGAAAAAAAGCTTGCCAGAAAAGATTATTTATTGAAGGCAGGTCAGATCTGTTCCAACATTTACTTTATTGAAAAAGGGCTGTTGCGGAGCTATTATTTTAAAGGAGAAAAGGAGATATCGTCCTGGTTTATGAAAGAGGGAGATATATGCATAGCCGTAGAAAGCTTTTTTACGCAGCAATATGGCCAGGAGAATATACAGGCTCTGGAGGATTGTGTTGTTCATTATATCAGCTATGAAGATCTTCAGCGGATTTACAGGGATTTCGGTGAATTCAATATCATCGGCAGAATACTGGTTGAAAGATGTTATCTCCTTAACGTACAAAGAATAACGGCCATGTGGATGCAAAGAGCCCATGATCGTTATGATTGGTTAGCCAACCAATTCCCGGATCTTTTGCAGAGAGTACCCGCGAAGTACCTCGCATCCTATCTCGGAATAACCGAAGTAATGTTAAGTAATATCAAGAGTGGAAGATGATTTCTTATACTGTTTTAAGAATAAAGGGGGTTTGTTATTTTATTTAAATACATTTTAACGGGGGGTGAATATTTATTAAATTGATTTAAAGGGAAACTGCGTAATCAAATATAATTTTGTACGGTAGGGCCGGCTTCCATAAGCAAACAAAAAAAGCCGGCATCAGTGATACCGGCTTTGGGGATTACTAATGGTAGAAGTTATGGTGCTCTTTTATCATTTCAAATAATAACGCAACAAGATGAGGAAGAGCAAGATTGAATAGATGTATGAGCCATTTATTTCTTGTCAGGTCCCGTAAAAAGGTCCATAGTTTCATCCAACCATTAGCTTTTCTACTAGTCTTCTTTACAGACATAGATTCGTTTTAAATTGTGAATTAAAACAAGCAAGACCCTTTGCTCCACAAAGGGCTTGCTTTTGAATAAAAATGGTTGGAAATGCAAGGACACTTTTGAAGGGAGCTCACCTTCAATGGGCATCTGGTTGGAATAAAAAGGAACAGAACACAAAAAATAGCAGGAATAACAGAACAATTGAAATAGCACGAACAATAAACCAATCGAAACAATAATAGCAAAAACACAGTTCTGGAAAGGACTACAAGCTTGTAAGGTTAATGACTTTATCCGGTTGTCACAATCGATGCACTCAAAAGCGCATGTTCATGACAAAAATACAGATTTTCTGAATATAAAAATTGTATTTGTACCTTTACCCGCTACCAACCGGGTCATCGCTCTCTGTTTTATGCAGCGGGAGGAAAGTCCGGACAGCAAAGGGCAATGCACCGGTTAAGAGCCGGGTGGCGTTAACACGCCAATAGATAGTGCCACAGAAAATAACTGCCTCTCTCTTTCCGCTGAAAGGCGGAAGGGTAGGGGTGAGGTTGAAAACGTGGGGTAAGAGCCCACGGTCCCGGCAAGTAATTGCCGGAACGGGTAAACCTTGCATGCTGAAATGCCACGTATACCGGCGATTGAGGACGGCCCGTCCGATGCCGGAGGGTAGGCAGCTAGATCCCTGCAGCAATGCAGGGGCCAGATAAATGATGACCGCCCGCCTCACGGTGGGACACAGGATCCGGCTTACAGGTTGGTAGTTTTTTTATTTCGCATCTGTCCATATCCGGACACTTTTTCGGCCACAACCGGACATTCCCTGGATCAGTCCCAATACTTACTGTCTCATTTCCAATAGCTTATAAAACTGGCATTTTTTTCTCTGCCGTTACAGGATATACTATTCATCCCATGCTTAATAACTATATCCGGATTGCCGCCCGAAAGTTTGCCCGAAGCCGCTTCCACTCAGCCATCAACGTTATCGGTCTCTCCACAGGCATAGCTTTTACCTTGCTCGTAGCTGTTTTTATATGGAGTGAGTACCAGGTCAACCGTGACCTTACCCACGCGGACCGGCAATTCTTCCTGTCCAGCAAATGGAAAAAAAACGGCATAGCCCCGGCATTCACCTCCCTGGGACCCCTGGCCAAGACCCTGAAAGAAAACTATCCGCGCCTGATAGCCAATTATTACCGGTGGGATGGCGTGACCTCTAATGTATCCCTGGGAGACAAACACTTTCGGGAAGGCATACAGATCGGCGACAGTACCCTGCTTTCCATGTATGGGTTTCCACTGCTGCATGGGGATGCCCGGACCGCTTTTGACAATCCCTATTCCGTCCTCATCACTGCAGAAAAAGCGTTGAAATACTTCGGCAGAACGGATGTCGTCGGGCGCAGCCTCACTATTGAAAATTTTTCCGGCAGTAAAAAGAATTTCACTATCTCCGCCGTCCTGCAAACACCCCCGCGCAACTCGGTGACCGATCTCCTGGGAAATAACGATGCCAACCAACTTTTTATCCCTTCCACCTGCCTCGCCTTTTTTGGCCGGAACATGGATTGGCGGAATCTTAGCATACCCGGCTATGTTGAATTGCAAAAAGGAGTTACTGCCGCGGATCTGCAAAAGCCGCTGGAGCATCTGATCAAAATGAACGCGCCTCCCCAGCTCGCCGGTAACCTGGACGTCGTTCCCCTTCCCTTGTTATCTATGTACCGGGAAGGCTTTGGAGGAGTCGTTCAGAAAATGCTCTATACCTTATCGTTCATCGCATTTTTTATCCTGGCGATGGCTATTATCAATTTCGTGAACATGTCTGTAAGCCGTTCTTCCTCCCGTATGAAGGAGATCGGTGTTCGTAAAGTATTAGGTAGTCTGCGCAGGCAACTGATCGTACAATTCCTGACAGAATCGGTCCTGCTGGTCTTCCTTGCTACGGGACTATCCCTTTTTGTCTACCAGTTGCTGACGCCCTGGTTTGCCGGGATCCTGGGTAAACCCATTCCCGCACTTTCGGCCCTGCCCTGGTTTTGCTGGGTCATTCTTCCCGCTTTTGCCCTGCTGCTGGGATCAGTCGCAGGACTTTACCCGGCTTTTGTTTTGTCGGCTACCCCCTCCGTAGATTCATTAAAAGGTACAAGCTCATCTGTAAAAGAAAATATTCTTATGCGCAAAGGCCTGGTGAGCTTTCAGTTTGCAACAGCAACCATCGTTTTTGTCGGGGCGCTCATTATTTCCCAACAGATCCGGCTCTTCTTCAGTAAAGAGCTGGGTTATGATAAAGAGTTCATCGTATCCGCACAATTGCCCAGGGATTGGTCTCTGAAAGGAGTGCAGCACATGGAGACAGTCAGGCGGGAATTTGCGGCCCTGCCGGGGGTGAAAGACATTGCGCTGTCTTATGAGATACCGAATGGAAATAACGGCGGCAGTATGGGTATATACAGGCCCGGTGAAGATTCTACCCGGGCCATCGTATCCCAACGGCTGATTGCCGACGAACACTACGCTACTACCTATCAGATCCCTGTGACGGCTGGTGTTTTTTTTAATAAGGCGGGTGAGAGCGCCGGACAGGATTCTATGCAGGTAGTGATCAATGAGACCGCCGCGAGGTCCTTAGGATGGCAGGATCCTGCGGCAGCAATAGGGCAGCCCATAAAGATCCTGGGAGCTTCCGGCCAGTCCTTCACTGTGAGCGGGGTTACCCGGGACTTTCATTTCGACGGGATGGGATCGGCCATCCAGCCTTATACTTTTATTCATGTTACGCTTGCCAACTCTTATCGCTATTTCTCCATCAAATTGCAGCCGGGTAACATGGCTGAAAGAATGGACGTCTTACAAAAGAAATGGGCCACCCTGCTGCCGGGCGCGGCGTTCGAATACCAATTCATGGACGAGACCCTGCAAAAGCTCTACCGGAGTGAGCTGCAATTGAAAGCGGCCTCTTCTGCAGCCACCATACTCGCTTTTATCATTGTCCTGCTGGGAGTGTTAGGCATGGTTTCCATCAGCGTGCAAAAAAGAACGAAAGAGATCGCCATTCGCAAAGTGATCGGCGCCTCCGTACCGGGGATCATCCGGCTCTTTATCCGGGAATTTGTTCCCTTACTGCTGCTGGCAGGCCTGATAGCCAGCCCCCTGGCTTATCTTATTATGCAGCGCTGGCTAAATGATTATGCGACGCGAATCACCATCACTCCGTGGCCCTTTGTCACGGCCATCATTTGCCTGGGCATCGTAATGGCAATACTGATCGTGGTACAAACGGTTCGTGCTGCACTGGCCAACCCGGTAAAGAGCCTGAAGACGGACTGATTACCCCCCGCCCAGCCATCCTCCCAGCTCCATCATCCAGGCCAGGCCCAGGTGTACGATGAGGCCGCCGAAGATAGACCGGGTGCGCAGAGCAATGACTCCCAGGGCCAGCCCGCCAAAAAAAGAGGAGATACATTCGCCCAGGGGCTTGCCGAAATGGATCGTGCAATAGAGGGCTGCCATGGGCAGGATAGCATATTGGCCGGCATACCGGGCCAGCCCGATCACCAGCAACCCCCGGAAGAATAATTCGATCGACAGGAAATCAAGCCCATAGGAAATTTCATAGAGTATCTGCCAGGGCCATACAGGAGTGGCATAACTGCCAATAAAGGCAATATTTTTCACCTTGGGATACGTATGGAGGAAATCAGGCCGGGTAGAGGCAAGGGCGATCAGCGGCACCAGAAAAAGCAGAATAAGGAAATAAGGCCGGCCGTTGAAATTCTTCACCGTAAGGCCGAAAAAGGAGAGAAACGCCCGGTCTCCGCCAACCCTCAAATCTGTCCAGCCCGGACTCTTCGCAATGTTCCGCTGGCCGCCCCCCTCCATTTTCCAGCAGGCATACAACAATAGAAATAACAGAAGCAGCTTGGCCGGCAATTGCAGAACGATCTGCACATACCGGTTCCAGGGATATTTCCAGCCTGCAGGCATAAAAAGAGAAAAGTCCCAATGGATCATTTTAAAAGAGAAATACAAGGGCGCTAGTAGCAACAAGAGGAGAAATCTTCTTTTATAGGAAAGAGAGAAAAAGGCTGGGGGGTAGTCTCCTGAAGGGGAAGGACGTTTGCCGAACGTGTATTGAACTGCCCAGGAAAAGAAAAGAACAAAACCGTAAAAAAAGAAAAAACTAAAGAGGGACATCGGCCAGGGACGAATATTCCTGATCCTTTTTTCTATGCCGATAGTATAATTCAGGAAGATCAGTAAGGCGACAAAGAGGAGCGTAATGACCAGACTTCTGAGAGAACTATTCCTGAAATAATCTTTCAGGTAAGTTACAAAGACTTTCATGAAAGGAAGCTTTCCTTCATTTTTCCCAGGAGATCTGTTTCGATCATTTTTTGTGCGAGCGTGATCATATTCAGGAAGGAGCGTCCCCGGGAAATTCCATGGCCGATGATCACCGGTTTAGTCACGCCCAGGAGCGGGGTGCCTCCGTAATTCTCAAAGTCAAACCGATCGAAGTAGGGGTGATGGATCTGTTTCTGCTGCGTGATCCCGAATAAGGACTCGGCCAGTTTCAGGATCACATTTCCGGTAAAACCTTCACATACCATAACATCTGCCTTGTCCAACAGCAGGTCCCGTCCTTCTATATTACCGATAAAATGGATCTGGTTATTCTCTTTCAGCAGGGGGTAGGTGGCCTGAGCCAGTATATTTCCTTTTCCTTCTTCCTCTCCGATATTCAGCAGTCCCACCCTGGGTTGATCGATACCCAGTATATGTTTGGAATAAAGGGACCCCAATATGGCAAACTGGTTCAGATTCTCCGGCTTACAGTCTGAATTCAAACCTACGTCCAACAGGACGCCTGTCTTACCGTTCTCTTTAGGTATAATAGTAGAAATGGTGGGGCGTTGAATACCTTCTATGGGCTTGAGACTATAGAGAGCGCCCACTAACATCGCGCCCGTATTACCGGCGCTGATAAAAGCATCCATCTTGCCGCTGGCCAGGAGATGGAAACCTACTGCTATGGAAGATTGTTGTTTTTCCTTTAAGGCCTTGGTAGGATGCTCATGCATGCCAATCATCTGTGGTGCATGGACTACCTTCACGGACTGGGATGGAATAGAATGCTCCTTTAGTAAAGGATTGATCTGCTGCTCATCTCCTATCAGAAAAAGAGTGGCACGAGTCGAAGACGCATTAAGGTAAAGTTGGATGCCTTTCACCGCTTCTAACGGTGAAAAGTCTCCTCCCATCATGTCTAAGCCAATATTCATAGTGGTTATTCCCGTCTGTCAACGAAAAGCCCGGCAAAGGGAACTGAAAATTCCCGTTTGCCTGTACCTTTACTTAATAGGAGAGGTCTCTGCTACTACCTTTCCCTTGTAGAATAATTTACCTTCGCTAACATGGGCACGATGGCGTACATGAATTTCACCGGTAGTGCTGTCTTTGCTTAAAGTCACTTTCTCAGCTTTATAGTGTGTTCTTCTCTTTGCACTGCGCTGCTGGGAATGTCTCCGTTTCGGATTTGGCATATCACATCAATTTTAAGTAACCAAATAATTTATTCGTCAAATTCTTATCTGTCAGTTTTATAAGTCCGGAAGTCCTTAATTGTCCGCATCACGTCCGATTCCTTCCGGCCATTATTTATCCAGGTCTTTGAACTTCTCCAAGCCCTTCCATAAAGGATTAGCGGGCTCGCTCTTTTCCCGGTCGAGTTTTTTCAGCATCTCCAGCACTTCTTTGTTGCAATAAGGTCCCCCGATATCTTCTACCTTACACATACGCTGCATAGGTATGCTCAGGTTAATGAACTCATAGATCCAATCGGATATATGCAGGTGACTTTCCCCTTTGGATATATAATATACATCCGGATCATCCTCTTGCTGGTTCATTATATCCGGATCTTCTACCAGCTTCACCAGGATATTGAATTCATCCCACAAATCCAGGGGCAATATATTACTGCCGCAACGATCACAGGCAATCTCGATCCTGCCGCCAATCTCGAATTTTAACAGCATAAAACTGTTCTTTTTATCGAGAAATAGCTTGACATTGGCTTCGCAATTACGAAAATCCTGCTGCTGGTATGCTTCAAAGAACTTATCGGTAATCCGATAGCTAAACTCATGAACGCCAGCCTTAAGGCCCACAAACGCTATTTCAAATTCCCTACGGCTGCTCATGAGTGCTTTTTAAAGAGCTTGCAAAAGTACGGCAAATTTGTCAAAAATCAGGTTTCCCGCCTGGAAAATTTGCACATTCAGCCGGGGATTGTGGAAAAATCCGCCTTGTTTTTTCCTTTTTGAAGGCTTATGAGGCTGATTTTCTTAAAATTACACATTCTGGCGGGGAAATCCCGGCTCATAATTCCCCACCCGGGACTAAAAATCCCCCTGATCCCTGTAAACTCCTTATTTTTATAATATTACAGTGAACGGGCCGGATACTGATCACCGCACCTCAAAAATAAATCATCCCCGGATGAAACTTCTGATTGTCGAAGACGAACGAACACTTTCCGATAGCATCGTAAGCTACCTGAAGCAGGAAAGCTTTATCTGCGACACCGCTGATGGTTATGCCAGCGCTCTCGAAAAAATGGACCTGTTTGATTATGACTGCATTTTATTGGACATTAATTTACAGGATGGCAACGGGCTGGAATTATTAAAGGAACTAAAAAACAACCGCAAAACAGACGGTGTACTCATCATCTCCGCCCGGAATTCCCTGGAAGATAAAGTGTCCGGCCTGCAACTGGGGGCCGATGACTATCTGCCCAAACCTTTTCATCTCTCCGAGCTGAGCGCAAGGGTCACAGCCATTATTCGCCGTAGAAATTCGGCAGGCAACAACATCCTCCACCTGGAAGAGATCCACATCGACACCCAGGCCAAATCGGTCACTGTCAATGACCGGTCATTAGACCTCACCCGGAAGGAATACCAGTTGCTCCTGTATTTTGCCTACAACAGAGGTCGCGTCGTTTCCAAAAATGCCATCGCCGAGCATCTGTGGAGCGATGAGATAGGAGGGGCCGCCAATTATGATTTTATCTATACGCATATCAAAAATCTCCGCCGCAAACTCGTCGACGCCGGCTCCCGTGATTACATTAACTCCGTCTATGGGATGGGGTATAAATTTGCCTGACCCAACTCCCCGGCTCCCAGAAAATTAATTATACCGATTCCTTTGCATAGTTTTGCCCCTCATTCTCATGAAGCTATTTACAAAATACAGCCGTGTCAATATCGTAGCCAGCATCCTGGCCCTCCTGCTGGGCAGCATCGGGTACTACTTTATTATACGTTCCGTTCTCATTCATCAGTTGGATGACACCCTGAAGGTTGAAGAGGCGGAGATCCTTGATTATGTGAAGACTCATGACCGGCTCCCCGAGCCTGCCAATTACCGGGACCAACAGGTCCATTTTTTGCCGGCACAGACGGAGACGCCCCGCAAATTCACCAACGCCAACCGGCTGGACCAGCATCATCAGGAAGACCGGTATTACCGGGAGCTTTTATTCTCCGTCAGGGCCGGCGGCCAGCTTTATACCGTATCGGTAGCTACGTCGGAGGAAGAGACGGAAGACCTGCTGGAATGGATCATGCTCGTCACGGCAGCCATGATCCTCCTCTTATTAGGTACCCTCTTTTTGGCAAACCGCCTCCTGCTCCGCCGCATCTGGCAGCCTTTCTATAATACCCTCGAAGGCATACGCCAGTTCAATCTTTCCAGCCGCAAGCCGCTTCCCGCCCGTGACAACGGGATCGAGGAATTTAAGAACCTGGATTCGGCAGTAGAACAGATGACAGGTAAAATATTGAAGGATTATGAAATGCTGAAGAACTTTGCCGACAATGCCTCCCACGAGATGCAAACGCCCCTGGCCATCATCAATTCCAAGCTGGACCTCATGATACAGGACCAGGGCCTGGGAGAAGGCCACCTCCGGCAATTGCAGGCTATGTATGATGCCGTGGGACGTCTCAGCAAGCTCAACCAATCCCTTCTCTTACTGACCAAGATCGAGAATAACCAATTCGCTCATGCCGACCCGGTAGCCCTGGCTCCCCTGATTGAAGATAAAATGGTGCAGTTCGAAGATCTGATCAGGGCCAGGAATCTTACCGTTCAAACTATCCTGGAAAATGGTAAGCTCCGGATGAATGCCTACCTGGCCGATATTCTTCTGAATAATTTGCTGATCAATGCTATCCGGCACAACAGGGATGGAGGGCAATTGGATATCCGTTTACAGGAGGATGCACTCGTGATCAGCAACACCGGGCCGGCCCTGTTGTTTGACCCCGCTACTATTTTCGACCGGTTTACCAAAGGCCATCATTCGGACGGAACAGGGTTGGGACTGGCCATTGTCAAACAGATCTGCGATAACTATGAATTCCCACTGTCTTATTCCTATACCAGTAATATTCATTCAATCCGTATCGGATTGCTCCTGCAGCATTAGTTCCTTTCCCAACTTCTTCATTTTCGGTCACCCTTCCTTTTCTTCCATTATATCGGTCTTTCCGCCTCTACCGGCTTCAGAATTTCGACAAAATAAGGATTTAGCTTTGCTGCCGTAATGAATAAATATCGTTTTTATATAACGTATGTGGGAATATGCCTGGTTTTGGCCATCCTCTGCACACCCGTTTTTGCTCAAAATAACGACCATGTTTCCGGCTCCCTCGATTTTTACCTGCAGGTAGCTTTACAGAATAGTCCGTTGCTGAAAGATTATCAGGGCCAGGTACAGGCGGGCCAGGTAGACAGCCAGATCGTCCGGGCAGGCTACCAGCCTCAGGTGACGGGCACCAGCGTCAATACCTATGCGCCCATCATTCATGGCTACGGCTATGACAATGCTATCAGCAACGGTGGTAACTTCAGCACCCTGGTGGGCGTCAATAAGACTTTTGTTGGCCGGCGGCATCTGGAAACTCAGTTCGAGACCATCCAATTGCAAAGTCAGGGCCTCCGCAATACCTCGAAAATATCCGAACAGGACCTGAAAAAGAACGTGACAGCACAATATATTACCACCTTTGGCGACCTTCAACAATTGAATTTCAACCGGGAGATCTACACTCTCCTGCAAAAAGAAGAGATCTTACTCAAAGACCTCACCGAAAAGAATGTTTACCGCCAGACAGATTACCTGGCCTTTGTAGTCACCCTCAAACAGGAAGGTCTCCTGCTGCGTCAATTGCAGATCCAATACCAGAACGACTATGGCACCCTGAATTATCTGTGCGGGATCATGGATACCACGGCCGCCACATTACAGGACCCTGGTATACAACTCCAGACCTTACCGGATATCAACAGTTCCGTTTTTTTCCGGCAATACCATATCGATAGCCTGCAACTGCGCAATAGCCGGTCAATGGTCGATTTCGGTTACAAACCCAAATTAAATGTATACGCAGACGGCGGTTATTCCTCCACGCTCGCCTACCAGGCGTATAAAAATTTCGGCACCAGTTTTGGCTTCAGCCTGTCCGTTCCCATTTATGATGGACATCAACGGAAACTGCAATACAGCAAACTGGACATTGCCGAGCGCACCCGCACCGGGTATAAGGATTTCTTTACCAGACAGTACAACCAGCAGATCGCCCAGTTATCCCAACAATTGAAAGCCACGGAAGAGTTGATCGGCCAGATCAATGAGCAGATAAAATATTCAGAGACCCTGATCAGCGTCAATGGCAAGCTAATGGGAACGGGTGATGCAAAGATTGCGGATTATATACTGGCGCTCAATAATTACCTCAATGCGAAGAACCTGCTCACCCAAAATAATATCACCCGTTTGCAGATCATCAATCAAATTAATTATTGGAACCGATGAATCGACATATGTACTTTTTCCGAATGGCCCTTTATGGCGTCTTCCTTGTTATGGCTGCCTGCAATCATCGGCCAGGGCAGGAGACCGCCACCGGAAAAGATTCGGCCAGCGCTAAAAAGCCAGGCGAAGAAGCCGCTGATTCAGTGGACGCCCGCACCCCCGTCACCGTCACTGCTATCAGCCAGGAACCCCTGAATGATTATATAGAATTGAATGCCGTCTCGGCATTCCTGCAGAAAAGTTATGTAAAGGCCAATGCAAATGGTTATCTACAATCGGCCGATATCTACCCGGGCAAATATGTAGAAGTTGGCCAGCCTCTGTTCACCCTCAAGACCAAAGAGGCGCAGAGCATCGGCAATTCCATTAAATTACTCGACTCCACCCTGAAATTTTCCGGGCTCAATCGCATCAACGCCAACCAGCACGGATATATCACTCAACTCAATCACCAGTCAGGGGACTATGTACAGGATGGTGAGCAACTGGCCGTGATCAGTGACCGGAACAGCTTTGTCTTCCTGCTCGATCTTCCCTATGAGCTTAGGCCTGCCGTGCTTAACAAACGAACAGTGGAGCTGATCCTGCCGGATGGGGAAAAGCTCACCGGCACGCTCGGCCCCGTCATGCCTACCGTTGACTCAGCCTCTCAGACGCAGAATGTGGTTATAAAAGTAAACGCATCGCATCCAATCCCGGAAAATCTGATCGCTAAAGTGCGCGTGCTGAAAACAGCTCACAGCAGCACCCAATCTTTACCGAGGGCAGCCTTACTCACGGACGAGACAGAAAGCGACTTCTGGGTCATGAAATTGATCGATAGCGCCACAGCCGTAAAAGTATCCGTTAAAAAAGGAATGGAGACGCAGGACAGAATAGAGATCCTCTCACCCTTGTTCTCACCATCGGACCGTATATTGTTGACCGGTAATTATGGATTGCCGGATACGGCTAAGGTAAAAATAGAGGAGGGCCCCACGCCGTGAAAAACTTCTTCCTCTCTTACAAAAATCCACTGACCGTCACCCTGGTGATCATTATCCTGGGAGGGATGTTCGCCTATAGCAGGCTCCAGACTTCCCTGTTCCCGGAGATCACCTTTCCCAAAATAAAGATCATCGCCGATGCCGGCCTCCAGCCTGTCAGCAAAATGATGGTCACCGTGACCAAACCGCTGGAAAATGCGGTCAAACAGGTCCCGGACCTACTCTATGTCCGCAGCACGACCAGCCGGGGCAGTTGTGAGATCTCCGCATTCATGGACTGGAAAGCCGATATAGACCTTAGCCAGCAGCGTATCGAATCGAAGATCAATGAGATAAAGAACAATCTCCCTCCCGAGACGCAGATCACCGTGGAGAAAATGAACCCATCCATCCTCCCGGTAATGGGTTATACCCTGGAGAGCCATACCAGATCCCCGATTGAATTAAAGCAACTGGCTAACTATACCATTAAACCATTTTTATCCCAGGTGGCCGGCGTTTCTGAGATCCGCGTGATAGGAGGGAAGACCAAAGAATACTGGCTCACCCTGGACGCGCGTAAAATGAGCACCCTTTCCATTACCCCGGACATGCTCAGCACGACGATCGGTCAGACCGGGTTTATCAAATCCAACGGCTTTCTGTCAGACTATCGTTACCTGTATCTGACGGTGACGGATGCGACCGTGCATAGCAAAGAAGATATAGGGAATATAGTGGTCCGCAACACCGGCAAAAGAGTGATCCTTCTGAAAGAGATCGCTGCAATCGATGTTAAGGAAGCCGTTGAATATACCAGGATCAACGCCAACGGCAGAGAAGCCCTGTTAATCGCTGTCATCAAACAGCCGAACGCCAACCTGGTGAGTCTTTCAACGGCTATGGAACAGAAAATAGACCAACTGAAGGCTATCCTGCCGAAAGGAGTGTCCATCCAGCCTTATTATATCCAGGCAGACTTCGTTAACACCTCCGTAAAGAGCGTTACCGATAGCCTTTGGGTGGGCCTGGCCCTGGCCATTGTCGTGGCGATCCTGTTCCTGCGCTCTCTCAAGGCCAGCACTACCATCCTGATCACCATTCCGGTCACTCTCTGTCTCACCCTTATCGTGCTCTATGCCATCGGGTATACTTTTAATATTATGACCCTGGGCGCCATCGCAGCCGCCATCGGTCTGATCATCGACGATGCCATCGTGGTGGTGGAACAGATCCATCGTACCCATGAAGAGCATCCCGAAGAACCTACCACCAGCTTGCTGCAGAAAGCAATTAATTATCTCTTCCCGGCCATGTTGGGGTCCTCCATCAGCACCATCGTCATATTCGTTCCCTTTGTACTGATGAGCGGGGTAGCAGGCGCTTATTTTAAGGTACTCACCAATACCATGATCATCACCCTGGTGTGTTCTTTCTTTGTTACCTGGATCGGCCTTCCGGTCATTTACCTCCTGTTGACAAAGAATAATAAGACGGCAAAGAAGATTAAGCCACATAACGTCAAAAATCAGCGATGGGTCTCATTCTTTATCCGCCGGCCCTACCTGAGTATTATTTTCATGGCGGCCCTGGCTGTAGCGATCTATCTTATTTTACCTCAACTGGAGACAGGTTTTCTCCCGGAAATGGACGAAGGCAGCATTGTAATGGACTATTCCACCCCTCCGGGCACCTCCCTGGAGGAGACCGACAGAATGCTGAAAGAGGTAGAAAAAATCATTGTCAAAGTGCCGGAGGTCCAGGCTTATTCCCGGAGAACAGGCACACAGATGGGATTCTTTATTACTGAGCCGAATACCGGGGACTATCTCATACAATTAAAGACGGACCGCAGTAAGTCCACCGATGAAGTGACAAGTGATATACGTAAGCAAATTGAAGCTACCCAACCGGCCTTGCGGGTGGATTTCGGGCAGGTGATCGGCGATATGCTGGGCGACCTTATGACTTCCGTACAACCCATCGAACTCAAAATATTCGGGGATAATCCCCAAACCCTACAGGGGCTTTCCCGACAAGTGGCAGACGTACTATCCAAGGTAGACGGTACGGCGGACGTATTCAATGGCATCGTCATTGCGGGCCCTTCCGTGAGCGTCGAGCCAAGCTATGCCCGGCTGGCCCAGTTCGGGCTGACACCTGCCAACCTGCAATACCAGTTGCAGAATTCCCTGGAAGGGAATATTGTGGGCACTTTGCCGGAGAAAGAGCAATTGACCAATATCCGTATGGTCTATCCTGGTAGTCGTACTCTCAGCATAGCCGATATCAGCCGGTTACAGATCTTCCTGCCTAATGGGCAGCTCAAGCCCATCACCGATCTTGCCAACATATCTGTTAAAGCAGGAGATGCTGAGATACAGCGGGAGAACCTCCAATCCATGGGAGTAGTCACTTCCCGGCTGGAAGGTCGTGACTTAGGCAGCGTCATAAAGGATATCCAAAAGGAAGTGGGAGGGAAGATCTTACTGCCCCAGGGATATCATATCGAATATGGAGGAGCTTATGCGGACCAGCAACAATCCTTTAGTGAATTATTGATCATTCTTATCACGGCCAGCTTACTGGTATTCGGGGTGATCCTTTTCCTCTACCGGAAATTTTCCGTAGCCCTGGTGATCCTGCTGGTGGCGGTCCTGGGCATTTCCGGGAGCTACCTGGCTCTATACCTGACAAAAACTCCTCTGAACGTAGGGAGCTACACCGGCCTGATCATGATTGTGGGGATCATCGGCGAAAATGCCATCTTTACTTTTTTACAATTCCGGGATTCCCTGGCGACGCAGACCGTGGACGAAGCTGTCGTCTATGCCATTTCCACCCGTCTCCGGCCTAAGCTGATGACGGCGCTGGGAGCGATCATAGCACTGATGCCTCTGGCACTTGGGATCGGGACAGGCGCTCAGTTACATCAGCCCCTTGCTATTGCCGTGATCGGTGGCTTTGTCATAGCCTTGCCCCTCCTGCTGATCGTGCTGCCTTCCCTCTTGAGACTGCTCTACAGGAATACAGCGAAGTCACCCGGCCTATCCCCGCCAGTCGAATAAAAGTGAACAGAAATCAGCTTTTTTAAAAGATAAAATGCTTATCTTACCCGGGCATTTTTATCACACCCCCCTGCAGATCAACCATCGGCTTAAAAATTAGTAAGTAACTACCTGCTACCTTAAAAATGTATTTTGGGAAGCAGTCGCGGTTACGGAAGGTATACCCCAAAAGGGGTATTGATTTTAAAATATTTTTTCATAATGTCCGATCTTGATAATTCTGCGATTTCAATTGGCATAGTAGAGGACGACCCGCTGTACAGGCAGGCGCTGGAAAGTATGTTTACCATATCCACTGAGTTTAAATTGACCGGGGTCTGGAGGGATGCGGAAAGCGCCATCAGGGAAATTCCCCGGACTCCACCGGACATCGCACTCATAGACACACATTTATCGGGTATGAATGGTATTGATTGCATCCGGCAATTGAAGAAGATCAATCCCTCTATTCAATTCCTGGTATTTACCGGGTATGAAGAGGATGATGAGACAATTATTGAAACCTTGAAAGCCGGAGCTACAGGCTATCTGTTAAAAAGCGATGGCCCCGAATTGCTGATCAAAAGCATTAAAGAATTACATGCCGGAGGATCGCCCATGAGCCGGAGCATCGCACGCAAAATAATCAGCTTCTTTAGCCGGCCGACTATGCAGAATGGTAAAGATCATCCTTTAACAATGCGGGAAGAAGAAGTACTCGCTTTGCTGGCAGAAGGAAAAATGTATAAAGAAGTAGCCGCCTGGCTGGGAATAACGATGGAGACGACCAAAAAACATGTAAAGCACATTTATAACAAACTGGAAGTACAGAACAGGATGGAGGCGGTTAATAAATGGCGTTCCTGATCCCGAAAAAGGGGGATTGGTAAATTTTAATAACACTAGTAAGTTTGCTCACCCGCTGTCGCAACGCTGATCAGCTATTCTTTTCATCTCTTACGAACATCCTGTCGGATCGAAAGACCCCCTCGATCTAAGCAATCATCGCCTCTCTGGTTATAAACTCTGTTTTTATATTGATTGTATAGGTAGCATTAACTTAAACGGTCCAACTGAATAATTCTAAATTATCCGACAAAATAGAATCTCCATGAATAAAAGAATGTTACACAATCTCCCCGTATTTTTTTTCTGCATCGCCCTGTTGTTCTCAGCGACCGATTTGCATAGCCAGTCCGGTGGCTACTCGTATAAAATGCCGGATTCATCAGTGATCCCTCCAAAAAGAATGCAGCAGCACCATGATTTTCTGAATAATGCGTATCCTTTCCCTGCCAAGCCACGGAACGAATGGGAACTTGGCTTGAAAGGTGGTTATACCAACGGCTTTACAGATGTTCACAACTGGGGCCCCACCGGGGGATTCGGTGTCCACCTGAGAAAAGCCCTGGGTTATGTCTTTTCCCTGCGGGCAGAATATGACTGGATCCGGCTGAGAGGATTGAACTACCAGCCTACCGCGGCATACGGTAAAAATTCCGTTTTGAGTGCAGTATATGCTCCTGTTGCCGGCGTTTATGACCATGTTTTCTATAATTACCGGTCCACCGTCCATGAACTTTCTCTACAAGGCGTATTCACGATCAATAATGTCAATTTTCACAATGCCAGGACCGGGTTTAACATGTACTTCTTTGGAGGAGTAGGAGCTATAACCTACAGTACCTTCTATAAGGCTGTCAAAAGCGATGGTTCCAATTACTCCGCTGAATATAATGATGCAATGGTCCAGTTTGCTGGAAAATTTGATTATAAAAACCGGAAAGATATCCGGAAATCCCTGAAGGACAAACTGACAGGTCCCTGGTCTACGATGGCCCAAAGAGGTAGCAACAATGCCACTTTAGGGGGGGCTCCCTTAACGATGGTTGGGGTTGCGGGTATCGGTCTCCAGTTCAAACTGAACAACCGGTTCAACCTGGCCCTGGAAGATAAATTAACTTTCACTAACTCAGACCTGGTGGATGGTCAGCAATGGCAGGCTAATTATACCCCGAATGGGGTCAATAGTATCGCCCAGTCAAAATCTGCTGATTCCTATAATTTCCTTTCGCTCGGCATCAACTTTAATATCGGCAAACACGCTGTTGAACCCCTTTGGTGGCTCAATCCCCTGGATTATGCTTACAACGAGATCAATACTCCCCGTCACATGAAACTGCCCAAGCCTGTACTGGATGATGCAGACGGTGACGGCGTTACGGATCAGTTTGACATGGAGCCCAATACGCCTAAAGGATGCCCTGTGGATTCTCATGGCGTAAGCCGGGATACGGATGGGGATGGGGTACCCGATTGTAAGGATAAGGAACTCGTTACCCCCTCTCAGTGCCAGCCTGTGGATGCTGACGGTGTCGGCAAATGCCCGGATCCGCAATGCTGTAAAGACATGAAAGCCTTTATTGATTCCAATGGCGTAAGCAGCAGCAACAGAAGCAAATGCAATATCGGTGACCTGCCCAGCATTACGTTCAAAGGCAGATCGGTCACCTTATCCAAAGATGGCAAGGCCTTACTCGCCGGCACGGCAGAAAAACTGAAGAATAACCCCAATTGCAAAATAGCTGTTGTCGGTTATGGTGAATCCAGCAAAGCTGCTCAACAGTTAAGCTGGGATCGGGTAAACGCAGTTATTAACTACCTGGTTGAAAAAGAAGGAATTAGTTCCGACAGATTTATCTTCCGCTACGGACAGAGTGGTGGCGAAGAAAATACGGTGGACCTGAAAAACGGCACCGGCGAAGAAGGCCCGAATAGTACACCCGCCCCCCATCCCAACCTGAGAAGGAAAGGATAAATGGCGGACTGAAATTGTCTCCATGTGAATGATTGAATAGTTCTTATTTTAAATGGACTCCCCTCATACTTCATGAGGGGAGTTTATTTTTTCCAGATGGTTCATAGATTCGTACCTTTTACAAAAATTCTGTTTTATGGCACTCCTTATAATCGGCCTGATCTTCTTCATCATTGGCGCGCTTATCCGGCGCCGCGTATCCTCCCTGGCGATTTATGCAAATTACCTGCGTCTCGGCGGGCTTTTACTGATGTTCTTTGGCTTTCTTACTGCCTGCTTCGTCCAGATCGGTACAGGGGAAATAGGGGTGCAGGTCCTTTTCGGCAGCGTACAGAACAATATCCTTCCCAGCGGTCTGCACGTCATCAATCCCCTGGTAGATGTCCAGCGTCTGGATATCAAAACGCAGAACTACACCATGAGCGCCGTTAAAAATGAGGGCTCGAAAGAAGGGGACGACGCGATCCGCGTACTTAGCGCAGACGGATTGGAAGTTATCATCGACCTGACAGTCCTGTACAAAGTAATCCCTGCCGATGCTCCCAATATTCTCCGGGAGACGGGCATCGACTACACGGATAAGATCGTACGGCCGCTCACCCGGACGAAGATCCGGGATAATGCCGTTTATTATGATGCAGTCTCTCTTTATTCTACTAAGCGGGATGAATTTCAGGGACGCATTGTCAAGAGCATTGAGGATGAATTCCGTCATAGGGGCCTGCTCCTGGAACAATTGCTTATCCGCAATATCACTCTGCCGCAAGCTGTTAAGACGAGCATCGAACAAAAGATCAGCGCCGAACAGGATGCACAGAAAATGCAGTTCGTATTGCAGAAAGAAAGACAGGAAGCCGAACGGAAAAGGGTGGAAGCGCAAGGCATCTCCGACTACCAGAACATTATCAATGCAAGTCTTACCGACCGGCAACTGCAATACGAGAGCATCAAGGCGCAGCTCGAGATCGCCAGATCACCGAATGCAAAAGTGATTATTATGGGAAAAGGTAACGCTCCGGTCATCCTGGATACGAAAGGACAGTAAAGGCCCCTGTCCTGCTTCCCCGGATCGAGTCCGATTTTTTTTTATCTTGCAGCCATGGTACCTACTATCCGGATAAGGCTCGCTGAAAAAGAAGACGCGGCATTAATCGCCGACATCAGCCGGCGCACTTTTTATGACAGCTTTGCTCCGAACAACACCCGCGAGGACATGGATCATTTCCTCAATACCCAATTCACTACCGAATCGCTTATAGCCGAAGTAGGAGTTCCGGGTAATATTTTTTTGCTGGCATACCTGGATAATGAATTAGCGGGTTATGCCCGTATGCAGGAAATCAGTGCTCCTCCGGAACTGGGAGGGGCTCCGGCGATCGAGATCGTCCGGATCTATGCAGAACAGGCTACGATCGGAAAAGGGGTGGGGAAGGCCCTTATGGCCCGCTGCCTGGAGATAGGCCGGGAAAAAGAAAAGGAATGGGCCTGGCTGGGAGTCTGGGAGCACAACCGCCGGGCCATCGATTTTTATACGAAATGGGGATTTGAAAAATTCGGCGAACATGTATTTGTAGTAGGCCATGATCCGCAAACAGACTGGTGGATGAAAAAGAAACTGTAGAGCCGGACCTGCCTCTCATCTGGCCGGTTATCCCTGCGCGATCAGTTGCAACAGCTTCTCTTTCTTCTCCGGCCATTCATCATCAATGATGCTGAAGACAACCGTATCCCTCCGGACGCCGTCATTGCGGATCGCAAACTTTCGCAATACCCCCTCCTTTATGCCTCCGATCTTTTCCACCGCCTTTTGCGAACGGATATTCTGATGGGCCACCCGGAACTCCACCCTGTTGAATTTCAGCGTTTCAAATACATATTGCAACAACAACAGCTTACACTCTTTATTATAAACCTTCCCCCAGACAGCAGGAATGTACCAGGTATAACCGATCTCCAGCCGCTTATCTTTCGGTTCGACAAAATACATCCGTGTCATCCCGATAATTGTGCCTTCTTTTATGGGCTCTCCTTTGCCGGCAGGTACGTCCTCTTTCGCGGCCCGGATAACAAAAGCCTGCCCGCCTGTTTGCGGCAATTGAAGAGCAACATTAAAATACTCGTCGAACTGATCGTCGTAATTTTCATCGATCAGCAGGGTTTTGGTGAACTCCCAGATACGCTCATCCTTTGCCAGCCCCCGGAGCGCTCCCCGGTACTTTTCATCGAGAGGTTCCAGGTAGACATAGTGACCTCTCAGATCTTGCCAGGCATTAAGGTTACTGAATACATTGATAACCGGTGAACCGGGAGCATTCGTATTGACTGTCATTTTGGTTTGTTTGATACCCCAAAATTACAGCATACCTGGCCTACTGCTATAGTCCAGTTTAGAGAAGTGTGGTAGTCCAGGAAATGCCGACCGGTCCGCATTGACTGATCGTCTCAACTTACGGCGCCGTTAACATTCCGGAAGCTGTAGTGGTAAGAGAAGGCCCTCCCAGGCTGCCCGAGAAAGAGAGGCTGCAGAAAGTTACCTGCAGTTTTCCTCCGGCATGCGATACATATGCCTTTCCCTGCCCGGGCTCGAAATAAGTACTTGAATAAATCGAGCTCATATACACTGTGTACAGGTCATTCTGATCAAAAGTGATCGTGGGACTAATATTATAGGCCCCGTCCTCCGGCTCTTTGTTGTTCCAATAAGGGTTGAAATAAATATCAAAGGTCGGATAACCATAGGAGGTATTGGCGCTAAGGTCTTTCAGACCCGTAGTTGGATCTGTCCCCCAGTTGCAGGAACCAAAACTGACACTGGGGATCGAAGAAAAAGAAATAGTATTATTCGAAGGACTACAGGGAGCCGTCACCGCCTTATTGGTAACGGTTATATGAACACTATCGAAATGACTGGCACAATCCGGATAGCTTACTGCAAGATAATACCAGCCTTCATCATATTTGGTGCAGGACGGTATAAAGACCCCGTCGGAATTCGAAATTGCATTTAACGAGTTTGTCGTCGTCCAGGAATAAAGCCCCAGGGGAGTAATATTAGTGCCCAGTTGGATCGTATCGCCCACGTAATAGGTGGTAGTCCTGGCACCGGTAATCTTTACTTTGGGGATCTGCTCGCAATTGTTGCCCTCGTCTGAACCTGATTTTTTACAGCCGTTCACGAAGAAAATAAATAGCAGCGCGGTTGATAACGAAAATAGGATGCTCTTTTTCATGGATTGGAGTTGCATCCTTAAACGCAGAAAGACTGATTTTTATTGAATAACCATCGGGGAACAGAGAGAAAGATCATATTTAATAAACAACAATTTATTCTGCGTTGAGGCTAAACTATTTTAATATTATACTTTGTCAATAGCCCCGGCAGTCCATGCGCAGAAAAGCTGGCTTTTTTAAGTACGTTCAATTCTTATACAAAAAAGGCTGTATCGAAAGATCGATACAGCCTCGCCGTTTACATGTGTAGTAGTTATTGCTTTAGGGTAGGGTATTTGATCCCCAACTGCTCGAGATAAGTTTTATACCTGGAAGGATCATAATAGTATTGCTTCATACGGGGACGAAATTCCTCCATGATAGACTTGTTCAGTTCAATAGCCGGTTTGTCGGTATCAGAGACAAGCGATATATACTTTGTTTCTTTTGTCTGGACATCTTTAAAATAAACCCAGGCTTTTTCAATCACTTCCGGCTTCACCAGCATATCCAAAAGGGTCAGCGCCTCGGCTTTTGCCCCGGCGGTCACACCCTTATGTGCGATAGGAGTGGCCATGGAAATGCCATTTGCCCAGTTATGACCTGGTAAACCGGGTATATTGGAAGGATATCGCAATACGACAGTAGGCACATTCCAGGAAATATCGGCAATATCATCCGACCCTCCGCCCATCGAGAACTTTACTGGCATGCCGAGGGTATCCAGTTTTGTATCCAGCCCGTCGATAGGTAAATTTGTCATAGGATCAGTTTTGGGTGCATTCACTTCTTTTTGCACGGCCCGGGCCAGTGCCTGGTCATCCGCACTCCACTCAGGCAGCCCGACTATTTTCATGTTTTCATACATATCTTCGGCGATGGCCTTGTTAAAATGTCCCGGCCACGCACTGCCCAGCACCTTGTATGTCATCGTAGTATTGGTCATCAGACAGGCGCCTTTAGCGATATTGATCGCATCGTCATACATCTGTTTTATTTTCGGATAGGTCCGTTCACGAAAATAATACCAGACAGCAGCCTTCGAAGGCACGACATTGGGCTGGTCCCCTCCGTCCGTGATCACATAATGTGAACGTTGCGTAGGCTCCATGTGCTCCCGGTGGAAATTCCAGGCAACATCCATCAGTTCTACGGCATCCAGGGCGCTCCTGCCCCGCCAGGGTGCGCCTGCAGAATGGGCGGACTGCCCTTCGAAACTGAATTTTACAGAGATCAGTCCATTCATTCCTCCATCTCCATAGGACACGGCGAGGTTGCTCGCCACATGGGTAAAAATACAGGCATCGATATTCTTAAAATAGCCGTCCCGTACATAGTAAGCCTTGGTTCCCAACAATTCCTCCGCCACACCGGGCCAGAGCACCAGGGTCCCCTGGATATGTTCTCTTTCCATCAGTTTTTTGAGCGCCAGCACGGCTGTAATATTCAATGGCTGGCCCGAATTATGCCCCTCGCCATGGCCTGGTGCCCCCTCTATGATGGGATCATGATACGCCACGCCGGGTTTTTGGGATGCCTTGGGAATACAATCGATGTCGCTGCCAATAGCGATAACAGGCTTGCCGGACCCCCACCTGGCCATCCAGGCCGTTGGGATCCCCGATATGCCGGATTCGATCGTAAATCCATTCTTCTTCAAAATATCGGTAAGATACCGGGAGGTCTCCGTCTCCTGGAAGCCCAGCTCCCCAAAGCTAAACACCATATCTACCATCTGCTGGGTAAACACTTTCTCCTTATCAATTTCCGTCATCAGCTCTTTCTTGAAAGCCGCCAGCTTTTCGGGCGACAGCGTTGCCTGGGCATATACGGCTCCTTGTTGCATCAGGAGAAGGAGGAAAATACAGACTGCCACGAGGCTGCCTGGTAATAAGTTCGTTCTCTTCATGTGAAAAAAATTTAGCAGTAATTAATGGAAAGCTACAAGCTCCAAGCTATTAGCCTAAAGCCAGCTTTTTTATAGTTAAATCTTATAGGTCTCGCTCGCAGCTAACAGCTTGCAGCTAGTAATCTTCATCCGGCATTCCCAACGGAGCGCCATCCGGCACTATCAGCGGAGTGGCCGGCGCGACCTTGGCCGGGTCTTCTTCAAATAATGCGATCTGTGATAAAGCCCACCGGTAAAAGGTGGCCCAATCCCCGTCTTTACTATGAACAGCCGATAGCCAGCCTTTTAATTCCCTTATTTTCCCGCTGGTGACTGACCTCACCTGTACGGATGTCTCTTTATTGACGGATAGCCCTATGAGCTGTTGCAATACTACCCAGTCCACCACCCGTTGGATATCCCCGCTATACCCGGGCTGTTGTGCACCTTTCCAGGTAGCCGTCAGAACACGGTCTATCAACTCATCGAGTCCGGGCATAGCCGGGTCCATGGCATGATGACCTGCTATACGGGCAGCCCGTTCGGGATTAAAGATGAAGCCCAGCGTCATCCCTGCTGCTGCTTCCGGAGGGCCTAAGGGATCGAAGGTCATTCCCGTATGACGTTTGAAAACTTCCCGGGGATTCTCATTAAATCCCAGGGGACGGGGAGGGATAAGATCCACTATTTTGGAAGGCAGCGCCAGTGCCGCCGGCGTTATAGTAGCCAGCAAAGCATCTAATGCTCTGCGTTGCTCTTTCGCAGTCACCAGGGTATTAGGCTTTTGACCATCGCCTCTCAATGCATACGTATAGTCGACTCCGCCCAGGACCTTAGATGCCGCTTCCACCTGGTAACGATGGAACATGTACATGGGTACGAGCACTTCTTCCAGGGTCGCCATCGGTGCGCCGTCAGGGATCTTTTTTTCAGAAAAATTATTCAGGACGACGGACCTTATTTTCATCACCCGCTGCAACTCATCCACGGCGTTCGTGCCATTATCCCAAAGGTGTGTATACGGAGAGGCGCTACCGGCAGGACGGGCATCCTGGTCGGTGAGGAATCGCTGCCCCTTGCTCATATATTCATGGACAAGCTTATCCAGTTCTTTTTGATCGTCCGTGCCGGTTGGAAATGGCTTATAGGCCAGCGTGATGGCGATCTTGTCCCATTCCCCGATGCCTTTCGCATAGGCATCGGAGAGGTCCAGTTTCCCCTGGGGGTCCAGCTTCACCAGCGGGTGGGGATAATCCATTACAGAGGCGCGACCGATAACGCTGGAAATATAATTATGCGGCAGGCCCAGGGTATGCCCCACTTCATGTGCCGCGAGTTGACGCATCCGGGCCATACAAAGCTCCATCAATTCCGGGGGCAGGGGCTTGCCGTCTTCATAATCGGCTATCAGGCCCTGGCCGATCAAAAAATCCTGCCGCACCCGTAAAGATCCCAATGTGACTTTCCCTTTGATGATCTCACCGGTGCGGGGATCTGTAACGCCCCCGCCATAGGACCAGCCTCTTGTGGAACGATGTACCCATTGCACGAGGTTATAACGCACATCCATCGGATCCGCATCAGGAGGCAATAATTTTACCTGGAAGGCATTTTTAAAGCCGGCTGCTTCAAATGCCTGGTTCCACCAGGAAGTCCCTTCCATGAGGGCCGATCGTATTGGCTCGGGAGTACCAGGATCTATATAATAGATAAGGGGCTTTACCGCCTCGCTCATGGCGGCAGAAGGGTCCTTTTTTTCCAGGCGATGCCTGCGGATATAACGTTTGACAATAGGCTCGCTTACCGGAGTGGAATAATCGAAAAAATGGATGGACCCGATCCCTGCCCGGGGATCATACAACCGGGGATGATAATTGCTGTCCGGCAATTGCACAAAGGAAAAATGCTGTCGTATGGTGACGGCAGAAGGAGTGGGTACCGTCTCCTGGAGGTAGGGGCCTGGCTGCTCGCCAACAAGCGTAGTCGTCACTTCCACTTCCGTATTCAGCGGGAAATTTTTGGTGCGGGGCAGGTAAAAGGCGGATCGTTGCGGATCTACCTTGAAACTGCCCTGCTTTGTCCGGGCAATGGCCTGAACAGCGCCTACGACATCCTGCATGAAAAAAGCCGTGCCATCCACTAAAGGGTGACCGTTCTCTTCCCCGCCTACATCAAATCCCCATAGTACGGACTGCGCAAAGGATTCTTCGACGGCCCGCCGCTCCATTAGATTATCGCTGAGGGCCCGGTAATCATAATTGACCTCGATCATCAATATCCTGTTCCCGGATCGCTGGAACTTGATAACATGCGATTCTCCCACTCTTCCCCTGTCCAGCCCGATGTCGTTGGAGCCAACCCCCGCTGCCAGGGAAGGATAGTACAGGAACTCCGTATCCAGTTTATTAATCTCCAGCCAGAGCCGACCTTTTTTGGCGTCCCAATAGAGCGGAATAAAACCGGGCAGGGACTGCATTCCTGCCGTGCTCATTGCAGACTGCGCTCCTCCGGACGTACCGGCGCCCGAACTGTTTTGCGCCCACGAGGGCATCATAAAAACAGGAAGAACAAAAAAGGCAAAAAGGGAAAAGAAGGATTTACCCGGCCTACCGGGGGGAATCCGGCTTTTAAATAGTTTTCTCATGCGTTAGTTATTTGTTCTTTAAAGTAATCCATTTACAGCAATTTATTGGTGAGGATCTCTGAATTAGGCAAAGGAAAAATATACGCCGGATCGGAAGGAGGAACGGCAGGAGCCGTCAGACTACTGCTCCCTTTGGCCGGAATGGTCAACAGACAGCGCAACAGATCGTTCGATCTGAATCCCTCTCCCAGGAACTCGATCCTTCTTTCTGTCAGGATCGTATTTACAAGGGAGTCCGGTGTCCCTACCGCACCGGCAGGAAAAGTATAGGACGGGTCAGACCGGTGACGTACCGTATTCAGTAAGTCCAGCCCCCTGGAAAGATCACCCGTCCGGGCAGCCGCCTCGGCATAATTTAACAGCACTTCAGCATACCGGATCACAGGCACATAATCCGTATAGGGAGAAGGCTGGTTGTATTTTTTCAGATAAGTAGCTCCTCCCGATACCGTAAGGAAACTTCTCCTGCTGTCTGTTGCTGTCCAGCCCGCATTGCCAATGATACCGGAGGGGTTTAAATTATACTCTGAATTGCCTGTAGGGGCCGCATTGAAAATATACCCCAGCGCGTTCTGACCGGTCGCCGAATTAAGGGTGGTCATCGGCATGGAAAAAATAGATTCCGTGGTTGTATAGTTGGTTCCGAACACCACGGTGATATCGCTCTGGAGCTGGTTAGGCACCCCGGTAGGAGCTTTGTACGGAGGTGCGTCCGGCACGATCTTTTTTGCTTCTTCTATTGTCTTGGTATAATTCCCCATATTCAGGTAAACACGGGTTTTCAACGCTATAGCTGAATTCTTATGGGCTCGTGTCGTATTCAAAAGATCGGCACCGTAGGTAGACGGCAGGCCAGCCTCGGCGGAATCCAGGTCTTTAATGATCTGCGTATACACATCTGCTACCGGGCTGCTGGCCAGGTCATTACCCACTGTCGTCGTCTCTGCCTTCAGGCGCAAAGGCAATCCTTTGGAGGCACCATTGTTTTTAACATAAGGGTCGGCATATAAAGTAATAAGGCTGAAATAGCTGAGCGCTCTCAGGAACTTCGCTTCCGCCATATACTGTGTGAACAATTGCGGAGTTACCTTCCCGCTATTATTGTTAAGCCCCTGCATGAAGACATTCGCCAGGTTGATAGCAGTATAGGCTGCTCCCCATAAATTCTGTACCTCATTGGAACCGGAATTCAGGGTAAAGCTCCAGGTGGCATAGCCCGTGAAAATATTGGCCGTCCGGTTAATGAATTCTTCTCCCCGGAAATCGCCATACATCACATACTTCCCCCCGTAGAACTGGGGGTCCTTTACTCCTGCATAAATACCATTCACCAGGCCCAGCACCCTGGCAGGAGTATTGAAGACATCGGCATCCAGGACGGATGTCTGCGGGACGGGGTTCAACAGGTCTTTCTCCTTTTTACAGGAAGAAAAGAGTAACAGGCACCCAAAAGCTATACAGTTTAAAATTAATTTTTTCATCTTGCTCGATATTTAATAGTTACTTACCGCGTCAATGTTTACTGACCTCATCTATGTTTACTACTGGCTAAAACCCAACGTTTACTCCCAGGGTAAATGTCCTGCCCTGCGGAACGGAATTTTTGTCCACGCCGGGAGTAAGGTTGGAATTACCATTGGAAGAGATCTCCGGATCTGATCCTGAGTACTTCGTGATGATAAAGGCATTGAACACCTGCCCGTATACTCTTACGGAGCTAATGCCCGATCCATGTAATATTTTATCGGGAAACCGGTATCCCAGCGACACCGTTTTCATCTTGAGGAAATTGGCTTTCTCCACATTCGCAGAGATAGGCCAGGAGGAACCGTTCGATAAAAGATCGCCATACACTACCCGGGGAATATCGGTGACCTGCCCCTTCTTTGTCCACCTGTCCATTACGCCGGTATAGTTGTTCCAGAAACGCTGATCGCGTAAAGTAGCCTTCGTTCCGTTCTGTATATAGTTGCCTCCTGAGTAGGTCATGCTGATATTCAGATCCAGGTTGCCATAGGTGAAGGTGTTGTTAAACCCGCCATACCAGGTCGGCAGGGCATTGCCCAGCAGATAATAATCTGCCGCCGTAATAGCAGGGGCTGCAGTGCCATCGAGATAGGTCCACCTGCTTCCCCCGGTTGGTACCGCCTGGCTGTACTGCACTTCTTTTCCCTGCTGATTGATAAAAATACGCTCTCCGTTCAGCGGGTTCACACCCCTGGTCTTAGCGCCATACAGCGTGCCGACAGAATAGCCTACCCGCGTTATGTTGGATGTTTCGGCTGCCGTGCTCGTAGCTCCTACAATATCTACATTTCCTCCTGCCAGCGCAGTGACCTTGTTCTTAATAGCCGTGTAATTAAAAGAAGTGCTCCAGGTGAATCCCGCTTTTTTGATGACCGTAGCATTAACGGCAAATTCCAATCCCCGGTTGTACATAGACCCTACATTGACTAAAATGGCATTTCCGGGAATACCACGGCTTGCACTTTGCGGAGCGCTCAGGATCAACCCGTTCACGTTATTATAAAAATAAGTTGCTTCCACCTGAATGCGGTCTTTGAGGAAGCCCAGGTCGGCGCCCACATTGGTCTGATCGCTCGTCTCCCATCCCAGGTTCGGATTGCCTGCCTGCGAATAGGTCCAGGTGGCGGCAGTACCATATAAAGAAGACGTATACAGGTTCAGGGAGCCATAAGGATTGGCTAAATTGCCATTGCCGACTTTCCCCCAACTGGCCCGCAACCTTACATTATTGGCAATACCCGATAGCTCGGAATTTTTATAGAAATCTTCTTCAGACAGCGCCCATCCTCCGGAAATGCCGCCGAAATTGCCATATTTCTTCCCGGCGCCCAACGCAGAGTTCCCGTCACGACGGTAATTGATGGTGAAAAAATACTTCTTGGCGTAGTCATAGGTCAGCCTGGAAAATATGGAGGCATAAGCCCGCTCGTTCACAAAAGAGGTGGCAACAGGTATGATCGCGCCAAAGCTTCCCTGATATTCATTGAACATCGGGTCCGAAAGTTGCGAGCGGGTAGCCCCCCAGCTGGAACTATTGAATTTTTGGACATCATACCCGGCCAGCAGGGAAATATTCTGATGGGTAAGAAAGGTCTTGCGCCAGGATAACGTATTGATCCAGTCCCAGGAATTATAACGGGAACTGATATTGGTGGCGTCACCCTTATCTGCAAAACCACCCCCGTGTATAGAGTTGAGGAAGGTTATATTTTCAACGCTGAGCCTGTCCACGGCAAAACTTGTCTTCAGATCCAGCCCTTTAAGGATCTCCGCATCGGCGCTGAATGTACCCAGGATATGATTGTTCTCCGAAGTATATTTATCCAGGTCCAGCAGCGGTAATGGATTGTAAAAATTACTGACCACTTTGTTATTGCCCATGCCCATCGAATTAGCCGTGCTGATATTATAAGATCCATCGGGGTTCTTCGCATAGACATTGGGAGCGGTAATTAAGGCCAGCCTCGCCAGACCGGTGAGACTAAAGGCATTCCCGGTCAGGGACCCTGTTGCGGGAGAGGCATTGAAGCTGTTATTATAGTTTAAGTTCCCCGTTATTCTCAGCCAGTCTGTCAGCTTATGGTCAATATTGAACCGGGCGGCATTCCGCTTAAACGTATTGGTCTTGATAAAGCCATCCTGGTTACTATAATTGACGGAGAAATAATAAGTGGTCGTCTCGGAGCCTCCCGATACATTTAAGCTGTGATTCTGGGAGACCCCCGTCTGATAGACCTGGTCGTACCATTTCGTGTCAACGATGCTGCTGTCGGCCTTATAAGTGGGGAAGAACAAGGCGCTGGCCACGCTGGGATTATTCTCATTCCCGGATAAGATCTTGGAATTCAGCACCGCTTCATTCTTGATCTCCATGAACTGCCTGGCATTTAACAACTCGGGCAGCCGGATAGCCCTGGTGGCGCCTACCCATCCTTCATACGTTACTTTGGGCTTTCCTGTCCTGCCTTTTTTGGTGGTGATCAACAATACCCCCGCCGCTGCCCTGGAGCCATAAATGGAAGTAGAGGCGGCATCCTTCAGGACACTGATCGACTCAATATCAGCAGGATTGATATCTCCCAACGGATTGTTAGTGACAGTTGGCCCGGAGCCAACCGTTGAACTGGCGGACACCTCTCCCGTATAGATAGGGATCCCGTCTACCACTACCAGGGGATAAGAACTAAGGGAGATGGAATTGACGCCCCGTATCCGGATAACGGGTGCATTGTTCAACACCCCATTGGGCTGTGTAATGCTGACACCGGCTGCCCTGCCGGCCAGGGCCTGGTCAAAGCTCTGCACGGATACATCTTTGATTTTTTCACCGGATACCGTAGCGACCGATCCCGTGAATTCTTTTTTAGTCTGCACTCCGTAACCAACCACCACTACATCATTCAGCGTTGATACGCTTGCTTCCAGCATCACTTTTATCGGCGCTGTCAGCCCTTTAATGCTCAACTCCTTTGTTTTAAATCCTATAAATGAAAAAATAAGGACGGCATCTTCCTGGCATTTAAGAACGAACTGGCCGCGGGCGTCTGTAGTCATTGCCTTACCCTCGCCTTTCACCTTAATGGTAACTCCTTCCAACGGCTCGTTCTTTTCGTTGGTCACTTTGCCTTGTAAAGGGATAAGGGGAGGAGTGGGGCTGGCGCCGGAAAAGGAGACGGCAACTGTCTCCGGCTTCTTTTCTCTTATCACGATCGTCTTTCCTACGATATTAAATGTAAATGGCTGTTCCTTAAATAATTCAGTCAATACCTGTTCCAGCTCGACATCTGTTACTTTCAGCGTTGCCTTTTTGGCATGCTTTATCACGTCAGCCTTATACCAGAATACATATCCTGTTTGTGTTTCAATCTCCTTAAACACTTTTTCAAGAGGTTGATCCTTGACGGACAGACTTAATTTTTGGAGATCACGGTTCTTTTCAAGGTTGGCTTTGTTGTTCTCCGCGTTGGCCTTTCCGCAGCAGACAGCCAGCAAAAAAAAGCCCGTTAATGTGATAGCCGGAATGAATAGCCTTCTCATAGTCTTTAGCAGTTTGATTTAAGCGTTAAGTAGTTGGTTTACGGGGCAGCGTTCGTTAGCTCCCTGATGCGCGTTAGGTCGCAGCTTTCGTTATGAGCAAGACAATTGAGAGACAGATAGGCTAAGCAATTGAGAGACGTGCAGGCAATGCAATGGAGAGATCTTCCCTTTTCGTTTATTGTACAATGATCTTTTTCCCTTCTATTCTGAAGCGTACTCCACTTAATTCTAATATTTTCAGGACCTGGGACAAGTTTTCATCGCGGTACATTTTCCCCTGGAAACGGTCATTGGAGATATCCCGTTCATATACTACTTCCACATCGTACCATCTCGCGATTTGTCGCATGACAACTTCGAGCGTGGTAGCCTGATCAAACTGGAAGAGCCCCCGCTTCCAGGCCATCGTTTCTTCCAGGTTGGCACTGGCCACTTCAATGGCTCCGGCAGTATTCAGTTTCGCCTGTTCACCCGGCTTTATCATTACCTGCCGGGCGCCTTTATGGATCCTTACGCTACCTTCCAATAAGGTAGTATTGATAGTGCGTTCATCTGTATAGGCATTCACGTTAAAATGTGTACCGAGCACTTCTATTTCGGTCCCTGCCGCAGAAGGACCCATTCCCCCTTGCCCTGCCGATGGGCCGGCAACGAGTACCTTGAAAGGCATGGAAGGGTTTTTAGCCACTTCGAAATAAGCTTCACCCGTGATCTCCACCTTCCTTTCCTTGCTGGTAAAGGCAGTCGGATATCGGATAGAAGACGCTGTGTTCAGCCATACTTTGCTTCCATCCGGTAAGATCAGTTGATATTGGGCTGCACGGGGAGTAGACAGTGTATTATAACTCACAGCTGAATTATTTCCTGCCGCTTGACCATGTCGGACATCATATTCCAACCCTCCATTACCCAGCTTCGTTATTTTGGTATTTCCCTGTAAGGCAAGCTCACCATTGGCCATACTATCCAGCACGATCGTTTGGCCATCCCCCAGTGTAAGTATTGCTTTCGTGCTGCCCGGCATTCTATCCTGCTGCTTGTTTTGCCCGGAGGCAAGGGCTTTCGGGCTTTCTATTGGATTGGCCTGCTTAAAGAACAGGAAAGCGGCGCCTGCAATCAGCGGGATGAACACAGCCGCTACCCTTAGTAGAAGGAATACCCGCGACCGGCTGGCTTCCGAAGGAGCAGCAAGCGTCGTCTCTGCGGGAACCGGCTCCGGCAATTCCGCCATAGCCGTCCTGATAGCGTCCCTTGCCTTTTCCCGGAGACGCAAGGCTGCCCCGCTCTGTTCATCTTCAAATAGAGGCGGATGTTCTTCATAGGATGCATACCAATCCTCCACTTCTCTCTGTTCAGCAACAGTGCAATCACCTGCCAGGTATTTGTGTAAAAGTCCTGCTATACTGGGTCTGTTCACTGCTGGTTAATTTTATTGGTACCCTTATTCAAAAGGTATAACGAACAGGTAAGGAAGAACCGCCATTGACTTTTAGAAAATTTTATAAAAAAAGAAATTGCTGAGAAAACCTACGAAAAATTGACAAGGAATTATTAACTTGAACTTCCAATTCAACTTCTTAGGCTGACTGCTGTAGCATGACCCAATACAATACATATACGGATGCTGAATTATTCCAGTTATTGCAACAGGGTGAGATACATGCCTTTGAAATTATTTATGAACGATATTTTATTCAGCTTGTGAACACTGCCTTTAAACGGGTTCACTCCCGCGATGAAGCGGTGGAACTGGTTCAGGAACTATTTGTACAATTGTATCAGAAGCGAATGCAGATAGGGCATACTTACAATCTGTCCGCTTATCTTCACACCGTACTGAGAAATAAGATCATCGACAAATTCCGCGTGAAGATGTCCAGGGAAAAACACCACAGCTACCTGCGGCAGATACAGGATTCCGAAGGACAGGAAGCTCCGGAAGCGATGATCGACAGTAAATTACTCGCGGGAAGGATCAGAACGGTTATCGATCAGTTACCGGATAAATGCCGGCAGGCTTTTTTACTCAGCCGGGTAGAGCAGCTTTCTCACCAGGGAATTACGGAGCGGCTGAATATCTCCATCAGCACCGTAGAAAAACATATCGGCAAAGCATTAAAGATCCTCCGTCGCCAGGTGAAAGACTTTATCTGAGGACTGAAGCTTTTCCAGCCATCCATTGCAATTGTCTTCCTCTAGTTCACGTCCTCATACAGCCAGGCTCATCACAGCCCACAAGGCAACCGCTGAAATAGCCCCCCAAAGTATAATTCCCTGCATCAGGGGCCTGACACCGGTATTCCGTAATACCTGTCCCGACAATCCCGAACCGATCAGGAACAGCGTTAACGTCAGCCCTATCTTGCTGGCCTGCGTCAGCACATGACTTACTACAGGCATGGGCAGATAAGTATTGATCAGCATAGCCAGGACGAAGGCTCCAATGAACCAGGGGATCTTTATTTTCTGTTTTCCCGTTTGGAAGAACAGCGCTGCCAGAATAGCCACCGGTATGATCCACAATGCCCGCGCCAGCTTTACGGTCGTGGCTACTTCCAGCGCCCGGGGACCATATTTGCTGGCTGCTCCCACCACGGAACTGGTATCGTGTATGGCTATCGCGGCCCATAGACCGAACTGGGTCTGTGATAAGTGTAAAAAATGCCCGATCACCGGAAAAACGAACAATGCGATGGAGTTCAATAGGAACACTGTGCCCAATGCTACGGAGATCTGCTTCTCTTCTGCTTTAATAACAGGAGAGATGGCTGCGATAGCGCTGCCTCCGCAAATAGCGGTTCCACAGGCAATGAGACTGGATGTCTTCTTATCGATTCGTAACAGCCTGCCCAGCAGCAAACCAAACAGGAGGGTTCCTGCAATGGAGGCTATTGTAAATAAGATCCCTTCGCGGCCCGCTTTGAGCGCACTGCCTGCGTTCATACCGAATCCCAACCCCACGACGGACAACTGCAGTAATATATGTGTGGCTTTATGATTGAGATGCAGAAAAGGATGGCCGACAAAAAGGGCGATGATAAGCCCCAGTACCAGCGCTATCGGGGGGGATACCCAAGGGGTAAGACAGGCGATAAGGGCTGCTCCGAAAATGATTTCACGCGTACTGGCGCTTCTGACCGGGCTGACTATCTTTTCCATGATGATGATCCTTTGGTTCAGGACACAAAGTTCAGCATTGGTCGGTCCGGAATGAAATTGTTATTGGTAATGACCGATTACTTCAAGTTATGATGAAGAGCGAATTTCAGGAAGAGATCGGGGAGAGGGCGGGATTCCCCCTGTAGCTTTGCAAAATAGAAATTCCTTTCGATCTTCAGCCCTTTCACCGCAATGACACGGTATTCTTTGTTGTGCAGCTCCTTCGATACGGCATGAACGGAAAGGAATGCCATGCAGGGAGAATGCGACAAATAAGACTTTATCATCTCGGTACTGTTCAGTTGCATTTCCGTTTTCAAGTGCGACAACTTTATTCCCAGCGGCTTCAGGGCGTGAGCGATCACTTCCAGTGTTCCGGAACCGGGCTCACGTAGTAACAAGGGGACTTGCTTTAATTCCTCCGGTTTGATACTTTCCCGTTTGGCCAGCGGATGAGCAGGATTGCTTACCAGCACTATTTCATCTTTAGCGAACACGGTATACCGGATGGATGAATTGCGCGAATGCCCCTCCACAATGCCAAGATCTATTTCCTTATTTTCCAGCGCCTGCTCGATCTGGCTGGTATTGCCGGTCGTTAAGGTTACCTGTACGCTTTGGTATTTATTATGAAAGGCTGCCAGGATTGGGGGAATGATATAAGGTCCCGTCGTCATGCTGCCGCCCAGGCGCAGTCTGCCGCTGTGTTGCCCGGCGAGGTGATTCATGTCAAATTCCAGATTGCTGTATAAGGAAAAAAGCTCTTCCGTATGTTGCAACAGGATATTACCGGCAGCAGTCAGCTTGATCCTCGTACCGTTCCGGTCGAAGAGCTTCACCTTAAAATGCAGCTCCAGCTCATGAATATGTTTCGTTACCGCCGGCTGGGTTATAAATAATTCCCCGGCAGCCTTGGTGAAATTCAGGCGCTTTGCTACTGTATGAAATACTTTCAGACGAAAATCAAACATAATAGTTCAGGGCATTACAGATGCCTTTTGCCCCGCAATATAAGCTATTCTGCTTTTGGTCTTTTCGGAGTTGTCCTCCATGCCCTTTCTCAAAGGATGCCCTTCGTATTTTTCATAGAAAGCCTGGACGCTGTCCTTTCCGGAGGAACTGAATTTGATCTGTTCGATGGATTGGATGCTCCCGGGGATACGGGCGCCGAACCAATGTTCATCTTCTTTTTGCTGCCAGGTGACCAGCGTTACCACCGATCCAGCAGGGTAGGCAGCGCCGGCCCGGGCGTTCTTTACGGCAGGATCATTCCCATATAGAATTGACATGGTTCTATTGCTCTTGTTAAAGGAAGAGCTGATGACTCCCCATTCAAGAGAATTAAAAGACAGGGTATCGGGCAGGGAAGCCTCCTGAGGTTGGGTGAAAACAAAATCATTGTCGCGCATTGGGCGATGGCAATTCGTGCATTCCGTTGTAAAAAGGACTGTTTTCCCATAAGGTTGCAACTGCTTTCCCTTCCATCTGGCGAAGCCCCATCCCTCCGTGGAGGCATATTTATGGCTATCCTTGATCATGAATTCCACCTGCTTGAACTCACCGGTATGCACATTCCCTTCGGGATCTATTGCTCCGGCCCAGGCGACTTTAGCGAATTGGGTGCCATCGGGCCAGGGATTGAGATGATGCTCTTTAATGGCTTTTATAGCTATCTCATTGCCCAGTATCACCCGCAGGCTGCCATTGTCAAACCGCTCCGTGCTGCTGATGGCTTCCCAGTTCTTGTATTCCCCGTTATAAGAAATGCCATTGAGGGCAGGTTGGATAGTATTTGCTACAGGGGCGGCATTATCCCGGATAGTCGCAGCATTATCCGGCATTACTTTTACCGGGGCGAGTGTGTCCAGATAATTTTTTAGAACGACTATGTCTTTATCTGTAATCCTTGAGCCGGGATGAAGCAGCAGGTATTGTTTTAACGGCATCTCCTTAAACAGGATCTGGTTCAGGGACTCAAACAGCAGTCCTTTTTGCTGATCTTTTAACAAACTGTCCCACGCTGAAAAATTCAACACTTGCCGGCCCTCCAGAATATGTGCCCTGACTAGCCAATAGGCGGGCGCCAGTTGGTCAAACCAGGCCAGGTTGGTTTTATTGGAATGACAGTCATAACAGGCCCTTTCGATGATCTGTTTTACTTCCGGTGGAGCGGCCAGGTCGGCTGTTACAGCAGGGCTGTCCAGCCCGGGCCGGATGAACTGGATACCGACCCCGCATAAAAGAAGGATGACCAGGATCAGGAACCATTTTTTGGCGAAAGGATTTTTGGACGTCATGTGGTAGTAGTTTGTTGCTAAGACAAATCTACAACACCATGATCTTACCCGCATCGATTAATGGATGACCGGCATCTGAAATACGATAGAAAAAGATGCCCTTTCCCCATCCGGAAGTATTAATATTGAAGGAACTGCTGTTGACCATATAAGCCGCGATCTTCATGCCGTTCTCATTAAAAAAGTTGATAGTAACGGGTGACCGGTAATAAGGATCTACCTGTAAGGTCTCACCCATGTGCAGAACGGTCGGTTTCAGGGCAGGCATTTTTTTACCCGTCATATCCACCATAACTGCCGGGGAATAGATGGCATCCCCATTTTTATTGACTATTGCCAGCCGGTAATAGTTTTCCTGTGCGGCGGGGTAACTGTCTTCGTCCTGGTAAGACATGCCTTCCGTCACGCCTCCCTTGGCCACTACTTCATGCAAGGGACTAAAGTGAATGCGATCGGCGGAATGTTCCACTACAAAATGATCTATATCATTCTCATTGGATGTACTCCAGCGGATCCTTACAATATTGCTGTTATTTTCAGGGTAAGCATTGAACGTTGAGGCAGGTCCCTGTTCGCCTTCATCCGGAATAATGGCTCCTCCGGAGGTTTGACCGTTGGTCTGTGCGACGTTGAACAAGCCGCAGAAGATCAGGGCAGAAAAATAGAGTTTCTTCATAATACCTGATTTTACTACGAAGTTATACCGCAAATAGAATGCCCCGGTGTTAAAAAACTCAGCCTGCCGGGCCATTAACGGTGGGTTAACGAAGCAAACAGGCCCGCCCTGCCTGCTGTCCGGTTACTATCGTTTCAACAGCTTGCTGTTGACGATCTTTTCCATCACCTCTTCTTTCTGATATTTACTAATGGGCACCTGGTACTGCAGAACGTGTAAAATATTGCCCTCTATGGAATTAATCTTCTCAATGGCTACCAGGTAGGACTTATGGGGTTGAATGAACTTGCCGGCAGGCAGCTTTTCCTGCAGCATTTTTAAGGTCAGGTGTGTAATGACCTTTTTCTCACGGGTATAGATTGCAACATAGTTCTCCAGGGCCTCGGCAAAAAGAATATCTGTAAAATTGATTTTCTCCAGCTTACTGTCTGCCTTCACAAAAATATAATCCAGGGGGGGCGGCAGGAGTTGCTGTTGCTGGAAAAAATCATAGGCCTTATTGGCCGATTTCAGGAAGCGCTCGAAGGAAATAGGCTTGAGCAGGTAATCCAATATGTCCAGATCATATCCTTGTATGGCATATCGCTCATAGGCCGTAGTAAGAATAACTTTGGGGGGATGGACGTTATTCTTCAGGAATTCGATGCCTGTTATATACGGCATTTCAATATCCAGGAGCAACAGGTCTGCCGGTTGCTGCTTTAACAAAGAATTCAACTGCACCGCGTCCTCACAGACACCTGTCAGTTCCATAAAATCTATTTTTTCGACATACCCGGTCAGTCCCTTCCTGGCCATCGGTTCGTCATCTGTGATGATACATTTTATTTTTACCGGCATAATTGATTCGTTTTAGCTAAGCTCGATATGGAGTGCTGCAATGAACTTGTTTCCTTTTTTCTCTGCTATCAGCGTGTGCCTGCCGGGATACAGCAATTCCAACCTTCTTTTCAGATTTTCCAGTCCGATCCCCCCTTCCTTTCTGACCGGTACTTCGGCGGGAACAGAGTTCTCCACCTCAAACTCAATGGTTTTCTCCCGCTGGCGGGCCTTAACATTCAAATGATACTGCCCGCCCACATATTTGAATGCATTTTCCACCAGGGGAAGAAACAGCAGGGGATAGACCTGCTGACCATTCAGGGTTTCGTCGAAATGTACTTCCAGTTGCAGTTTCTCGGAAGTCCTGGCCTGCTGTAATTGGATGAAGTTCTTCAGGTAATGTATTTCCTGGCTGACGGACACAGTCTGCTGCTGATCATATAACTGATAACGGAGCAGCTCGGAAAACTTCTCCACGCTCTTCTTGGCGTCCCCTACATTTTCATCCATCTGGAAATAAATGGTATTGAGCGCATTGAATAAAAAATGAGGGTGATATTGCGCTTTCAGGAATTTCAGCTCCGTCTGTAACTTGTCATTCGTTATCTTCTCCAGTTGCAGCTTTTGCTCAATAAAGGCCTTTATAAAACTGTTGCCTCTCGCTATTGCGTAATGTAGCAGCATAAAAAGCGCCATCAGCACATTGGC
>Ga0307511_10000264_pt1 | contig 54303 bp, 39 predicted proteins | sample 13_EM_MG_FD_200266 | JGI IMG/M metagenome (GOLD analysis project Ga0307511, IMG submission 200266) | Populus trichocarpa ectomycorrhiza microbial communities from riparian zone in the Pacific Northwest, United States - 13_EM | ecosystem: Host-associated > Plants > Roots > Unclassified | place... | reverse complement strand
GCTGCGATAGCCTGATAGGATACGGTATAGGCGCCGGACTGTATACCAGCCGTCGTAGCCTCTATCACGCCGGTCGAGATATTGGCAAAATTACCCCCGCTGGACAAGGTGTATCCATTATCGGCAATAGTCTCCCAGAACATGGAACCTGATCCCCAGCCTGCACCGGCCGTACTCACACTGGTAGCATTACTCCCGATCGTAAAAAAATTATAGATACCGGTTAAGGCGAGGTCGGCATCGGATTGTGTCTTCCAGAAATTGCTCGCAGGGATCTGGTCCAGGGGGTTCTTATCTAAATAATTCTTATTGCATGCGGATATGCCTGTCAATAACAGGCCAGCCAGTAAAAATTTTATATAGTGTCTCATATTTTCATCTGTTTATGGTTAAAAAACTGCTTTTACGCCGAAGGAGAACACCCGGTTCTGCGGATGTGTTACATATCTCGTATTGGTGGCGACCCTTTCAGGATCCAATCCCGGGAATTTTGTGAAAGTGAAGAGATTGTCTCCTGCAAAATATACCCGCAGGCTGCTCATGTCCGCATGTTTGGCCAGCTTGGCGGGAAGGTTGTAGCCCAATTGTATATTTTTGACCCTCAGGAAGGAAGCGTCTTTCAGGTAATAGGTCGATCCCGTGCTCAGGTTACTGCTCGCATTACCCGTTCCCGTTAAGTAGATAAGCGGCAGCGTAGTGCTGGGATGCTGCGGCGTCCAGGCGTTCAGCCAATCTTTTGTAGGCACCGATCCCTGGTTGAAGGGCTGCAACCCCCAGCCATTGACATATTGCTTCTGCCCCTGGGAGCCGTAAAAAAAGGCGGTGATATCGAAATTATGCCAGCCTGCGCTGATGTTGAACGAATACTCATACTTGGGGAAAATACCCGGAACGACTACCCGGTCATTGGCGTTAACGGTGTCATTGCCGTCCTGGTCTTTAAATTTAAACGTCCCGGGGACAGGGCTATACGTTTGATAAGGCGATTTGGCGATCTCAGCGGCAGATTGAAAGATACCGGCGTATTGATACAGATAGAAGCTTCCGTAAGGCTGCCCTTCAATATCTATATTATTACCGACGATATTAGTGGCCCCGTATTTTACCAGTACATTTTTGTTGGATTGGAAAGTACCTCCTATGGAAAAAGAGACTTCCCCCATCCGGTCGGAGTATTGTGCAGAAAGTTCAATTCCTGTATTCCTCATCTTACCGTTATTGACCGTGGGGGCCGATAACCCTATATAGGAAGGTAGCACCTGCTGCGCCAGGATATCGTAAGTCAGCTTATTGTACCAGTCAAAGGTAAAGTTGAGCTTGTTCTTAAAGACGGAGATATCCGTACCAAAATCAAATACCCGGGTAGTTTCCCATTTGATGGTCTGATCCGTCAGGGCTGTCTGCACCACCCCGGAGCTCAAGCTACCTGAATAAGGGTAAGGATAGCCCGTCTGGTATGCATTCTGGTAGGGGTAATTATTAACGTAGGGGTTAGCGGTATTCGCATTCGAATAAATATTCTGATTACCCAGTTTGCCCCAGGAACCGCGCAATTTCAGGTTGCTGAGCCAGGTCAGGTTATCAAAAAATCGTTCTTTGGAGGCCACCCAGCCCAATGAGACGGAAGGGAACAATGCCCATCGGTTGTCGGAAGGAAAGCGGGACGATGCATCATAGCGGGCATTGGCTTCCAGCAGGTATTTATCTTTATAATCGTAATTAAATCTTCCATAAAAGGAATAGAGGGACCATTCGGAGGCGGTACCTGTATTGGATTGCGCACCCGATCCTCCTGCATTCAATTCCTGCGTGGTATTGTTGGGGAATACTACCCGCGATCCGCTCAGGGATTGGCCCTTATTGTATTCAGCCTGGGTACCGCCCAATAATTTAAAATTATGTTCGCCGATCCTTTTGCTATAAGTGAGCTGAGAATAAATAACAGGATAGATATTGCTGCTGTCCTTTATAGTCAGCCCCTGTCCGCCCACATCCAGGGTGCGTGCGGGAACGTCCGCAGGACCGGCAAACCAGTAATATTGATTGATGACAGGCTTGTAGTCATATAATTTTGTGGCTTCATAGTTGAGTCCTCCGCTGGTCTTCCACTCCAATCCTTTCAGGATTTTCACATTTAGATAGATGTTCCCCTGCATAAAATAGTCATTATTGGTGGCCAGTGCATTCTCTGCGATGGCGACAGGGTTCTTATTGGGGGATTGGAACGGGTAGGCAGACGCAGTATACCTGCCGCTGCCATCAGGCAGTCTGGGGCCATACAGCGGCGATTGCGATAAGGTCGAGAGGAATTGGTCCTGACTCCCCTGGCGTGGGTATTTCCTTGTTCCGTAGTTCATGGTAAGGCTGGTACCGAAAGTGACATTATCATTTACTTTGGAAGTCAGGTTGAACTGAAGATTGTATTTTTTGTAGGAGAACCCGATCATGATATCCGGTTGATCCACGTAGCCGAGTCCTACATTGTAGGTGGTGCCATTTCTCCCTCCTGTGAAACCGAGATGATGCGTTTGGACGTTCACTGTTTTTATTACCGCATCCAACCAATTAAAATTGGGGTATAAATTTTTATCGGTGGGATTGGTATACGCAGCAATCTGAGCCGCTGTAAAGCGATTGGAAGATCCCGAATTGATAGCTGCAGCGTTATACATATTCATATAATCGACAGAGTTGTAGTCGAAATCCGGAAGCGCTGTCGCCTTTGTAATACCGATGTTATAATCATAGGATAACTGGAACTTCCCATTGACGCCCTGTTTGGTAGTCACTAAGATAACGCCATTGGCTGCGCGCGTACCGTAGATGGCTGCAGAGGCAGCGTCTTTCAGCAAGGTGACGGATTCAATGTTCTGCGGGTCCAGTGCCGTCAGGCTGCCCGGGATACCGTCAATGATCACCAGCGGCGTATTGCTGGATCCAAAAGTACCCATTCCTCTTACCATCAGAACGGGGTTTTCGTTACCTGCTTCGCCGGAAGCCTGTGTCAGTGACAATCCCGGCAACTTACCCTGTAATAGCTGAGTGGGGTCTGTGGCGACCCTTTTATTAAGGTCGGACCCGCTGACCGTCGCGATGGCGCCTGTCAGATCTGCCTTCTTCTGCGTACCATACCCTACTACGATCACATCGCCCAGGTTGCCTCCTCCTTCTTTCATAACAACATCGATGGTGCTGCGGTGGCCCGCTATTTCCTCTATCTTATCATAGCCTACATAGGAAAAGACCAATACGTTTTTTGGAGTAGGGACTGTAAGGGTATAGTTCCCCAGGCTGTCTGTAATAGTACTTGTGCTCAGCCCTTTCACCGCAACGGTGGCTCCTTTCATGGGGTTCCCTTTATCGTCTTTTACCACCCCGCTGAGTTTTACCGATTGTGACCAGGCGGAAGGAGCTACCGCCAATTGAATGAGTAGGAATATCAGGCAATACCTGATGATCGGAATAGGTTGTTTTTTCATATAGCTATGCGTTTTAGCAAATTGTTTAATTTGCCTGTGCAAATAAGGGTAGTTTCATTCGCGTTCTTTTTGCATGATTAGCATTATTCTATGCTATTTTGGCATTAAATAACCTCATTAGGCCTGGTGGGCAGACTAAATAGTTTAATTTAGTCCGGACCAGTCGGCATTAACCGTTAGTATGATGATAAGACCTCTCCTGTTATTTTTATTCCTTGGTATAGGGGCCGTATACAGTGTAGTTACCCGTAAATTAACCGTCATGGCTGCCGTCACCGGTGTGGGGCTGGCGTTGTTGATCTATGCAGGAGCCGGGTTTACAGGTATCGCGATGATGGCTTGTTTTTTCCTGCTGGGTTCAGCCGCTACGTCCTGGAAATTGAAATGGAAGCGGCAGCAGGGCCTGGCGGAGCATGAGAAGGGGACGAGGACAGCGGGGCAGGTGATCGCGAATGCGGGGGTGGCGGCGTTGATTGGGTTGGTTGGATTTCTGTATACGGGGACCAGCTTCCCGCTGCTGCCGGCAATGATCGCAGGTGCCTTTGCTGCGGCTACTGCGGATACTCTTTCCTCTGAGTTAGGTAATGTGTATGGCAGCCGGTATTACAACATACTTGGTTTTAAGAAAGACCAGCGTGGATTGAATGGCATTATCAGCCTGGAGGGGACCTTATGCGGCATAGTTAGCAGTATGCTGATTGCTTTTATTTATGCAGTGGGTTTTGGATGGGATGCTCATATGGTGATGATCATTATACTGGCTGGTACGATCGGTAATATTTCCGACTCTCTACTGGGGGCTACTCTGGAAAGGAAACAATGGATCGGCAACAATACGGTTAATTTTTTGAATACGGCTATTGCGGCAGGCAGTGTGTTGCTATTGCGCGCTTATATGTAAGGGATATATAATGTCATTCCAGTTGCGCTCACTGTGCATAACTAAAAAAAATCGCGATTTATTTAGGATATAATTTTGTGGCTTGATGCTGCCACTATGAAATATTCGAAATACCCTATTGTTGCGAGTAATGATCCATATGTATATACTTTTTTTAGTGAAGGTCCGCGGGGAACAATTAAAAAGACCGTCATTTATTCGCAGATCGACGAGAACCTTTTCAATCTTGGTTTCGGTGATTGGAATGAAGAATTTCAGGGGTTGGATGATTCGAGCAGGAGCAATAACGGGGACCGGGACAAGATACTGGCAACGGTAGCTTTTACCGCGCTGGACTTTACCAATCAATTTCCGGGTGCCCGAATATACGCTGAAGGCAGCACCTCGGCCAGGACCCGGCTTTATCAAATGGGGATTGCCGATAATCTACTGGAAATCAATGAAAACTTCAAAGTTGAGGGCCGTTTAGAGGAGCTTTGGGAGCCTTTTCAGCGAGGCAGGAATTATGAAGCATTCTTGATCAGAAGGAAATAAATTCGTAAATTTGATTCAATATAAAATTTATATGCCTACTACAGTAGATAAAAAACATTTACCCGGTATTACTTTCGACCCCAGCAGGCGGGAATATGACTATAGTAAGGACCCCTTTATCATTAAAAAGGTGGAAAGGGCGCGTGCATCTATAGCAAAATATGGTTTGCCCGAAGATAAGCCTAAGAGGGGCAAGTAATTTCTCATATAGCTTTTATGACTTTTTAATACATCTCCACAAACGCCTTTAGCGCCTTTCCCATCGGCTCCTCCTTTCTGTATACCAGCACCGTCGTCATTGTCCCCACCTCACTATGAATTGGGTAGGTCGTTAGCTTCCGTTTCGGATAAAACTGCCGGATCACATCTTCCGCCAGGATCGTTATCCCGATCCCGGCCTCCACGAAATTTATAATCCCTTCCATGGTATTCAGGATCGTGCACTTGTAATTGGTCACTCCCTTCGAGCTCAGCCATGATTCCAGCCGGGCCCTGAAACTGCAGCCCTGATCAAACACGATGATCTTCACTGGCGTCCTTGCCAGCAGGGCCTCCAGGCCAGGTCCTTTTTTGGCCGTTACAATCACTAACCTGTCCTCTTTTACCACCCGTTGAGCTAATTCCGGCGAAGCGATGGGAGCCGGGACAAATGCCGCGTCCAACCTGTAATTCAATACGTCATTGACCATCGTACTTGTAAGTCCTGCCGTAAACTCCAGCTCCACATCCGGGTAATGATCCGTAAAATGATTGATGATCCCCGGTATCTTCAGTACCACCGTCGTTTCTATACATCCGATGTGCAATTGCCCGATCACCTGATCCGCCTTCGTAATATCCTGCTTCGCTGCCTCGATCAGCCGCCCGATCTGCTTGCTGTACTGCAGCAGCTTCTTCCCTGCAGCCGTCAGCTCCACACGCCGGGAAGTCCGTGTCAGCAGATGCATGCCAAACTCATCCTCCAGGCTTTTGATGCGTGCCGTCACATTCGACTGTACGGTATTCGTCAACTCCGCAGCCCTGGTAAAACTGCCATGGGCAGCTACCGCCTCAAATATTTTCAGGTCATTCGTATTCATCTATCACTAATTAAGATTTATAAAATCACAACTAATCGTTTTTAAAGATCAAATATCGCTAATAGCTTTGTCCTTTCAAAAACAAAAAAAATGAACCATATCAGCCGCTCGTTCCTTTCAGGTATTATCGCTACTTTGCTCGGTCTGTCTTCCGTCAAAGGGCAATCATCCACTCCTCTCAATATAAATACAATGAAAGAGGAATTCCCCGTGCATTATCGCACCCTTAAAGTCAATGGCCTTCGCCTGTTCTTTCGTGAAGCAGGTCCTCAGTCAGCCCCTGTCGTGCTGCTGCTCCATGGATATCCTACTTCTTCCTTCATGTTCCGTAACCTTATCCCCATCCTCAGTACAAAATATCACGTCATTGCGCCGGACCTTCCCGGCTTTGGATATTCCGATGCCCCCGACCGCGATCAGTTCGCCTATACGTTCGACAACCTGGCCCACGCCATGCAGGGCTTTATAGATGCGCTATCTCTCAAACGCCTGGCCCTCTATGTTTTCGATTACGGCGCACCGACGGGTTACCGGCTGGCTCTTGCCAATCCTGAAAAGATCGCCGGCATCATCTCCCAAAACGGCAATGCCTATGAAGAAGGGCTCAGTTCCGTATGGAACCCCATCCGGAAGTATTGGGAAGACTCCTCTCCGGCCAACCGCGATGCTCTTCGTGATTTTGTCAAGTTTCCTATGACGCGCTTCCCGTACGAACAGGGCGTATCAGATACGACGCTCATTGCGCCCGAAACCTACACCCTCGACCAGCACTTCCTCGACCGTCCGGGCGGCGTCGAGATTCAGCTTGACCTCATGAGAGATTACCGGACCAATGTGGCGCTGTATCCTGCTTTTCAGGCTTACTTCCGTGAACACCAGCCCCCGCTGCTCGCTGTCTGGGGCGATAAGGATCCGTTCTTTCTTCCTGCCGGTGCAAAAGCTTACAAAAGAGACATTCCCAATGCTACTGTTAAATTTTATAATACCGGGCACTTTGCTCTTGAGACACATGCCACTGAGATCGGCCATGATATGCTTGAGTTCCTTGCAAAATTGAAGTGGTAAAAAATGCCGCTTTGGTGCAGACGTGAAACACGTCTGCACCAAATTTTATAGGTGAGGCTTACCTGGCCGGTAAGGTCCTTCAAAGGGATTGGCCCCGCGCACTTTCAGTTTCCGGCGATAAACTTTATCACCGCAGGACACATAGAGTATATTAAAATCAGCGCCGCCAAAACAACAATTGGAAGTCTGCCCGGATGGCGGGGGCAAGATTGCATTGACGCGCCCTGTCTGGTCCAGCACCTGGATGCCCATACGGGAAGCGATATATAGCCGGCCTTGCCGGTCGCATTTAAGACCATCGGGCCAGGCATTCTCCGCATTATCCGGCACCTGCAACCATCCATAACGTTGTTTGTTGGTGAGCGTACCATCGGGCAGGATCGTATAGATCCAGATCCAGTGGGAAGCTGATTCCGCAACATAGAGTTGCGTCTGGTCCGGAGTGAGGGCAGCCCCATTCGCAAATTTTATTCCTTCATCCACGACCAGTTTGTCACCATTGGGCCGGATCAGGTAGAGCTTCGAAGGTCGCTCTGTCCCATCCGGGGATGTCACATATACATTGCCGTTACCGGCTACGACCAGGTCGTTACCGGAAATGGAGTCTGCCACGACCGATGCTATTTCATTGGCATCATAGCGGAGGACCTGCTTTGTCGCGCCAGCCACGACATAACGTTTGCCATCAGGGCCGAAAGAAGTGCCGCTCGCCCTTTTGGCGTCAATGGCCAGGGTAGTCACTTTACCGTCCAGTCCTACTTTATAGGTCTTTGAATTAGGAATATCCTGATAGAACACTTCCCCTGCTGCATTTACCCCCACCCCTTCCGTAAATTTATACCCCTGCCCCACCAATTCCCAATTTTCACCGGGAATCAGGATCTCGCTCAGGTATTGGTTCTTAGAGCTCCCTGCTGTCACGGGCCGGGGCCAGTCCTTCCAAAGCCAGCGCATCACATCGGGAAAGATAGCATTGCCCATGGCGCCACTATGCCCTCCTTCGCCCCAGGCATGCCGTACTTCATAACCGGCAAATACCAGGGCCCGCTCCATGGTCTCATTGGCTTTCCACCAATCCCCGCCATAGATATTCAGGTCATTCGAGCCGTCCTGTAAAAATACCCGGATCGGTTTAGGTTCATACTTCCGAATAAGGGCGGGATAACGATCGCCGCCACGAAGTCCGACATAAGTGCCGATAGCGCTGAATACGCGGGAGAACTCTGCCGGGCGTTCCCAGGCGGCCGTGAAGGCGCAAATAGCTCCGCTGCTGGAACCGCCGATGGCCCGGTCATTCCCTTTTTTCGACAGGTGTATAGGACGGCCATCGCTGGCCTTTTGCCGCTCCACTTCCGGGAGGATCTCTTCCAGGATGAAGCGGACGTATGCATCACCCAACCCGTCGTATTCAAAACTTCGGTTAAAACGGTCGAGAGACGCCGCCGTGTCCCCAGCCAGTACTCGTCCTGGATTTATAAAAACGCCAATGGTAACAGGCATTTCCTTCCGGTAAATGAGATTGTCAAATACGGTCGGGGCTTTCCATTGAATACCGTCCTGGTTGACATAGACACAGGCCGGCTGGTCCGGCCGGTACTCCGCAGGGATATAAATCCAGTATTCCCGCCAGGTGCCCGGGAAAATAGTGGAATGCTGAAACGTAAATTTTAAAACTTCTCCTTTAGGTACGCCCGGCCATTCCATAGACGCAGAGTCAATGGAATATTTTTCAGCGGGGGCCTGGGCAAAGACAGCGATGGATGTGCCGACGAACAGATAGGTAAGGATCAGAAAAGAGCCCGTCATTTTTTTCATCATGGACAGTCGTTTTAGGTTATTAAGTAGCGGGTGTAAGCTACAAATTACCTAATTTTTAATGGAAATGGGAATACCTGGTCCACCAACGAAAAAGTTAGTAGCAAACAGATAACTATTCCAAATGAAGGCTGAATAACCGCTATATCTTTTCTGCCTGAATTTCCTTCAACTCACCATTGACCTTTACTTTTACTTTGCGGGGCCATGTAGAAGCAATACGGTAATGGATAATTTTCCCATCCTTCCATTTTATATCTACGGTAAAATTGCCTCGGGCCTTTAAACCTTTTACTTCTCCGGAAGCCTTCCAGGCGTCAGGAAGAGCAGGGAGTAATTCAATGAAACCGGCATGGCTCTGCAACAACATTTCCGCGATCCCGGCAGTCGTTCCGAAATTGCCATCGATCTGGAAGGGAGGACCGGCTGATAAGAGGTCAGGATAGATCCCTCCCCCGGCCCCATAATTGATATTGGTTGCGAGGGTGGGATTCATCAGTTGCAGGAACAGTTTATACGCCCTGTTGCCATCGTGCAACCGGGCCCACCAGAGCAGTTTATAGGCGATGCTCCAACTGGGGCCGTCATCGCCTCTTGCTTCCAATGTCAATTTGCAGGCTTCGGCCAGATCGGGGGTGGATTCCGGCGTAATGAGGGAGGCGGGGTACAGGCCATAGAGATGGGAGACATGGCGATGGTGCACCTCCGTCTCTTTGTAATCTTCCAGCCATTCCATCAGCCTGCCGTCTTTGGCAATCCTGCCCGGAGGAGGTAATTTCTCCAGTCTTTTCGACAGCAATTGTCTAAGTTGATCGTCTGTCCCTAATAGTTGGGATGCCGTGATCACATTGCCGAACAATTCACGGATGATCTGGTTGTCGATGGTGGGGCCCATGCAAATGCTGGCGTGGGCGCCATTTGGCAGGTAGAAGGTATTTTCCGGGGAGGAGGAGGGCGCCGTCACCAGCCAGCCGGTTTTCGGCTCTTCGATCAGCATGCTGTTATAGAATTGGGCAGCGCCTTTCAGGACAGGATAGATATTGCGCAAGTAGTCCGTATCGTTCGTAAAAGCATAATGTTCCCAAAGATTGTTGCATAACCAGCCGGAGCCGCATTTCGTCACTCCCCAGGAAGCGCTCTCGCCGGGCTCGGTAAATCCCCAGGTATTGGTGATGACATGCGCCACCCAGCCTTCCGCGTTATAGTAGGCTTTGGCGGTCCGTTCTCCATGCGAAACCATTCCACGTATCAGTTCCGCGAGGGGAAGATTCAGTTCGGAAAGGTTGGTGGGTTCTACCGGCCATTGATTCATCTCTATGTTGATGTCCAGGTGATAGTCCCCGTTCCAGGGGGTGTGGATCTGGTTGGCCCAAAGTCCCTGGAGGTTGGGTGGTAATAGCCCCACCCGGGTGCTGCTGATGCTGAGATACCGGCCGAATTGAAAGAATAAGGCGGGGAGATCGTTGTCAGCGGCGGGAGCGCTGCGGAAATTATTAATGCGGATGTCGGTGGGCTGGTCGGCCGCTGATCGGGCGGTCATGGAGGGATTTCCCGTAGCTGGATCGACTGTTGGCTGATTTCCGGCAGAGCCGTCGCCAATGTCCAGGCTCACCCGGTCGAATAGTTGGCGGTAGTTGGCGATATGGTGTTGCTGTTGCAGGGCATAGGGCTTTTCTATAGCGGCAGCCAGCACTTGCCCGGTCTTTTCTTTAAAAGAAGGATTCTTCCAATCCGTTCCAGCGGTGACATAGAGGATGATCTCTGTGGCATCTTTTATGAGCAGGGAATTTTGTTCCGTGCTAAGCCGTCCATCTTTCAACTGTGCATGGACCCTTGCCAGGAACTGCATGCCCTTTCCATCGATACCATTGTCCAGGCGGCCGGTCATTTCCAGTTCTTTTTCTTTGATGGAAGTGACCGATCTTTCCGGGCGGCTGATCGAGACCCGGCAATTCAATTGTCCCGGTCGGTCCGCCGTGATCCGGATCATGTCGATATCATCTCCGAAGCTGGTGAAATATTCTCTTTTATAGGTGACGCCGTTCACCTGGTAGGAGCAACGGGCAATGGCATTGTTGAGGGAGAGTTCTCTTTCGTAATGGGTGAAGGATGAGCTGCTGTCGGTAGTTGGGGCAGGGTGGGTGTTGTCGCTGGAGACCGGGCCGGATCTGTTGGTAGCTGCACTGCTGTAGTCAAATTCCAGATCCAGTTCGCCCAGGGTCTGGTAGCAGCCATAATTGGCCCCTCCCGAACCTTGTCCCTTGCAGATAAAAGACCGGTCGATGATCGCCTGCGCCTCCTCATTTTTACCTTCCAGCAGCAATTTTCTTATCCCGGGGAGTTTTTTGTACGCCTTGTAATTATTAGCGTCCTGCGGAGCGCCTGACCAGAGGGTAATATCGTTTAATACAATTTTCTCCTTCGTGACACCGCCATCCGGCATCATACCCAGGCGACCGTTGCCCAGGGGCAGGGTCTCTTCCCAATGACCGGCGGGCCGGTCATACCAGAGCCGCAACGGGCGGGCCTGTCCGAAAGACAGGATGGAACTACACAATAAGAGAAAGGCAAAGAGGAAAAAACATTTTTTCATCATGGGGCAAGTTGTTACAATTACCGAAAGGGACTTCCTTTTTTGGGGCTTTTAATTAGCGGATAAAATTAGGGGGAAGCGGGCAACCGGGAAATAGATAATCCTCCGGCAGGGATGGATAATAACATTATTGCCGGGGGTGGAGGCGCCCCAGGAATGTGAAGATGGTCAGCATTACACCCTGGTTAATTTTACGGGAGCTGTATGATTGGCATTCCATTGACAGACATACAGGTTCTTATCATCGTCCACACAGACGTCGTGCCCGTGCTGAAAAACCAGGTTGGGAGCATGCAAGGTCGGTTGTAAAATACCGTTCTTGTAGAGAGGCTCAGTGCCTCCGGGATTGGAGATCACCTTATTATCCTTGTCCAGGATGGTGACAAAGCCGGAATCACCGTCCAGCTTTTTACCCGCTGCGTCCCTGGACCAGCAAATGCCTGCGTAAATATGCTGTTCATCCGGGACGGCCCGGCAGACATACATTCCCGGGAGATCGATGCGGCGGATAAATTTTCCGTCCAGCGTGAAGACTTTGAAGCAGTTTTCCTCACGGGACGTACAGATCAGCGTGGGATTGTTCTTATCCCTAAGATCGACCGTGACCCCATGTGCATTCACCAGGTTGTGTTCTTTATTGGCATTGTTGTGCCCTCCGAAATGGCGAATGTATTCTCCTTTGCTGGTGTACTGTATAATATAATCGGAGCCATAACCATCTGCTACATAAATATCGCCGTTGGGAGCTACGGCTGTTTCCGTCGGTTTGAACGGCTCGTCGTCCTTATAGATCCCGATGGTGCGGGGATGCCCGATGGCAAACAGCAGTCTTCCGTCCAGGTCGGTCTTTACCACCTGGCCCGACTGTCCTTTCCAGGCTCCTGTCCTATCCTGGTACCAGCCGCAATCCGTTATCAGCAGGAAGTCCTCTCCTCCCTCTTTAGACAGCGTGAGGCCATGTCCGCCGGGGAAGGCGCTGCCCCAGTAGTCGAGCAATTTTCCTGATTTATCGAAAATCAGGATGTTATTTTTCACGCAATCCCCGAGCATAATGAGCCGGCCCTTGCTGTCCTGTACCATTTCATGGCAATTGAACAGGGGATTGCTGTTGACGCTGATCTTTGCCCAGTTCCTATCCACTTTATAGGTGAATCCTCCATGCCCGATGACGGGATCTTCGGGAAGCCGGTCTTTGTCCAGGATGGAAAATGCGGCGCTGGATTTAGTGATTGCCAGGCCGGAGGCCGTGGCGGCCGCGAGGGCTGAATTCCGGATAAAATTTCTTCTGGTAGGCATAGCAAAAAATTAAAGCTGTAAGTTACCACTTTCCCGTCGCAGAGAAGAAGGCCTCATAAACCTACCCGGTTGAGCAACAGGCTGTTAATCAAGTAGAAGGATATTACTGATGATCTGGTAAAAAATATAGGTGTATGCCCTTAATAATTTTACTCCTTTTGACGTTATTAGTAAAGGTTAATAGATTAACCACTAATACTTTAAAGAAAATATCCATATGAGAAAACCGGTCGTCATGGCATGGTTGGTGCTCCTGCTGGGAGGGATCGTTGCGTTATTCTGGCGCAATGAATGGATATATAGTTTGCCTACTCCCGTGCCTTCCGGATACCAGGATGTAAAGCCGGGTACAAAGATCGAGCTGCCATCCGAACAGATGGCTTTAATACGGTTAACCGGATCCGGACAGCAAGGCCGAAAACCTCTTTTCCTGCATTTTTTCAATCCCGACTGTCCCTGCTCCCGCTTCAACATGCCCCATTTCAGAGAACTGGTGAAGCGATATGATCAACAGGTAGATTTCGCGATCGTATTGATGACGAATAAAAAATACACTGCCGGCCAGATCCGGGACAGGTTCAATCTTCCCTACCCCATCCCCGTCCTCACAGATTCAGCTCTGGCCATCTCCTGTGGCGTATATTCCACTCCACAAGCTGTAATTATCGATTCCGATCAAAAGTTATTTTACAGGGGTAATTACAACCGGAGCCGCTATTGCAGCGACGAAAAAAGCAGCTATGCCAAAATAGCCCTGGAGGGCTTACTGCATAATGACCTGACACAACATTTTAGCCCTTTAGCCTTAAAAGCCTATGGCTGCCAATTACCCACCTGCACCAAATAATGGAAAAGAACCTTACTATGCTGCCTGATAACGACCTGCAAGGACATGCCGATTATTTCCGCCTGGAGGTGAGGGAAAGGTCTGACAAACTGATGAATTATTTCCTCATCGGTTTCTTTCTCATTGGACTGGCATTCGCCCCTTTCTTTGACACCTGGGTAATAGCATGGGGTGTAGGGGGCCTTTCGCTGCTGGCTTATTATTCGGTGAAGCTATTGCTCCCGGATTCTGACCTGTACCAGTATGTTCTGAGTACCGTCCTGGGGATATTTATGGCTCAGTATATCTATCAGATGCATGGCCTGTTCGAAATGCACTTCTTCGCCTTTATCGGCAGCGCCATCCTCATCACCTATCAGAACTGGAAATTGCAGATTCCCCTGCTCATATATGTTATAGTGCACCATGCCGTTTTCAATTACCTTCAGTTCACAGGCAATGACTGGATCCATTTCACCCGGCTGGATTACCTGGACCTGCAAACTTTTATCATACATATAATACTGGCAGGCGTGGTCTTCTTTATCTGCGGGTTATGGGCTTATCAGTTAAAAAAATACGGTGAAATACAGATTAGCCAGGCGGCGGAAATGGGGAGGATGCAAAAAGAGGCAATCGTCCATATGGAGAGGAAGCGAAATGAGGAAGCACTGGAAAAAGCCTTTCTGAAAGCAGAAAAAGCCCGCCAGGAGGCTGAGCAGGCCAATCAGGCCAAGAGTGTTTTCCTGGCTACGATGAGTCATGAGATCCGTACGCCTATGAACGGCGTGATCGGCATGTCCTCCCTGCTGGGCGAGACCTCCCTGACGGCGCAACAGCGAAACTATACGGATACCATTACCGCCTGCGGCGAAACGCTGTTGAATGTCATCAATGATATCCTGGATTTTTCCAAGATCGAGTCCGGCGGTATGGAACTGGAGGAGGAGGATTTCAATCTGCAGAACTGCATCGAGCATATCCTGGATCTGTTCAGCGCCAAAGCTGCGCAGTCGGGACTGGAGCTTTTATACCAGGTGGACCGGAACATTCCTCCCTATATCCGGGGAGATGACTTTCGTCTCCGCCAGGTACTGACCAATCTTGTCGGCAACGCGATGAAATTTACCAACCAGGGAGAAGTATTCATACGGGTGCGCCTGGCGGAACCTTCTCCGGAAGGCACGCTGAAACTGGAGTTTGAAGTACGTGATACCGGGATCGGCATCGCTCCTGAAAAACTGGAGCGCCTTTTCAAGGCCTTCTCCCAGGTAGATTCCTCTACTACCCGGAAATATGGCGGCACCGGCCTGGGACTAGCCATCTCTGAAAAACTGGTCAGGCTGATGGGAGGCGAGATGAGCGTGGAAAGCCAGACAGGCAGGGGTTCCGTCTTCTCCTTCACTCTTCTTACACAAGCAGGAATTGGAGAGCTGTCCCCTTCAGGGGCAGGGGCTCAGGGCCTGGCAGATTATGCCGGCAAAAAAGTGCTGATCGTCGATGACAACCGGACGAACCGGGCCATCCTGAAAAGCCAGCTGGAATATTGGAAACTCATGCCCGTACTAGCCGAATCCGGTGCACAGGCCGTGGAGATCCTTTCAGAAGACAGCCGGTACGACCTGATCCTGACAGACATGCAAATGCCGCATATGGACGGTATACACCTGTCCACGACTATCCGGAACAATCACCCGCATATTCCCATTATCCTGCTGAGCTCCGTCGGCGACGAATACAAGAAAAAACATTCTACTCTTTTCACCGCCATTATGACCAAGCCCATCAAGCAGCAGGTGCTGTACCGGAATATTCTCGAAGGGCTGCAACACCGGACCCGAAAAGGGCCTGAAGAAGACCTGGTTCAGCCCAGGCTGCCTGCAGATCTTTCGGATAAATACCCCCTGAATATCCTGGTGGCGGAAGACAACCTGATCAACCAACAGGTGATCCTCTATATTTTACAAAAGCTGGGCTATGCTCCTACCATGGTGGAAAATGGACAGGAAGCCCTGGATGCTATCGGTAAAGACCGGTATGATATTATCCTGATGGACCTGCAGATGCCGGAAATGGATGGCCTGGAAGCCACCCGGATCATTCGCACGTCTCCGGCAGACTATCAACCGGTGATCATCGCCCTGACCGCCAATACAATGCAGGGGGATGAAGAAGAATGCCTTAAAGCCGGGATGAATGACTATATCGGCAAACCGGTCAACCTGGAAGAATTAGTGGGAAAGCTGCGAAAATGGGCGCCCCAGGGGCGGATGTCCTGACATGCCGGTCGGGGGGATGACTTCAGGTTCGAGGATGACTTTAATGTCCGAATAACTTCTTCAATTGCTTGTCCAGGGCATGTGGTTCCGGGTTAATCCCAATGACCTTCCCCTCTTTATCCAGCAGCAAGGTGTAAGGGATTGCCCCGATGCCATAACTGCCGGTTACATCCGCAAAATTATTATCCCCGGTATAGGTATCGAGGGCCTGTTTCCAGGGCATCTGCTCCTGCTCTATCGCTCTTTTCCAGGCTACGGTCTTGTCATCGATAGAAACACTGACGATCTCCAGTCCATCCTTATGATAGCTATCGTAGACTTCCTTTAAATGCGGGATCGACGCCCGGCATGGCATACACCAGGAAGCCCAGAAATCCACGAGCACGTACTGACCGCGCAGGGAAGAAAGCCGCAGGTCCTCTCCGGCAGGCGTCTTCAATGTAAAGTCAGCGGCCGGACGGTGCAGTACCGGGCGATTTGCCGGCTTCTGCGCGAAGCCTGCAAATGCCGGAAGTAATAACAAGGCGAAGCCTATTCTTTTCATAAGCGATATTATATTATTATCTCAACGAACTTCTTTTTGGGCGGGAAACACTTTGTATTGTCACAAACCTGGTAATACAGACCGCATTTGATCGTAGCTCCTGGTCGTACCTGTGTACAATCGACGTTGACCGTGAACCGTACTTTTCCCTCATAGACGAAGATACCGTCATTTCCTGGAAAAGGCAAACCTGCCGTACTCTGCCAATCTTTGTCCGAAGTGGCGCCTTCGGGCAGGTCCAGCAGCATCTCCGTCTGTATGAACGGATTTTCTTTGCTCACATACGCGTAGATATGCCACCCTTTGAGAATATCCGCGTCGATGACCAACTGTCGTTTGTTCTTATCCGGGCCGTTCTCCAGGCGGGCGGCTATTACGACCGGATCGGCGGCGGTGGGCATAAGTGGAGCTTCTTTGGCGGGGTTGGCCATAAATTTAAATCCTCCGGCTTCTGTATAGAACAGCCGGCTTTTATTTTTTGTGAACCATTCCCGCCATGCTGTTGCCGTCGGGAAATGTTCTACCGTATACCTTTCCAGCACCCGCCGGGCTAATGCCGTATCCTTTTGTTCCTCCAGGAGGCTGATACATTTTTCCAATATGGATACCTTGCGGTTGGAGATACCCAGCTTTTGGGCATCGGTATCCAATTGCAGATTGTATCCGTCGAGGGGATAATAATACTCATAGTTGTCCCGGTAATATTGACGATACAACTGGGTATTCGTGCCGAAACGGGCGAACAGTTCCGGGCCTGCATACCCTTTTATATAATCATCGAAACTTTCCACGGCATCCGTCATAGGCATTTTGAGGAGCATCTCGTTATTCCAGCCGATGTTCTGCCCAGCCGTCTTTTTGGCCCGCAGGGAATCCTGCATTTTTCTCAGGCGTTGATTGCCTTCTTTCCGGGAAACGATAGCCTTATTATAAACGGATTCATCTATCCGGTAAATCTTTTCGTCGAGGCCTTCCCTTATCTCAATCTGGACCTTTTTCACTATAGCGCGCTGATGATCGAATTTACGGATATAACAGATCGTATTGACGAAGACCTGGCCCGCCTCACTTGTCATGTAGTCCGGCGAGCCGGAGAATCCCCACATAAAATAATTGCCATGACGGCCCAGTGCCACTGCTGCGGCATTTTTCAGGCAGACGCCGCCGGAGATGGCTTCGGCGTCCGGGGAGTCATCGAAGCCTTCGCCATGGGCGACCATTCCTATCAGGTAAGGAGAACCGATACCATATGACCGTGTCAGCACCCGCCACATGGGCATAGCTGCAGGAGTCGTCAATCCCTGGAAGCCGTTGAAGAAAGAGCCGGGCGTAGGCCGCTCGACCAGGGTCAGGTGTACTTTATTGGGTGTATTGAAGATGAGATGTTCTGTCCGGATGTGGAGCGCGTCTGCCTCCAGGCATTGGCAGTACCAGTCGAACTTGAGGCCTATGGGCAGTCCTACATTGGGAGCCATGGCTGCCATCAGGATCATGGGCCTGTCAAAGTCTGCCGGCAGCGTCACCGGTCCTGCATCCATGATGGTGACATCTGCCGAATCGGATAGTTTTGCGGAATAATCCCGCACGTCGACTGTTCGGACGGCGGTGAAGTTCTTTTCCAGGAAGGACCGGAAGTCGTTCATCCTTTCCCGGTAGATCTTTGGATAGAGGCTATCGGAGGTCATGTAATATACCAGCTTTTGCGGCATGGGTCTCTCCGGGCTGTAGCCGACATAGAGCACTTTCAATGGGATACGTTTGGCTTGCGCTTTAACCAATAAAGGCATCCCAAAAACTAACAGAAATATTATTTTATTCATACGTTGTTTGATCAAAAATGTATTAATGAATGCAGGCGCCGCTTCCTAACTGCCACGTTGATAGACATCCACGGGTGAACCGGGCACCTGATCGATACGGCGGATGATGTCTCCATATTTGCCGGTGCTGACGTCGAGGAAAAATACCGAGCCGTCTATGCCGACGGTGAGCGTATTTCCATCGGCCGAGGCCTTGAGTAGGGTGATCGCTTTGCCGTCGAAGTCGGTGGTCAGTGGTTTGAACGATTGGTTTTCCGGAATGTATTCATAGATAGCCGATCCCGAGCTGAAAAAGAAGATCTCCTTCGGCGAGCTGGCCCATTTCGTATCGGCCTTGATGAGGTCCTGGCGGGCGAAAGCGCGCTTATGGATCGGGTTCACCTGAATGATCCCCTGGAAGACGGCGCCGAATTCCAGCTCATAGATCGAATCGTTCGCTGCCTTGCCGAACATGTAAACGTGATCGTCATTGATCTGCTCGAAGTCCAGCATGTCCAGTCCTACATTTGTTGCATCGAAGGAGGGACTGGCGACCGTATCGATGTATTGCGTGCCGATATAGGCAGGCTGCCCGAAATTAGTGAAGGCGACCACCTGTTGTCTGTTGATCTCATACCCCAGGAAATAAGGGGCCGTGGAGTTAAAGATAGCATGGGGAAAGAGCTGGTAGTCGCCGGTTGCCGGTGAGCCAAACTGGTCGAAGATGGGAGAATAGGGGGATGTCTGAGAGGCCCCTAACCAGATCTGTCCATTCAGTACGCCCTCCAACGTGCCCGTATTGCCGGAATTTATGAAATACCCCGGAGCCATCGTCGAAGGCGGACTGAAGAAGTTATCCTTTAACGTACGGACCATCTGCAAGGTATTCGGGTCCAGTTCTACACCCGGGTTGTTGCCCTGCGAACAAAGGACCCAATAGTTGAAGAGCTGTCCATTGTTGATATACTTGTTGGCCATGGCAACGATCTGCTGAGCATTGGGTGGCAGGTCGATCCCGTTCAGCGCTCTATATACGCGGGGCTCCATGGTCCCGTCGGGGAGCACAAAGGACAACTGGGATATGCCCGATTCCTGGCTGAGGATCACTGTTCCGGTGGAATAGATGGTGACACCCTGTATAATGAAGGAGTAAAAATATTTCTCCCCGTTGGTGCTGTCGATGATGGTGAGCTGATCTGTATAACGGTCAGCTGCCAGGTTAAATAACATCTTCAGTTGGGGGCCGTAAAAAACGGTGTCTGTTGAGGTCGCCCCTCTGCCGATCCGCCATTGGTAGCCCAGGATGTGCGACTTATCGGAAATGGTAATGGTTGGCCGGATGATCAGTGTGTCACCGATGATGGCGTTGTACACTGTGTCCAGGTTGGAGACGACCGGCATCGGCGGCAAATGATAACTATAGTTACCCTTGTCCTTGGTACAGGAGGCTGCGAAAAAGCCAAGGCCTGTTAGTATCAGTATATGGATGAATAGACGTTGCATAATGATCGCTTTTTAGTTGGGAGTGACAAATCCTCCGATCTTTTGAACGAAATAATACCTGTTGGCGGAAGGATCGAATATTACTTTTAACCGGGTGGCGGGAGTCGCGCTGTTATAAAAATAAAACGAGCCATCCGGTTGCGGCTGCAGGACATACCCGCGGTCGGGGTGATTGGCTATCCAGGTGACCGGGTCGTTGATGAGATCGTCCATCAGGCCGATATAATAGAGGGACTGGGGAGCGTATAGTCCATATGTATTCTGATCGTTAGCCAATTCGGTAACGCCATTCGTGGCAATGATGAACAGCTCGAATTTCTCGTCGGAATAGTTGGTCATCCACCGGTCCCACCAGTCCGGTTTTTCCAGCTTATTGGAGATGATGATCCGGGCGGTAATGATATCCGTCAATTGTACCCCCAGGTCGGATGTGGCCACCAGGTGCAGGTTCAATCCGACGGAATGCTGGGTCAACAGGGTGTCCTTGTTGAGAAGGATCACCGGCAGCCAGGTGAAACCGGAGTCGGCAGGCAGGGTATAGGTGTCTTTCAGCGGCGCATAGTCAAGGCCCGGCACCGCCGTAGTGCCACTGTCCGTCACCGCCACTTTAAAGGTCATGTTGTGCGGGGTCCGGTTGCCCGAAAGACGGATCGGCAGATAAAAAGTGTCTGACAGTAAGCCGGGAGTATAAGCGAATGTATAGGTGACGCTGTCTCTGTCCTTATCAGTGGAGAATCCAAAATAAACGTTATTCCGGGATGGTTGATAAAGCGGGATATTGTTCTTCTGACAACCGGCCAGCGCCACGATAATGAACAGTGTTCCCAGTTTACATGTAATAGTATTCATTTCAGGTGTCTTTAATTGTAGTAACATAATTGGATTACCGGCCTCCGAACTCTATCTCGTTGAGCGGTAGCGGCAGGACAAAATTCTTGTCTGTGGGTGCATTGACGATACCCGTTGGTCCTACGATGCCTCTATTGAGCCGCTTGTACATATAAAAGATCTGCCCTTCGCCATAGAACTCTTTTCTCGCCTCTTTGACCAGTTGCGTCATGAAATCGTCGGGAGAGCTGACCTGCAACGGGTCAATACCGCGGACGCTGCGTACGGTGTCAACATAACTGACGGCCTTTAGCGGGTCGGAATCATAGGAGCTTTCGGCGGCTATATAATACAATTCGCTGAGCCGCATGGCCGGAGCCACCAGCGGGTGCCGGGTGGTGTCGACGTATTTCATCAGGTAGAGGTTGGTCCCCGGCTTGAACCATTGCTGAAAACGAAGATCGGTTGCCCCTACTCCACTGGTCTCATAGATCGAGGAACCCATGTCGGCCGATAAATACAGGCTGCCGTTGCTACCCGAACCGAAATAATTGGCCAGCGTATTGGCAGATGTAGGAATGGGCCAGTCAAAGACCAGTTCGTTGTAGAGGATCCTGTCTTTCAGGGTGGGATCTGCGTTGATGAAATCTGACTGTTTGGTCCAGGGGAATTTTCTCGAATTAATAACTTCCAGTGCATTGCTCAGGGCATTCGCCTTGTCGTTCATGTACAGGTAAACCCTCGCCAGTTCGCCACAGACGGCATAATAGTTCAGACGTTGACGCCTGTTCTGCAGGAAGAGGGTATCCGAGCTCGTCTCCTTCGCTGCGGCATCAGCCGGATAACCCACCACATACCCCGGACTAAGAATAGGGTCCGTCTGTCGGAGCAGCGCCCTGGCATCATTCAGGTCTTTGAGGATCAGCCTGATCACATCGGCGACGGAAGAGGTGGGAGTCACTTTGTTGGAAAAACTGGTGACATAGGGAATAGCCTTAGTACCGGAACCGGTAAGAAAGGAAGGAGCGAACAGGCGTAAGATATCGAAATGCATATAGGCCCGCAGCGCCAGAGCCTCTCCTTTGATGAGCGGATATTCCACGGCGGACAGCACCTTTCCTGAGTCGACATTTTGCAGCAGGAGGTTGTCATTGGCAATGGCATTGTAAAGCCCCTGCCAGATGGCGTCTTTCTTCGTAATAAAACTCTGGTCCTGGTAATTATATAAGGAAGCCTGCAGATAGTTGAGGTAATCGGCGTTGGGGCTGATCAGCCAGTCCAGGGCCAGCACATCGGGTAAGCCCATGGTCAGCTCGGTACCATAAAGATCGCTCTGGCTGCACCGGGTATAAATGCCGTTGAGCGCTTCTTCAAAACCCTGGTAGGTGGTGAACAACTGCTCTGATGCCACCTGGGATTCAGGTTTCACATCCAGCCATTTTTTACAGGAGCTGACCAGGAGTATTAACGGCACCAGGTATATAATAAATCTTTGCATGAGTAAACAGTTTAAAGGCTTGTTGAAATGGAAAAGGTGAAACTACGGGCGTAAGGATAATAGATGCCCCGCTCTATCTTCTCGGTAGACCAGAAAAATACGTCGTTCATGGTGAAGGCCAGCCGCAGGTTCTTCATGGACAAGCGGGAATAGAAGGCCTTGTTGAAATCATACGACAGGTATACCGAGCTCAGGTCCAGGGTACTGAGATTCTGAATAAACCGGCTCGTCGGGTAAGTGACGGACTGGTCGGAGATATTCTTGAACATGGCATGATCGCCCGGCTTTTTCCAGCGGTCAGATAACGCACGGCTGTCTACATTGTAACGGGGGTCGATATCGTCTACGCGGTCGACCAGGGTCTGGTTGTAATCTTTCCCACCAAGCCAGGCCGTAAAGACAGTATTGAACTGGAAAGATCTATACGATAGAGACGTACCGAAAGAGCCCTGGACCTTGGGTGTGGGGTCGGCCAGGGGCATGATATCTTTCACGTCATAGGTGAAGGTATGTGTACCATCCTTTTTTACAAAAATCTCTTTTCCGGACTCCGGATCGATGCCCAGGGAACGGACGGCATAAATCTCATTCAGCGGCTGCCCTTCCTGGTAATGCAGCAATGGCGTCGTGTGTAAGGCGGAATCGTTCTGCTGGGCCTGGTCCGCCTTGTCGTTATAGCTTTGCAGGGAATTGGATATTTTTTTGATGACATTGGTATTGTGTACCAGGTTGGCGAACACACTGACGTTCCAATCCTTGTTACGGAAAGCCGTCACCTTGAAATTCAGCTCGAACCCCTTGTTGACCATGTCGCCCAGGTTGTCTGTATAGGAAGAGAACCCGGCGGAAGGCGGCAACTGGATATCCGCCAGTACTCCCCGGGTAAGCTTGTAATAGTATCGCGGGGAGATGACGATCCGGTCTTTAAAAAGCCCCAGGTCCATACCGGCGTCATAGTTGTGTGTCTGTTGCCATTTCAGGTTCTGATTGCCATAGTTGTTGACAATGGCGCCTATGCCGGTGGAATACCATCGGGTAGTATAATAGGAATAGGTCGTTTCAGACATGTACGGCGGGAAGGAAACCGACCCGGTGAGGCCGGTACTGGCCCGTAAACGAAGCTGACTGATAGCGGTGTTACGCAGGAAATCCTCTTTGTGTACATTCCAGCCTATCCCGGTTGCCCAGAAAGGCGCCACCCGGTTGTTCTGACCGAACTGGGAGGAGCCGTCGGCCCGGACAGAAAGGTCCAGCAGGTACTTGTTCAGCCAGGAATAGTTCAGGCTCAGGAAGCTGCCGAAGAGTCGTTGTTTGGCAAAATCACCGCCTGCGGTAGAATCGGGATTATAACCGGCGGAAAAGCCGATATTGGTAAACCGGTCATTGGCAAATCCCACGGCCTGAAAGGACTTGGTATCGGTCGAATACGTATGAACATTAGCGCCCAGCGCCAGGTTGAAGAACTGAGGGCCCAGCTGGCGGTTATAGTTAAGCGTCAGGCTTCCGTCAAAGGTGTTCTCCGCATCTACTGAATAGTTGTAAGTCCCTTTCTGTGTGGCCTGGTTGGGTTGATAGAAATAGAATTGGTTGCTCAGCGGGGAAACAAAATTATCCATGGTGGAATTTTTCCTGTCATAGCTGAGCACGCCGCGTAGCCGGAGGCCCCGGGCGATATTCCATTCTGCGGAAAAATTATCGGTCAGTTCGAGATAGGATGCTTTATTGAAGCTGCCCAGCGTGGATTCGAACATCGGGTTCAGGACTTTGCTTAACCGGTACTGGGCAGTGCCGGTCAAACCCGTCTGCTCCGCCCACTGATCGATGACCTGCAGGACATGCCCTGTACTGTCTGTTTTAGGGTAATAGGGATTCATCCGGACATAATCGTAGAAATTACCATAAGGCGATTCTTTGGTATTGACCTGTTGAACGGACAGCTCGTTCTTGAAAATAAATGCCGAAGCCGGGCTATATGAAAGATCGACAGCCAGGCCATACCGGTCACGGCCAGAGCCTTTCATGACGCCGGGAGCCTTCTGGTACTGCAGGTCGATCCCATAGCGTATTTGGGAAGTACCGCCTTCCAGGAAAAGAGAATGTCGCTGTCCGAAGGCGGTCTTTAGGGGTTGGGAGAGCCAATAGGTATTGACCCCGCTGAGAACCGCCAGTTTCTTCTGGTAGTATTCCTGGTCCAGCTGATCCTGGGTGAGATAAGAATTTTTGGCGTTATAAAGACTGGCCAGGTTCTCGTAGTCCAGTTTCTGGCTGGCGTTGAGCACGTGATAAGCGGAGAGGTCCGGGGCGGAGGGGGTTAGCTCATAGTTGTAATATACCTGCAGCTTGCCTTCTTTGGGCGCTTTGGTGGTGATGACCATGACGCCGTTGGCTGCCCGGGAGCCATATACGGCGGTTGCTGCCGCATCCTTGAGGAGGGTGACGGATTGGATCCGGTTGACATCCAGATCGAACACTCTTTCGAGGGTCACCTCATAGCCATCCATGATGAAGGTCGGCAGATTGACATTGCTGGACAAGTCGGTACGGGAGAGGACGGAGGCGCTACCGGTGGGCAGGGCGGTCGATCCGCGCACATTGATGCTGGGCAGCGTATTGGGGTTGGAGCCTGCCAGATTATTGGTAGCAATACTAAAAGAAGGATCGAATGCCGACAAACTCTGCAGGATATTATTCGGGTTAACCTTCTTCAGTTCTTCCCCGGATACCGTGACCGCATTACCGGTGAAGCTCTCCTTATTGATGATCTGATAACCGGTCACTACCATATTGGCCAGGGGATCCTTTGTACCAGGAGTAAGGGTGATCATCAGTTCCGTCGAAGTCCCTTTTATCTTTATCTCTTTAGGCTGATAGCCGATGCAGGTGATCGTCAATGTGGAGACCTTTTCCGCCAGGAATTTGAACATGCCCACTTTATTGGAAACGATACCCATTTTGTATCCTTTGGGGGTGATACTGGCGCCTTCGATGGGCTTACCGGTCGATTCATCGGTGATGCGGCCGCCGATCCAGAAGGGGGATGGCGTGGAATCCGTGATGGCGGGTTGGGTTAGTTGCTCTTTTCCGGGCCTGACGACGATCGTCTTGTTGACGATGCTATACGTGAGCGGCTGTCCTTCAAAACACTGGTTGAGGACCTGCTCCAGCGGAGCGTCTTTTGTGGTGATGCTGACATTGTGGGATCTTTCCAGGAGCTGGGCATTGTAAAAGAAGACGTATCCAGTCTGTCGCCGGATCTCCCGGAAGACCTTTTTTAAAGGAGCATTCTCTTCCGATAGAGAGACTTTTTGTGCGAAGCCGGTGGCGGAAACCTGCAAGCAGCCCACCAGCAATAACAGCGCGGTTAATCTCATAACCATAATAGTTTTGGCCTTCGCGGGCTGCGTTTTGGGCACAGCTCCGCAAAGAGTGGTAAAAATCATACTCTGATAAAAATTGGGGTTAAATGATAAAGGGTTTAGGGTATCACCGTTACCTTTTTATTCTCGACTTTAAAGTGAACATTGCTGAGCTCCAGAATTTTAAATACTTCTGACATCTTGCTGCTGCGGGGTATTTCTCCCTCGAATTTTTCCGTGGGGATCTTTCCTTCGAATACGACCTCCACATCATACCAGCGGGCTAGCTGCCGCATGACGGACGTTATGTCGGCGTTGTCGAAATTGAAACGTCCGTTCTTCCAGGCGACGGCTTCTTCCATATCCACATCTTTTATGACAGCAATATGGCCGCTATTAGTTAATTGCCCCTGTTGCCCCGGCTCCAGTTTGCTGCCCATCCCGTTGCTTATCAGCCGGATGCTTCCTTCCAGTAAGGTGGCCTTCAGGGTATTTTCATCTGCGTAGGCATTGACATTGAAATGGGTGCCTAAGACTTCGATCTCTCTATCCCTCCAGCCCCCTTCCTCCGGGCGGCCACCCGAAGAGGAAGGTAAAATTACATGGAAGGGCATGGAAGGATTTTTTGCGATCTCGAAATACGCTTCGCCTGTGATACTGACCGTCCTTTCCTTTCCGGAGAATGCCGTCGGGTAGCGGATGGAAGAAGCCGCATTCAGCCAGACGGCGCTACCATCGGGTAAAGTCAGTTGGTATTGGCCCCCACGGGGTGTCGTGAGGGTGTTGTACAGGATGGTCGTTGGTTTCTCAGTTAATGCATTATAGGCAAGCTGACCGTTGCTGAGTTTGGAGATCTTCGTATTGCCCTGTTGCGCCAATACTCCGTTCTGCGCGCTATCCAGGGCGATGGCGGAGCCATCGGATAAGGTCAGTACTGCGATATTGCCTCCGGGGACCCGGTCTTGTCCGGGTTGTTCTGCCGGGGCCGCAGCTATTGGAGCCGGGGCTGGCCGGTTGAAGTAATAAGCGGCATAGACCAGTATCAAGGCGGCGGCGGCCCACCAGAATTTGTTATTTGTCAATATGCGCAAAACAGGCGTCCGTCTATTCGTCCCGGACGCTCTTTGCATGTTGGGGTGAGACCGGCCGATTTCGGGGGTGGTTATAGCTTTCAACAGGGTCTGTAATCTTTCTTCACTATGCTGGGCCAAAGGGGTCGTTTGCTGCAGGAGCGACAGCAGCCGGTCCTGTGCCAATCCGTCATATTCCGGTCCGTTCAATAATACCCGCAATTCTTCCTGCTCTGCCGGAGTCGCTGCCGCCTCAACATATTTATTTAATAGATAATACAGCCTTTCGGAAGGGGACATAAGTAGTTGCTTGTATTAGTTAAGACGATCTACAAAGAGAGTTGAACTAGTCTGGTATGAAATTATTTTTATTTTTCTATAAGCATGATTGCGCAGGCCAGTAAAACAGCCGGCAATTCATCCTGTTCTTTCATATAATCGCGGATGGAGCGAAGGGCTTTCACCAGGTGATTGCGCACGGTATTGGGGGAAATTTGCAACTGTTGAGCGATCTGTTCGTAATTCATCCCCTCCAGTCTACTGAGTTCGTAGACCGATTTTTGCTGAGGAGGTAGTTGATCCACAGCCAGTTGTACAAGAGCGGCCCGGTCCCGCAGCAGCATCTTTTCTTCCGTATCGTTATGCGATTGTTCTTTGGAAGCCAAAAGGCCCTGCAGCATTTTATTCTCATTCAGGCGTTTCTTTATCTGATCGAGGGTATGGCGGGTGGCAATGGTTAAGATATAGGCTTCGGGCTGGTCGATTGCCGGCAGTTTTTCCCGGTGTCGCCAGATCTTGATAAAGATCTCGTGGGTGATCTCTTCTGCCAGGGCAGGAGTCCGGATCATCTTCAGGACAAAGGGATAAATACGCTTGTCATAGCGGCGGAAGAGCTCGGAAAAGGCTGCTTCATCGTCCCTTGCTATAAGGCGAAACAGATCATGATCCGTATGTTGTGCTAAAAAAGACAAATAGACGGTGCATTTTAATAGAACGTTAACCGGGCGCAAAGGTACGGGTTGTTGGCAACGTGACATAACAGTGGTAATTTTGACAAAAACAGACAGGTATGAAATACAGAATGCTGGGAAATACACAAGAGAAACTTTCGGCTATCGGACTGGGGTGTATGAGCATGAACCATGCTTATGGCACGCCCAATGATGAGGAATCGATTGCCACCCTGGAGAAGGCGATAGAGATCGGGATCAATTTCTGGGATACTGCGGACGTTTATGCGAATGGCAGGAACGAGGAATTGGTGGCAAAGGTCCTGCAACCCAACCGCAAGAAAATATTCATCGCCACCAAATTTGGTTTCCGTTCGGATGCGGAGGGAAAGCTCAGCGGTTTCGACGGTTCGCCCGCTTATCTGAAGACGGCGGTGGAAGCCAGTTTGCGGCGGTTGAAGACGGACGTTATCGACCTGTACTATGCCCACCGGATCGATCCAAATGTCCCCGTGGAAGAGATGGTCGGCGCCATGGCGGAGTTGGTGAAGGAAGGGAAAGTACGTTTTCTTGGCCTGTCGGAGGCTTCTGCAAATTCCATTCGCCGCGCCCATGCTGTACATCCCATCAGTGCGTTGCAAAGCGAGTATTCTTTATTGAGCCGGGATGTAGAGAACGATGTCCTGCCTTTGTGCAAGGAACTGGGTATTTCTTTTATTCCGTTCAGTCCCCTGGCCAGGGGATTGATGACCAATACACTGGATCTGAATGCCCTGGGGGACAAGGATTTTCGAAGGAACCTTCCCCGTTATCAGCAGGAGCACGCGGAGAATAATACGAATCTGGTAGCAGGCTTTGCTGCGATCGCAACTGCGAAAGGCTGTACGCCGGCGCAACTGGCCATCGCCTGGGTACTGGCGCAGGGAGAAAACATCATTCCCATACCCGGCACCAAGCGAAGAAAATATCTGCTGGACAATGCCGGTGCGGTGGATGTCAGCCTCAGTTCCGAAGACTTGCAACGCATGGAAGCTTTACTGGCGGAATTCCCTGATACCGGTGACCGGTATAATGAGGCTAATTATAAATTCGTCGATAAGAACTAAAGTCCGGCCTTTTGAGGTCCGGCGGTCAATTAATGGTCTGATAGCATCGCCGGTGCGGGCGCCTGTTGTCCTTTCTTTCGTGCTGAGAACAGGAGAATAGGCAAGACGATCAAAAAGGCGAGCCCTACCAGCAGGTAAGTATCTCCAAAACTCAACAGGTTCGACTGGCGCACTACGCCCGCATCCAACAATCCCAATGCCCGGTGCTGTGCGTCCAGCGTTGTAGAGCCTTTGCCGATAAAATAATGGGTATAGCCGGACAGTCGTTCCGCCACCAACGGATTGCCGGGAGTCAGGTTGGAGACCAGGTCCGTCCGATGTACGGCATTCCGGTTGGTCAGGTAGGTATTGACCATTGCAATGCCGAAAGAACCGCCCAGTTGCCGCATCATATTATTCAATGCCGCTCCCTGAGGGATGTCTTTTGGTTCCAGGGAAGATACGGCCAGGACCGTGAGCGGTACCGTCATGATGGCAAGACCAACTCCCCGCCAGATGAGGGGAACGGAAATATCGGCCGCCCCGGCTTCCAGGTTGAGCCTTGACATCTGCCAATTGAACAGTATAAAAAGACACATGCCGGTGGAGATCATTACCAGGGGTGATATTCCTTTCTGCAGCAGCCTGGCGGAGACCATCAGGCCTCCCAGCGCCAGGATAGCTCCCGGCAGCAGGAGCATACCTGTCTGAGAAGGGGTGAAGTTCAATAACCGTTGTGCAAATACCGGGGTAAGAAAGACAGACGTGAAGATCCCGATGCCGGAGATAAAAGTCATAAAGGCTGCTATGCTTAGATTGCGGCTTTTTAATACAGTCAGATTCACCACCGGGTTCTTTGTTTTTAATTCCCACCAGATAAATAATACGATCCCCAGGACGGCAGTGATCGTCAGCACGATGATATAATTGGCGGCGAACCAGTCATCGGTCTCTCCTCTTTCCAGGACCGTCTGCAATGAGCCGACGCCGATGGCCAACAGGAAGATTCCCAGCCAATCGATGCTGCCGGCGTCTTGTTTTATAGACGGTTCGGTCAGCAGGGCGGAGCAAAGCAGGGCCACCGTGATCCCCAGTGGAATATTGATATAAAAGATCCAGGGCCAGGAATAATATTCCGTGATGAAACCACCCAGTGTGGGTCCGATGGTGGGTCCGATAAAGACGCCGACACCGAAAAGGGCGCTCGCCACGTTGCGTTTCTCTTTGGGGAAGATATCAAATACGATCGCCTGGGATACGGATAACAATGCGCCTCCCCCCATGCCCTGTAAAAACCGGAAGGCGATCAGCATCCAGATATTGGTAGCCTGTCCGCACATAAAGGAGCAGAAGGTGAACAGGATGATGCTCCCGATATAATAATTACGCCGGCCTAATTTGAGGGCCAGAAAACTCGTCATGGGGATGATGATCACATTGGCGATGGCATAGGAGGTGATGACCCAGGAAGTATCTTCCAGGGTGGCGCCCAGGTTGCCGCTCATATGTGATAATGCGACATTGACGATCGATATGTCCAACAGTTCCATCATCGCTGCGACAATTACTGTGATGAGGAGGATCTTCTTTCTTGCTTCCATATAAAATATACCGATTGGTATTTTTTGAGTCAAAAAAATATCATTTTTCACTTGATTCCCTTGACGGGATATCTTCTGTCAAAAAGGCATTGGATGACGGAGGGTTGGGGTACTATTTTAAAATGGTTTTCATGAAAGTTTTCGAAGATATTGATAATTAAATAATTGGAAAAAGTTCATAAAATCTGGGTTTGAAAGAGCATACTTTTCTTTTAGTTTTTGGGATTCATGGCTGCCAAAGCGTCGGCAGGAGATGAAAGGGATAGGCAATTCTTCTGCATTTTGAGTTGTTTCATTTTATACCGTTCGGTATTATTTTAATTAAAAAAATCAGCCTAACTCATCGATCATCTTTTTCATGGATTGCATAATGGCGTTGCGGTAGGCTGGCTTGCCCGACAGTTTTGCGATCATGATACCGCCTTCGATCATTGCAATAATGGTGAGGGCGACCTGCTCCGGATTGGTGGAGGCATTGAATTCTTTTGTCCGGACACCCGTTTCGATCAGCTTCGTCAATTTGTCTTTCCAGGCAGTGAAGGCTTCATTGGCTTTTTTCTTCAGTAAGGGATGCGTGTCATCCGCTTCGACGGCTGTATTTAAGACCGGACACCCCCCCGCTGAACCCGGAGAGTTCACCATTTTATCGTATTCTACATATACCAGCAGCTTTTCCCTGATGGTGCTCTTCTTATCCATCTCCTGCCGGGTAATGCCTGCGATCCTTTTCCAGTTGTGGTCGAATGCTGCCAATGCCACATCATCTTTATTGGTAAAATTTCCATAAATGCTGCCCTTGGTCAGGCCGGTCGCTTCTGTCATATCACTGAGGGAGGTGCCGGCATAGCCCTTTGTATTGAAAATGGGGGCCGTTTTCTCGACAATAAACTGTTTTGTTTTTTCCGCCTTATTCATAGTAGAATTCCTCTTCAGATGCAAATATATACCAATCGGTATTATTTATAAAAAATATTTTACCAGGATATATGTAGTCAACTACGTACCTTTATACGCAAATAGACCCGATATGGAATCTTTCCCTGTTATTGAACCGCTCAGCAATGCCTATTGCAGCCGCATCGCCGGCCTTATCCTGCCCATTCAGCAAATTGAGTTTAACGTGCCGGTTACGATTGAAGAGCAGCCCGATCTGCTGGACATCGAGACGAACTATCATCGGACAGGGGGCGGATTCTGGGGAGCCAAACAGGGTCAGGAACTGGTAGGCACTATTGGGCTGATCGCCATCGGCCATCATGGCGGCACCATCCGCAAGATGTTCGTGCGCAAAGAATTCCGCGGTAAAGAGTTTCGGATTGCACAGCGCCTGCTGGAAGTGCTCATTGATCATTGCAACCGGCAAGGGATCACCGATCTTTACCTGGGAACCGTTGAGTGGTTACATGCCGCCATTCGCTTTTATGAACGCAATGGCTTTGTCCGTATCGATAAGACGGCCCTACCGGAAAGTTTTCCTATTATGGCCGTGGACAATGCTTTCTATCACGTCCATATTCCTTCCATGCCGGGATATGAACACAATCAACCCTCCAAATGAATTCCATCGACCAGGCCGGTATACTGGCTATTTCAACCAGGCTGCAACGTCTCAGCGATCAGATCCGCAAAGACGGCTTGCTGATCTATAAAGCAAATGGGATTGATTTCGAACCGAAATGGTTTCCTGTCATTTACTCCCTGCATGTAAAAACGGTACTGAGTGTGGTTGAAATTGCCGCTGAGATCGGGTACTCACATCCTTCCACGATCAGCCTGTTGAAGGAACTGGAAAAACAGAAACTGATCCGGTCGGGCCGGGATAAGGCAGATGACCGGAAACGGCTGATCCGGCTCACCGATAAAGGGAAAGCCCTGGTCGGGCAGATGCAGCCGGTATGGAAGATCATGGTAGCGGCCGTGACAGAGCTCACCAACACGGCGAACAACCTGATGCAGGCTATCGATGAAGTGGAAGAACAAATGAGTCAAAAAAGTTTTTTCGAGCGGGCGCAGCGGTTAAAAGTATGAATTCGGGTCAGGCCGGGGCCTAACCCGAATTATAAAGATGCTGCTTATTCTTATTCCGGTACGCCCAACTGCTGGCAGACGGCTTCGTAGCTCATCTGCTTGTAATTGCTGAGCACATTTCCTCTTCCGGTCACTTGTCCCGGTGTCATCGATGCCGTGGACTTTACGCCGCCGGGGATAATGATGTACCGGAAATGGTGTGCATTACTAATACTTCCGTAAGCGTTGAGACTGCTGACAAGCCGGATCCGCAGGTTGCCAGTGGTGACCAATGCAGACCAGGTGTCAATATTGGGGGCAGATCCATCCATGTAGGTAATAACGATCGGCAAAGCGGATACCTGTGCGGTCGGCCATACGGAAGTTACGTATCCGTCCAGTTTTCCGAATACGATGACAGTGCCGCTATCGACTATTTTTTGCGTAATGTCGGTAGCTGCCTTGTCATAATTAAAGCCATAACTACCAAAGACCGTATCCTTCACATACGTGGCCGGGGTAAACCAATCCGAGTAAATGACATTCGCCGTGCCTGTGGCCCCTGCTGTGCCTGCGGCCCCAGCCGGGCCTGTATCGCCTTTTTTACAGGACAGGGCGAGGAGAGCAATTAAAAAAAAGGATACCAGTTGCAACAGGGGAGTTCTGATAGAGGATGCCGTACGCAGGGTTTTCCCCGAAAAAGTGTACATAATAAATTGTTTTAAATTAACAAAATAAATCAGCCACAAATCTATGGAACCACTTAGCCCGGGGCAATACCCTCTTATACGTATTTATCACTACCAGGAATACCCGAACCACCCACTTACCCTGCATTTTAATACCCGCTCTGTGGTAGTTGGCTTATACCCCCCCGGTTAAAATGTGGTTGAAAGCTGGTAAAATGCGTCTTCCTTTTTCCCGTGTTATCCCTGAAATTAGCTTTCCATACTTTTCAACGTGACTACTTATACCAAAAATTGCCGCCATTGGCTATCGGTGCTGCTGTTTGTCCAGGCTACCGTCGTCCATGCGCAATCCCTCACCACCGCGGGTGTCCCTGCACAACTGACCATCCGGCAGGCAGGCGAACATAGCATTCGCGTAACCTTAAAACCTGCCGGCCTTCCGGAAGAGGCGCCTTTTACCCCCGCGCTGATCGAACGAAAATACCCGGCCCCCGTCCTTATTCTTACGGAGCTGGCCGCCCCTGTAAAAAAACTGGCAGGTGATCTATACGTAGAAGTGCGGCCCGATCCGCTGACCATTATCGTCACCACCCGCCAGGGAGAGCCTGTACAACAGCTCGTCTTCCGCAGTGACAATACGCTCTCTTTCGTGCTGCATGATGCGCCTGTACTGGGTCTGGGCGAAGGTGGCCATAAGCCCGTGCCCGGTGTCAACTGGCGAACAGCGCCCATTGAATTTGACCGAAGAGGACGGTTCCAGGAAATGCAGCCCCGTTGGCAAAGCGATGCATACGGTTCCCGCAACCCGGTGCCCCTGCTGATCGGTACTGAAGGATGGGGCCTGTTCGTAGCATCTCCCTGGGTGCAAATAGACCTTCAGGATAAAGACCAGGGAATTTTTCTGCCCTGGAAGCCGACGGCGAAAGATTCCATACAACAGAACGAAAAGAATCAGGGACTGGCGCAAAGCAAAGGCCTGCCTCCGGCCAGCTCGGTGATCCCCGGCCTCTATGACCTTTTTATTTTCGATGCGCATGATCCGGCAGCTTTCATGAAAGACGTTGCAACCATTACAGGCCCCGCCGTCATGCCTCCCAAATGGGCGCTGGGCTACATGCAGTCGCACCGGACCATCCGGGATGAAAAACAGATCATCGGCATCATCGACAGTTTCCGTTCGAAAAAGATACCGGTGGACGCCGTTATTTATTTAGGCACCGGCTTTACGCCAAAGGGATGGAATACGAAACAGCCCTCCTTTTCTTTCAACCCGGAAGTATTTCACCGGGACGCAAGCGTTGTGCTGAGGGATATGCATGACTGCCATGTAAAGGTCGTACTGCACATGGTACCGTGGGATAGGGATAAATTACCTACGCTTCATGGATCTATACCCGCTAAGTCCGGCGAAGAAATGGACGCGGGGCATATACAAAATTACTGGCAACAACATGTCCCGTTGATGAAGGCGGGTGTGGACGCCTTCTGGCCGGATGAAGGAGATTGGTTCAACCTGTACGAGCGTATCGAACGCCACCGGCTTTATTATGAGGGCCCGCTCTCTACCCTACCTGGCATACGTCCCTGGAGCCTTCATCGCAATGGGTACCTGGGCATCGCCCGCTGGGGTGGCTGGGTATGGTCCGGCGATACGGAGTCTTCGTGGAAAACATTGGAAGGACAGGTAGCGGTCGGCATTAATTATTCCTTAAGCATCAGTCCCTATTGGGGCTCCGATATAGGCGGCTTCTATGCCAATTCTGAAAAGACCGGGGAGTTATATGCCCGCTGGTACCAGTTCGGCGCCTTCTGCCCTTCTTTCCGTTCGCATGGCCGCACCTCGATGACCATCCTACCCTGGGGTTGGGGACAGGGAGACAGGGGTGACCTGGAGACTTCGGCTAAATCTTCTTCGGACAGTCTGACTATTCAACGCAATGTGCTGCTCTCCGAGATGAATAATCCGGCCATTGAACCCGTCGTAAAAAAATACGATGAGTTGCGTTACCAATTGCTCCCCTATACCTATTCGCTTGCTTGGGAAGCGCGACAGACGGGTTTGCCAATTATGCGGGCCTTATGGCTTCATTATCCTGATGATGAAAAAGCAAGGAATATGGGCAGCGAATACTTGTGGGGCCGGGATATGCTGATCGCTCCCGTATTTGAAAAAGGAGCGGTGGCCCGTACGGTATATCTTCCCAAAGGGGACTGGTATGACTGGTGGACCAATGCCCTGCAGACGGGCGGGCAATCCATCCGTCGCGAGGTAGACCTGTCTGTAATGCCTATTTATGTGCGGGCCGGATCTATCATCCCTTTTGATCCCGTCCGTCAATACACCGGAGAGCCGGTGAAAGAACCTACCTCTTTACGGATTTATCCCGGAGCGGATGGCGACTTCACCCTCTATGAAGATGATGGCATCAGCCTGAATTATCTGAAAGGGAAAGCTACCTGGATCCATCTTGTCTGGAATGACAAGGCCCGCACGCTGATCCTGCGTCCCGGCGCTCCGGCAGGGTATACCAGCCAGCGGGTGCAACAGCGATTTCGCGTCCGTGTGATGACCGGAGAGGTGGAAAAGACGGTAGAATATAGGGGGAGTGAGCTGCAGGTCAAATGGTAGGCGCTGGTTTTATTTATTTCTTCCCTTTTCACCGGGGTATAAATTTTGCACCGTATCACTCTGCCAAAACTCCTTCGTATCAACATTTAATGCGGAAAGCCTGCCGGTAAATGCTGCACCGGTATCGACATTCCAGACATTGACGGCATGCATGGGCTCGTAAATATCATAGTTGGTGGTGGGAGTATGTCCGATGAAGATCTCCGGGTACAGCAATAATCTTTTGGGATAAAATATCGAATCCTGCTCTATTCTATGGTCCAGCGCCAGGGCCGTCTCCCATAAGGTCCTGTCCCAGTAACAATTGCTTTCAAAATGCTCGTGCGCAGGTCCGCGCATGGAACAGAAGCCGGCATGAATGAACAGGTGGTTGGCATGATCGATATAATATGGGCGCATCCTTTTCAGGAACTTCAGGTGTATGTTCTTTTGTCTCTTCGTAAGCGGACGATAGCTGTCCACGGTAGCTTGACCGCCGTGAAATAACCAGGTCTCATCAGGCTCCTCCCCGCTCAGCCAATCTTCACACCAGGCATCATGGTTGCCTTTGAGGAAGATACAGTCCTGTGTTTTGTCGAGGGCGATGAGGTATTGGATCACCTGTTGGGACTCGGACCATCCATCCACATAGTCGCCCAGGAAAATCAGCTGGTCGCCTTTCTGCGGATTAATTCTATCGATTATCTGTTCCAATGCTCTTAATGCGCCATGTATATCTCCGATAACGTAAGTACGTCCCATAGTCCGTTTTAAAGATCAATTTATTATGGCCTGATAAACCCCATAGAAAGGGCCGACCCCACTCCAAGAAGGGCTCCCGCCCCTACATCCGAAGGATAATGAACTCCCAGGTACATGCGGGAATACCCCATAGAAGCAGCCCAAAGATAGGTCGGCGCGATCACATACCATTTTGGATATGCTCTTGACAAGGAAGTGACCATGCCGAAAACGGAGGAAGTATGACCCGATGGAAAAGAATATTCGCCCGGCCGGTATACCGGGTTCAGATTAGGGTTGGTCAAAAAAGGCCTGGGCCTTTTTATCAGTTGTTTAAGTGCATAATCCAGTAGATAAGAAACAGCCGTGCTGCTCAGCGTGTACAGTCCATTCTTCTTCATGGGCACATCATTACGGATCAATCCCGCTATCAGGAGACCGGCGGGTACCCCTGCATTCACATAATTATTGGCTTTGGCCATCCATAGCGCTATGGATGTCTGGGCAGGCGTCCTGGTCGATTCGAGTCCTTTCAGGATATTGACGTCAAGATGCTGAAGCCCGGATTGTGCATAGGCTGTGCCCCCTATGAAGAGTGAACTTACTATCCCCGTCAGGAGACAACGCCGGATGAATGAATGGATTTGCACCCCACCAAGATAAGAAGAGAGCGCGATATTCAGGCTTTGATAGTATCATTTGATATTATCAAAGCCTAAGCCGCTTTACCTGCCCTCATCATATACGCCAAATTCGGCTATTCCGGGCGGGGTAGCGAACTGGTCGATCAGTATCCGCACCTTGCCTCCCCAGACCCTGTTGAAACGGTGGATCTTTACCCGTCCTTTATTTTCTCCGGTGAGGAGCGGCTTCCAGGTCCCGTTCTGAAAATATTCCAGGCGGTACCGGCTGATATTGGGCTTGTTCTCTGTAATGACAATCGTATTAAAGGCCTTGTCCTTATCGAAAACGACCTCATACCAGGGAGACTTCACCGTGGGGTTGGACAACCAGGAAGTATGAAAATCATCGTCATTACCAAAATCCATGATCCACATATCGTCGCTCCAACTGGCATTGGCTGGTTGTTTCTTCGCAATATTGGAAGAAATAATGGGCGCTTCCCCATCGGGCAACCTGCCTACCGGTCCTTCATTCTTCCACAATTTCCCGATCTGCGCCAATGCTGCCAGGGCATTGTCGTCGATCAGTCCATCCCGGTTGGGCGCCACATTCAGAATGAAATTGCACCAGGCATTGTTCAGTGGAACGATCAATTCGTTGATCAGTTTTTGCGGGTCCTTTACAGGGGTGGAAGGAAAATCCGTCTTCCAGAACCAGGCTGAATTGATAGGAAGACAGGTGAGGGCCGGCAGCCGGTTGGTCTCTTTGGATATCCGCTGACCGGCGCCCAGCTCATAGGATTTGATATCGGTATACAACAGGGCCTCGGCAGGATATTTGGCCGAATTGAGGTCCATGACCAGGCAGTTGGGCTGAAGGGATTTGATCAGGCGGTAGATTTCCCCGAAGGGTATGTCATCATAGGAAATTCGCGACCAGGGAGCGTCCCAGCCGTCAATGATCAGCGCAGTGATCTCTCCGTATTTCGTCAGCAACTCCGTCAGTTGCGCCTTGACCATCCCGATATGCTGCCGGGTAATAAACCCCGGGCGTAATTTATGATGCGTGTCCAGGATGGAATAATACAGGAGGGTCTTCAGGCCCTGTGCCCGGAAAGCGGTGACATACTCCTTTACCACGTCCCTTTTCAGGGGACTATTCATGACATTATAGTCGGTTGTCCTGGTATCCCAAATACAAAAACCGCTGTGGTGCCTGGTCGTCAGGCAGCCGTAAGTCATACCGGCGGATTTGGCGGCCCTGGCCCATTGGGCGCAGTCCAGTTTACCAGGATTAAACAGGGCCGGGGACGCATCGGGGTCTGGCCAGTCCTGGTCCATGTAAGTAGGGATGTTGTAATGAATGAACATCCCGAAACGCAGGTCGATGAATTGCTGCTGCAGGTTGTGCAGGGTATTGGGAGATTCATCCTTAAGCTGGGCGCTTGCTGTGGCCGATAGGATCAAAAGAAAGAGTAAAAACAGGCCGGCCGGTAATTTTGTCTTCATAATAGTTGTTATCGCGAAGTTAAGGAGCATTTCTCCATACCGGAAACTTTCCCAGTGATTATCACACTGCATTAAAAATTATCATTGATTTTTTCGGCAGCGGGACCCGGATACAGGATCCTCCTATATCCCAATTCCGCTCCGCCGCTCACCGGCAGGATATTACCCGTAATAAATCTTGCCTTTTCCGACACGAGGAATACACAGGCATCGGCTACCACATCTCCTTCGGGGCAATATCCCAGCGCATGGATCCCATCCAGGTATCTTTCAATGTCGGCCGCATCCTTGCGGGACTGTCCCCATTCGCGCAACATCGGCGTCCATACTCCGGCCGGAGCTACCGCATTCACCCGGATCTTATAAGGAGCATAATCCAGCGCCATGGATTTTGTGAGTGCGTTGATAGCGCCTTTTGTGGCAGCATAAGCGGCATGATTCTCCTGTCCTATTTCTCCCACCAGGCTGCTGGTGTTCAGAATGCACCCCTCCGACAATTTCAATGCTTCCAGTCCATACCGGGTGGTAAAGAAGATGCTTTTAAGATTGGTATCGAACAGGGCATCCCATTCCGTCTCCTCCGTCTGATGTACCGGCCTGGATGGGTGGGCAATGCCGGCATTGTTATGTATAACATCTATCCTGCCGTAGTTCTCCAGCGTCAGCCGGATAGCGTCTTCCACATCAACTGATCTGGATACATCGCAAAGAATACCACGGCTCTTATTCCCTAATAGCTCGATGGATCCGGCAAGGGAAGCTGCGTCATTGGCTGCGACCATTACCAGCGCTCCGGCCTCGATGTATTTTTTCGCGCATTCCAGGCCTATTCCTTTGGAGCCCCCGGTCAGGAAAATGATCTTATCTTTCAATAGTTGCATAATAAGGTCTTTAAAGATTGCTATAAGGATTGGTTTATGTGAAATTCTTCTTCTATATTTTTTTATCAGCATTTTACCGGAATATCCAATATAAGACCACCATCACTGCCAGCAGGAGAGCGGATAAGGTCTTATAGTTCCCCCATCCTTTCCAACCTTTGTGGCGCAGGGGCTCTAAAGGGGATTTCCAGTACAATGCCACACTCTCCTTCGTGTGCTGAACGGGATAGACGTAGGATAATACGATTTGCATCAGCAGGCAGCCTAAAAAGATGTAAAAAGTTATCATCATATAAGGCACTTCCGCCAGAAGAGTGGTGGGGTATATTTTATTCATCGCATACATTCCCGCACCAAGGAATGAGCCAATGAGTAAAGTAAACTGGGCTGCTTTGGCAGAGGCTTTTTTCCAGAACACCCCCAATACAAAAACACACGTAATGGGAGGCGCAATATAAGCGATGATCTCATTGATACCGGTGAAGATACTTCCGTAGTTGTTCAGCAAGGGCATTAATGCGAATGACAGCACGAGCGCCACGCCGGCTGCGATACGGCCCATCCTTACCAATTGCCTTTCCCCGGCGCCCGGCCTGATCCGCTTGTAGAGATCGAAGCTTACCAGGGTTGAAATAGAGTTCAGGGCCCCGGAGACCTGGCTCATCAACCCGGACAATAAGGCTGCTACGATAATGCCCACCAGGCCGGTGGGCACCAGTTGTGTGACCATTAACGTGTAGATGCCTTTACTGTTCGTGACGGTATGGCCAGCCGCATCGGTGGTCTGTAAGGCCCGTATATCCAACAGGCCTTTTTGCGCCAGCGTATAGGCGAACAGGCCCGGCACGATGAAAATAAATACCGGCAATATCTTTATGAATCCGCAAAACAAAGGTCCCACCCGCGCGTGATCTTCGTCTTTCGCGCCCAGTATCCTTTGTACGATCGTCTGGTCTGCGCACCAGTACCAGATACCGATCACGGGATAACCCAGGAATACGGCGTACCAGGGCAGGCCGCTGTCATCTCCGTGCGGCCGCAACATAGTCAGCTTGTCCATATGATGGGTCTGCTGTAAAACGGCGATCATGGAGTGCCAGCCGCCCATTCTGCTAAAACAACTTACCGTGATCACCACTGCGCCGGCTACCAGCACCACGGTCTGGATGCTTTCCGTGACGACCACCGCCCTTAGCCCGCCGATGATCGTATATACCGCCGTGATGGCGGCAATAACGGCGACGCTGGTATACATATCGATGCCAAAAAGGGTCTTCAGCACGATACCCCCGGTGAGCAGGGAAAACGCTATGTGAATGGTGATGGCCGACAGGATGGATATAAATGTAAGCCAGTCCCTGCAGGCGCGATTGTACCGCCTCTCTAAAAAGTCCGGCAGGGTGCTGACGCCGCTACGTATATAAAAAGGCGCAAAGAACAAAGCCAGCAGGATGAGGGTGAAAGCGGCCATCCACTCGAAGTTGCCGTTTAGCAGTCCGGTATCAAAGCCGCTCTGGGCCAGGCTGACCAGGTGCAGGCAGGAAATATTGGTGGCGAACAGGGCCAGCCCGATCATGGGCCATTTCAGTGTTTTGCCTGCGAGGAAATAGTTGCTTGAAGTTCTTTCCGCCGCTCCGCGGCGGAAAGAACTATAGAGGCCCACGGTGACGATGCCGAGGATATACAGAACACTGATGATGATATCGGGTGTCTTTATCATTTGAGTTGCCCGGAATTTTAAAAGTAAAGATCACAACTGCTACCCGGCTCCTGCGGCGTTCGGTACACCCCGCCTTCAATATGTACAGGGTGCATAAAATGCTTTTGCAGGTGAGGGATATGTTCCAGGAATAAGGCTTCGTGGCCCAGGGTGATATGATTGAATAATACCAGGTGCTGATGCAACTGTCCCATGTCCCCTACATGCGGGACTACGGGGATCCCGAATTTACGGCAGAGCAGGCTGATGGTGATGAACTCGCTGACGCCCCCTACCCTCACGGCGTCCACCTGTATGAATCCCGCACAGCCCGTCTGTAAATAGTTCTTAAAAATCACCCGGTTGGGCACATGCTCGCCCAGGGCTAATTTAACGGGTGCGATGGCATCTGCCAATACTTTATGCCCCAGGACATCGTCGGGATGGGTCGGCTCTTCGATCCAATAAGGGTTCATGGATTGCAATTGCCGGCATATTGCCAATGCCCGTGGCAGCGTCCATTGCTGATTGGCATCCAGCATCACTTTCACGTGGTCGCCTGCGGCCTCCCGCACGATAAATGAACGGCGGATGTCCCGTTCCGGGTCCGCCGAGCCCACCTTTAACTTCATGGCCGTAAATCCTTCAGCTACCGCCCGGAGCGTGTTCTCCCTTACCTTTTCGTCAGAATAATTAAACCAGCCAATGGAAGTATCATATCCCGGATAGCCGCATTCCAGTATCTTCCTGCGATCTTCTTCACCCGGAGCATTTCCTTTTATTAGCGCAAGGGCCTGTTCTCTGGTCAGTTCATCTTCCAGGTAAGAGAGGTCAAGGGTGTTGACGATTTGTTCCGGCAAGAGGTCCGTTAATAATTTCCACAAAGGTACTCCTCTTTTTTTAGCCCAGAGGTCGTAACAGGCATTGGTCACCGAAGCGAGTCCTAAGTGAACGACTCCTTTATGGGGTCCCAGCCACCGGAATTGCTGTTCGTTGGAAAGAAGATTAAAGACATTTCCAAAATCGGCCATTAACTCTTCAATATCTCTTCCTTTCAACTTGTCCGCATAGAACTGTGCCGCTTTACAGACCATATCATTTCCTTCACCCAGCGTAAAGGCGAGGCCGGTCCCCGTGAGCCCGCTGTCATCCTGTAATTGCGTAACCGCATAGGAATATACGGGGTCCCGGTGAATCGCGTCGCTGCCCGCCCCTTTGCCGAGGGGATACCGGACATCAGTAGTTACCGTTTTCTTTATCATAGTGGATTAAATTCCTGGTTCCTTCTAATCATTAGCGCTATAACCTATACCAAAAAGTTAACTGGCTCATGTTCACATAGCTGTTCTCACCATTCCTGTCATGCAGGACTCTGATCCTTATATAACGTACGGGAGGAGGATTGCTGATCAGGCTGCTCTTATAGGCGTTGGCCGCGAGGTCGTCGTCGTTGACTCTTTTAACTTCTTTCAAAAGGGTCCACCCCAGCGAGACAGATTGTGCCGCCCATCCGGGATCCTGGCTGGGCAGGGTAGGAATAGCACCTGTAATATCGGCAATACCCCATACTTCAAAATCATCCGGATTGTTACAGCAGATCCTGCCTGTCTCTTCGATATCACTCAGGTTATTATAGACCTTTCCCATGTCAAAGCTAAGGGTCCTTGGAAGATTGCCATTCCCGTCACTATGGTAGATATTGGGGTAATTCCGCGGCCCTACGCTACCGTCCCAGAGTCGGCTGACGCGGGTATCGGATTCATAGATCCCCATGTCCCCCGACAGGTCATGTTCTGCGAAAAGACTCTTATCGCACATTACACGGCTATCGAAGGCAGGAAAGGTGTCCGTATGGAGAGTATAAAAAGTATCCAGGGCCCCCTTCATCGGAATATAGGAGGACTGATAAACAATGGGGGAACTGTAATTATAATCCCGTAAAACAATGGAATTGCTGTCCGGCGAAAGGGAGCGCTGTATAGTCTGCCCCCCGGTGTTGGTGTAGCTAAGGGTCGTAGTAATATTGATCGTATCGGGGGTAAGAAAATTCAGCGTAACGGAACTATCGGCTTTTACCACGGCAGCATTGGTGATGTTCACCGGCCTGTTGCTGAGGCTGCCCTTGTAGATGGGACCATACACCCTGGCGTTATCGATCTCTGTAGAAACGGACCTGTTACCAGCGGCGTCATAAGAATAAATGAAAAAGGTGTATGTATATTCGGCCAGGTTGCTGATAAGGCATTTCACCGTATCCGCAGGCAGGTGTGATGAAGCGCTGACCACCGTCGAGTCGGCGCTATTGTTCCAGTAGACCACATATTTTGCGACGCTGGGGTCCGGGCTGGGGGTCCAGGTCAGCATTTCGCGCAAATTACCGGCCACCACCTTCGGGTTGGCAATTTTCCCGGGATAGGTGATCTCCTGGCCATTCAGGAAGGAACGGTAATCGGTGGGTTTCTTACTGCATCCCCAGACTGTGATAAAACAGGCAAGAACGATCCAGGTATTTTTATAATAAGTTTTCATCTTTTATTTTTTTTAAGATTTATTATAGGGCATTATCTCGGGTCGCCAAAGAATGTCATCTCATTGATGTCAAAGAAATTATTGGTTCCTCCCATGTTGGTAAGGCACTCGAAACGTATATACCGCACCTTGGGCAGTGAAAGATCAAAATTAAAAGGGAATCCGGCCTGCCAGAACGCAAGGTCTGTACTGCTGAATTGTGGGTTGGGCAGGCCGGAAGGCTTACCCGGGGCATAGAACTCGCCCATGTTGATCCAGCCCTTCGGCGTCATCTGCCCCAAAGGCGGAAGGCCCATGCTATCGGGCATGTTTTCATCCACCGGCGCATCCGCCCTGCCCCAGATCACCCATGTCTGTGGGGTACCGTAACCCCACATGAATTCCCCGGGGGCATCTCCGGTCCTGCCTACCATGGTATAGCGGCTGAGCTTGGCCGCCTGCCCCATGTCAAAGGTCATCCAGGAGGGCCATACCAAAGGTGTGATTGGCTGCAGGGTATTATAGGTAGGTTCTTTTATATTATTGTCCCATAAGTTGGCCAACTTGCGATAATCATCGTAAGGCAGCACATCTGACGGCAATACATAGGCGTTGAACAGGGATTTCACCATTTGCGTTTCGTAAATGGGCGTTATGGTAGCATACACCGTATCGGATACATTGTCCCATTCATCGGTGACATAGATGCCAAACTTTTTTGGAATGGTATCATAGCCCCTTAAGCTGTAGTTGAGGGAATCGATGTTGGTATAGTTCTGATTGATGATCTGTAATCTGTTCGTGTTGTCGGGGCTGATGGCGATCACACCGATATTAGCTTTTAAGCTGTCAATGCCGGTAATGTTCACGCCTCCGAAATCAGGCGCCATTTTCACGGTTGGCAGCACCAGCAGATAGGGCGGCGTATCCGGATGAACGGTCACCACCACCGAATCGGACTTTACGTCTGCACGGCTCACCACATACAAGGTCACTTTATAATCCTGGCTTTTGGCAAAGCCGCTTACGGTGATGCTGTCGGAATAATAAGAGGACTTTGTCTGCCGGGTCCTTTTATCATTGATCGGATAGGTGGCCTGGACATAGAGGATATTCTGTGAATTCGGCAGCGTATACGTGATATAGGCTCCGCCGTTGAAGTTGGTGACCTTTATATTCGTGATAACCCCCGGCTTGGTCTTGTCGGTGGAAGCAATGCTGTTGTAGCCATCCGTCTTTTTGCAGCCGGGCTGGCTTGCGACCAGGGCCATCGCAAAGAGCGAGAAACAAACGGCTTTATATATTTTTTCCATAAAATGAATTATAGTTGATCAAACATTTTTATCAAAAGTGTTTCCCTCTTACCAATAAAGGCTTTGCACCAGGTTGGGATTGGTCAGCAGGTCGTAAGTCTGGATCGGGTAGATATAATTCCTCAGGCCGAACACAGGCTGGTAGTAATTGACCACCTGATAATATCCTGGAATCGAATGATTGTTCTTGCTTGGGTCCGCGTTCCATCCCTGTATGGGGCCGGTCAATACGCTTTGCAGCTCTTTCCACCTTCTGAGGTCCCATCCGGCCTGTCCTTCAAAAGCCAGTTCGATCCTTCGTTCCTGGTGGATGATCTGTCTTAGTCCATCCTTTGTAGTCGGTTTGGAAGGATTGCTGGAATATTGCGCCCAGGAAGTCAGCACTCCTTGCAGGCCGGCCCTGGCCCTCACCTGGTCTATGTATTGATACGCTTCGGCGCCGGGGCCGCTCACTTCGTTGAGACATTCGGCATACAAAAGCCATAGGGCCGGAAGCCTGATGAAGGGCCATGAATAATTATACCCGACGCTGGTCTTGCCAAAAACCGTCTGATAAGGCACCAGCTTCCTTGCCCAAAACCCCGTGACGTTGATCCTCAACGCATCGGGCGCAGCAGCGAAGCCATTCACTGCGTTCACATAGTTGGGGTTGGTATCATCGGTATTGCCGGAGCCGAACCAGGTGCTACCGTCAAAGGAAACATCGGCATAGTAACGGTTCTCCCTGTTGAAATTTCCTTTGGCGCAGGTGTACCCTTTCTTTATATAATAAAAATGTGCGTCATCACCTGTCTGGAGCTTGTACCGGTTGGCATAGTCCCATGTCCTGTCCTCGTTGATAGGCACCCCATTGTTGGTGTAGAACAGCTCCGACTCCGCCATGGGAACGGAGAAATTGGAATAGATAGCGAATACATTGGCAGCGGCATCGGCTGTTACCCTTGGCGCCGCCATGTATTGCCAGCCGAACTGCGGGTTGAGCGTCCAGATCTGCTCGGGATTCCAGCTTTCCGTAACCGCTCCCTGGATGGCAAGCAACTGTTTGGTGCTGTCGCTCATGTGCGCCACATTGCCATTCAGCTTGAACTGGTATAGGGAGGCTCCGGCAGCGTTGGCAGCGGTCAAGGCAGCTTTACAGGCATCCAGGGCCTTTTGCCATTTTGCCGGGTCGGCGGCAGTGGAAAATAAGGGCTGGCCATTCTTACCGTTCATGCCGGCGTAGTCGGGGTTGCCGTTGAACAGGGGGCTGGCCTGTGTGGCAAGCACTTCGGCCTTTACGGCCAAAGCAATGGTAGAAGTGATCCGGCCCTGCTCCACTCCGACGTTCTGGATGATCGGAGGAAGACCGGTAATAGCCGTATCCAGCAGATTCACCACATAATTGAAACAGGAATCCACTGTCTGTTGCGGGAGCCTGACCTGATCGCTGGTGGCGTTGACAGGCAGGGCGACATCTGCAATGGGGATGGGCCCGTACATCCGTATCAGCCAATAATGATAATAGGCTTTCAGGAATTTTGCTTCGGCGATCCATCTTGTTCGCAGGTATGGCGGAACGTCCAATGGCGTATTCACATTGTCTAAAAAGGTATTGCACAGCCGGATGGACTGCCAGAGGTTCAGGCCCATGTTGTATCCGTCCCAATAGTTCAACAGCGGGTTGGCGCTGTTCTGCAGTCCCTGCATTATGTTAAACCCGGCATCTCCCCCCTGACCACCCAGGGTGGTCTTGTCGTTGAGATTGATCGGGAAAACGATCTCGCCCGAAGTGGTGAACCCGGCATTACGCCTTACATCGGCCAGGTTCTGCATGCTGGAATAACATCCGAACAAGTAGGCTTGCGTCTCGTTGGCATTGCTGAACGAACTGTTCAGGTTAGCCACATTGTCGGGCGCGACATCCAAATATTTTTTGCAGGAAGCGGCAAGCAAAATGGGAAGGCCTGCCAATAATATCTTTATGAAGATCTTCATGATGGTCATTTTTTAGCTTAGAAATTCATGTTTAAGCCAACGTTAAACACTTTTTGAACCGGATAGCCAAAGCCCTGGCCGGCCATTTCGGGGTCCCACAAATTGAAGTGGCTCCATGTTATTAAATTCAGTCCGTTGAAATAGATACGGGCATTGTCCATGAACAGACGCCGGGTCCATTTTTTAGGAAAGGTATACCCTGCCTCCAGCGATTTCAACCGCATGAAACTGCCATCCCGCAGCCACCAACTGCTGCTCTGTATGTTGTTGGAGTTCTCGGTAATGGACAGGCGGGGCCATAATGCGTAGAGGTTCTGATTCTCCAGGCTCCAGTGATCATCCGCATAGGCCTTCAGCAATTGTGCGTTGTTCGCGAAAGGTGCAGTACCATAAATCCCATTGTACCTGTCATCTTTTGCAGTAGGATTCATAAAGAAAGACTCCCTTCCCAATCCCTGGAAGAATGCATTCAGATCGAATTGCTTATAAATAGCGGAGAAGCCAAAGCCATAGACGATCTGCGGGGTCGTGGGCAGGCCGATGGGCACCTGATCATATGAGTTGATGACGCCATCCTTGTTCACATCCCTGTATTTGATGTCTCCGCCCTGGGGTAAGGCGCCTCCGAATAATTGAGTGGGGGAATTGGCGGCTTCTTTATCATCCACAAAGAGCCTTTCGGCTATATAGCCGAATTGCTGGTTGATAGGCTGGCCTGAGTGGAAAAGATAAGGATAGGGATATTGCGGCTCTTCCAAACGCCCGGCCTTGTTGGAGGTAACGGTAAGATTGCCCATTACTGTAACCTGTAAGTCCTTTGTGATCCGCTGCTTATAATCCATGTGCAGGTCCAGGCCTTTTGAATAAGCCGTGCCCAGATTCGCCTGCAGATTGGCGGAGGCCGTGCCTTCTATTCCCGCCGTAACAGGGATATAACCGCGGGGGATCAAAATATTGTAGCGGTATTCGTGGTAGATCTCGGCTATGATGTTCAGGTTCTTCCCGATGGTCAGTTCCAGGCCAAGGTTGCTCTTCTGGGAAGTCTCCCAGGTCACGTCCGGGTTGGGATAGGCCTGGATGGTGGTGCCATATTGCGTAAACGCGTTGCCGGTGCCGAAAGTGGCACGGGGCCCATTGATGTTGTCATCAGGCGTTACGCTGGAAAGGTAGAAGAACCGCTGTTTGCCTATGTTATCGTTACCTACCAGCCCATAGCTGCCTCTTATCTTCAGCCGGGTGATGATATCTGTTATTCCTCCTTTGTAAAATTGCTCGTTAGAGACTACCCAGCCGGCTCCGATCGTCGGGAAAAAACCATACCGGTGATTGGGGGCAAATTTTTCCGAGCCATTGTATCCGAAGTTGAACTCCATATAATACCGGCTCCCATAGGAGTATGAAGCGCGTCCCGAAACCCCCAGGTTACGGGCGGGCAGCGAAGCCTGCAGGGAAGGCAGGTTGGTGCTGGGATCATACACATTTGCATTGAGCGTTTGCTCACGGGTGGCCAGCAAGGTACCCCCTACGTGATGTCTGCCAAAGGTACGGTCGTAATCCAGCGACCCCTGCATATAGATATAGGTGGAGATGTTCTTGTTCCCCGGCGAATAGTTCAGGAATTCCTGGGCCGACCCGGGTGAATTATTCAACCAGGTGAGTGTGTATTTACCGGTTTTGGGGTCGTAGCTTCCGATGTCATAATAAAAAGGGTTATAGGCACGGGTAAGGTCGAAATAAGAATACCGGTTGGTGCTGAAGATCCCATGGAAGCTCAACCCTTTGGTAATAAAACCAAAATTCTGGTTCACTTCGAATTGGGCCGACATCCTTGATTCGGAGAGACTTTTATACCCGCGCATCAGGTCTGCATAGGGGTTGTCCTGCAAGCCCCCGGTGGCAGTGGAGTTGCCGAACAGGATGTGTTTGGTCAGGAGATTGGCGGAATCGGGCAGGTACCAGGCCGGGAAAGCGACGGGGCTGGTATGCAGCACCCTGTCGTACAGGTCGGTCGCCAGGCCGGACTGGTCGTCCGTAATGGGGCCCGTATAATCATTGAAATTCCCCCAGAGGCGGACGATAACTTCTGTTGTCTTCGTGACCTTCACATTGACATTGGAGCGGAGCTGATAGTTCTCATACTTCATCCCGGAGTTGAAATTGTTCACCGGGTTGTTCTGTAAGATACCGTTGTCCCTGTCATAAGATCCGGAGATATAATATCTCGCCAGGTCGCTGCCGCCCTGTACGCTGAAGTTTCCCCGCTGGGTAGTAGTTTGTTTTTTGAACAACATCGACATCCAGTCAACGGCAGGGGCTAAATAACCGTTATAGCCCGGTGTACGGTTCATGGTGGCTGTTGCGTCCAGTATTTGATTGGGCGTCCAGAAGCGCGGGGCGCCACGGGTCGTTAAGGCTTCGTTATAGTCCTTCATGTAGGTGACGGGGTCCGCCAGCTGGATGCTCTTCGTTGGCTTGGAGATAGAGTTCTCATACCGGATATTGATCCTGGCCTTTCCAACCTTACCTTCTTTTGTGGTGACAAGAATGACACCATTGGCGCCCCTTGCTCCATATAAAGCAGCAGCGCTGGCGTCCTTCAGGATGGAGAAGCTGGCGATGTCATCGACATTAAGACGGGCCAGGTCATTGGATGTCAGCTCGACGTTGTCTACGAGGATAAGGGGGCTGGCGCTGTAGCCCAGCGTAGTCACTCCCCGTATGAAGAACTGGGAATTGTCTGCTCCCGGCTGGCCACCGCGCTGGAATGCTACCACGCCGGATATCTGGCCGGCCAGCGCATTGGTGAGGTTGCTGGAGGGGATCCGCAGATCCTCGGGATTGACACTGGTAACGGAACCGACAACGGCTTCTTTCCGCTGTTTCTTACCATAGGCAGTAACGACCACCGACTCTTCAGCCGCGGCGGCCCTGAGCGCGACAGTCACCTCCTTATGATCGGAAGAGACTGTAACGCGCTGTTCGGCGTAGCCTACATAGGAAATAATAAGTTGTGTGCCGGGCTCTGCATCGAGGATAAACCGTCCGTTGACATCGGTCGTGGTACCGACATTTTTCCTGTTCACGGCGACAATGCTGGCGCCTTCAATTCTTTTGCCAGTCGTGTCGATGACGGTGCCGGTAATAGTGATGCGGGGAGTGGCCGGGGCTTTGGGTGGGGCCTGTGAGAAAGCATGTGAGCTGGAAATCGCCAGGAGGAAGATGATCAGATACTGATAACACCTGAACTTTTTCTTCATAACAAGCATCGTTTTGGTTAATTAATAAATACAAGCAGTGGCAGCAAAGAAGGCCACGGGCCTCCTGTAAACTTTGTAAGTCCAAAAGTAGAGATTCAGGATATGGAGGGAAATAGTGTATCCGTTTATTTTGATGGATTATCCGATTATTTTTTAATGGGCAACAATTACCCCTTCGAGTTCCTCCAGCGTCTTCCCTTTGGTCTCTTTCACTTTTAGCCATACGAATATCAGCCCCAGCAGGCAAATGGCGGCATAGATATAGAACACGCTGTCCTTTAGCCGTTCGAACAGGATGGGAAAGGTAAATACCAGGATAAAATAGGCGGCCCAGAGGCTCAATACGGCAATGGAAGTGGCTGCTCCCCGGACTTTATTCGGGAATATTTCAGCAATCAGCACCCAGGTGACGGGAGCGAGCGATACGGCATAAGTCCCGATAGCTGCCAGGAGGTACCAGGAGACGGTAGCGGATCCGGCGGCCAGCATACGGGCAACGATCATATAGAAGAAGGCCAGTCCTCCTGCTCCGATCAGCATCAGGGGCTTACGGCCCAGCCGGTCCACCAGCAGCATGGCCAAAAGGGTGAATATCAGGTTGACCCCTCCGATGAATACCGTCTGCAGGAGCTGTCCGTCCTGAGGCACGCCGATACTTTGAAAGATACGGGGAGCATAGTTGAACACCACATTGATGCCGCATAACTGTTGAAATACCGCCAGCCCGATCCCGATCAGCACGGTGGGGAATACGGCCTTTCCAAAAGCAGCCTTATAGCTCATTTTGTTGTTGCCGCCCATGGACTTTGTAATCGTCGCCAGGGAATCCCGGGCGAATGTGGCACCTCCTACTTTCTCCAGGATACCGGCCGCCTTATCATACCTTCCCTTGCTTACCAGCCACCGCGGGCTTTCCGGCAACCATAGCGCTCCGATAAAGAATAAGGCCGAGGGGATAGCACCCAATCCAAACATCCAGCGCCAGGCATCTTCACCGATATTGCGCAGGCTATAATTCACCAGGTTGGTAATTAAAATACCGATCACCACCGTAAGCTGGTTGATCGCCACCATCCGTCCCCGCAAATGGGCAGGAGAAACTTCAGCGATGTACATAGGAGAGAGCATGGATGCCATTCCTACACCGATCCCGGCCATGAAACGGGAACAGATAAAAAATCCCCGGCCCGGAGCCAGGGACATGGCCAGGGAGGAGATGCCAAAAATAGCAGCCGCCAGCAGCAATCCTTTCCGTCGGCCATATTGATCACTGACGGCGCCGGCGACGAGGCATCCTATGATAGCGCCCAGGGCCAGGCTACCGGTGGCAAATCCTTCCCAGTATGCATCCAGTCCGAATTGCTCCCGTAAAAAAGGCAGCGCGCCGGTGATGACGGCGAAGTCAAACCCGAAAAGGTAGCCACCCAGGGCCGAGATAAAGGAGATCCCGAGAATATAGGAGTTATTGTAGGATGAACGGGGCATATGGAAAGTTTAAAATTTATTTCACGATAAACTCGAAAACAGTGGTGGCCCGGTAAGTATCGCCGGGCGCCAGGATAATATTGGGAAAGCAGGTATGGTTGGGACTATCCGGGAATGCCTGTGTCTCCAGCGCTACTGCCCCATGCTGTGCATAGGGTTTGCCATCCGGTGCGTGCAGGGTGCTGTCCCACCAGTTCGCCGTGTACAACTGGAGCCCTGGCCTGTCGGTAGCTACCCGGAGCCCTCTTCCTGTGACAGGATCATAGAGTTCCGCAGCCGGCGTCAATATTCCGGGCAGCGCTGCCTCCAAGACATAATTATGATCAAATCCTTTGTCCGACGGGAATTGATCAATATGGTCCCCGATTCTCCCGGGCGTCGAAAAGTCCAGGGGAGTTCCGGAGAGTGGAAGAATGTTCCCTGTGGGAAGATTGTTCTCATTCTTTTCGGTATACTTTCCCGCATGGATCGTTAAATGATGATCGGTGATCACCGGATTGTCAAAGCCTGTCAGGTTGAAATAAGAATGATTGGATAGATTTACCGGGGTCATTTTGTCCGTAACAGCCCTATATTCTATCAGCAATTTATTCTCCGGGCTCAATGCATACTTAACCTGTGCCTGCACGTTACCCGGATATCCCTCCTCCCCATCCGGGCTGGTATAAGAGAAGACGATCCCCACTTCTCCTTCACTATGGATCACCTCTGCTATATCCCATATTTTTTTATGGAAGCCATCGAAGCCTCCATGAAGGTGATTGGGGCCATCATTCTGCGACAGTTGAACGATGCGGCCGTCCAGGGGGAATTTTCCCCCATCGATCCGGTTGATCGTCCTTCCTACCACGCAGCCAAAATAATAAGGGTTCTGCTGATAATCTCCTGGTTCCTTAAAACCCGCCACGATATTCTTTCGTACTCCTTCCCTGTCCGGCGTATGGATCGACGTGATAATACATCCGAGATTGGTGATTCGGATCGCGACATTTCCATTCCGGAGGGTGATCCAATAGACATCCTTATCCTGCAGCTTGTCATAGAGGGTACATGAATAAGAGGGGGAAGAAAGTTTCTGTGCAGAGCTCAACATGCTAAATCCTGTTTTAATGCTGCTTTAAAGAAAGGAAACATCTGCAAATAGATAGCGGCGCCCTGGTGATTGAGATCCGATTGAATGACTTCCTGCAAATATTTCCCGGCAGCAGCCGTATCGCCAAGTCCCAAATGCCCCAGGCCGATCAGATAATGGCAATGTGTCTTATTACGTCCGTTGATATCCTGGTCAAAGACCAGCATATCGGGCAGTGAGACGGCAAAATAATCGATAGTGATCCTGTCATTCATATGCTGCCGGCCAAATTCAATAAACTGTTCAAAGATCCGCCGGGCCTTCTCCCGTTGTTGCAGTTTCTGCCAGGCCAGCGCCTGGTAGATGATCTTATCCGGCTGGGGGTCATTGTAATAGATCGCCTGAACGGGCGTGCTGTTCCCGATAGTCGCTTCCCTGAATTTCTCCGTGGCTTTCCCCGGTTGTCCCCAGCCTTCATATACACAGCCGAGTAAATAATTGATATCGTTTTCGGGCGCTCCATAGAGCCGGCCTTCGCCCAGGTTGATCGGGTAGGACTGCGTGGCCGACAAAAGATCGAAGGCCTGTTGAAATTCCTGTCGGGCCAAAGCCTGCTTGGCCAGCTCAATATGGCAGAGCAGATATTGCCCTACGACTTTCCCTTCGCCGCCTTCCCAGGGATGGAATTTACGGACTGCTAATAACTCCTTAGCCTTTTTGTATTGTTGCAGATTATTGCAGAGGGTGATCCTTTCCAGGTAGAGATCGTCTCTTTCTTCCACCAGGCGAGGATGCTGCTCCAGCAGGTGCAGTCTTTCTGCAAAAGGGCGGCTGGTGGTCTTGTATAATTGGTCCAGTTCCATTAAAACACGTGAGTCGGTCGGATCGAGGGAGAAGGCTGTTTCCATGTATTTCAACGACTGATCTTTTTCACCCAGTTTGTTATAGGCCGCCAGGGAAAGATTGCGGAAGACAGTGGGGAAACGATCGTCCAGGCGGGCAGCGTTCGTCCAGCAGGCGATCGCCTCGGGATATTGTCTTTTATCATACCAGAAATTTCCCAGGTAGTAATGGGCCCTGGCATCTGCCGGGTTGAGCGAGAGAGCGCTTTGCAGGATCAGCACTTCTTCTATTTTATTCGGGAAGCATCCGTGCGGGCTCTGCCGGGCGGCTTCCTTGTATAAGGCCAGGGCGTCATCGGTGCGACCGTCTTTTAAGGCAAACCAGCCCTTGTAGTAAGGTATGAGGGTGGGCAGCTGCTGTTTGCCTTCACTGAAAATGTCCAGCACTTTTCCGGCGTCTTCATACAATCCTGCCTGTGCATAGTCCAGTGATAATTCCAGGTAGTTCTGTACGGAGTCCCGCATCAGATGCTTCATCGTTGCCAATACGGCGGAGGCAGAGGAGGCTTCGGAGGGACTATCAATGGGGGCGAGCCTGTCTTTCCCTTCTTTGTACAGCAGGTAGCATTCGAAGAGACAGCCGAAGTTGAACGGATCGATCTTGAGGGTCTCCTGTATGAAAGAAAGGCGGGCGTCGGTGTTCGTATGCGCGGAGCCGGCGTTGGAAGAGCCGGATCCTGTCGGCGCGGAGCCGGCCTTTCGCAATAAGGCTGCTTTCAGTTGGCGGGTGGTCGGGCTATGGTAGTTGCGGATCAGGGACTTCTCTGCCAGGGACAGCGCATCCTTCCAGTTCTTTTTCGTGGAGGCGATCCTGGCCAGGGCCAGGAACCCGCTATGCTGCCAGGCGTCGCTCCAGGTGGCCTTATAAAAGGACTCGTATGCTTCGTCTATTTTGCCCTGTAGCTTCAACGACCATCCGAGATTGTAATAAGGT
>Ga0307511_10000263_pt1 | contig 54309 bp, 46 predicted proteins | sample 13_EM_MG_FD_200266 | JGI IMG/M metagenome (GOLD analysis project Ga0307511, IMG submission 200266) | Populus trichocarpa ectomycorrhiza microbial communities from riparian zone in the Pacific Northwest, United States - 13_EM | ecosystem: Host-associated > Plants > Roots > Unclassified | place... | reverse complement strand
GACAGAAGAATGATTCGATGAACAATACCCGCCAGATGATGATCGATCAGATCCTGCAATATGATTTCAACTGGCGTACCGATCATCATTTTATGGTACTGGGTGGCTTTAACTATACCCGGAACACAGGCAATACGGTCAGTATCGGTTCTCAAAGGGCTACCAATGATTATATCTATACCATTAACGAGCCCTCTACCAGTATCGTCAACGGCGTCATCACCACCAATGTCACCAATTTCGGATCGACCCTGACGGAGACCCGTTCCGCCAGTTATTTTGGACAGTTCAATTACGATTATGACGCCCGGTACCTGGTCAGTGGCGCCTTGCGTTATGATGGGTTCTCTAATTTTTCGCCGGATAATAAATATGCTTTATTTCCATCGGCGGCCGTAGGCTGGAATGTTGCTAAAGAAAAATTCTGGAATATAGAGGCGATCAGCACCTTAAAATTAAGGGCCAGTTGGGGGCAGGCCGGATTGAACGACCTGAAAATCACTGATACCTATGGTGGCTACTCGGCGACACAATATGCCCAGGGATCGGGGATACTCAGATCTAACCTGTCCAATCCCAACCTGAGATGGGAGCTTACGGAGACGACGGACCTGGCTGCGGAGATTTCCTTATTTAAAGACAGGATCAACCTCGTTGTCGACTATTATAATAAAGAGACCAGGAACCGCCTGGCTTCCAAACCCCTTCCATCGGAGGCGCCTTTTGCCTCCATCACTTACAACAACGGAAGCCTGAGGAACAGGGGTGTTGAGGTAGAATTGGGTGTTGCTGTTCTGAGGTCGCAATCCTTCAGTTGGAATACCAATTTTTCCTTTGCTATTAACAAAACGGTTATCACGAAACTGCCTCCCAATGGTCGTGCGAAAAATCGCCAGAACGGAGACATCATTTATGACCCCGCAACGAAGCAAAACATCGAGGCAGGAGGTTATGCAGAAGGAGAACGTGTGGGCGGGCTCTGGGCCTATAAGGTGCTCGGTGTATTTTCTACGGATGCGGAAGCGGCGGCCTGGAATCTCAAAGTAAAGGATAACCTCGCCTCTCCCTCCGGCATCCTGGTAGGAAAGCATGCCGGCGATTTCATTTTTGCCGATATCAATAACGATGGCGTCATCGATACCAAAGACCAGGTATTTATGGGATATCGCACTCCCAACATTATGGGCGGCATGCAAAATACGGTTAGCTACAAAGGCTGGTCTTTGCGTTTTGCCGTTGACTTCGCCATGGGCCACCTGATCAGCAACGGGGCGCTCGCCCGCTCGCTGGGACAAGGCAGGGCCTTTAATGAAGGCGCTCCCAAGCAGGCCCTGGGCCCGGATATCTGGCAGAAAGAAGGGGATGTGGGGAAGAAATACGCCCGCTTTTCTTTTGCCGATTATGATTTCGGACAACGCAATTACCTGAGGGGAGCCACTCTGGGAGTTAATCAAAGTTATTCTTCCGATTCTTCCCCGATGCTGGAAAAAGGAGATTTCCTCGCTTTCCGGGAGATTGCTATCTCTTATGAGCTGACGCAGCATCTTGCCCGGAAGGTCCGTGCGGCCAGTCTGAATGTTTTCGCCAGTGTCAACAACCTTGGTTATATAACCAAATACACGGGAATGAATCCTGAATCCTATACTGGTTTCGATGATGGAAGCTATCCCCGTCCGAGGCAGTATTCATTGGGAGCTACCCTGAAGTTTTAAAAAAAGTATTGTAAATGATCCCCGTTTAGCAGCGGGTTGCAAAATAATCGAATATGCAAAAGATAATAAAAATATTGGCGCTGCCTCTTGTTCTGTTGCTGGTGCTGTCGGGTTGTAAAAAAATGCTGGATGTGCCTCCTCTTTCAAGTATAACGGAGCAGACCTATTTTACCAATGAAGGTGACTTCGATCCTTATGTTACCGGCATTTATACCTACATGCGCAGTTTCGCCAATAATGTCACTTATGGCACTGAGCGGGGAGAGGAGTTGATCTCTGCGTTGAATTCCCGTTTTACTGTAGCCTGGTCACAGACCCTTTCGCCTTCTTCCGGGGCTATTGATTATAACAATTGGTACAAGGCCATTGGGAATTGCAATTTACTATTCGATAAGATCCAGGCCTTTCCTTTTTCATCCAGTCCGGACACTAAAAAAAGGATCCTGGCAGAGACCTACTGTTTGCGGGCCTATACCTATTTTCATTTGACGCGGATCATCGGCGATGCTCCCCTGATGTTGCAGGCCGTGGTGGATGAAAATGTTCCCTTGCTGGCCCGTTCATCTGCTGCGGATGTAATGAAACAGATCAACAGCGATGTAGATTCCGCTATCCTTCTTTTTAAGTCAGTGAATGGGTTTTCTGCGAAGACCTATCCCTCGAAATACCGGTTTGCCTATGGCTCTGCACAGGCTTTAAAAGCAGAGGCCAAGCTCTGGAGCGGGAAAGTGCTGGGCGGAGGCGATGCTGATTTTAATGATGCTGTTGCGGCGATCGGGGAAGTGGAAGCTTCCGGGGTGTCGCTGAATGCTGATTTTAAAAACGTTACCGGTATACGGGCAGCTACCAATCCGGAAGTGGTGCTGGCTGCTTATTACCAACGGGACGAGACCGGCGCCAACTACGGCCTCAATGCCTTGCCCTACCTGACAGGGGTGCAGGGCGCGCTGAACCTGGATAGTCTTCCTTATGCGGCTACCACTACCAACGGACTGGGTGCTTACCAGATCAGCACGAAATCAAGGGGCTTGTTCAGCGCCTATCCCAATGACAAACGAATCCCTTATACCTGGGTGACGGAGCGGCAGGCTTCGGGCCCTAAGATCTCCTGGATCACCAAATTGCCAGGAACAAAATATACAGATGACAGGGTGTCGGATAATGATGTCATCATCTATCGTCTTGCTGATGTTGCGCTGATGAAGGCGGAGGCCTATGCTGCTTTGAATAATACGGCGGATGCCATTACTTATCTGAACAAGGTGCGTGTGCGGACCGGCAATGGGAACTATTCCGGTGCAACGGACAAAGCTACGGTGGAAATGGAAATATTGAATGAAAGGGGCCGGGAATTATTCTTTGAGAACAAGCGTTGGTATGACCTGGTAAGATTTCACAAAGGGGGGACTATTGATGTGTATACCTATGTGCCCAACCTGGTGGGTAAGACGACTCCTTTGTTCTGGCCATTGAATACGACCGTGCTGGCGAATAATAGTAAGCTGGTGCAGACGGATGGGTATTGATCGGGATATGCTGGAAATGAAATAAGATACAAAATAAGAATTATGAGTAAAAAAATCGAAGGACTGATCGCAGCGGCATTTACCCCATTCTATGAAGATGGTTCCGTTAACAAAGACATGATACCCTTGCTGGTGGACAAACTGGTGAAGGATGGCGTCAAAGGGATTTTCGTTTGTGGCAGTAATGGAGAAGGTCCGAATATGACCATTGAAGAGCGTAAGCTGGTGGCCGGGGAATTTGTAAAGGCTGCGGCCGGGCGGCTGATGATCATTGTACATGTAGGGCACAGCAGTATAGCGGATGCAAAAACGCTGGCTGCCCATGCTGCCGAAATAGGGGCTGATGCGTTTGCCTCTGTGGCAGCTTTTTACTTTAAACCCACTTCTGTTCAAACCATGGTGCTGTGTATGGCGGAGATAGCCAATGGTGCGCCGGAGCTTCCTTTTTATTATTATCATATTCCTCATCTCACCGGTGTGGGTATGGATATGGTGGAGTTCCTGAAATCGGCGGAAGGGGTGATCCCCAATCTCGCAGGAATAAAGTATACGGCTACTACTCTCCAGGAATACCAGTCCTGCCTGAATTATGAAAAGGGGCGGTACGATATCTTATATGGTGTGGATGAATTATTATTACCTGCACTGGCTGTGGGTGCAAGGGGGGCCATCGGCAGCACATATACTTTTGCGGCGCCGTTGTACCTGGCTACCACCGAAGCTTTTAAGAGCGGGAACATGAAAGCTGCCCGCGAATCGCACGCCTATATGGTGGAAGTGATCCGGGTATTGCTGAAATATCCTCCTATTCCCGGGCAGAAGGCGATGATGAAGATGCTGGGTTGGGATCTGGGGCCTTGCAGGCTGCCACTGACTACGTTAAGCCAGGAAAGCTATGATGAATTTTATCAGCAGTTGGCTGAGTTGGGATTTTTTGAGAAAAAGTTAAATTGAAGGCCCATTGAGCGCGGTGTGAATTTTTCAAATTATCTAAAACCTGAGGCATGGCGGTATTGAGAAAATGGACTGTAATTATTTTATGCATTTTGACTATGAAGACTAATGCGCAGAAGGCAATGGCTCCTCCGGCCGGCCGGCCGGTAGTAGAAAATATTTTCTTTAACTGGGAGCAGGCGAAGCCGATCCCGGATGCTGATGGTTTTGCAGGTTCTTATGCAGGAGTCAGCAATGGCGCCTTGATCGTGGCGGGGGGAGCTAATTTTCCCGGCGGCAGACGGCCGTGGACCCAGGGCGTTAAGACCTGGTACGATAAGATATTCATTTTAGAACAGGCAGATGGCGTTTGGAAAGAGGCGGGTAAATTACCCCGGCCGATGGGCTACGGGATATCGCTGACCTATAAAGATGGCGTCATCTGTCTGGGGGGCGGAGATGCAGAACGCAATTACGCGGATGTCTTTGTTTTGCAATATAAAGCCGGCCGGGTGCAGACGGAGTTCCTACCCCCTATGCCTGCGCCCGTAATGAATGCCTGTGGCGTTCTGGCGGGTGAGAGGATCTATGTGGCCGGCGGGATCCATACTCCTTCCGGGCTTACGGAAAATAGTTTCTGGAGCCTGGACCTGTCGGCGTCCGAAAAGAAATGGGAGATACTGGAACCTTTGCCGGGCCAGTCGAGAATGCTGGCTGCGGCCGGGGCCTGGGAAGATCATGTGTATGTATTTGGCGGAGTGCATCTGGCGGGTGAACGGGAGTATCTGAAAGATAGTTGGGAATATACCCGCGGTAAAGGCTGGATGCGGATCGCCGATCTGCCCCATCCTTTAGCCGCTGCTCCTTCTCCGGCTTATAGTGCCGGTCAATCCCATTTGTTGTTATTCGGTGGCGATGATGGCGCCAAAGCTTCCCTGGTGGCTGAATTGAAAGATGGGCACCCGGGATTCCGCAATGACATCCTGGCTTATAATACGCTGACTGATTCGTGGTCGGTCATGGGCAGCATTCCGGTGGATATAAAAGCGGATGCCATTACCAACCCGCACGGCAGTGTATATGCGCCCGTCACCACACCACTGGTCGTCTGGAAGGAGCGTATCGTTATAGCAGGTGGTGAAGCCAGACCTGCGGTAAGAACGAATAAGGTGCTGATGGCGGCGCCCCTGCAGCCTTCCGGGAAATTCGGAGGGCTGGACTGGACGGTGATTGCCTTGTACTTCGCTGTTGTTATCGGCATCAGCGTATTCGTTTCCCGGAATATGGGCGCCACAACCGGCGATTTTTTCCTGGGGGGGCAAAAGATCCCCTGGTGGGCTGCCGGGTTGAGCATTTTCGGTTCTAAGCTCAGCGCCCTTACTTTCATAGCCATTCCCGCGAAGGCCTATGCGACGGACTGGGTGTATCTCATGAATAATATCATGATCGTTGCCATAGCGCCCGTCGTCACTTTTTTTTACCTGCCTTATTTCAGGAAACTTAAACTGACCAGCGTATATGAATATCTCCAGATCCGATTCAACACAAAAGTGAAACTATTGGGGAGCTTCACCTTTGTCGTTTTTCAACTGAGCCGTCTGGGAGTTGTTATTTATTTACCGGCCCTCGTGTTAAGTACGGTGACAGGCATCAACATTTTCGCCTGTATTTTGCTCACAACCCTTATCACCACAGCTTACAGTGTGGCAGGAGGGATTGAAGCCGTGGTGTGGACGGAAGTGATGCAGGTATTTGTTTTGCTGGGGGGAGCCCTGGTGAGTTTCTTCTTTATAACGACGCATACACAGGGTGGATTCTCCGGGCTGGTACAGGACGCATATAGGAATGATAAGTTCCGGGTGGCCAACCTGGGCTGGAGCATGTCCCAACCCGTATTATGGGTAGTGGTGATTGGGGCCCTGCTGACCAATCTCGTTACCTATACTTCGGACCAGGTAGTGGTGCAACGTTATCTTACCACTGCTACGGAAAAAGAGGCCCGACAGTCTATTTATACCAATGCGCTAATGGTCATTCCTGCTACGATTATATTCTTCGGAGTGGGAACGGCCTTGTGGTTCTTTTACCGCCATCATCCCGGTAACCTGAATCCCAATGGACGTACGGATGATGTCTTCCCCTGGTTCATTTCGCAGCAACTCCCGGCCGGATTGTCCGGTCTGGTCATTGCGGGTCTGTTTGCCGCCACGATGTCCACTATCGGCTCCAGTATGAATTCCATTGCCACCGTGGTGACGACGGATTTTTATAAACCTTTTATGAAGAAGGCGACCGACAGGCAGTGCCTGCGGTTTGCCCGGATCTTTACCGTAATTCTCGGCGCATTGGGCAGCTTAATAGCCATGTACCTGGTGTACCTGCAAAATGCCAGTATCTGGGACCAGTATCTTAAGATCATCGGGCTCTTTGGAGGCTGCCTGGCGGGCATGTTTGCTGCCGGAATTTTCTTTCCCCGTATCAACAGCACGGGGATCATGGTAGGTTTTATAGTAAGCAGCATCGGGCTTTATTTTCTGCAGCGTTCTGATGCGGTTAATTTCTTTTTATACCCGGTATTCGCTGTAGCGGGCTGCCTGGCGGTGGGGCTCCTATTTAGCGTACTGTTCCCCGGAAAGGATCGAAAGACGCCGGGGGCGTCCCTGGCGATGCTGGCAATTTTTCTTTTGCCGGGGGGAGCGGCCTTCACGCAGACAAAGTCCTTTAACTATCTCTATAAGAACGGCACAGAAGGATATACCTGTTTCCGGATACCGGCTATGGTAACCACGGGGAAATCCACCGTCCTTGCCTTTGCGGAAGGCAGAAAGAATAATTGCGGGGATGCCGGTGATATTGACCTTGTCCTCAAGCGTTCGGAGGATGGGGGTACAACATGGGGTCCCCTACAGGTTGTATGGAATGATTCTACCAATACCTGCGGTAATCCGGTTCCTGTGGTGGATGAGAAAACCGGCGCTATCGTATTGCTCTCTACCTGGAATGTGGGTGAGGATCATGAGAAAGCCATTAAGGACAGGACCAGCAAAGATACGAGAAGGGTCTTTGTGCTGTCATCGGCGGATGATGGCAGGACCTGGGCCGTGCCGAGAGAGATCACCGGTGATGTCAAACGGGACAACTGGACCTGGTATGCCACCGGCCCGGGAAGAGGGATACAGCTCAGCATGGGTAAACATAAAGGCCGCCTGGTAGTCCCCTGCAATCATGTAGAGGGGGGGACGAGGAACAGCTCTTCTCATGTCATTTACTCCGATGATCATGGGAAGAGTTGGAAACCGGGCGGTATTGCACCTGACAGCACCAATGAATCAACAGTGGCGGAGCTCTCCAGTGGTCGCCTGATGCTGAACATGCGTAATACCGGCCATTCCAGGTACCGGCAGATCGCTATCAGTAAGAATGGCGGTAAAAAATGGTCGGGTATTTATCCTGATACGACGCTGATAGAGCCGATCTGTGAAGGCAATCTTATTCAATATAAGTTTCCCGGTAAAAAAGGATGCCTTGTGTTTTCCAATCCTGCCAGTAAAGCTTCCCGGGTTGGTATGACCGTGAGGGTTAGTTATGATGATGGAAAGACCTGGCCTGTTAAAAAGGTATTGTATGAAGGGCCTTCCGCCTATTCCTGCCTGACGGTACTGCCGGATGGGAATCTGGCCTGTTTGTATGAAGCAGGGGTGCAACGGCCTTATGAAGGGATAGTTCTGGAAGAGATTGCGATAGACGATCTTAAAACCGGCGAATAGAAAAGCTGGATATCATTCATTAAGAATAGTAAGCAATTGCTGACATCGAAAAACCTGCGGGGGAATTGGGGAACGGTGCTATTACCTGTCAATGCGGATGACAGTATCGATTATTCCCGGCTGGCGGATGAAATTGACCGGTTAATCTCATTCCGGTTGGATGGCCTATATTCCAATGGAACGGCCGGTGAATTTCATAACCAGTCGGAAGGAGAATTTGATCGGGTGCAGCAGGTCATGGCGGAGAGATGTCACCCGGCGAAGATGCCTTTTCAGATCGGGGTGAGTCATCCAAGCCCTCTCCTTTCACTGGAGAGAATAAAGAGGACGGTGGCGCTGAAGCCGGATGCTTTCCAGGTGATATTGCCTGATTGGGTAATGGCCGGGGAGGATGAACAAATTTGTTATTTAGAAAAGATAGCGGAAGCTGCGGGTACTATTCCGCTGGTACTGTATAATCCACCCCATGCCAAATCGGTGTTGCTGCCGGCCGACTTTTTGCGGATCAGCCGGGCGGAATCCCGGATCATCGGCATCAAGACCGGGGCAGGGGATGCGCAATGGTATGGGGAGATGCGTTTGTATGCACCGGACCTGTCCGTATTTGTGCCGGGCCATTTATTGGCTACCGGGGTGCAGGAGGGGGTGGCGTCGGGCGCCTATTCCAATGTGGCCTGTCTGAGCCCGGAAGGGTCGCAACGATGGTGGCAATTGATGCAAACCGATCTTACAGCTGCCCTGGGAATACAAAGTCGTATTTTGCAATTCTTCGACCGGTGTATTGTTCCCTATAAGAAAGCAGGGTATTCCAATCCTGCCCTGGATAAATTTCTAGGGGCCGTGGGCGGATGGGGAGAGGTTGGCACCAGGCTGCGCTGGCCCTATAAATGGATCGGGGAGGAGCATGTAGGACCCGCGCGGGAAGTGGCTAAGAAACTTTTACCCGAATTTTTTGATCGTGCCGAATAAAACAACCCAAATAAAATAAAACAACTTATAAAATGAAAAACCGTCTGATTCTCTTTCTTGTCCTGGCTCTTGTAAGTTCTGTAACCGCCTCGGGGGAAATCATTTTACCTGCCATCATCAGCAGTAATATGGTGCTGCAGCAAAGAACGGAAGTCCCTTTGTGGGGAAAGGCAAAGAGCAGATCTACTTTGCGGGTGACCACCTCCTGGAATAATGCTTCCTACAGCACCCTCTCTGCTGCTGATGGATCCTGGAAGCTCCTGATCAAAACGCCTTCGGCAGGGGGGCCTTACACGATCGTATTGGATGACGGCAAGAAACTGGTGCTCAGCAATGTTCTCGTTGGGGAGGTTTGGGTCTGTTCCGGGCAGTCCAATATGGAAATGCCGGTGAAAGGCTTTAAAAATCAGCCGGTGCTCCACTCCAATGAACTGTTGCTGGAAGCGAATAATCCGCAGATCCGTCTTTTCCGTCTGGAAAGGGCATCGTCGAGAAAGCCGGAGGCGGATTGCAAGGCCACTCCCTGGGAGGAGGCGAATGTTCTGAGTGTGAAGGAATTCAGCGCTGTAGGATATCAGTATGCCAAGGCCTTGCAGGAAAAACTGAAAGTGCCGGTGGGCGTAATTATGTCCGTATGGGGCGGAACGGTGATCGAAGCATGGATGAATAAGAGCAGCCTCGCGGCATTTCCGGAGATAAAAATATTGTCTTCGACGGATACCTCGAAGATCAACAAGAATGAACCCACCGTATTATTTAATGCCATGATCCAGCCCCTGGCGGGCTATGGGATAAAGGGAGTGATCTGGTACCAGGGCGAGCAGAACAGGGTAAATCCCCAGGTATATGACCGGCTGATGGCGGCCATGGTAAATGAGTGGCGTCAACTATGGAATTGCGGCCAGTGGCCATTTTATTATGTGCAAATTGCTCCTTATGCCTATAATGACACCCTGGGGCCGGCCGCTCCTTTACGGGAAGCGCAGTTAAAGGCGCTGCATCAGATACCCAATTCGGGTATGGTGGTCAGCATGGATGCTGGCGAAGAGCGATCCATCCATCCGTCCGACAAGACGATCATCAGCAGGAGACTGGTATACTGGGCGCTCGCCAATACCTATGGCTGGAAGGGTCTGGCTTATGCAAGTCCCCTTTATAATTCGATGAAAGTGGTGAAGGATGTCGTCAATATCAGTTTTGACAATGCCCCGAATGGGTTGAGTTCTTTTGGTAAACCGCTCGATGCCTTTGAAATAGCAGGGGAGGATAAGAAATTCTTTCCTGCAAGAGCGAGGATCACCGGCGCCGGAATAACGGTGCAATCCGACAGCGTAAAAGCGCCTGTAGCGGTTCGCTATGTCTATAAAGATTGGGTAGTTGGGAACCTTTATAATACAGAGGGCTTGCCGGCTGCCCCGTTCAGGACAGATAATTGGTAAATTTAATATGATTTCCGGCTTTTCCGGAAAAGTCCTACTTTAGTGGAACGATTTGCATGATGCTATTTTCCGCTCCCTTCTTCTGTTGCTTAAACTTCTTCTATTAGCCAAGCATTCTCTGTTACCCAAACTTCCTCTGTCGCCAGCGTCTTTTTTATAGTATCATTTTTTACCACCAAAAATACTATTTATGGAAAAACGTGAAGACACCAACAGCACAGACCGCCGTAAGTTTCTGGGTACGCTCACTGCCGGCGCGGCTACTCTGGGCATTGCCGGGCTGATGACCCCCTTTCAGTCTTTACAGGCCGGCGTCACCGCTGCATCGGATATGCCCGAGCCTGATGAATGGTTTAATAAAATAAAAGGCAAGCACCGCATTGTTTTCGATGCGACCCGTCCTCACGATATCATGCCCTTTGCGTGGCCCAGGGTGTTCCTGCTGACCAACCAGGCTACCGGCACAATGGCCAATGACTGCAATGTAGTGGTCGTGTTGCGGCATGATGCTATTCCCTATGCTTTCCAGAGTGAGATCTGGGCTAAATACAATTTCGGTGAAGTATTCAAAGCAGATGATCCGGCTACAAAAAAGCCATCTATGCGCAACCCTTTCTGGAAGCCCGCCAAAGGCGATTATAAAATACCCGGTTTCGGCGAAGTGGCGATCGGCGTTAATGAATTGCAGGATAGCGGCGTTATGTTCTGCGTATGCGGTGCGGCTATGACCGTGTATAGTGCGGTGGTCGCCGATAGCATGAAAATGGATGCGGCGGAAGTGAGAAAAGAATGGGTGGCCGGGTTATTGCCGGGTATACAGGAAATGCCTTCCGGAGTGTGGGCGGTAGGGCGTGCCCAGGAACATGGCTGCACTTACTGTTTCGCTGGTTAGAACCATAAAGACTATACCAGTGTCGCAGTCTATAAGATTAAAAAGGTTATTGGTGGGCGTTCTGATGGTGGGGATCATATCGGGTATCGTATTGGCAGTAAGAGTGATTGACAGGCCCGATAAAAAGCCATTATGGGAGGCGCCCGCCACCCGTTATCTTCCTCCGACGGCCGAAGGCGAGCTGATCCGGTATGGCGAAAGACTGGTGGTTAATACTTCCTACTATCTTGGGCCCAGAGGGATCATTGCAGTTCTTTCCAATGGAATGAATTGCCAGAATTGTCATCTGGATGCCGGCACCCGTTTGTATGGAAATAATTACAGCGCTGTATTTTCCACCTACCCTAAATTCCGGGAGCGAAGCGGGATGGTGGAGAATATTTATAAACGGGTGAACGACTGCCTGGAAAGAAGCCTGAATGGGAGGAGTCTGGATACCGGCAGTCGTGAAATGCAGGCTTTGAGCGCCTACATCAATTGGCTGGGGCAAAAGGTTCCCAGGAAAAGTAAACCTGCCGGGGCGGGGATCACGGATCTCGCTTACCTGAAAAGGGCGGCTGATTCAGGTAAAGGCCATCTTCTTTATATTCAAAAGTGCCAGGCCTGTCATGGGAAACAGGGCGACGGGCTGACTGCTGCAGACAGCGTCTCTTACACTTACCCTCCTTTATGGGGCGAGCACAGTTATACTACGTCGGCAGGATTATACCGGATCAGCCGTTTTGCCGGATATGTGAAGGACAATATGCCTTTCGGCGCATCGCACGATAGGCCGCAGTTGACGGATGAAGAAGCCTGGGATCTGGCGGCTTTTGTAAACTCGCAGCCCCGTCCTGACAAAAGATTTAAAGGGGACTGGCCGGATATATCCGGTAAGCCGGTGGACCATCCTTTCGGGCCTTATGCAGACAGCTTCTCTGAAAGGCAACATAAGTTCGGTCCTTTTGGGCCTATTCCGCCGGCAAGGAAACAACAACGTTGAAAACGCCATCGTTAAAAAAAATCATCTCATCATGAAAAAGCATTTTGTATTCCTTGTCATTGCCATGCTGTTGACCGTCTGTGCGTTCGCGCAGGCGACCCCTTATAAAGTTGTTTTTGATATGACCAGTAAGGATACGATCAATCAGCAGGCCCTTATCCGGGAGTTGGGGCTTATTTTAGACTCCAATCCGGATGCCAGCCTGGAAGTAGTGTTTTATGGTCAGGGGCTGGACCTGGTCGTAAAAGACCGGTCAGCACAGCAGGCTGCTGTCCAAAAACTGATAGCGGGCAGGAAGGTGCACTTCAAAGTGTGTGCTATCTCTATGAAGCGGCAAAATATTGATAACGCTCAGTTGCTTCCTGGCGTGGAAACGGTGCCGGATGGAATTTATGAGCTAATCTCCAAACAGCGGGATGGCTGGGGCTATATAAAGGTGGCTCACTGAGTTTTTGTCCGGATGATGCTGCTAAAAGGCTAATCCCGTATATTGGGGTTAATTTATTTAACCAGCCAATCGATGTGTATATGAAAAGTATTATTTCCTTTTGCGCCATTAGTGTTTTGTTGCTTGTCCGTTCAGGATCTGTACAGGCTCAATCGGATGGCTGGATCTCCTTATTCGATGGCAAATCTCTTACTAACTGGAAGGTGGGGGATAATGCGGCAACCTTTAAAGTGGAGAATGGAATGATCGTCGTCAATGGGAATACCGCCCATCTGTTCTATGATGGCGACGTGAGGGGGCATCAATTTAAAAACTTTGATTTCAAGGCGGATGTGATGACGGAGCCTGGCTCCAATTCAGGGATATACTTTCACACGCAGTTCCAGCAGGGTGGATGGCCGGCCAAGGGCTATGAAGTGCAGGTAAATAACTCCCATACCGACTGGCGCAGGACGGGCAGCCTGTATGCGGTTGTGGATGTGAAGGATGTCCTGGTGAAGGATAATGTATGGTTTACGGAACACATCACGGTGCAGGGGAAAAGGGTCATTATTAAAATAAACGACAAGACTGTGGTCGATTATACCGAGCCTGAAAATGTAGAACGCCCGAAAGAAATGGAAGGAAGGCTGATCTCCAACGGAACTTTTGCTTTACAGGGGCATGACCCCAAAAGTAAAGTGTACTTTAAAAATATTATGGTCAAGCCCCTGGCTGATTAAGGGGGGTGGTGTGGCCAGTCAGTGATAATTTTTGAATAAAAGAGCGAGCCTGTGGGCCGCTCTTTTATTCGTTGACGCATTCTTACAGTCCGGGAAGTGTGGGAAGCGCCGGCAGGGGGAGTGAACCAACAAGGGAGTCCAGCAACGCTGCAAGAGGGTTGACGATCCCTTCAACAGCATTCACCAGGGAAGTGATGATGCCTCCGCCGTCCAGGCTTTGGAGATCTTCTGTTGATAACGGAGTAAATCCGTTCATTTCTAAATTTTTCATAGCCATCTTTTTAATGATTTTGCCTACTCTGTAATAGCTTTTCGGCTTCCGCTTTTGAGAGCATAAACTTACAAATGCCCGTATATTTCAACAACAACCTATAGCTATAATTTATAGCTATAGGTTGTAAAATAGCAACGGAGGGCCTGATAGCGGAGGGTCTTTTATTTTATATATTAAAATCCGTCCGCCCTTTTTTTTCGTACATGCCTTCGTTAGATCGTACCCTTATTTGTGCCTATTTCCGAAAACAAAAGCGCCAGGGTATGTCATATCTTTTCCCGTCAGAGACGCTTCAGGACTCCACTTATACCTGGCTGCCTACCGTGAAGGTAAAAACACAGGTTATTTATACCGGATCACTAATAGCCCTTGTAACGGCATTCGCTGCATTGCCTTTTATAAAAGTTGACGTTTCCGCGAATGGCTCCGGCCTGGTGAGGCCTGTGGCGGAGAAAAACGAATTGCACAGCCTGGTATCGGGCACCCTTGAAGAAATACTGGTAACGGAGGGACAGCATGTGGAGAAGGGGCAACTGCTGATGCGTCTTCAGCAGGACCTCAGCAATAACAAACTATCTCAAACAGCTTTTGAGCTGCAACAGCGTGAGCAATATATAAGGGACCTTAACCTGCTGATGACCCATGCACCGACGGGAAACGGTACTTCCCGGCAACTCCCTGTAAACTTATACCGGCTGCTTCGTTCTCCTTTATACCAGCAGCAATACAGCCGGTACCAACAATCCCTGACAGAACAACGGACCACCCTTGAGCGGGCAAAGACCAATTATGAAATGAATAAGCAACTTTTCGACCAGAAGGTAATCTCTCAGAAAGAATTCCTGGACAGGAAATATGAATATGAGAAGGCGGCGGCGGAATACAGCGCGATCATAGAGCAGCAACACAGCACCTGGCAGGACGATCTTAGCCGGTACCAGGTAGAAAGCGGGCGGCTGAATACGGATACCCGTCAATTTGAAAGAGAGAAAGAGTGGAACCTTATAAAGGCCCCTATTAGCGGGACGCTGCAGCAGTTCAACGGTAAGTATGCCGGCGGGACGCTGCAGCAGGGGGAGTTGCTGGGAGTTATCTCGCCCGATGCCAGCCTGGTGGCGGAATGTTATCTTTCGCCCAAAGACATAGGATATATAAAGCCTGGAATGCCGGTAAAATTTCAGGTCGATGCATTTAACTATAATGAATGGGGGCTGCTGGATGGTAAAGTGATTGCCATCGATAATGACTTCACCCTTTCCGGAAATCAGCCTGTGTTCAAAGTGAAGTGCGCTTTTAACACTACTACCCTGAAACTGAAGAATGGCGTGAAGGGGCAACTGAAAAAGGGGATGAGCCTTCGGGCCCGCTTCATTCTCACCCGGCGGAGCCTGTTCCAATTATTATTCGACAGAACGGATGACTGGATAAACCCCGAATTGAATAGTTAATGAGCAGAAAAAGCAATTCGAAAGTAAAACAGCGGGATATAACAGATTGTGGGGCGGCCTGTCTTGCATCTGTAGCCGCGCATTACGGGCTGCAGCTTCCTGTCGCACGCATAAGGCAATATGCTCATACCGACACGAAGGGCACCAATGTATTGGGGCTGGTCAGGGCTGCTGAGAAACTGGGCTTCCAGGCCAAGGGGGTGCGGGGGCCATTTGAGGAGTTGTTTGATATGCCCAAGCCTGCCATTGCACATATTGTAAGGGGGGAATGGCACCATTATGTGGTGATTTACCGGACTACCCGGAAAACTATTCTGATCATGGATCCGGCCGGGGGGGCCTATGAGCGGAGGACGCACGAGGAATTTAAAAAGGAATGGAGTGGGGTCCTGGTGTTGCTGGCGCCTGACGAGCATTTCCAATCCGGGAATGAGACGAGTTCCCATCTCGCCCGTTTCTGGTCCCTGTTGAAGCCGCATCGTTCCGTTAGCCTGCAGGCGCTGTTCGGCGCATTGGTCTATACCGTTCTGGGGCTGGCTACTTCTATCTATTTACAAAAGGTCGTCGATAATGTATTGGTGGAGGGCAACCGCAACCTTCTGAATATGTTAAGCATCGTCATGTTGCTGATCCTCACTTTTCAGTTATTCATCGGCAACCTTAAAAATATTTTCGCTTTAAAGATCGGGCAGCAGATTGATGCCCGGTTGATATTGGGTTATTACAAGCACCTGCTAAAGCTGCCGCAGCGATTTTTTGACACCATGCGGGTGGGAGAGATCACTTCCCGTATCGGCGATGCCGTTAAAATAAGATTGTTCATTAATGATATTGCTATTGGACTGGTGGTGAATTGTTTTATCGTCGTTTTTTCATTCGGGCTGATGTTCACCTATTACTGGAAGCTGGCGCTGGTGATGCTGACCATTATCCCTGCCTATATTATCATTTATATTATAAGTAACAGGATAAACCGGAAATTTCAACGGCGTCTGATGGAGAATAATGCCGAATTGGGAGCCCAGTTGGTGGAATCTTTAAACTCAGCGATCACGATCAAGCGGTTTTCTCTGGAGGGATTTGCCAATGCGAAGACGGAGACAAAGTTTGTACGTTTGCTGAAAACTATTTACCGTTCCGGCAGGGCTGCTATTTACCTGGGCAATTATGCGAGCTATGTCACGAATGCCAATGTGATCATTCTGTTATGGGTCGGCGCGTCGTTCGTCATCGACCATCAATTGAGCCCCGGCGAACTATTGTCTTTTTATGCCCTGGCGGGCTATTTCACCGGTCCTGCCATGAGCCTGATCGGGGCTAACAAAAGCATGCAGGATGCGCTGATCGCTGCCGATCGCCTGTTTGAAATTATGGACCTGGAGCAGGAAGAGAACACGGATAAACTGATATTGCTGCGGGAGAGTGTCGGCGATATTGTTTTTAAAAAGGTATCATTTCGCTATGGCAGCAGGGCCTCCGTATTTTCGAATTTCAGCATGCAGGTGCAGAAAGGGAAAATCACGGCCATAGTAGGGGAGAGCGGCTCGGGCAAATCCACGCTGATGTCCTTATTACAAAATTTGTATCCTATCGAGGAGGGGAGTATTACGATCGGAGGTGTTGACATAAAGTATATGGAAAATGAGAGCCTTCGGAAACTGGTAAGCGTAGTGCCTCAGCATATAGATCTTTTCGCGGGTACGATCATAGAAAATATAGCCATTGGCGAATTCGAGCCGGATATACGAGCCGTATTGACCATTGCCGTGCAATTGGGCATTGCTGAATTTATCGAGAAGCTGCCGGCCGGATGGAATACGATCCTGGGAGAGCATGGGGTCAATCTTTCGGGTGGGCAAAGGCAAAGACTGGCGATAGCAAGAGCGCTGTATCGTGATCCGGAGGTGCTGATCCTGGATGAAGCTACTTCTTCCCTTGACCCTGTATCGGAGTTGTACGTACAGCATACGATAAAGCAATTAAGAGAGGCGGGTAAGACTATTATTGTTATTGCCCATCGTCTGAGCACTATTATGCATGCGGATATCATTAATGTGCTACAAGAGGGCAGGTTGGCAGGGGAGGGGACGCATCCGCAATTACTGGCGCAAAATGCCTTGTATGCCAAGCTATGGAGCCATCACCAGGGGGTGATGATCAGTTGATGGGGATTAATAACCGATGGGGATCAATTATGAATCTTACACTCCTTTATCATGAAGACCGATCATCTTTTTTTTTCGAGGATAATTGCGGAAAGGATAAGACAGGGGAGAAGAAACAAAGACTATTCCCAGCAGTTCATGGCTGATGAGCTGGGCATTTCCCAGAATGCGTATAGCAAACTGGAGTCGGGCAAAACGCCTATTCATCTGGACCGGCTTTGCGAGGTGTCGGCAATCCTTGATATCCCTGTTTATGATTTACTGGAAGAGGCCCTTGCGTTAATTGGTACCGGGAGAATGCATCCGGGGGAGATAGCGCGAGCCCGGTGACCGTGTACTATCGATGACGGTGCCGCTCAGATAATATTTTGCAATTTTTTTGCAGCGACCTTGCTGATTTCTTCAAAAATTGCCTACATTGGTGCAAATTAATTGCACATGAATACAAATACACAAAGAAGAAGCGCTTTGAAAAAACTAATGGCCGCAGTCGCCGGCCTGGTGGGAACCAGTTTTCTTGTGAAGGCTGAAACCCCCGTCAATGCTCTCACTGGTAATGCTCATGGTGCTGTTGCCAGCACGGCCCACCATGCCGATAGCGCTGGGCCCGATCAGGAAGTGCCGCTGTTTGCCGGCAATACCAAGTATAACGGTCTCATATTTATTGCCGGTAAAGGGGCGCATTTCGAGGGGGATATTAAGTCGCATACGGATCATGTGTTGAAGGAATTGGAAAAGGAATTGATCCTGGCCGGCTCTTCCATGGAGAAAGTATTGAAAGTTACCGTCTTTTTGAATGATATCGCCGACTATAACGGCATGAACGAAGTATACAAAGGGCGTTTTGGTACGAAACCGCCGGTGCGTACCACGGTAGCCGTTGCCAAGGGCGGGGTGCCGGGAAATTCTTTAGTAGAGATGGACTGCATTGCTTATGCGTAAGGGGTAACCAAAATTAACTGTTTATGCAAAGAAGGGAATTGATCAAATATTTATCTGCTTTACCATTGGCGGGAGGGGCCGTAGCTTTATCGTTGCAGTCCGCGGAAGCGTCTCCTGCCGGGCCTCCCGCCTTGTCTGCGGGGACTGGGTTCCCGGAGAGCCCCCGGGTGAAGAGAGATCTCTTTAAGGAACTGGGCGTCCGCACTTTTATTAATGCCGCTGGTACCTATACGGCCATGACCGGCTCTCTCATGCACGATTATGTATTGGAGACCATCAATGATGCCTCGAAAGATTTTTGCCTGCTCGACGAGCTGCAGGACAAGGTGGGAGAAAAGATTGCGGCCCTGGTGCATTCCGAAGCGGCGGTCGTAACGTCGGGCGCCTTCTCTGCTATGACGCTGGGGCTGGCAGGTATCCTAACGGGTATGGATCAGACAAAAGTGGAACAGCTCCCGCACCTGGATGGGACGGGGATGAAGTCGGAAGTGATCATTCAGAAAGCCCATTCCATCGTATACAATCACGCCTTTTTAAACACTGGCTGCAAGCTGATCTATGTTGAGACGGCGGCCGAAGTGGAAAGCGCCATCAGCGAAAAGACGGCGCTCCTGCATTTTTTAAACATCGAGGCGGACAAAGGAAAGATACAACATGAGGAATGGGTAGCGATAGGCCGCAAGCATGGCATTCCTACTTCCATCGATATGGCTGCCGATGTACCTCCTGTATCCAATCTCTGGAAGTTCAACGATATGGGGTTCAGCTTTGTGGTCATATCGGGTGGTAAGGGAATGCGTGCTCCTCAAAGTGCAGGGTTGTTGATGGGGAAAAAAGAGATTATCGCTGCCGCCCGACTGCACATGCCTCCCCGTGGATTTAATATCGGCCGGGGAATGAAAGTGAATAAGGAAGAGATCCTCGCTATGTACGTTGCATTGGATCATTTTATTCACCAGGATCATGATAAAGAGTGGAAGGAATGGGAAGCTGCTACTGCCGTCATTGAGAATGCCGCTAAATCGGTGAATGGGGTCTCCACGGCAATAACGGTACCTCCTTTAGGAAATGTTACTCCTACTCTTTCGGTAAGCTGGGATGCCGGTAAGATTAAGTTAACGGGGAAGGAACTGCAGGAAAAACTGCGGAACGGCAGCCCTTCCATTGAAGTAGTGGGAATTACGCAGGATCATGGCATCACGATGACTGTCTGGATGTTAAAGCCTGGTCAGGAGAAGATTGTGGCTGCGCGGATCAAAGAAGTACTATCACAAGCCTAAACCAGCGCTATGCGAAAAATATACATCCTATTATCCATACTATGCGCCTGGCAGTTTGTCCAGGCGCAGCAGTATGCGATCGTTATCAAGGGCGGGCATGTGATCGATCCGAAGAATAATATTGATGCTGTCATGGACATTGCCATCAATGATGGCAGGATTGCAGCCGTCGCCAAAACTATTGATGCCCGGCAAGCGCTCCAGACGGTGGATGCCGCCGGTCTATATGTCACTCCGGGGCTTATTGATATTCATGCACATGTCTTTTACGGAGTGGAGCCGGATCATGCTTACAGCAATGGGACGTCGTCGGTTGTCCCGGATGGGTTTACCTTTCGTACGGGCGTTACCACTCTTGTGGATGCCGGCTGTGCCGGCTGGCGCAGCTTTCCTCTTTTTAAAAGGCAGGTGATCGACCATTCACAGACAAGGGTGCTGGCCCTCCTTAATATTGTAGGGGAAGGAATGAGGGGTGGGCCTTATGAGCAGGATACGAAGGACATGGATGGGAAGATGACGGGTCTTGTCGCCAGGGAATATCGTGATTATGTGGTGGGGGTAAAAGTAGCTCATTACGAAGGCCCGGAATGGACGCCTGTTGACGAAGCCCTGAAAGCGGGTATTGCCGCCAATATTCCCGTAATGATCGATTTTGGGGGTAATTTCCCTCCCTTGTCAATCGAAGAGCTGTTTATGAAACGCCTTCGTCCCGGGGATATCTTTACACATTGTTTTGGCCAGTTGCGTACCAGGGAAGCCATTGTGGATACGAATACGAAAACGGTAAAACCTTTTGTCCGGGATGCTCAGAAAAAGGGGATCATTTTTGATGTGGGATATGGAGAGATCAGCTTTGCCTTTTCGCAGGCCATACCGGCTGTGAAAAGCGGGTTTTACCCGAACTCTATCAGTACGGACATGCATGCGCGAAGTGCGAACCTTTCGATGAAAGACATTTTGAGCATTATGTCGAAATTCATGGCCATAGGAATGGATCTGCCAATGGTCATCAAAACAGTGACCTGGAACCCTGCCCGGGAAATTAAGCGGGAGGAGCTGGGCCATCTTTCCGTCGGGGCTATTGCGGATGTAGCCATACTCGGCATGCGGGAGGGGAAGTTCGGTTTTTATGACTATACCGGCTATAAGATCCAGGCCCCCCGAAAACTGGAATGTGAAATGACCATTAAGGGTGGAAAGATCGTATATGACTTGAATGGTATAGCCAATCCTGTTGTATTACCAAGGTCCCTCCCGGGGCCGGAGACTACTACACATGAGCCATTAATGCCCCGCACACCTGCGGGGCATTAATTACAATCTCCACAATATCAGGCAGCTAATTACGTTTTGTAGTATAATTTTTACTTACATTATCTGCATCCTTATGAAAACCAGTTCATTCCTTCTATTAATCCTGTTTATTACCGGATTTTCTGCTTGTGATCAGTTCTCTGCCGACAAATCATCTGCTCCTGCTGAAGGGAAGGTGGTCACGGATACCATGGTGATCGTTAAAGATTCCATTATCAATGCGGGGCATTACGATACGACCCTAGCGGGTTTTTACCAGGGCATGTTACCCTGCAAAAACTGTGAAGGGATCCAGCGTACGATCCTGTTCTCAGGAGATGAACATTTTAAAATGGAAGAGCTGGAATTGGGTAAAAATGTGCCAGCCAAAAGGGTAGATGGCACCTGGGAAAAAGAAAAAGGGAAATTCCTCTTATATGTGAATGATAAAGTGTTCTCTCAATACCGGTTGACCAAAGATAGTTTCATTAATATTGAAAACGCTGGCGTCCGCATTCCGGATTCGATGTCCCGGCAATATGTTTTATTTAAAAAGAATACGGCGCCGGAGAACCCTTCCTGGAAGCAAAAGAAATCTGAAGGGATTGACATTGTCGGTATAGGTAGCGACCCTTTTTGGAATGTGGAGATCGACGACAGGAAATTTATCTTGTTCAAATTAGCTACTGTCGAAAAACCGGTGATCGTTCCTATCGAGAAACCGTCTGTTACAAAAGACAGTATGGTATATTCCATTGTTACGGAAGCTGGAACTCCTTTGAAGATCTCTATTTCTCCCAGATTTTGCAATGATGGGATCAGCGATCATTTATATGAGTATAGAATGAACGTCTGGTATAAAGGCCAACAGTATAAAGGATGCGCCGTTAAGTTAGCTGCAAGCAATTAGCTGCAAGCTACAAACCAGCTGTTATTAGTTTGTTTGATCGCTTATAAAGAACTAATTGAAATCTGGCTTGCAGCTTGACGCTATTGATATTTTTTAGCCTCATCCTGTGCATGGATCTGGTGTTTGGCCCTGGAAACAGGATGTTTCACGCCCCGCCTTTTAAGTTGTGCAGCGTGTCGGTGCATAGCTTTCTTTTCCGTCACCACATCCTTATGATCGGCTTTTGCCTTTTTTAAATTTAAATGGGTCACGTCCTTTGCCACTTCGTGATTTTCTTCACGTTTCTCCCTGATATCATGGCGCAACTCCTTTTCCTCTACTTTCTTTGGTGTGGTTTGTGCAAAAGAAATACTTGTAAGGGCTAGCCCGAGTATAACAAATGATAGCTTTTTCATGGTTAGTGTGTTTTAATAATGAACTATTTATATGTTAAGGGGCCATTATCATGCCATGCGTTGGGAATAGTATTTTAAGCGATAACTAACTAAAAACTAAATATATGGAAAAGCGGGTATTGGGCATTATTCTGTCCATATTGGGTATTGCCGGCCTCATTATAGCAGCTATGAGCTTCATGGGCGGAGGCGAAGGGGCTAAACATCTAAAGAGTATCTTTGTCTTTGCTATATTGGGAGTTATCTTCTTTTTCTCCGGCATCGGGTTGGTGCGTAATACCAATGATAAGGCGACATAAAAACAGGGAATTGATCCGGATGGATTAAATTTGAGGTGGACGATCCCGGGTACTTACGGGGCCCGGAGGGCTATTTTCATCATGATCAAGCAATTGACACTTCCTGAGTTCTTATCTGCTTCGGAAAACACTCCGGTAGCGGATGTGCGTACTCCGGCGGAATTTGAGCAGGGGCATATCCCCGGGGCCTGTAATATCCCGTTATTCTCCAATGAAGAAAGAGTGAAGGTGGGCACTACCTATACGCAGGTTAGTAAAGAGGCCGCTATCTTATTAGGGTTCGAACTGACTGGGCCGAAATGGGCCGGTTTTATCCGGGAAGCGGAGCGAATTGCTCCTGAACGGAAAATCCTTGTGCATTGCTGGCGGGGAGGGATGCGAAGCGGGGCTATGGCCTGGGCATTGGACCTGTATGGGTTTACCGTTGCTACTCTTAAAAGCGGCTATAAAGCTTATCGACGAGCCGGGATTGATTCCTTTACGCGGGAATACCCTTTTATTGTTCTGGGGGGCTATACGGGTACGGGCAAGACCGGCATTTTACACGAACTGAGCAACAGTGGCGAGCAGGTCATTGATCTGGAAGGGCTGGCGCAGCACCAGGGCTCAGCCTTTGGGTCCATGGGAAAGATGAAACAGCCCAGCCAGGAACAATTTGAAAACTTACTGGCTACGGAGCTTTTAAGAATGGATCCCGGTAGAAGGATATGGATAGAAGATGAGAGTATCACCATTGGGAAAAGGGCGATCCCCCAAAACATATTCCGGCAGTTATCCAATGCCCCGCTGATCCGGATGGATATTCCCCCTGAAGAGCGTCTGTGTTTTCTGACAAAGGAATACGGTGGTCTGGATAAGGATTTTTTAAAAGAATCCGTGCAAAGGATCACTAAACGATTGGGGTCCTTAGCTGCCAGGCAGGCCATACAAGCCATCGAAGAAGGGCGCATGTCCGATTTTATCGCGCAGGTGCTGGTATATTATGATAAGACTTATCGCAATTGCCTGGACAAAAGGAAGCCTTCCGGCGTTTATCCGCTTGCTTCGGGCGCTATCGACCCGGTGAAGAATGCGAGAGAAATAATAACTTTTTGCCACCAACAAAATATAAGCCCATGGAAACCATCAAGCTCACCCAATATTCCCACGGGGCAGGCTGCGGCTGTAAAATAGCCCCGGCCGTATTGGATAAGATCCTGCACTCTTCTACAAAATATCCGGCGGACGTGCGATTACTGGTTGGCAATGATACCCGCGATGATGCGGCTGCCTATGATATGGGCAATGGGCTGGCGCTGATCTCCACCACTGACTTTTTTATGCCCATTGTAGACGATGCCTATGATTTTGGCAGGATAGCCGCAGCCAATGCCATCAGTGATGTCTATGCCATGGGGGCTAAACCGATGTTGGCTATTGCCATATTGGGCTGGCCGATCGATAAACTGGCTCCCGAGGTGGCTCAAAGGGTTCTGGAAGGAGCAAGGGCCATTTGCGCGGAAGCGGGGATCACTCTGGCAGGCGGTCACAGTATAGACTGTCCGGAACCTGTATTTGGCCTGGCGGTGAATGGCATAGTGGAGATCAGGCATCTTAAGCAGAATTCCACGGCGGAGGCGGGTTGTAAATTATACCTTACCAAGGCATTGGGGGTTGGCATATTGACAACGGCGCAGAAAAAAGGTATGCTGAAGTCTGAGCATGCTGCCGTTGCACCGGGGTTGATGGCCGGTTTAAATAAGGTAGGTGAAGTCCTGGGCAAACTGGATTATGTAAAAGCCATGACGGATGTGACCGGCTTTGGATTGCTGGGGCACTTGTCTGAGATGTGCGAGGGAAGCCATTTACAGGCTGTTGTAGAATTTAGTAAAGTTCCTGTATCAGGTATATTAGATGAATACCTGGAACGGGGATCCATTCCGGGCGGGACACACCGGAACTGGGCAAGTTACGGGCATAAAATAGGGGCGATCACCGAACGGCAGCAGCAGATCCTGGCTGATCCGCAGACCAGCGGCGGACTTTTAGTAGCTGTAGATACCCCCTACGCGGAGGAATTTGAAAAGGTTCTCGAAGAAAACGGCATTCCCATGCAGAACCGCAATGCCTTCGGGTGGCTGGAAGAAAAAACGGCAGCGGCGTGGATTATGATCCGGTAGCTTACAGCGCTTCGATGGAAAACCGGGTATATTTTTCTTTTTTATTATACTCCGATACCAGCACATGTCCTTCTTTGGCGGGGAAAACAGCTGTCGTGATATTCTTGTCCTTATGTGGAATGGTGCGCAGCACTTTTTTCTGATTGACATTGTAGATAACAATATCTTTTATATCATCGACAATGATGTAGTCCGTCTTCGTGTCAGCATTGGTGACCTTGTAAAAACTTCTTTTGTCAAAAAAGTCAATGGGGTAATAAGAGACAAAGGCCATTCCTTTGTTGCCCGGCATTGAATTTTCATAAGACAAAACTCCTTTGGCATCCTGCCTGAGCAATACCGGGTCTTTTATCTTACATTTTGACGCGTTGCCGTTGGTAAGAAGTATAATAGGGGGGAAGATAAACGGGGAAGCGATAACTGCAAAGACGATGGCACCCCATCTGGGTCGTTTGACGAAAGAAGACCCTGTAAAATAGGTATTGCCATGATAATCTTTGAAGGAAAGATGGTAGCGGAGGTAAGCATCTTTATCAAGGATCCTTCCTTTCTTATTCATAAAAGTCTGGGAGCCGTCGGCCCAATAAGAATATTCTTCATTGAATCCTCCTTTTTTATGACTGTTCAGGTCGATGGTGAAAACGCCTGAATAAGTGCCATTAGCGACTTGTCTGGCTTCCACAAATTGATTGCCTTTACGGGGATCGATGATGGTGCCCGAAAGATAGGGTTTGCCGGTGGCTGGATCATTGTCAAAGGCCATCACTTTCAGGGAGTTGCCCTGGTGATCCTTTAAAATATATTTTGGATACACGGCTGTATCCCTGATATTGAAGCCCAATAATTCAAACCCGCCTTCCATCATCTTTTCTTTCTGTTTCATCAGCAGGTAAACATCCATTCCGGACGTCATCAGCAGAAAGCCCTTTGCATCTTCTTTAATGGGGCGTTGCCAGCCAAGCCGACCGTTGGTGTTAAAGATCACCAGGTTATTTTTTTTCTCATCCCCATAAAAACAGGCAAAGCCCCGTTGGGAAATATTTCTCAATTGTATATCCTGTTGCAGCTTGCCTTCTGCCATCCAATGACTCTTACGGCCAAAACCAACGGGGGTTGGCGTATATAATACCTCTGCATCGATGGAATTGGTGTTGAGGATCTTCCCATTCAGGCTGAGGGTCTGTGTAAAGATGAAAGTTTTGGCGTCGAATGCGGCTTTGCTGCATTCTTTCCTGTTGTTGTATTCGATGCCGAGCACTTTGCTTTTTAAATAAGCCAGGCAGATAACATCCTGTTCCAGCGCTACGCCGGCTAACGAGAGTCGTTGCTCCCGGAAGTTGATGGACCCTATATCGTTCAGGTTCTCGTCCATGATCGTTATTTTGTAATTGAATGAGTCTTCGCTGGCTCTTTCGAGTTGTGTAAAAACGAGATAGCCGGCCAGGGCTCCATCCTGAACAATGGCCTTTATCTGGGAGGAAATCTCTTCGCTTACTTCTTTGAATACTTTGGTTTGTGCGTTTGTGGCGATCGTAACGGTCAGGAGCAGGAATGTGAGCGTTAAAATTCTTTTCATGTTGATATTGGATTGTGCCTGTATTTCTTGTGTTATGCAATTATTTCTTTTCGAAGTCATCTGCAAATTCGCAGTACATGCTGGCGGTATTATTTGCCTTGAATTCTTTGGCGGCCTTTGCCTTATTCTTATCGGAATCGTCCGGGTCGAGGGCAAGGGTGTACATTAAATTCTTTAATCCTTTTTCAGCAGGCGTCATGTCTTTCCAGAAGCCTTCATTCTGGAAAGTTTTGCAAACCTGTTCAAGATTTTCGCGGGGGATCTGTTCGAACAGTGTTTGTAATTCGAAGTAATTGCGGGAAATATATTCTTTGGGAGTAATGCCGATGGCATTGAACCGGTGTAAACCCCTGTCTGCATAATATAAGGCAGCGAAGATATTATTCACCATAAAATCATACCATTCATCGGTATTCCCCTTATCCTTCTCCAGCAGTATCCGGTACAGGCAGGGAGTAAGGCTCATATTATAATACATGTTCCAGATCAGCATTTTATTTGCTTTGTCTTTTATTGCTGCGGGAATGGGGGTATATTTTGCATTCGGCGTGGAGCGGCTGAGTGTCCGGGCATAGCGGTCTGCACATTCGGGGTGGGTTTTCAGGGAGTCGTCAATAGTCCCTGTATTGTTGAAGTTATAAGCCCTGGTCGAAAGCCCTTTGGAACGTCGGATCGTCCAGGAGTCTTCGAAAGGGAGCTGGTAGGCGACGAGATAGTTTTTAAGGGGTCTTTTCAGCGGTTGCTGGTATTGGATATCTGAACTGTCCAACCGGAGGAAACAGGCGGCATTAAAAGGGATATTACTTTTCTTCAATAAGACGATGGCAAGGGAATCGGCCTCGCTTTCGTGGTAACGCTGGTGTCTGCTCCGGTTGAAGGAATAGCCTTCCAGGACTTTCTTCAGACGGGAGAGCCGCTCATATTTTGAGTCGAGGACGGCATCCAATGATTTTTTATATTCGTCTGAAGTCAGCCATTCGGCTTTCTGCTTCATGGCATTGTCCGTATGTTGGAGGATATTATGGGACAATTCATGTGCGATGACCAGGGCCAGTTCTTCGCGGGTCTGGACAAAGGAGATCAGGCCTAAATTAACGGCAATAATATTTCCCCCGATGGAATAGGCATTTACAGAGGGGCTGCGGTCGATCAATAAAAAGGGCCGGACCGGCATCAGTTGTTTATTCCCCTGCATGAGTTGCGTGATGATGCCATCGACATAGGTGATGAGGTCGTTCTCATGGACGTAGTTGTCACGTGAAATAGCCTCTGTGATAAAGGATGTTCTGTCGTCCCAGAATTCTTTGTATTTTTTTTGGGTGGCTTTATCCTTGTAGATAGCAGGGCAGACCCAAGCCCGCTTTAGCGAGTCTTTTTGTTTTTCATAATACAAATGGGAGAGTTCCTGGTAATTGTATAATGTTTTGGTCTGGGCTTGCAGGCCTGAAAGGGTGAGCAGGCAGTAAGCTGTCAGCAGGGGTCTCAGGGCGGTCATAGGCGAAAGAATTTTAATGCTTGCTGGCGCAACTTTCCTTGTAGAACGATTTTTAGGGCCGCTATGATATAGTTGTCTAAAAAAAACAGATTTTATTATATTTAAAAATAATATGATACTGGTCTTCCGGCAAAAAAATCCCGGAGATTAATCCGGGAAATAGGGGGAGATGCCCCAGTGTTGACAGTGAAAAACTTATTGCAGATAGGATTGATTGAATAATAATTTAAAGATTCCATGCGTCTGAGTGCGAAACGTGATCTCCGGACCAAATGCAGCTATCCCATCCTGTAAGTAGTTTTGGTTAAACGAGAAGTTTCTAAAGTATTAATAATTAAATTTCTGGCCGAAAAAATACATAAGCGGTTGTTTTGGTTAAGAGAGCGGATGGAGGGGTGCGTTAAACATTAACACCAGAGGCATTAATATAAGTCTACCTTGTGTCTATTGCCGGTTATTCTACCGGCATATAAACAAAAGCAAATGTCAAATATCACGCAAGTCGTTAATACAGACAAGTATATGACTACCCTAAAAAAGGGTGTTATTGCTGCCGGATTAAATAAGACATTGAGCGAGTCGGGGCCTTTTACCGTTTTTGCTCCTTCCGATATCGCTTTTGCCAAGCTGGATAAAGGCGTGCTGGATAGTTTATTACAGCCGGAGAATAAGGCGAAGCTGCTCGATGTGCTGAACCATCATGTTGTTGCCGGGAAAATCAATTTTAAGGATTTGAAGGATGGCGAAAAACTGAAAGCAGTGAATGGTAAAGAATTACTCGTGCAGGTGACGGAGGGTACGGTGACGGTAGACGGCGCTAAGATCCAGACGCATGATGTGCAGACGTCCAATGGGGTTATCCATTCTTTGGATACGGTGATGATGAAAAATTAGTCTTGATTATTGTTATTGGTAGGCCACAGGCGATTGCTTGTGGCTTTTTTGTGCCCTATGGTCTGTGCCCAGGGGGCCGCTATGGGCATGGGTTAGGGATGCTTTTGCAGGTAAGCCAATGCTTCTTCTGCGTGCCGGCTGCCTTTTAGGGAGGAATTGTATGTAAATACGATCTTGCCTGTTTGGTCCACGACGAATGTTTTGCGTCCGGTCATAAAGAATTGCTTTGGCACTCCAAATGCATTCAATATTTTATTGCCCGAATCACTGAGCAGCGGGTAGGGGAGCCGGTCATTGGTCTGGAATTTTTTATGACTTTCGACAGAGCCGCCATTAATACCGATCACAATAGCTCCAGCCTTGACAAGATCCGCGTAGCGGTCGCGGAAACTACAGGCTTCCTTAGTGCAGACCATGCTCTCATCCTTTGGGTAAAAGAAGATGACCAGGCTGCTCTTGCCGATGTGATCGGCGCTGTTGAATAGTTTCCCGTCCTGGTCAGTGAGGGTGAAAGCGGGGATGGTGTCTCCGACTTTTAGTTCTTTGTTCTTTGTGCTCTGCGCCTGGCAGGAGGTGAGGTAGAGGATGGTGGTTATGAAGAGGAGGATTTTCATTAGCGGTATGTTTATCAATAAATATGATTTATTAATTTTTTGGATATATGCGAGTGCATAAATTTTTGACATTGATCAAATTATTTGATTATTGGCTAAATAAATTAGTATTTTTGGTATGGCATTTTAGTTGTTTTTTTTAATACCTACGCTATGAATACTATTTTATCTACTGACAAACAATATAAAGAATGGTTTATTGAGGTAAAGCAAAAAGTGCAATCTGCGCAGATTAAAGCTGCTCTAAGAGTAAATCAGGAGTTGTTGAATCTGTATTGGGAATTGGGGAGGGAAATCCATGAAAAACAGCAAGAGGCTCATTGGGGGGAGGCCTTGATTGAGCAGCTTTCTAAAGATCTGTCTGGCGCATTTCCTGGTATGAAGGGATTTTCCAGAACCAATTTGTTCTATATCAAAAAATGGTTCCTTTTTTACCATACTTATACAAAAGTCCCACAAGTTGTGGGACAAATTCCCTGGGGGCATAATCGGGAGATTATCACGAAATGCCAGGATACCCCGGAAGCTTTATTTTATGTTCAGCAAACTATCAGAAATAACTGGTCCAGAGCCATATTATTGGCGCAAATGGAAAGCAAACTGTATCAACGACAGGGGAAAGCTATTGATAATTTCGAAGTTGCCTTGCCGCATCCCCAAGCCGATTTGGCGAGGGAAACGCTGAAAAATCCTTATAATTTCGATTTCCTCACTTTAAGAAAGGAGGCTCATGAGCGCGATCTCGAAAGGGCTCTTACTGGTCATATACAAAAATTTCTCCTGGAACTGGGTCAGGGATTTGCCTATATGGGCCAGCAGTTCCATATTAATGTGGGCGGCGATGATTTTTACTTGGATTTGCTTTTTTATCATACCCGGCTCAGATGTTACGTAATCGTAGAATTAAAGGCTACAGAATTCAGACCTGAATATGCCGGGAAGCTCAACTTTTATCTGAATGTTGTAAATGCCCAGATTAAGCACCCCGATGATCAGCCCAGCATCGGTATTCTTTTATGTAAAACGCCCAATAAGGTGATGGTAGAATATGCATTAGAAAATATTAAAGGTCCTCTCGGCGTAGCTGAATATCAAATAATGGATGCGATACCGGAGAATTTTAAAGGCGATCTGCCTTCCATTGAAGCGTTGGAGAAAGAACTAATGTAGGGGGGCGCAAGTATTTCTCAGTCCCCATAAATATTGGCATCAAGGAATTTATTCCGGAATTTTCCATGGGGATCATATTCCTTTGCCAGTTGTTGAAATTCGGGTAGTTTTTTGTACAATTCTTTCAGTCTGGATGGCTGCACTGTAAAAAGCTTTCCCCAGTGTGGGCGGGCATTGAAGGGGGCCAGCTCTTTTTCGATAATCGTCAGCAATTTACTCACGGCAGGCCAGTCCTGTTGCCAGGTAAAATGGATGGCCACGCAGGGCTGTTGATAACAGGGGCTCATCCAGTAATTGTCTGCGGCGATCGTTCGTATTTCTGAGATCATCAGATGGGGACTTATCTGATTGCCGATACGATCGATAGCAAGGATGGCTTCCACCGCGTTGTGGTGTGGAATAAAGTATTCGGATTGCAGTTCCTTCCCACTGCTGGGTGTAAAGCCCATGCGAAAATGCGGCAACCGGTCATACCAGGGACCTGGAACTCCCATTTGCTCCGTGCAATTCTCTGCGGAGAGATTGGCGATGGGATGAAGGTTCCTGGTGGCTCGCCTGGCTCCGAAGAATTCAGGCCCTAATGCGAAAGGGGCTTCCATCCGGCTCTTTATCCAGACTTCATTGAAATTCCGGGTTGTCCAATCGGTGAACAGGCTGACGCTGTAGCCAGCGGATACGATCTCTTCAAAATGATCTTTTATTTGTTCCAGGGGCATGTCCACATAAATGTCCTGTCTTACTTTATAAGTGGGTTGAATGTCCAATGTTACTTTGGTTAATACGCCGATCGCGCCAAGACTGACGACGGCCGCGGCAAACTTTTCACCGTCTTTTTTACGCGACAATGCCAGGACTTCGCCGTCCGCAGTGACAAATTCCATGGCAGAGACGGCTGTGGACAGGCTGCCATTCTTTACGCCCGATCCGTGTGTACCGGTGGTAATGGCGCCTGCAACGGAAATATGCGGCAGGGATGCCAGATTATGCAGGGCAAAACCTTTATTGTCGAGATATGGGCCCAGTTGACCATAAGTAATAGCCGGGCCAACCGTTACGGTGAGTGCCCCGGGATCTAATTCCAGCACCTGATCCAATCGTTTAAGAGAGAGAAAATTATCGGTGCTGTCGGCGATACGGTTAAAGCAATGGCGTGTCCCCAGCACTTTTAGCTTGCTGTATTTTTTTACTAATTCTCTGACTTGTCCGATGGATTCGGGGTAATACAATTTATCGGTACTGTATTCGATATTGCCTGCCCAATTTCTTAATTTTTCCGTTTGTTCCCAACTGGTCATAGGCGAAATTACGGCGCCCGCCACTAAAGTGGAGGATAATTTGAGGAAGGCTCTTTTTTTCATTTTCAGATGGTTTATACTAAGCTAAAGAGAAAAGTCGGCCCCAAAGGTGTTAACTTGGAAAAAATATCCCTGGACCTGTCCTAATTTCGGCCGGCTGATTGACAAGCTATCATTATTTACTAAAAAACATTGTTATGAACCAGTTTCTGATCATTGTAAGAGGTAGCGATCATTCCGTAGCATCCCCTGAGCAAATGCAAAAGCGTATGGCTCTTTTTGGGGAATGGGTCCAGAAGGTGGTAGGTAGCCGGTATGTCTCCGGGGCGCCTCTGGAAGAGACAGATGCGCGGTTGTTGAAAAGTAAGACCGAAATACTCACAGACGGCCCTTTCATGGAGTCGAAAGAAATGATCTCCGGCTACATGATCGTTACGGCCAATGACATTGAGGAAGCCGTAGAACTCACTAAGGAAAACCCCCTCCTGGGCCAGTTCCAACTGGAGGTACGCAAGTTGAAACCCATGATGTAACCTTTATGTCTTCGCAACATTTGGACGGAGAAAATTCGGGTGCATCCTCCCAAAATTCGGGTCGATCCTCCCAGAAGCCGGATGCACGAACCTTGGTCGACCATCTTTTCCGCCAGGAAGCGGGGAGGATGGTCGCCATTTTAACCCGGCTATTCGGGCTCCACAACCTCGAACTGGCGGAAGATGTATTGCAGGATACTCTGCACCAGGCGCTGAAGGATTGGAGTTTCGGCGGCATTCCTGATAACCCGGCCGGTTGGTTAATGGTGGTCGCCAAGCGAAAAGCTATCAATGTAATAAAACGGGAAAGGCACTTTCGTAGTTTTGCTGCCGATATGGATAACCTGTTAAAATCGGGATGGACGGCTTCCTATACCATGGACCAGATCTTCCTGGAAGATGAAATAAAAGACAGTCAGCTCCGGATGATCTTCACCTGCTGTCATCCTGCCTTGCCGGCGGAAGCCCAGATCGCCCTTACCTTAAAGATCCTTTGCGGGTTCAGTATTTATGAGATCGCCGCCGCTCTGCTGACGGCGGAATCCAATATCAACAAAAGACTATACCGGGCCAAAGAAAAAATACGCCAGGAACAGATCGATTTTTCTGTTCCTTCCCGCCAGGTGATGTTCGAAAGGCTGGATGCCGTCTTACTGGTCATCTATTTATTATTCAATGAAGGCTACAACTCCACCGGTGATAATAATCAGGCGATCCGTATGGATATGTGCCTGGAAGCCATAAGGCTGGCCATGCTGCTGACCGAGAAGCCCATCACCAATGCGTATCCGCAGATCTATGCTCTGCTGGCCCTTATGTGCTTTCATTCTGCCCGTTTTGACGCCCGGATCGATAATGATGGCTGCCTGGTCATCCTGGAAGACCAGGACCGGAGTTTGTGGAATAAGGAGCTGATCACTCAGGGAGTGCAATTCCTGTCTCAGTCCGCCTCCGGCACTACTGCAACGGCCTATCACCTGGAAGCGGCCATTGCCGCAGAGCATTGCCTGGCTGCCAACTTCCAGGAGACCGATTGGATTAAGATTCACCATTATTATACCGTCCTGGAAAGATTAAAACCTTCTTCTGTCATCAAACTAAACCTTGCCATCATTACCGGGAAAAAGGACGGACCGCTGGCTGCCATTGCCGCTCTGCAGGAACTGGGGAAACTCAAAACGCTGGAAAACTATTACCTTTTCTATGCTTCGCTGGGAGAGTTCTATGCCCAGACAGGACAAAAGGAGGAGGCCATCGGCTATTTTATACAGGCGAAGAGGCTGACGAAGTCGGCAGCGACGAAGGAGGTGCTGGATAGAAAGATCGGGGTTTGCCGGTAAGCTTGCCGATAGTGAATTCGGTTATCTTTGCCTCATGAGCAATCCGCTGATTACATATTTGCGGCTTTTTAAACCAATAACGGCAGAAGACCAGGAACTGATCGCTTCTTATTTTGAGCGGACCGTTTTCAAAGAAGGTGACACGCTTTTCAAGGGAGGAAAGACCTGCCAGGAATTGTTCTTTGTCTGTAACGGCGTATTGCGCATCTTAGCTATCAATGAAAAAGGAGTGGAGGTCACCCATTTTTTTGTAAAAGAGAATCAATTTTGCACGATCCTGCATAGTTTTAATAACCAGGTGCTGGCTAATGAAAGTATCGAGGCTGCCTGCGATACAGAAGTATTGAGGATAACGAAGGCCCGATTATCCGACTTGTACCGGAAGGTCCCCTATTTGAAAGAATTGATCGATCAGATCATGCAACAGCGGTTGCTGGACAAGATACAGATGAGGAATGCCTACCTGGGTGAGGATTCGGCAGGCCGGTATAAATTATTTATCATGCAGCAGTCCGATATCGCGCTACGCGTATCTTTAAAAGATATCGCCTCCTACCTGGGAATTACGCCGCAGTCACTCAGCCGGATCCGGAAGAATATAAAGTAGATCTGTTTTTACCATTTGGTAAGTCCAACCCGGTCCTTCCATGCGAAATTTGTATTCTTAAAACAAATAGTCATGGAAAATCAAATTGGCACGTTATCGGGTAAAAAGGTCGTTCTATTGGGGGGCAGCTCGGGCCTGGGACTGGCTACCGCTAAAGCCGCCGCTGCAGAAGGCGCAAAAGCCATCATTGTATCAGGCAATCAGCAAAGGATAGAGCAGGCTTTAAAAGAGCTTCCGAAAGGGAGTGAAGGATATGCCGTAGATCTTAGAAAAGAAGACAACATTAAAATCTTTTTTGGAAAAACGGGCAGCTTTGACCATCTGGTATATACTGCCGGCGAAAATTTAAGCCTGTCCGGTATAAGTGAAACCGAGATAGACAAGGCCCGTGCCTTCTTTACCCTTCGTTATTGGGGAGCCTTCGCGGCCGTGAAATATGGGGCGCCTCATATTAACCCGGGGGGATCCATTAATCTGACCAGCGGTATCGCCAGCACACGTCCCGGCAAGGGCTGGGCGTTGGCATCCAGTATTTGTGGGGCTATGGAAGGTTTGGTCAGAGCTATGGCGGTAGAACTGGCCCCGATACGGGTGAACAGCGTTGTGCCTGGTGTGGTAAAGACTAATTTATGGAATAGTATGACAGAGGCTGACCGGGAAAACCTATACAAAACAGTGGGTGATTCTTTGTTGGTGGGTCGGGTAGGTGAGGCCGAAGACATTGCCCAAGCTTTCCTCTACCTGATGAAACAACAATTTGGGACAGGCCAGAATATGGTGATTGACGGCGGGGCGGTGTTGGTTTAGTTACAACCGGGTAGACGAGGTGATTTTACCGGTCAAAACAGTCTTAAATGCAGATTAAAATTTAGTTCTTTAACAAACGATTTACATGATGCCTATACCCTACTGGTTACTTTTAGACGTATAAGAGTTTAACCAACTAAATTTATTATGACGCTATCTACATTTAGAAAATCAGGCATCTTGTTTTTAACGGCTATTACATTTACCATGATGGTAAATGCGCAAATTGAATTCGGGATAAAAGGCGGGTTCAACATTGCTGAAATATTGACCAGCACTGATCAAAGTGTAACTGTCAACGGCAACCCTATGGCAATACGTAATTTCCCGAGAACCGATTTTCATGCAGGCGTACTCGTCTCTATCCCCCTGACAAAAAAATTCAGCTTACAGCCCGAAGCTACCTATTCCCAGCAGGGCGCTACTGGTAATCCGTCCGGCGGGTATTTAGTGAGCGCCTCAGAAAAGTATAAGTTTAACTACATTAATGTTCCTGTGTTGTTAAAGTACAGCATGCCGTATGGTTTTTTTGCTGAAACAGGGCCTCAGGTGGGATACCTGGTCACCGCTAATATTGTAGAGACTGTTGTGGGAGGTACTACTACGTCCACCTACCATGTCAAGGATCAGTATAAATCAACCGATTTCAGTTGGGCGCTGGGAGTCGGATATATGTCCCCCATTAACCTTGGTCTGGATATACGTTACAATCTGGGATTGAATAATATCAACAATGCCTCAAGTTCGACGGAAAATGTTCCTGTACAGCAAGGCACTATTAAAAACAGTGTGGTACAGATAGGGATATTCTATCAGTTTGGGAAGTTGCGGAATCCGCCGCCGCCGGATGATGTGATAAAATAATTGGGTGATATCTGTCCAGTTCAGTTACCCTGTTCGGATTTTTCTCGAACCGGGTTTATGAGAATCTAAAGACCCTTTTTACATTGAAGATGATCCTGCCGTTTTATAGGAGGATTGATAAACATTTCGCTTGATTAGTAAAATCAGATCAAAGAGAGACTAATGCAAAATATAATCATACGGATACAGCAGTGTCTTCCAACTCTTCCCTCCATCCACCGTCTCATACAATCGTTGCTCGCCATACGCCAACCCATGTTGCTCATCCTCGAAGAATATCCTCGTAACATTGCTGAAAGTAGCATTGAAATTCGATACGTAACTCCAGCTTACCCCTCCATCTATGCTTTTTTCCAAGCCCCCGTCCGTAAGGCCATATATCAGCGAAGAACTGACAAAGCTTACATCCTCTAAATACACCGATGCCGGCGCCTCTTTCCAGGTGACGCCATTGTCCATCGAAAAATAAGCGCCGGGTACGGAATATACAGCTACCTGACCAGCTGCGCTCACCCGCAAACCGCCCAGGTTCCTGGTGTCGATGAGAACCGGCTTGCTCCAGGTTACACCGCCGTCAGTGGTGCTGGAGATAAAGGTAGCGCCGCTGCTCAGGAGCATCCATCCTGTTTTCGCGTTCGCAAATTGCATGGCGAGTGGCATATAGTTGTCTTGTATGCTGGAAATCAAAGTTGCCGTCTTGGCTGAGACATCGATCTTATACAATTGCCGGGTATTGCCATTTGTATAGGTTTGCTGTACATATAGCCCCAGCACCTCCGAATCGCCCACGGGGCTTAATCCAACGAAACCACTGGAATAAAAACCGGCGCCGGGCAACGCCGGATTAAAAGCCGGAGAGAACGACGTCCAGGTACTACCATAATCGGCGGAAAAATTAACCACCGGCGTCAGCGCCTGTCCCGATCCATACACACATGCCTTCCCATTAAAACTATAAGGAGTGGTCGCCGTTTGTGAGGAAAAGGAATACAACTCGAAATCCGTGAAATCATCGACCGTCCTGAATGCGCTATTATGTGTTATGCCGTGGATACTGGCTCCGCTGTCCAGCCGTACATATAAAAGGCTGTTACCTTTGATGATGGCTTTAGTAGCCGGGTTAACCACCGGCGTCACCGGCACCTGGTTGATGAGAAGCACGTCCTTATTGCCGCAGCCACATAGGGCAGCCAGGCATAAAATGTAAAAGCTATATTTTTTCATGGATAGTTGTTTAAAATCTGGAACGATGTATAAAGTTCAAAGTAAGACCCAGTCCGATATTTACCGAGCTGCAATTAATTTTCGTAGTCGCCGGAACGGCAAACCCATCAGCCAGTAGCTGATTTTTGACATCGTTATTGACTTTTAAGGAAGGATTGAAATATTCATAGTCGATTCTCAAAAACCAAAGCGAAGATCGGACGATCATGATCCCCGCATCATAAGAAAGATCATGCCCGGATAAATAGCTATCGGTCACTCCTGTAGTCGTAGTATTGGTAGCCGGATCATAACCATAGGTTTTGGAAAAAGAGTTGGAACACCAGTTGTAATCAATCCGCACCAGCGGGAAAAATGCCCATTTCCGGTGTTCAGTCGCCTTGTATTGAAATTCGACCCCCGCCTTTCCGGTCAAAAATGTCTCTGTTACGCTGTTATCGCTCCCTGCCTTCTTCATGTACATCTTGAATCCGCCATTAGGCACGATCCAAAGTCTTTTGCCGGGAAGTACCGACACCTTGAAACCTAGCGACATTTCTCCGCCGGTGTAAAAAACCTTATTAAGCTGAGCTGAGGTCGGAACAACCAGGCCGCCACCGAGATCAATGCCAAACCTGCTCTGTGCGTGGGACAATAAATGGGGGAATACAAGTAAACAAAGGCATAACAGCCTTGAAGGAAAGGGGTTTTTCATTGGTTTAGTTGTTTGGGATTAAAATTTTGTCTTCATTCTTCCTTGCTGCTTTTGCGATACGGACTGTTACTGTGCTCATGTAGCCAAGTCTCATATTTGGTAAAGAGATCGTTTCCCAGAATTGCTTTTAACCGATCATTCATGGCCTGCATAAGGAATTGATAGCGGGACATTTTATCACGCCCATCCAGGTGTCGGTCTGCTAATACGGTGTCTCTCTTATATTGAAACTCTATATTAATAATAACGATCGAGTCTGTTTGTATATCCGTGAGTTGCAGGTCGGTCTTTAACTGTGGGCGCCTCTCTTCCCATCTCATCTTAATGGCGGCCGAATCATGCCTGACAACTAAACCTTTTTGAGCATAGGCAGTCGAGATTGAAAACAGTGTTAAGACAAAGGCGGTGGAAAATATAGTTTTTTTACGCATATTCATCTCGGGGATTTTTTATGTATATCTGGTAACGGTCCTTCCGGAAAAAAAGTACTCTTTTAAGTAAAACCTTTTATTGCTGGATAAGGGATAATCGGTATTAGAAGGCGATGAATTTTACCAGTCGTGCTGAATGGATCGTCTTCTGATGTTTCAGGACAAGCGGATCAATACCCACGTTGACCAATTGATTTCAATTGATGCGCTGTGATATTTAAAATTTCCTGAAATGCAGGCAAATAACTATTTATTTCGACGTCTCCTGTATAAAATCCGCTACATTTTTCTTAAAGGCGACAAGGGAAGCGGAGTGGATATACATCATATGTCCTGCTTCGTAATATTTCAGGATGATATTACTCTTCAGTTTCTTTTCCAGGCCTAAGTGATCGAAAGTGAACTCGGTGCCATAGAAGGGGGTGGCGAGATCATAATAACCGTTGAGCACCAATATTTTCAGGTTGGGGTTTTTGCTCATGGCGCTGGCAAGGTCTATGCCGGTATTGGGTGTTACGGGGAATCCCGGTCCCCCGTTCGTCGAATGAGCCCAGTCCCATTTGAAGCCTTCTGCACCATAGGCAGACACATGATAGGAGTAGGTTTTACTTACTTTCAGCTCTGTATAGTAATAGTTCATGAAAGATGCGATATAGGCGGGGCTGATCTGGGTGCTTTGGGGGTCGTCCTGTGAAAACTGGCTTAGGGGATCCTGGTTGATCCCTTTAAAGCGTGCGTCCAGGCGCCCTACCGTCTCATGGCCTTCCCGCAATAATTCCTGGGAGAATGCCGGCTCCTGAACACGGAGATTGGCTTTGCTCCAATAATCTTTGCTCAGGCCTGTATAGGATGAAAGTTTGGTAATGACCTGGTCTTTATCTGCATCGCTAAGCTGATCTCCTTTCAATAGGGCACCGGCATAATCGCCGCTGGCGAAGGCTCGGACTTCTTTCAGGAAGGTCTCCAGATTAGAGGGTTTATTGGGGAGCTTATTATGATACCACGCTACGGCAGCATAGGTGGGCAGATACTGGATGTATGAAATATCATCCTGGAAGGTCAATGAATGGATATCCAGCACGGAAGATACGAGGATCACGCCGTTCATTTGCATGCCTGTATTATCCTGCAGGTAGTTCACCAGACCGGCGGAGCGCATGGTGCCATAACTCTCACCCAATAAATATTTGGGAGAGTTCCACCGGTCATTGTCCGTAACATATTGTTTGATGAACTGGCCGATCGATCTGATGTCCTGGTCTACACCCCAGAAATCCTTCGTCGTGGCCTTCCCGATCGGGTGACTTAAGCCGGTACCGATGGGATCGATCATCACCAGGTCGGTCACATCGATAATAGAATGTTCGTTGTCTTCTAATTTGTAGGGTGGAGGCGGTGTAAGGCCCGGATCATTGATCGATACACGGCGGGGACCCAGGGCTCCTAAGTGCAACCACATAGAAGAAGATCCCGGACCGCCATTATATGCGAAGGTGACTGGCCTTTTCGATGCATCCGTCTCTCCCTCCTTTGTATAAGCGGTAAACCCGAACAAGGCAATGGATTCATCTTTTTCATTTTTTAGAACGATGGTGCCAGCGGTGGCGGTATAGCCCATTAATTTGCCTTCGACCTTGACAGAATGCCTGGTTATCGAAGTATATGGTTTGGTAGACGCGGTAGAATCCGGTACCGGCGAGGGTTGTGCAAAAACAAATAGCGTCGTTCCTGTAAGAAGGACGAGGATGGATAAGGTTCCAGCAATTTTGAGCATAAGATTGGTTTAGGCGATTAGGGAAAATGCAAATTAATTTTTCCCCTAATCGACTAAACGAAAATTGGATCAGCGGTAGGGGAGGGGGGGGCGTTGTCTTTTGGCGGCTTGCGATGCCACCAGGATGCCAGTATTGAGCCGGTAACATTCATCAACGGACCAAATATGGCAGGGGCCAGCCCTACGGTGGCCATCTTACCCATTTCCTTTGCCAGGCCGGAGGCTAATCCCCCGTTCTGCATGCCCACTTCGATCGCCATGGTGCGGCAGTCCCGTTCATTCATTTTGAACAAACGGCCTGTCCAATATCCCAGCGTATATCCCGACAAGTTATGAATGAGGACAAACAGCACCAGCAAAGGTCCGATCGTCAGCAGGCTGTCCCTTCCTGCCGCCGTGATGATCACGATGATGAAAGCGATCCCGAACATCGATACCAGGGGCATGGCCTTGTCCAGCCATTTGGCCTTACCGCTGAGCAGCCTGTTGAAGAGGATCCCCGCGCCGATAGGGATGATCACCATTTTGAAGATATCCCACATCATGTTCAATGCATTGATCTTGACAAAGGCTCCCGCCAGCCACTTCATTAAAAAAGGCGTTATGAAAGGGGCCAGCATGGTGGACACGGCTGTGATGGTGATGGACAGCGCTAAGTTTGCCTTCGCCAGATAGGAGATGACATTGGAGGCCATGCCATTGGGAGAACAACCGATCAGAATAATCCCCGCTGCAATTTCCGGGGGCAGGCCGCTGAGCCTGGCCAGGGTGAAGCCGATCAGCGGCATAATAAGGAAATGGCTGACCACTCCGATGAATACTCCTCTGGGCGTTTTGATCACCCCGGCAAAATCATTCAGTCCCATGGACGTGCCCATGCCAAACATGATCAACTGGATCAGCGGCGTGATCAGCGTTGCCAGTTTGAATCCATCCCATGTCATAAAATATTGCGGGTAGTATAGGGCCGTCGTTACGGCTGCAAATATCGTGACTGTATAGGTGAAGCCTTTCAGCAGGGGATATCCCCGGCATCCGATCGCCAGGACGATAAAGAAACCGATGCACAGGGGGCCCGCCTTGTCGATATGCCCCGTGACTATAAAAATGACAATGGCCAGGAGACACAGCAAGGATAGGGCCAGCGCTACTTTGTAAACAGAGACCTTATTCAATTGATGAGCATATTAAAGGGTGAAGTAAATTAAAAAGAACCCCCGGCCGATATGAGACCAGGGGGCTGTATGCATCAATAATTGCGTTCTTTGAGATAATCATCCAATTCTTTTTTGGTCATGGGCAATTTGCCGGGATAATGGTTAATCCAGTCGAGAAAATCTTTTTTGATCTCTTCGGACCATTTGCTGTCGATCTGTCCGGCCAGGTATTTTTTTTCCTTCAGGCGCTGATGACCGAATTCATCTCTCAGTTCCGTGACTTCAGATGTGATCACTACTTCCTCCGCCAGGTGTGCGGGAATAAAGATGGTCCCGTATTTATTGGCCAGCACAACATCTCCGGGTAATACAATGGCCCGGCCGATCCGGATGGGCGTATTGATCGAAGTGAGCATCATCTGCTGGATATAGGAAGGGTCGACTCCTTTCACCCAGCCGTTGAATCCTTTGATCTCGCTGAGGCCGGCTTCGTCCCTGACAGATCCGTAGAAGATGACTCCCCTGTGAGACCGGGCATAAATGGCATTTCCCAGGTTGTCTCCGATAAGGGTGCCATCGGCCATTTTCAGGTATCCATCAGCGACATATACATCTCCATCGACCAGCACGTCGATGGGCCATGAATTCGTGCCTCCCTGCGGGTTGCGCCCTTCCACCTTCCCCTGCTCTTTCACCACATTGATCAGGTCCGGCCTGGAGGGCATGTATTGGGCCGTTACGACGCGGCCTGTCATTACGCTGTCCGGCTGGATAATATGCCAATCGCCTTCGAACTGGTTCTGATATCCTTTATTTCGCAGAACGCCCCAGACATCTTCCTGGGATATACTTTTCAATCGTTCCAGGATAGCGTCGGGTACTTTGGGCCTTCCGTCGGGGAAGCGCTCGCCTTTCCAATCGGCTGTCAATGTTTTGATATATTCCGGGGAGGAGCCTACGCGTTGCGCTTTAAGAAAAAGGCCACTGGCAAGGAATGCGAAAATGAGTAGTGTTTTCTTGTTCATAAACGGTTGTTCATTCCTGAAATGTACGAAATGAATCAGTTTGCGCTTGCCAAAATAATTCACAACGGTGGGGATATCTGCTCCCATTAAAGAAAAATTCCCCTGGCACATGGTAATTCCGTTATTGGGGCTCGGGTAAAGGTCTACCATCTTTTTGAAATTGTCGACGGTGGTTTCCGTCTTATCTCCAAGGGCGGGGGGCTTCGATGACGTGGAGTTTCAGGCCTACTTTTTCCCAGGCCGCTTTTACGGCCGTTATAGCCTTGGGTTCCCAGGGCTTAACATCTCCCAAACCGGCCGGTGTGACCGGCTGCTGTGGCGGCGCTGATGTCCCCCGGGAAGTTGCCGAAAAATAATGAAAACTTAATTACCCTGCAATGCGCTTTTTCCGACTAAAGATGATATTTATATGACCAGGTGACCTGTGTACAGTGCGTATAAATACCGGCTAAATACCGTCTTTTCACCTGTTACCGGGTCTGCCTGATTGGTTAGCTTTATGTACAACTAAAAACTAAACCTATGTCCATCGTTCACACGATCAAAGGATTTACGATAACCGCCTACCAGGGTGATGCAAAAACATTATTGGCTTTCGATCTGCCTAAGGCGCAGGCGGCTAATCTGGCGGGTTTTTCCATATTGGTGCAACCTCATGGTAAGCCGTCCTATTACCTGTTAAACAAACTGTTGTTGCCGGATAACCCGAAACATGCTGTCGTGGCGGGCGAGCCGGCGGATTCCACCGCCAATGCGCCTATCCAGAAATACCGGTGGTTGCATGTGCCGGGTTCTTTTCACCAGGGGGAGAACGTATTTTACGGGACCTACACATATACGGTCACCCCGCGTTATTTTAAGAAAAATGTCTTGCAGCCTCTCGATGGTTCGCTGAGCAATGCTGTGGACATACAGGTGGGGCCTTTCGTAAGCGGGCAACTGGAACTGGCCTTTACGCGGGGATTCGTTCAATCCCAGGGTTTTGTAAATCATTTCGGGCCCAATGCTCCTTTCGCCCCCAAAGGCGGTGCGAAGACTTTATTATTTGATACCAGCCAGCAGGCGGGCACCAATAAGGCAGGTCAAAATTATACTTTCGAACAGGAATACGATTGGTCCGGCTATACGGCCAGGGAGAGGATATTTGGTGTCCTGAATGAGATCGTAGCGGATCCTTCCCTTACCCTGGATGTTTTTGCGTATGATCTGGATGAGCCCGACGTCATAAAAATATTCCTGAAACTGGCCGGGGAAGGCCGGATCCGGCTCATATTGGACAATGCAAGTCTGCACCATTCCACGACGAAGCCTCAGCCAGAGGACGAGGTGGAGGCCTTGTTCAATAAAGCTGCCAAGAAACCTGCCGCTATCTTCCGGGGAAAGTTCGGCAGGTTCGCGCATGATAAGGTATTCGTTGTATACAAGAATAAGGCTCCGTTGAAAGTGCTGACGGGCTCTACCAATTTCTCCATTACGGGACTTTATGTCAATGCCAACCATGTGCTGATCTTCAACAATGCAACTGTTGCCACTTTATATGCCAAGGTCTTCCAGGAATCCTGGGATGACAAGGTGTCCCAAAGCTTTTCCGGTTCTTCTTTTGCAAAGGCTCCTTTCCCGCTGAATGAGAAAGGGCTGCCTAAAATGAGCATTACTTTTTCACCCCATCCTGCTGCATTCGCTGCATCCAATCTGCAGACCATCGCGGACCGGGTGGGGGCGGAGACCAGTAGTGTGCTTTTTGCCGTTATGAGTGTCAGTACGGGGGGCGGCCCTGTTCTGCCGGCGCTGATGGCTCAGCACGCTAAAAAGAAAATCTTCAGTTACGGGATCTCCGACTCACCCGGCGATGGTATCAGCCTGTATAAGCCCGGCAATGGGGCCGGAATACTTGTGACGGGGAAGCCGGGGGCTGTCAATCTTCCTCTGCCTTTTGACCAGGAGGAGACGCCGGGCGTCGGGCATGAGATCCATCATAAATTCATAGTCTGCGGATTTAATAAACCGAATGCGGTAGTATGGTGTGGGTCTTCCAACCTGGCGCTGGGAGGAGAGGAGGAGAATGGAGATAATCTTATCCGGATCGATGATCCTGCTATTGCCACGGTGTTTGCCATAGAGGCTGTTGGCCTGGTGGACCATTTCGATTTCCGGGATTCGCTGGCTAAAAGCAAGGCGGCTGCCGCTGCCTCCGCCAATAAGGGGAAGACTGCTGCTAAGGGGGCTGCTGTCAAGAAGAATGCTGCTGCGGCGAAGCCTGTGGCTGTCAAGAAGAAGACGGCTGGGAAGGGGGCTGGGGCTGCGCCGGCGCCTCCGATTCAGGGAACTCCTCCGACGACCCTAAATCTGCATAATGATGATAGCTGGGTAGGGAGGTATTATAATACGAAAGATTTATATTGTACTGATAGGTTGTTGTTTAGTAATAAGTTATAGACTTTAAGACGCCCGTGGCGTTTTAGTGCGCCTCCTCAAATTGCCCTGTCTGCCTGTTCTTTCGGACATTGTCCCAGGTGAAATAGCGGCCATTCATCGCTACATAGACTCCGGGGGGGAGCATCTGGGCAAAAGCCAGGGCGCTGCCGAGATTGAAGAATCCGTCAGAGCTTCCGAATTTATAAGGGATCATGGCGCCCGTGAGTACGATGGTCTTTCCCGGTACTTTTTCAGCCAGCACCCGGGCTGTGACGGACATGGTGTCGGTGCCATGGGTGATAATGATCTTGTCATCGCCGGCAGCCCGGCATTGGTGTGCGATCAGTTCCCGGTCTTCGTCTGTCATGTTAAGGCTGTCGATCATCATCAGCGTTCTTACGGTCACGTCCAGTGTACTCCGGCTGCGTTGCAGCATTTCGGGCAGGTGGGTCTCTTTAAAAAAAAGTTCCCCGGTGAGTTCATTGTACTCTTTGTCGAAAGTGCCGCCGGTTACAAATATGCGGATGGTCATAATGAATAAAAATAATGATGAAGCAATGGTAGACTAAGTCCTTTTTTTCTGCCGCAAATATACTATTGTGGCGGGATTATAATGGGGATAGTCTGGCGGCCTTATTTTTGTGTATTGTTTTAAATCGGATCAAAAACTTGTTTTGTTTTGAAACAATTGGTAATTTTGTGGGGAGGAGAAAAATTATGGAAGTTAAACTCTCGCAAAAGCAAATTGGCCAGCGAATTGTAGCGCTGAGAAAATTAAAGGGGTTGTCGCAGGCGGACCTGGCTAAAAGGGTAAAGATCTCTCGTCCTTCTATGGCGCAGATCGAGCTTGGCAACAGGAGTGTGGACGTGTTGGAATTGCAAAAATTTTCAGCAGTGCTGGAATTTTCATTGGATGATTTTGTTTCAAAGGATTTTGTTGCTTCAAAAACAGATGAAGAAATAGTCGAAACCAGGTCGCCGCGTCATGAAATTCGCATATCGGTTCCGTCATTACAGACGGATAAATTCAAAAATGTTCTGTTGTATATCCTGGAACGGTGCGCCGGCAAGCCAAACGTGGGAGAGACGGTGTTATATAAGCTGCTTTATTTTGCCGATTTTAACTATTATGAATTGTATGAAGAGCATTTAACAGGAGCTAAGTACCGAAAACTGCCTTTCGGCCCCGTGCCGCAAAAAATAGATACCATGATCGGTCAAATGATGGATAAGGACCAGGTACAACGAATCAAAACGGACTATCATGGGTATCCCCAGACCCGTTACATTCCGTTGGAAAAAGCTGATTTGACTTTACTCAAAGCCAGCGAAAAAGAGGTAATCGATAAAGTGATCCAGCAATTTTCGGATTGGTCGGCCTCGTCCATTAGCGCTTATTCGCATAAGGATATGCCATGGCTGGCTTCTCAGGAGGGGGAGGATATTGATTATGAATTAGCTTTTTACAGAGAAGCGCCCTTCTCTGTGAGGAATTACGGAAACGAAATTGAAGAGCCATGATTTTCGAGGAATTGGAGGAATTCAGGAAAGACAAGAAAGATCTTTTGAAAAAATACCGTACGCTGAATGAGGATATGGACGTCGTGAAAAAAGTGTTGACTATTTCACCTGACGAACGACCTCCTTTCAGTTTCCGGATTGATAATCTAAGTATTTCCACTTGTGTGATAAAGGTAAAAAAGATTGCCTGTAAGGCATTGAAAGGGCGTGGTGTGAATTCCGGGCTCCGGTTGATCTATGCATTATTTAAGGAAGAAAGGAAAATCGTTTTTATTGAATTATACCATAAGAGTGATAAAGAAAATGAGGATAAGAAACGTATCCTCCGTTATTTTAAATAAATTACCCCTCCTGTAACTGGTTAAATTCAAAATATAATCGGTGTTAGTTGCTGCTTTTTATATATAACTGAATATCTTTAGTAACCCTGCCCGTTAGCAGGTTTTTTTATCACCCCTAACAACAACTACATGAGAAAACACCTGCTTATTGCCCTGTTGCCGGCAATGATCATATTGAGCTGCAATAACAATAGTGATCATCCGGCTGCTGCAGCCGCACCTTCCGGGGACAGCGCTTTCCAGAAGATATCGTCAGCATTTATGGCCGGTGAAATGGCCTGGAGCCCGGAAAGTTCCGTAGCGCTGGGTTTTCATCAATACGATGGGAAACTCACCAACTACAGCAAAGCGTCCCTGGACAGTGAACTGGTAAGATTAAAAGTGTATGACCAGGAACTGGGAGCACTGGATTCCGCCACTCTCAGCCCCACCTCTTTCTATGATTATCGCATCCTCCGGGCTGGTATTCATAATTCGATATTCAATTTTGAGGATAAGGCTATTTATTTCAAAAACCCGATGACCTACGCGGGCGCCATCGATCCCAGTATTTATGTAAAACGGAATTTCGGCACTCTGGAAGACAGGCTGCGATCCATTATCAGCATTGAAAGCGGGGCGCCAGCCGTATTTGCTGCTGCAAAAGCGAACCTGGAGGATTCACTCGCCCGACCTTATGTCGAGACCGCTATCGAAGTGGCAAAGGGGGCCGCCAACTTTTTAGGGAAAGACCTGGTAATCGCGCTGAAAGAAGTGAAGAACGACTCGCTGATGACTGCCTTTAAGGCCGCCAACAAAATTGCTATCGGCCAGGTTAATGCCTTTATTGACTGGCTCAAAAAGGAAAAACTTCCCAAGGCCCATAACCACTATGCTATTGGGGTAGAGAAGTATAAAAAAATGTTGCTTTACCAGGAAGCTATTTCCCTGTCCCCCGATGAGATCCTGCAGATAGGCCTCAAAGAACTGAAAAAAGAGCAGGAATCTTTTAATGCGGCTGCTAAGATCATCGATCCTACTAAAAAGCCAGTGGATGTCTATCATCGGACGCAACTGGAACATCCTACTGCAGAGAGCCTGATCCCGGACGCCAAGAAAAACCTGGAAGCGATCCGGCAGTTCCTCATTGACAAAAAAATAATCACTGTCCCTTCGCCCGTAAGGGCGATCCTGAAGGAAACTCCGGAATTTGCAAGGGCTACCAGTACGGCTTCCATGGATATCCCCGGCCCTTTTGAGAAAAAAGCCACTGAAGCTTATTACTATATCACGCCTGTCGATCCCACCTGGACGGCCAAGCAAAAAGAGGACTGGCTGGCGCAGTTTAATTTCTATACGACCGATATCGTCAGCATTCATGAAGCCTATCCCGGTCACTATATCCAGTTCCTGCATCTTAATGCCTCGAATGCCACTCCTTTGGAGAAGGTATATGGCAGCTATGCATTTGTGGAAGGCTGGGCACATTATACGGAAAAGATGATGGTGGATGAAGGCTATGGCAATAACGGGGATTCCATCCGGGCGGCCAAGTACCGGATCGCGCAATCGGGGGATGCTTTGCTGCGCCTCTGCCGTCTTTGTGTGTCCATTAAAACGCACTGTCAGAACATGAGTGTCGACGAAGCCACTAAATTTTTGATGGATAACTGGTATCAGGGTGAGAAACCCTGCCGGCAGGAGGCTCTCCGGGGGACATTCGATCCGGGCTACCTGTTCTATACCGTGGGGAAGCTGGAGATATTAAAACTTCGGGAAGACTATCGCAAGCAGGAAGGGGCTAATTTCTCCGTGCAAAAATTCCATGACCTGCTCCTGGACAATGGCATGCCTCCTATCCGGTTATTACGTGAGCGATTGTTGAAAGACAAAGCTGACTGGGACAAAATATTGGAATGAAAATCGGATTTGGCGTATATTGAGCCTACCATAAACTAACCATCATGGACAGAAGAAAATTCCTGAGAAATACTTCTTTGACCGGCCTGTCAATTACTGCGTTGGCAGCGGCTTCCTGTCATTCTTCCGCTGGCAAGGAAGGCAAATCGATGAATGCAGACGATTCGAATGCGGCGCCTGGGGCCGGTCCGAATGGGGCAGAAGCAACAGGCGCAACGGGTTCGCCGGGTAAAGTCTCCGACAATTTTCCGCTGAACGAAGCGACTATCGATAGTTTACAACAAAAAATGCAGAAAGGGGAATATACTTCCCGGTCGCTCACGGAACTTTACCTGCAGCGGATTGGTGATATCGACAAAAAAGGTCCGGCTCTGCATGCCGTTATTGAAGTAAACCCCGATGCGCTTCAGATTGCCGACGATCTCGACAAGGAAAGAAAATCCGGTAAGCTCAGAGGTCCTCTTCATGGTATACCGGTATTGGTAAAGGATAATATCGATACGGGCGATAAGATGATGACCACGGCAGGCTCGCTGGCCCTCGTCGGTCATAAGGCGGCTCAGGACGCCTATATCATAAAAAAATTAAGGGAAGGGGGGGCGGTGTTGTTGGGAAAAACGAACCTCAGCGAATGGGCTAATTTCAGATCAAGCCGGTCGACCAGTGGCTGGAGCAGCCGGGGCGGTCAGACGAAATGTCCCTATATCCTCGACAGGAATCCCTCCGGCTCCAGTGCCGGTTCGGGCTCGGCAGTCGCCGCCAATCTTTGCGTGGTGGCCATCGGCACGGAAACAGATGGCTCGGTCGTGTCTCCTTCCTCGGTGAATGGCCTTGTCGGTATTAAGCCCACTGTGGGCCTGCTGAGTCGCAGCGGCATAATCCCCATCTCTGCTACCCAGGATACGGCGGGCCCTATGGCCCGGACGGTGAAAGATGCTGCGATCTTATTGGGAGCGCTGACCGGCGTCGATGAAAAAGATCCTGTCACTCAAAAAAGCGCCGGTCATTCCTTCACGGACTATACCCGTTTCCTGGATCCGAATGGGCTGAAAGGAAAGAGGATAGGTATTGAGAAAGCTTTTTTGAAGGGACATGAGGGAGTAGTGGGGTTGTATGGGCTGGCGATCGAGGTATTGAGGACGCAGGGCGCTGAGATTATCGAAGTGGAATTGATGAAACCTATCAATGAACTGGGAAAAGCCGAATTCATCGTATTACAGTACGAGTTTAAGGATGGGCTTAACCGTTACCTGGCTATGTCCGGAGCACCCCTAAAATCTCTGAAGGACATTATAGCTTTCAACGATGGGAATGATGAGAAGGCTATGCCTTTTTTCAAACAGGAAACCCTGGAAAGCAGTGAGAAAAAGCCCGGACTGGGCAGCAAAGAATATACAGATGCGCTGAAGAAGACAACCGGTGTGCGTAAGATTATTGACGGCCTGATGGCTCACCATAAGCTGGATGCCATTTCGGCTGTGACCAACGGGGTGGCCTGCTGTATCGATCTGATCAATGGGGATTATGATACGGGGTTCTCCTTTTCTTCGCCGGCTGCTATGGCCGGGTATCCGCATATTACCGTTCCTATGGGAATGGTGTCGGGGCTGCCCATAGGTCTCTCTTTTATAGCAGGTGCGTACCGGGAAGGGGAATTGTTGAGTCTGGCTTATAGCTTCGAGCAGGCGTCTCACAAAAGAGCAGCTCCTACGTTTACGCCTACGTTTGCCAGGTCTTTTATCAGGTAAATCCGGTCACACCGGATCGATGCGGCTTATTTATAACTTTTCAGGTAAGCGATGCTCTGTGGCACCTGCGTCATTACGGCACTACTCTCATCCTCGATATAATAATGCCGGATACCTGCTGCCTTAGCGGCTTTCACTACGGCGGGCAGGTCGATCTGGCCCGTGCCTAAGGCCACATCGTTTTCGGGCGATCCACCCCCGGAGAGATCTCCTTTGACGCCTTTGCGCAGATCTTTCAGATGCAGGGCCTTATAACGATTCCCGTATTTATGAAGTAGTTGGGCGGGGTCCTGTCCCGGGTAAAATGCCCAGAGGATATCCATTTCAAAGCTGACATAGCGGGGATCTGTCTTCGTCACGATGAGATCATACAGCGTTCCGTCCTGGTAAGGCTGGAATTCAAAGCCATGATTGTGATAGATAAACCCCAGTCCATATTGTTCCTTCAGGATCTTGCCTATCCTATTAAAGTCATCGATAGCTTTTTGGGCTTGTTCCAGGGTAAGGGGCCCTTTATGGGGAATGCCGGCTACTCTGACATAACTGGCGCCCAGTGTCGTGGCATTTTGCGCTACTTCTGCCGTTTTATTGACGAGGTCGTCATATCCTACTCCGAAGGAGGAGCAGTAGATCCCTTTTTCGTCGATCATCTTGCGCAGATCAGCGGCGCTCTTTCCAAAAAGGTTGGAGAATTCGATATCGGTAATACCGTTGCCTTTAATAATATCCAGGGTGGAGGGAACGTCTTTCTCGAAATATTTCCGGTAGGTGTAGGAGACTACACCCGGATTGGCCGCGGATGATTCATGGGCTGACTGAGCGGAGGCGATATCCGGCAACAGTGGGCTACAAAAGAGGAATAAGCTTCCTGCGGCGATGATTTTTTTGATCTGGCTGAGCATGGTTGTATCTATTAGAAAATTGGGCCTGCCCAAGATACAAAAAACTTTGTGGCAAATCTGTAAAACGCTGTTATTCGGTCCTCAGGCTCTCAACCAATAATATTTATTGCAAGATCGGGACTGTTCGATTTTGAACAGTTAGTGTCCAGTTTCATGAATTCCAAACGAGTGTGAAACCATATGTTATTGGTTGTTAGGTGCTTGCGATTTTGGCATTTTCTTGGAGGGTGTTTGTAAAATCAAAGCCATGTTTAAAAACTATTTCAAGATAGCTTTTAGAAACTTATCGAGGAACCGGGCATTTTCGTTCATCAACATTTTCGGATTGGCGGTGGGATTGGCTACCTGTCTGCTGATCCTATTGTATATTTTTGATGAAAGCCGTTATGATCAGCATCATAAAGATGTGGACAGGCTTTACCGCATTGCTTCCGTGACGGGTAAAGGAGAGACCTGGGCGGCGGAATCTGCTCCGATGGCATGGGCCTTAAAGAATGATCTGCCCGAGGTGGAACAGGTTACCCGGCTGATGACTTTTCCGGATATTGAAAGAATGCTGCTGAAGTATAAGCATCATTCGGAAAGCAAGCAGTTTTATGAAACCAATGGCTACTATGTCGATTCTACTTTTTTTCAGCTCTTTACGTATGATTTTATATATGGCAATGCCGCTACTGCGCTGGATGAACCCAATAGCGTGGTGATCTCGGAACAACTGGCGGGTAAGTTCTTTGGCAGGGAGAATCCCGTTAACAAGGCCATCCAGATCGTCACGCCATTCGGGGAATTTAATTATACGGTAAAAGGGGTGTTCGATGACACGAAGAAAAAGTCGCATATCCCTGCCCATTACTTTCTTTCCATGCGGAATAAGGATATGTGGAATTGGGTGCAGCGCCAGACCAGTTGGGTGAATAACAATGTTTTTTTTACGTACGTGAAATTGAAGGAAGGTGTAAACGCGGCAGCTTTTGACCAGAAACTAAAACCATTTTTCGAGCGGCATGCCGGAGAAGGCATGAAAGCAGCAGGATTTTCAAAAAGTCTTTTTATCCAACCGGTAAAGGATATTTATTTACGATCTTCCGTAGGGAAGGAGATAGCACCGAACGGCAATATAACCTATCTCTATATATTGGGATCGATAGCGGCATTGATCCTCCTGATCGCCTGTATCAATTTTATGAATTTGAGTACGGCCCGCTCGCAAAAGCGGGCGAGGGAGGTGGGGGTAAGGAAAGTAATAGGTGCGGAAAAAAGTTCGTTGATCCTGCAGTTCCTCGGAGAATCCTTTCTTATGTGCCTGATGGCATTGGGGATCGCGTTATTCCTGGCATGGATGCTGTTGCCTCTTTTCAATGAACTCACTCAAAAAGATATGCATCCGCTGGATGAACCGGCATTGGTGTGGTGGATCATCGGACTTACGCTGTTTACCGGATTATTGGCAGGATTATATCCGGCCTTTTATTTGTCTGCTTTTAAGCCGGCTGCCGTTCTCAAAGGGAAAATAGCCAACAGTTTTTCTGCTACTGCTATCCGTAAAGGATTGGTGGTATTCCAGTTTACGGTTTCTATTTGCCTGGTGTCAGGCGCCATTGTGATCTGGCAACAGTTGGACCTGCTGAAGAACCAGGACCTGGGTTTTAATAAAGACCGGCAGATCATATTACCGCTGGAACAAGGTTATCTTAATTCTGAAAGTAAGTATACTGCTTTAAAAAATGAGTTATTGAAAAATCCGGGTGTAAAGGCTGTAACCAGCGGTTCTACTTATCCGGGCGTTCCCAACATCAGCGATATGCTTTTTTATGCGGAGGGCAAGCCGGTTAGTGAGGTGGTGGACGTAAGCCTTTCTGCCGTTGAGAATGATTATATCGAAAACATAGGCCTTACGCTGTTGAGCGGGCGTGCCTTTTCAAAAGATTCCAGGGCTGATTCAGCCGGCATTATACTCAATGAGACTGCAGTGAAGGAGCTGGGATATACCGTTGAAAATGCCGTCGGGAGAAAAATACAGTATAATTTCGGGGGGCATTCAACCATGCAGATCGTAGGCGTGGTGAAGGATTTTAACTTCGAAAGCCTGCATAATGCCATCAAGCCTTTTGGCTTTACGAGCGGTCTTTTTGGAAACAAATATGGGTATCTCATTGCCGGTCTATCGACGAATGATTATTCCGGGTTAATAAAAGGGATAGAGAAGACGTGGACCAAACTGAATCCGGAAACTCCTTTTGTGTATTCTTTTCCGGACCAGAATTTTCAGCGTCAGTATGAGAGAGAGCAGCGTACGTCCCGGATCGTTGTATATTTTACGGTCATTGCTATTTTAATTGCCTGCCTGGGGCTATTTGGTCTGGCTGCATTTTCTGCTGAGCAAAGGACTAAGGAAATAGGGATAAGGAAGGTGCTCGGCGCCACTGTTACGAATATTGCCGCATTACTTTCCAGGGACTTTATTCAACTGGTGATCATTGCTATCGTCATCGCATCACCCCTGGCATGGTATGGCATGAATAAATGGCTGCAGAATTTTGCGTACAGGATCGCTATAAGCTGGTGGATGTTCGCGGCTGCAGGTCTGCTGGCTGTTGCGATTGCCTTGCTCACGGTCAGTTTTCAGGCGATAAAAGCGGCTGTTGCCAACCCGGTAAAAAATTTGCGAACGGAATAACCCGGGCCGGTCGGCTAATCCTTACGGGGCTTACCGATCCGGCCGTGGTTAGTTGCAGGTCATGTTCGTTTTAATAGTCCGTGCTGTTCGTAACTTCTTCCCATTCTGCCAGCTCTTTTTCCAACCGGGCGGCATTGTCCCTGTAAAAAGCGAGTGCGTCCCTGCCCAGCGGCAAATGGACAGGAGGATTTTCTGAATTGACGAGCCGGATCAGCGCCTCTCCCAGTTTTTTAGGATCACCGGGTTGATTGCCATGTAATTGACCGGCGCCTGACCGCATTGGTCCAACGGTAGCTGCGTAGTCGGCGATAGCGTTCTTTGATGCGGAAAAAGAGCTCTCATCGAGGAAATCGGTTCTGAACAGACCGGGTTCTACAGCGGTAACATGGATACCCAGCGGGCCAACTTCCAGCGCCAGTCCTTCCGTAATGCCTTCAACGGCAAATTTTGTGGAGCCATAAATTCCCCAGCCTGCTATGCTACCAAACCCGAAGAGAGAAGAAATATTGATGACATGTCCTGAGTGCTGCCGGCGCAGGTGCGGTAAAACGGCCCGGGTCACGTTGAGGAGTCCAAATACATTGGTGTCATATTGTTTTCTTACTTCTGCATCCGATGCTTCTTCCACGCCGCTGAGTAATCCGTAGCCGGCATTATTGACGACTACATCGATCTTTCCGAATTTATCGATGGCTTGTTGGACGCCGGTCTTCACCTGTGCTTCATTGCTTACGTCCAGCACGACGACCTG
>Ga0307511_10000262_pt1 | contig 54437 bp, 52 predicted proteins | sample 13_EM_MG_FD_200266 | JGI IMG/M metagenome (GOLD analysis project Ga0307511, IMG submission 200266) | Populus trichocarpa ectomycorrhiza microbial communities from riparian zone in the Pacific Northwest, United States - 13_EM | ecosystem: Host-associated > Plants > Roots > Unclassified | place... | reverse complement strand
GGCAGCGTCCTGGACCCGCTGTGCGCGGCGCGGAAGAACTGCCATGAGCGGCTCGGATGGCTGCGGGTCGTGCACCACCGGCCGGGCGCGAGTCTCGTGTTCCGGGCCGCCGGTCTGCAGGACTGTTTCCCGCGGTACGCGACCATCCTGGATGCCTGGCAGGACATACCCGCGAACCGTGCGACGGCAGACCGGGCAACGTAGTGTTCGGCGCAGGCCGGGCGAGGTCTCACCTCGAAGCGCCCAGGCCCGCGCGGGACGGAGACGGGTGATCAGTGACGGCATGGCCGAGGTCCTGCGCTCGCTGCGGCTGGGCGGGGCCGGCGACCCCGCCCGGGCGTGTGCGCGGGCGCTGGGAGCCGCGGGCGTCGCACTGTCGCTGCTGGTCGGCGCCGAGCGGACGGCCGAGCCGCTGTGGTACCACCCGGACCTGAGCGCCCGGTTCGAGGAACTGCAGTTCACGCTGGGGGAGGGCCCGGGGCCGGACGCGGTCCGCACCGGTTCGCCGGTGCTGGAGCCGGACCTGGCGCGGGTGCGCGCCGAGCGCTGGCCCGCGCTGCTGCCGGCCGCGCGCGAGCTGGGCGTACACGGGGTGTGCTGTTTCCCGCTGGGCATCGGGGCCATCCGGGTCGGCGTGCTGACCCTGCTGTGCGACGGCGAGCGGTGGCTGAGCCCGCAGCAGTACACGGACGCCGCCGCCCTGACCGCCGTACTGACCGGCCTGCTCCTGAACGGCGGCCGACGCGACGGGGGCGGGGGCGGGCCGGGGCTCGGCGCGGCCCTGGAGTCTCCCTCGGTGCTGAGCCGTGCGGTCGTGCACCAGGCCACGGGGATGATCAGCGCCCAGCTGGATGTGTCCATACAGGAGGCCCTGCTGCGCCTGCGCGCCCACGCGTACAGCAGTGAGCGGCCTCTTGGCGAGATAGCGGCGGATGTGGTGGCCCGCAGGCTGCGTTTCAACGACGACTTCGACGACGATGTAAGCGGGCCGTACTCGCCCGACGGTGGAAAGGGATGATAGCCATGGCCCGCGAACGACGTCTGGCCGAGATCTTCGTGGAGGTCGCGGACTCACTGGTCGAGGACTTCGACGTCATAGACCTGCTGCACCGCCTCGCCGCGCGCTGCGTTGAGCTGCTGAACGTGTCGGCGGCCGGGATCCTGCTCGTGGACGCGCACGGCGAGCTGCAGATCATCGCCGCCTCTGACGAGCACACCCGCCTGCTGGAACTCTTCGCGCTCCAGCACGACCAGGGCCCGTGCGTCGAGTGCTACCGCACCGGCGCCGCCCGCACCAACATCGACCTGACCCGGGCGGCGACGACCGGCGCCTGGCCGCACTTCGCCGAGCAGGCCCGCGCGACCGGGTACATGACCACGCACGCCATCCCGCTGCGCCTGCGCAACCGCGTCGTCGGCGCCCTCAACCTCTTCCAGACCACCGCGCACCGCCTCCGCGACGACGACATCGCGCTCGCCCAGGCCCTCGCCGACGTGGCCACCATCGCGATCCTGCAGCAGCGCACCCTGGAGCAGTCCCATGTCGAGAACAGCCAGCTGGAGAACGCGCTGACCAGCCGCATCCTGATCGAGCAGGTCAAGGGCTTCCTGGCGGAACGCTGGAACACCTCCGTCGACGAAGCCTTCGCCGCGTTCCGGAGCTACGCCCGCGCCCGTCACCTGCGTCTCTCGGACCTCGCCGCGCAGATCGTCTCCGGCGACTTCGACACCAGGGCCATCCCGGCACCCGCGACGGCTCAGCCCGGCGCCCACGGCGGCTGACCGGGCACGGCGGACCACGCCGCCCTGTTGACCGTGGCACTGGTGATGTGGCCCCGCTGACGCGGCAACTCGGCCTGCCGTACGTGGGTACGTGGACGAGCGGTTCGGTGTCAGGTGCGGCGGGCGGCGACCCGGTCCGGGGTCGGCCAGTGCACGTCGCGCACCCAGCCGGCGCGTTCGAAGAGGCGGATGACGGCGGCCGATGGGTCGATCTGGCCGCGGTCGACGCCGTGGCGGGCGCTGGTGGGGTCGGCATGGTGGAGGTTGTGCCAGCTCTCGCCGAAGGAGAGCAGGGCCAGCGGCCACAGGTTGGTGGCGCGGTCGTGGCGGCGGGTGCGGAAGGGGCGGTCACCGATCAGGTGGCACAGCGAGTTGACGCTCCAGGTGACGTGGTGGAGCAGTGCGATACGCACAAGTCCCGCCCACAGCAGGCCGGTCACGCCGTACAGCCAGCTGCCGCCGATCGCCCAGCCGAGCCCGAACGGCAGCGCGAGGGTGAGCAGGCACAGCCACGGGAAGGCGCGGGAGACGGCCCGGATGTCGGGGTCGGCGAGGAGGTCGGGGGCGTAACGCTCGGGCGGTGTCTGCTCGTTGCGGAACAGCCAGCCGACGTGGGCGTCCGCCAGCCCGTGCAACTGGCCCCACAGATGGGTGCCGTAGCGGTACGGCGAGTGCGGGTCGCCGGGCCGGTCGGTGAAGGCGTGATGGCGGCGGTGGGTGGCGACCCAGCCGATGACGTCGCCCTGGAAGCTCATCGACCCGGCCACCGCGAGAGCGATGCGCAGGGGACGGTCGGCCCGGTACGAGCCGTGGGTGAGCCCGCGGTGGAAGCCGACCGTGACGCCGAGGCCGGTGATCGTGTAGAGGACGGCCGCGAGCACGATGTCGACGGGGTGGACGAGCCGCCCCCACAGCAGCCAGCCGATCAGGCCGAGCCCCACGAACGGCAGGACGACGATCACCGCCGTGATGCTCACGTATATCCGCGCCGCGCTGTCGCGCACGGGCGGCGGGCCGTCGTCCGGGAAGGGGGAGGTGCCGTCGTACGCCGGCGGCGGGTCGGTGCCCGCCGGGACGCCCGCCGTGGACGGGGTGGAAAGGATCGACATGGCGGGGCTCCTCGGCCGTCGGTGCGGATGGCGCGGCCGGGGTCACGGGCTGCCCCTGGGAAGGGAACACGAGGACAGGACGCCGGACCGGACACCGACACGTCAAGAGCCCTCGGTTGCTTCACCGTACTCCCGAACGTTCCGGAACGGACCGGGCCGGAGCGCGGAGTACCGTGGACGCTACCGAGGGCACTTCGCACACCGGCTTCCGCACCGGGTCGTCCTCGGCGAGAGACGAAACCCGTGCTGCCGCAGAGGCGGCCCGGAGACGGGTCCGCATCATGTCGGCGACCGCGCAACCCACCCTCCCGCGACCCCGGCCCGGCGCGGCCCCGGCCGCCCGGCTCGCCCTGAAGAGCGACGGTGCCGCCCCCGGCCTCGTGGACGGTGCGTGGTGGCCCCGCTCCCGGGATCTGCTGAGCGAACTGCCCTCCCTGACCGCCGTGTTGGACCCCTTGTGGGGCCGCATCACCCGTATCGCCGTCAATCCGACGTACTGGCCGGACATCCCCCGCAAGGTTCCCGTGGACGGTCACGTCGTCAAGGCCGGCTGGTTCACGGAGTTCGACCCGCACAAGCTCCTGCTGCTCTCCTACGGCAACGGCCGCCGGGACCTGCTGATCATCCCGCCGGAGACCGGAGCGGAGTCGGCGGCCCGGCTGATGGCCGCCGCGTCCGGCGACGACGGCCCGCCGCTGACCGCGAGCGCGTTCATCGCGGCGGACGAGGGCCGGGACGAGGGCCGGAACGGCGCCGCCGTGAAAGCCTTCCCCGTCCCCGGGTGAGCCGAACCGGCGCCGACGTCTCGTTGCCTGCCCCTGGCAGGGGCAGGCTGTGCCTCATGGCGTTGCCCGATACTCGGGGCCATGAACAGGAAGCCGCGGTTGGGGGAGTTCCTCAGGACACGCCGGGCCCAGTTGCGGCCGGCCGATGTGGGGATCCCGGATTTCGGGGAGCGCAGGCGAGTGCCCGGGCTGCGCCGGGACGAGTTGGCGCGGCTCGCCGGGGTGGGGCTGTCCTACTACACACGACTTGAACAGGGCAGTTCGCTCAACGCGTCGCCCGAGGTCCTGGACGCGCTGGCCCGGGCCCTCGGTCTCGACGAGGTGGAGCGCGCCCATCTGCACGATCTGGCCGGCGCGGCACGTCGCGTCACCACCCGGCGCAGGCCCGCGCCGGAGCGGGTCGGCGACGCCACCCGGCAGCTCCTCGCCGCCCTCGGCGACGCACCCGCGCTCGTGCTAGGCCGACGTAGCGACGTACTGGCCTGGAACCGCACCGGACACGCCCTGTTCGCCGGGCACTTGGAGGCGCGGATACCCGAACAGCCCGACCTGCGCCCGAACATGGCGCGGCTGGTGTTCCTCGACGCGCACACGCGGGACCTGTTCGTGGACTGGCCGAAGAAGGCCAGGAACGTGGTCGGCAAGCTCCGGCTCGCCGCCGGGCAGCACCCCGACGATCCCCGGCTGGCCTCGCTCATCGGCGAACTGACCATGAACAGCCCGGAGTTCGCCATGATGTGGGCCGAGCACGGGGTCAGGAAGTGGGCCCTCGCGACGTACCGCATGCACCATCCGGTCGTCGGCCGCATGGAGCTCAACCTGCAGTCCCTGCCCGTCCCCCAGGAGGACGGGCAGCGCATCGTCGTGGCCACGGCGGGCGCCGACACCGCGTCCGCGGCGGCACTCTCCCTGCTCGCCCGGCCCGACATCCCGGCTCCGGCCCTGCCTGACATCGGCACCCCGACGGCAGTCTCGACATGACTTCCCGGTGGCCCGTCAGGCCCGACTGGAGAGAGGACATCCGTGGACTCCTTCAGCCTCGGTGACGTCGAGGTGACGCGCGTCGTGGAGTTCGAGACCGCCACCCGTCCGCCGGCGGTCATGTTCCCGGACATCGGACCCCGGGTGTGGGACGACAACCGCTCCTGGCTCGCCCCCGACCACTGGGACCCGGACGCGGGGCTCCTGATGACCCGGATGCAGACGTTCGTGCTGCGCAGCGGGGGCGCGACGATCCTCGTGGACACCGGCGTCGGCAACGACAAGTCCCGCCCCGCCACACCGGCGTTCGACCATCGTCGCACCGACTTCCTGGCCCGGCTGGCCGCCGTCGGCGTCCGCCCGGAAGACGTCGATATCGTGGTCAACACCCATCTGCACGCCGACCACGTCGGCTGGAACACCCGCCTGGTGGCCGGGAGTTGGGCGCCGACGTTCCCCAACGCCCGGTACCTGATGCCGCGCGCCGACCACGACTTCTGGCACCCGGGGAGCGGCTCTCGCGCTCGGACCGCCGCCGCCAACGCGAACGTCTTCGACGACAGCGTGGCACCCGTCGTGGACGCCGGGCAGGCCGTGTTGTGGGAGGACGCCTACGACGTCGACGGCGCCCTGCGGCTGGAGTACGCCCCGGGACACACCCCGGGTTCCTCGGTGCTCACGCTGCGGTCGGGCGGTGAACTCGCGGTGTTCGTCGGGGACTTGCTGCACAACCCGGTGCAGATCCTCCAACCGGACGCCAACAGCTGCTTCTGCGAGGACCCCGTCGCGGCACGTGTGTCGCGACGGCGCCTGCTCGAACGGGCCGCCGACGAAGGCGCCTTGGTCTTCCCCGCGCATCTGCGGGGCGGGTCGGGGGCCCGGGTGCGGCGGAGCGGCTCGTCGTACGCCGTCCGGTCGTGGGCGCCGTTCGGGGAGCGGGTGTGAGCGGCGCGCCCGTCGTCCGTACGACGGGCGGGGCGGTTCGCGGCCGACTCCGCGCCGGTGTGCGGACGTTCGCCTCGATTCCGTACGCCGCTCCGGTGACCGGTCCCGCCCGGTTCGCCGCGCCCGCCCCGGCGCCGCGCTGGGACGGGGTACGGGACGCGACCGTACCCGGCGGAACCGCGCCCGCCCGGGCCCGTTCCGGCTTCGGCGGCCTGGACCTGTCCCCGGTGCTGGGCCCCGGCTGGATCCCGGATCCCGGCTATCTCACCGTGACCGTCACCGTCCCCGAACACCTCTCCGGCGGGCTGCCCGTGCTGGTCTTCGTGCACGGCGGCGGCCTCATCTCGGGAACCGGCCGGGCGCCGCTCTACGACGGCTCGTCCTTCGCCCGCGACGGCATCGTCACCGTCACCCTCAACTACCGTCTGGGGATTGCCGGTTGGCTCGACGTGCCCGGCGCACCGGCCAACCGCGGACTGCTCGACGTCGTCGCCGCGCTGCGCTGGGTGGCCGAGAACGCCGCGGCCTTCGGCGGCGATCCGGGCAGGGTGACCGTCGCGGGCCAGTCCGCCGGGGCGATGATCGTCGCCGCACTGCTCGCACATCCCGAGGCCCGCCGCGAACGGCTGTTCAGCCGGGCGATCAGCCAGAGCGGCAGCGGTACGGCGGCGATCAGCGCGGAACAGGCGGCCTTGACGACCCGGGCGGTGGCCGAGGCGCTGAATGTCCGGGCAACTCCCGCCGAACTGGGCGCGGTTGACGACCGGCGGCTGACGGAGGCGCTCGGCGCGGTCGGTCCGGTCGCCGTCATACCGGACGGTCCGCTCGACACCTCGCTCGGCGAGAGCCCCGTGCGCTGTGTCGTCGACGGTTCGTCGTTGGACCGCCAGCCCGTCGAGGCCGTGCACGACGGCGGCCTCGGCGCCGACGTGGATCTGCTCATCGGCACCAACCGCGAGGAGGCCAACCTCTACACCGTGCCCTCGGGCGCCGCCCTGACCGAGACCCGGCTGCTCGCCCTCGCCGAACGGCGCCTGGCCCATCCCCGGGAAGGCCTCACCGCGTACCGGACCGCCCAACCGGCCGCCCGGCCCGCCGAGTTGGCGAGCAGACTCGTCACGGACACCTTCACCCGGGGCAGCCGGCTCCTCGCCGACGCCCACGCCCGCCACCGGCGCGCCCGCACCTACGCCTACGAGTTCGCCTGGCGCTCGCCCGCCTTCGGCGGCGCGCTCGGCGCCTGCCACTGCGTGGAACTGCCGTTCGTCTTCCACCGCACCGACCTGCCCGCCCTGTACGGCGACACCGCGCTGCTCGGCCCCCGCCGGCCGCCGCCCGGCCTGGCGGACCGCACACACGCGGCCTGGACGGCCTTCATCCGAGACGGCGACCCGGGCTGGACGCCGTACGACCTCGCGGCGCGCGCCACCGTCGTCATCGACGAGCGGTGGAGCATGATCAGCGGCGGTGGTGATCAGGGTGCCGGTAGTCGGGCAGTTCCCTCAACGCCGGGTCCGTGATGCGGGCCAGCAGGGCGGTGGTGAAGCGTTCCGCGGGCAGGACGCGGAACGGGCCGGAGCGGTATGGGCGGGTGGTCGGGTCGACGCGGTCGGTCAGGTTCAGTTGGTTGTGGATGCCCGCCACGGTTTCGTAGGCGTAGGAGAGGTGTTTCTCGCGGGTCTGCCAGTCGGTGGCGGACAGGGCGGCCGTGAGGACCGGGGTGAGGCGGTGGCCGGCCGTCGTGCGGGCGAAGGCGGTGCCCAGCCATTTGTCGTACGGGGGATAGCGGCGGTCCATGAGGAGGCAGAGGCGCATCAGGTGGCGGGTCAGGTGGGCGGCGGCGACGGTGGAGCCCAGTTCGTCGCCCACTTCGCCGCAGCGGCCGACGAAGGTTTCGCGTTCGGTGATGTGCTGCCACTCGCCGGCCAGGACGTGCAGCCAGACGTCGTGGGGGTACCAGCGCAAGTCGTGGCGCAGGGGGCCGAGTTGGTGGAGGCCGTCGTGGAACACCGCGCCCCCTGTGACCTCCGTGAGGAGGTGGGTGGGGGTGGTCAGCCAGTCGGCGGGGGTTATGCCGTGTGTCGGGTCGAAGCCGAGGGTGTCGGTGAACCAGGCGGTGGTGTGGGTGACTTCGACGCAGTGGTGGGTGGGGTGGCCGTGGAAGGTTCTCGGGAGGTGTTCGGCGAGGTGGTGTCTGATGCGGCCCGCGTGCCGGGGGACGTCCCGGGTGCGGAGGAAGAGTTGGAGGCGCGGGCCCCAGGTGTGGTCCCGCGAGCGGGGGGTGTCGTAGCCGAGGACCTCGGAGCCGCCGCCGATGCGGGCGGCGGAGTGGGGGAGGTCGGGGGCGGTCTCCTCGAGGAGGGGGCGGACGGTTTCTGTGTAGAAACGGCGGGAGAGTTCGAGGCCCGGTAAGAAAGTTGGCATATTCGTGAAGCTCATGCGGGGACCCTGCCCAGTCCGGGCATGATCGTGTGTGCGAATTTGCGTCGTCGGTCCCCTTCGGCTTCCGGCCAGTGCGTTCGGCTTCCGGCCAGTGCGTTCAGTTCCCGGCCAGTGTGCTCAGTGCGTCGTCCGTCAGTCGGTACACCGTCCACTCGTCCTGGGGACGGGCGCCCAGTGACTCGTAGAAGGCGATCGACGGGGTGTTCCAGTTGAGGACGGACCACTCCAGGCGTTCGTAGCCGCGGGCTGCGCAGATGCGGGCGAGTTCGGTGAGGAGGGCCTTGCCGTGGCCGGTGCCGCGGGCGGTGGGGCGGACGTAGAGGTCCTCCAGGTAGATGCCGTGGACTCCGCGCCAGGTCGAGAAGTTGAGGAACCACAGCGCGAAGCCGACCGGTTCGCCGGTGGTGTCGTCGGTCGCGATGTGGGCGTAGGCGCCGGGGTGTTCGCCGAAGAGGGCCTCGTGGAGCTGTTCCGGGGTGGCCCTCGCCTCCTGGGGTTCCTTTTCGTAGGCGGCGAGTTCGCGGATCAGGGCGTGGATGACGGGGATGTCGGTGGGGTTCGCGGTGCGGATCATGCGGAGAGAGTAGAAGACGGGCTCGGGTCCTTGCCGGGGTTGGTGGTGTGCGAGGTGCGGTCGCGGCGGGGAAGGAGGAGCGGGCTGGCCAGGAGGAGGACTCCGGCGAGTGCGATCGCTGTGCGGGGGGTGGTGGCCGCGGCCACCCATCCCCATGCGGCCGTCGTCAGCGCGATCGCCGCGCTGGTGCTGATCGACCACGCGGTGAGGGTGCGGGCCACCCGGTCGGGGGCGGTCTGGGTGAGGCGGGCGGTGGCGAGGAGGGGGTTGAAGACACCGATGCAGGTCACCATGCCCAGTTGGAGGGCGGCGACGAGGAGCATGCCGGGGACCCCGGGGCCGACGAACGCCAGTCCGATCGGCCAGCACGCGCGCAGCGTCCCGGAGGTCAGCAGCACCCTGTGCTGTCCGAACCGGGCCGAGAGCGGGCGCGCCAGGCGTGAGCCGACGAAGCCGCCGGCGCCGGAGGAGGCCGCGAGCGCGAGCGCGAACTGCCAGGGCGCGAATCCGAGACGGCCCAGCAGGAGTACGGCGAGCAACGGCTCGGACGCCATGATCAGGCCGTTGACCGTCATCGCGTTGAGGAGCAGCGGGCGCAGGGTGGGGTGGGCGAGGATGTAGCGCCATCCGTCGAGCAGGTCGCCCGCGCGCAGTCGTGGTGCGCTGCTGTGGTCCGGGTGCGGCTCCGTTCCGCCGATGGCTCGGATGCCGAGGGCCGAGAGCAGGTAGCTCGTGGCATCGGCCACCACTGTTGTCACCGGGCCGAGCAGGCCGATCGCGGCTCCGCCGAGCGGGGGGCCGAGCATGGTCGAGGTCCAGGTGGTGGATTCGAAGCGGGCGTTCGCCACCAGCAGGTCCTCGGGCGGGATGAGGGATTTCAGGTACGCGCCGCTCGCCGCGTTGAACGCGATGTTCGCGGCGGCGACCGTGATGGAGACGAGGAGGAGTTGGGCGAAGGTCAGCCCGCCGAGCGCGTAGGCGACGGGGATGCTCAGCAGGGCCGCGAAACGGGTCAGGTCCATCCCGATCATCACCGGGCGTTTGCGGCGGAACTCCACCCACGGGCCCAGCGGCACCGCGATCAGTGAACCCACCGCCCGGCCCGAGGCGGCCAGTACCGCCACCTGGGTCGGGCCGGAGTGCAGTACGAGGATCGCCAGCACGGAGAAGGCGCCGAAGCCGAGGCCGGTGCCGTACGAACTGACCGCGAACGCCGCCCAGAGCCAACCGAACTGCCGACCCAGCGTGCGCCTGCCCGTCATTCCGCTCCTTCTTGGGACACCCGTTGGCCGACCGTCGTCGGTATCCAAGCGAGTGGGGGACGGTGACGGCAAACAACCGACACGCGGTGAAGGCACAATCGGTGGTTGTACCGGCTGTCAGCGTGGGGTGCGCAGGCGGCGTGCGATCTCCAGGTGGTCCGGTGCCGGTGGTCTGTCGGACTCGAGCGACCACAGCGTGTTCTGCAGTACCCGGCCCAGCGTCCAGGCCCGTGCCCGTGCGCGGTCGACACCGATCACGTCGGTCATCGCGTCGAAGCGCCAACGGATTTCGTCGGGGTCGAAACGGTTGTCCAGGGCCGGGAAGAGTTCGAAACCGGGGTTGCCCGCCAGAGGTTTGGGGTCGATCGCCAGCCAGGGGCCGCGGTCCCCGTCGCCTGCACCCAGGACGTTGTCGTAGTGCAGGTCCCAGTGCAGCAGCCTGTCGCCCGGCTCCGTCGCCACCTCGCGTACCGCCGCCGCGCAGTCCTCGATCAGGCGGCGGTCGGACGGGTCCGGGATGCGGGGGAGGGCGGCGGGGGCCCGTTCCAGCATGGCCGCGGTCACTTCGCCGAGGCGTCGGTGCAGCTCCGGTGGTGCGGATACCGTCGTCAGGCGGGCCAGGAGGTGTGCGATGACGAGGGTCGCGGCGCGGGTGTCCGGTTCGTGGGTGAGGGCGCGGGTGGCGTCCAGGCGTTCCAGGAGCAGGGTGCCGGTTTCGGTGTCGTACTTCAGAAGTTCTACGGCGCCTTCGCCGGCCCAGGTGCGCAGTGCGATCGGTTCGCCGGCCGTCTCCTCGTCGAGGTACTGGAGTTTCAGCGCGGCCCGGGTGCCGTCGGCCCGCAGCACGGGCAGGACCAGGGCGCACATGCCGTAGTGGGAGGGGCCGTCGAGACGTAGTGACCAGCGGGACATGAAGTCGGCCGCCCGGTGGGGGAGCGCGGCGACGAAGGCTCGTCCTGCCTCGCCGTTGAACCTCTCCTGGGAGGCGGCAAGGCCGGCCGGAATGTCGATCACGCCTCGGACGATACTTGCGTGCGTGAATCGGCTCATGCGAATTATCCGGGGCCTCCACAGGGTGTGGACGTATGTCCGCAGCGCCCCCGGCACGTATGTCTGGCTGGGGATTCTCTTCGTCACCACGGTCGCCATGCATCACATGTCGCCGGAGTTCGAGCAGGAGTTCCTGCGGCAGCGGTCCACCAACATCCACGAACTGTCGAACAACCCGGTGCGGGTGCTGTTCGCGAGCGCGATGTGGATCGACGGGGGGCGCTGGTTGCCGTACGCCGTGCTCTACACGGTGTTCCACGCGCAGGCGGAGCGGTGGCTGGGGACGGCGCGGTGGCTGATGGTGTGTGTGGCCGCGCATGTGCTTGCCTCGTTGATCAGCGAGGGAGCGCTGTTGTTGGCCGTGGAGAATGGGATGGCGCCGCAGTCGTCTCTTGACACCCTTGATATCGGGGTGAGTTACGCGCTGGCGGGGGTGGTGGGAGTGCTGGTGTATCGGATCGCGGTGCCTTGGCGGTATCTGTATCTGGTGGTTGTGCTCGCGGTTTACGGGGTGCCCTTGGCTACCCATCGGACGTTCACCGATCTCGGGCATTTCACCTCCATGGCGATCGGCCTGGCGTGCTATCCGCTGGTCAGGGGCTGCGGAAAAGCATGGAATCCGAAGGAGACAGTGGCCGCCTTCAGGGGTTAGCGTCCGGATATGAGCAGCTCGGCAGGCGGTTCGGCACGCGGTGTCGTGAACGGTGGGGTCTCCTTCTGGTACGCGGACGATGGGCTTCCCGCGCGGCGGGAGCCCCTCGCCGGTGACGCCTCCGCCGACGTCGTCATCGTGGGTGGCGGGTACACGGGGCTGTGGACCGCCTATTACCTGAAGAAGGCTGATCCTTCTCTTCGAGTCACGGTCCTGGAGCAGAAGTTCTGCGGTTACGGCGCCTCGGGGCGGAACGGTGGGTGGCTGTACAACGGGATCGCCGGGCGGGACCGGTACGCGAAACTTCATGGGCTCGAAGCCGCCGTACGGTTGCAGAAGGCCATGAACGACACCGTTGCCGAGGTCGTGAAGGTTGCCGAGGCGGAGCGGATCCAGGCCGACATCCATCGGGGTGGCGTGCTCGAAGTCGCCTGTACTCCTGCGCAGTTGTCTCGGCTGAAGGCATTTCACGAGCACGAGTCGTCGTACGGCGAGAAGGACCGGGAGTTGTACGGCGCCCGTGAGACCGCCGAGCGGATTCGCGTTGCGGACGCGGTCGGGTCCACGTGGACGCCGCACGGGGCTCGGCTGCATCCGGTGAAACTGGTGAAAGGGCTGGCGGGGGCGGCCGAGGCGTTGGGCGTTGTCATTTACGAGTCGACGCCGGTGACCGAGATTCGGCCCCGGTGCGCTGTCACGCCGTACGGCAGTGTGCGTGCGCCCTATGTTCTGCGTTGTACGGAGGGGTTCACCGCGAGTCTCAAGGGGCAGCGGCGGACCTGGCTGCCGATGAACTCCTCGATGATCGCTACCGAGCCGCTGACCGACGAGCAGTGGGAGTCGGTCGGTTGGGGCGGTCTGGAGACGCTCGGCGACATGGCGCACGCCTACATGTACGCGCAGCGCACCGCCGACGGGCGGATCGCGCTGGGCGGGCGCGGGGTGCCGTACCGCTTCGGGTCGAAGACCGACAACGACGGGCGCACGCAGACGGCGACGATCGAGGCGCTGCGCGAGATCCTCGTCCGCTTCTTCCCGTCGCTCGCCGGGCTGCGGATCGAGCATGCCTGGTCGGGGGTGCTCGGGGTGCCGCGCGACTGGTGCGCGACGGTGACGCTGGATCGGTCTACGGGGCTGGGCTGGGCGGGGGGTTACGTCGGCTCGGGCGTCGCCACCACGAACCTCGCCGCGCGGACGTTGCGGGATCTGGTCCAACAGGACTCGGGCCAGGCCGGCCCCACCGAACTCACCGCCCTGCCGTGGGTCGGCCACAAGGTGCGCAAGTGGGAACCGGAGCCGTTCCGGTGGCTTGGGGTGCAGGGGATGTACGCGACGTATCGGGCGGCGGACCGGCGTGAACTGAGCGGACACAGCGCGGAGTCGTCACGTCTGGCGCAGTGGGCGGATCGAGTGTCCGGACGCCACTGAGACCTGCGGGTGCGGTGCGTGGTCCGCCACGGTTCGTTGTGGGTCGGTGCCGCGTCGGGGCACGGCACCTTCTCGCCGTACGCGGCTGATCAGTTCACCGACTCCGGCTCGTTCACCGGTGTCTGTGTTGTCGTGTTGTGCTTCGGTGCTCGTCCCGTCACCATCAGGCCCGCCACCAGGCCTGCCAGGAGCATGACGGCTACGGCCCACCAGATGGCGACCGTGTAGCCGTGGACGATGCCCTCGCGGGTGATCAGGGCCTTCTGGGCCGGGTCGTGGAGGTGGGCGGCGATGTAGGCCGTGCTGCTGGTGGTGGCGATCGTGTTGAGCAGGGCCGTGCCGATCGAACCGCCCACCTGCTGTGAGGTGTTGACCGTTGCGGACGTCACGCCCGAGTCCTGGGGGGCTACGCCGGCGGTTGCTGTGGCGAAGACCGGCATGAAGATCAGGCCCATGCCGAGGCCCATCAGGATCAGGCCGGGGAGGAGTTCGGTCGCGTAGTCCGAGTCGACCGTCAGGCGGGTGAAGAAGGACATGCCCGCTGCGGCCAGGACTGCGCCCGGCACCATCAGGGTGCGGGGTGGTACGTGCTGCATCAGGCGGGCCGAGATCTGGGTCGAGCCGATGATGATCGCGACCGTGAGGGGGAGGAAGGCCATCCCCGTTTTCACGGGGGAGTAATCGAGGATGACCTGTAGGTAGTAGGTCAAGAACAGGAACATGCCGAACATGCCGATGACTGCCAGGCCCATGGTGAGGAAGCAGCCCGCCCTGTTGCGGTCCTTGACGATGTGCAGGGGGAGGAGGGGGCTGGGTGCCCTCGTCTGCCACCAGACGAAGGTCGTGAGCAGTACGGCGCCTACGGCGAACAGGGCCAGTACGAGTGGGTCTGTCCAGCCGCGTGGTTCCGCCTCGCTGAAGCCGTAGACGATCGCGACCAGTCCGCCGCAGCCGAGTGCTGCGCCGGGTACGTCGAGGCGGGCGCCGGTGTGGCCGGGGCGGTCGTGGAGGAGGGCTGCGGCGCCGAAGACGGCGATGACCGCGATGGGGATGTTGACGTAGAGGCACCAGCGCCAGTTCAGGTACTCGGTGAGCAGGCCGCCCGCTATGAAGCCGATCGCCGCACCGCTGCCCGCGAGTGCGCCGTAGATCCCGAAGGCCTTTCCGCGTTCCTTCGGGTCGGTGAACGTTGTGGTGAGCAGGCTGAGGGCGGAGGGGGCCAGTAGGGCGGCGAAGGCGCCCTGGAGGGCTCGGGCGGCGAAGAGCATGCCCGAGGTGGTGGCCGCGCCGCCCAGTGCGGAGGCTCCGGCGAAGCCGATCAGGCCGATGACGAACGTTCGCTTGCGGCCCACGAGGTCGGCTATTCGGCCGCCGAGCAGGAGCAGGCCGCCGAAGGCGAGGGTGTAGGCGGTGATGACCCATTGGCGGTTGCCGTCGGACATGCCCAGGTCGTGCTGTGCCGAGGGGAGCGCGATGTTCACGATCGTCGCGTCGAGGACGACCATCAGCTGGGCGAGAGCGATGATCACCAGGCCCCACCAGCGCCGGGGATCGGGCTCCGCGGCTGTCGTGCTGGATTCACCTGTCCGGGTGACGCTCATCTGCTCAGAAGACCATGAATCGGCACGTATCGCATCCTCGGGCCTGCTGGGGCTGCTCATGGCTCCAGCACCACCTTTCCGGTCGTCCGCCGGGTCTCGAGTGCGTGGTGCGCGTCTGCCGCGGCGGACAGTGGGAACCGTTGTACGGCCGGTACGAGTCGGCCCTCGGCGGCCTCGGTGAGGGCCCGGAGCTCAAGGGTGCGGATGGGGTTCGGGCCGCCGGCCTTCTGCATCATCGCGGGGCCCAGGACCCGTACGGATATCCCTTCGAGGGCATACGGCTCCCCGCTCGACCATCCGAAGACGATGTGCTGACCGGCGGGGCCGAGCAGGTCCACTGCGTCCCGGGCCACAGCTCCGCCCACCCCGTCGAACACGACGGTCGCGTGTCGGCCGCCCAGCCAGGCCCTTACCTTTCCCGGCCACTCCGGGGTCGTGTAGTCGACGGCCAGGTCGGCGCCGTTCGCCCGTGCGAGGGCTGTCTTCTCGGGGCCGCCCGCGAGGCCGATCACTGCGGCGCCGGCGTGTTTGGCGTACTGGACCAGGAGGGTGCCCAGTCCGCCGGCGGCGGCCGGGACGACGGCCACGGAGTCCGTGCTCAGCTCGCTGAACTGCACGATTCCCATCACCGTACGGCCCGTTCCGATCATGGCTACGGCCTGTGCGAAGTCCAGGTTCGCGGGGATCTCGTGCACCCGGTCGACATCGACCACGGCCGACTCGGCGTAGCCGCCCGGCGCGAAACCGAGGTGGGCGACCACCCGCTTTCCGAGCCACAGGCCGGCGACCCCCTCCCCGAGCGACTCGACCACTCCGGCGACCTCGCGGCCGGGGATCGTGGGGAGGGCGGGGAGTTCGGGGAGCGGGCCCTGCTCGCCTCGCCGCAGGACGGTGTCCAGGAGGTGGACTCCGGCCGCGGCCACGGCGATACGGACCTGGCCGGGGGCGGGGGAGGGGGCGTCGACGGATTCGTAGGCGAGGTTGTCGGCGGGGCCGAAGGTGTGGAGTCGTATGGCATGCATGAGGGTCACTCTTCGACCTCAAGCATGCTTGAGGTCAAGGGTTCGCCGGCCTCGTTGTCAGTGGTGGGGTGCAGGATGGGGGCATGGCGAGGAGAGCGGCTGGCGGGACGGGTGGAGTGAAGGGGGCGCGGCGGCCGGAGGTGCGGTTGCCGGCTCTGGAGGCTTATGGGGGTGGGGGGTTGGAGCCGGACGGGGACTACGACGGGCTGGAGATCCGGGACGAGGACTTCGCGGGGCAGGACGGCGGGGGTGCCCGGTTCATGGACTGCGCGCTGACGGGCTGTGCGCTGGACGAGACGCGGCTGCATCATGCGCGCGTACTCGACTCGGTCCTCACCGGCATACGGGGTGTCGGTACGGATCTCGCGGAGTCGACCCTGCGTGATGTCGAGGTGATCGACGCCAGGATGGGGGGTGTGCAGTTGCACGGTGCCGTGCTGGAGCGGGTGGTGGTCCGGGGAGGGAAGATCGACTATTTGAATTTGCGTAAGGCGCGGCTCCGGGATGTGGTCTTTGAGGGGTGTGTGCTCGTGGAACCGGACTTTCTCGATGCCCGGCTGGAGCGGGTCGAGTTCGTGGACTGCGTGCTGAAGGGGGTGGACTTCACGGGGGTGACGTTCACGGACGTGGATCTGCGGGGGGCGGCCGAGCTGGAGATCGCGCGGGGCATCGACCGGCTGGCGGGGGCCGTGATCAGCATGGGGCAACTGCTGGATCTGGCGCCGGTGTTGGCGGTGCAGATGGGGATTCGGGTGGAGGGATGAATCGGCTCACTGCACCCGGGGGAACTTCGCCTGCAGCGTCCAGATCGCCGGGTTCTCGCCGAGGTCCTCGTGCATGTCGACCAGGTCGGCGATCAGGTCGTGCAGGAAGTCCCTTGCCTCGCGGCGGAGTTCGGTGTGCGAGAAGGTCAGCGGCTCCTCTTCGCGCCGCATCCAGTCGGCCTCCACGTCCACCCAGCCGAAGCGGCGCTCGAAGAGCATGCGGTCCGTGGACTCGGTGAAGTCCAGTTCCGCCCGCTGCGGGCGGGACGCCCGCGAACCCGCCGGGTCCTGGTCGATCCGCTCCACGATGTCGCACAGCGCCCACGCGAAGTCGAGCACCGGTACCCAGCCCCAGGCCGTGGCCACCTCCCGGTCCGCCTTGGTGTCGGCGAGGTACACGTCACCGCAGAACAGGTCGTGCCGCAGCGCGTGGACGTCGGCGCGCCGGTAGTCGGTCTGCGGGGGGTCCGGGAAGCGGTTGGAGAGGGCGTAGCCGATGTCGAGCACGTAGGTGATGGTGTCACGGTTCGGGAGGGCGGACGGCGGCTGGAGCGATCACTCACACTGCCCCGGTGGGACGGTCCCCGTCCTTGTTCCGTGCGGCGGCGGCCACCTCCAGGAGGGACCAGCCGTCGACCTCCACGGCCTGCGGTTCTTCCGGTCGTGGCAGCCCCCCCTTGGCCGACGCCGCGTCGAGCAGGGCGCGGACGGCGCCGGGTTGGTGCAGGTTGAGCGAGGCGCCCCGGACGTACCCCACGTCCCCGGAGCCCAAGGGGGCGCCGCCCGGGACGTACCGCCCCGGCCCCGCGACGAAGACGATGCGCAGTGGCCCACCGGTGCCGGCCGGCTGGGGACGCAGGGTGAGGGTGTGGACGCAGTCCACCGGCCGACTGTCGGTGTGGTTGTGGCTGTGGCGCAGGCTCCAGAGGTAGGTGCGTCCGTCGGCGACGAGTCGGCGGGGCTTCCTGGAGGAGCGGGGCATGGAGCAGAGCGTACGAGCTCCGGACTCATAGGATCGCGGACGTGCCCCGATCCGTACGGCTTGTTCCCATGGCCATCATCTGCGTGCTGGTCCTCGCCCTGACCGCGTGCACGGGGTCGGGTGCCCGGAGCAAGAGCGGCGGGTCCGGCCTGGGCGACCCGTACTTCCCGAAGGCGGGCAACGGCGGCTACGACGTGACCCACTACGACCTGACCCTCGCGTACACCCCCGACGCACCTGAACTGACCGGCACGGCGACGATCACGGCCCGGGCCACCGCCGAACTCTCCTCCTTTCACCTGGACTTCAAGGGCATGACGGTCGAGTCGCTGACGGTGGGGGGACGGAACGCCCGCTGGAGCCGGAGGGGACAGGAACTGACGGTCCGCCCGTCCTCCGCCCTCCCCGAGGGCAGGACGTTCGAGACGACCGTCCGTTACTCCGGCGCCCCGGAGACGCTCACCGACCCGGACGGTTCGGAGGAGGGCTGGCTGCGCACGGCGGACGGTGCGCTGGCGCTGGGTGAACCGGTCGGGTCGATGGCTTGGTTCCCCGGTAACGACCATCCCTCCGACAAGGCGACGTACGACATCGCGATCACCGTGCCCAAGGGTCTGCAGGCGGTCTCCAACGGGGAGTTGAGGACGGAGACGACCGACAACGGCCGGACGACGTACAGCTGGCACACCGCCCAGCCCATGGCGTCATACCTGGCCACGGTTGCCATCGGCCACTACGACATCACCCGGACCACGACGAGCGACGGCCTCCCCGTCTACGTCGCGGTCGACCCGCAGGAGGCGGCCGCGAGCCGCAAGGTGCTGGCCCGGTTGCCGGAGATCATGGAGTGGGAGGAGTACAACTTCGGTCCGTATCCCTTCTCCTCGACCGGTGCGATCGTCGACCGGCGTGGTGATGCGGGGTACGCGTTGGAGACCCAGAACCGTCCCTTCTTTCCCGGCGCCCCCGACACCGCCACCCTCGTCCACGAGCTCGCCCACCAGTGGTACGGCGACTCCGTCAGCCCGAAGACGTGGCGGGACATGTGGCTCAACGAGGGGTTCGCGACCTACGCGGAGTGGCTCTGGTCCGAGGACCACGGCGGCGACACGGCTCAGGAGAGCTTCGACGCGCTCTATGACGGGACCTACTTCGACGACCCGTCCGAGAGCGAGGCCGTTTGGGCCTTTCCGCCGGCCCGGCCCAGCTCCGCCGCGCACATCTCCGACAGTCCCGTCTACGAGCGTGGCGCGATGGTGCTTCACAAGGTCCGGCAGACGGTCGGCGACGGCCGGTTCTACGACATCGTGCAGGGCTGGGCCGCCGCCCACCGTCACGGCAACGCGGACACCGCGGAGTTCACGGCGTACGTGGAGCGGATGGCGCCGGGGAAGGACTTCGGGGGGATCTGGAGGGACTGGCTGTACGGGGACGGGAAGCCGGCGCACGCCTGAACCGGCCTTCGCCGAGGTCGTTCAGCGGGTGTCCCCCAGGGAGATCAGCAGGGTGCGCAGCAGTCGGGTCAACTCGTCGCGGTCGGTGCCCTCCAGGGCCGAGAGGATCTGGATCTGGTTCTGTACGTGGCCTTCCACCACGCGGTCGACGAGGTCGCGCCCGGCGTCGGTGAGCGCGATGTGCAGGCTGCGGCGGTCGCCGGGGACGGAGTCGCGGGTGACGAGGCCGTGGGCGACGAGCCGGTCGACGCGGTTGGTGAGGGCGGCCGAGCCGATCATGACGCTGGAGGCCAGCGCCTTCGCCGTCAGCGGCCGGTCGCTGCGGCGCAGGGTGGCGAGGACGTCGAACTCCCAGGTCTCCATGTCGTACTGGGCGAAGTACTCCTTCAGTCGGGTGTTGACCAGCCGTGAAAGCCGCAGGACGCGGCCGATGGTGCCCATGGCGTCGAGGTCCAGGTCAGTGCGCTGGGCGGCCCACTGGCCCATGAAGTCGTCGACCGCGTCACGGGTGACGGCATCGCTCATGGGGTCACCTCCTGTTCACTATTGCTTCAGCCACATTAATTCGACAACAAACTGTTTGACCGCACCCTAGTCCACGACATAACCTCTCGATGTCAGATAGTTCGACGTCGAAGGACTTGGTCTCATGTCTGTGGAGTCGCTCGCGACGGATCACGCCACGGTGTCCCGGGTCATCCGGTCCCGCCGCAGCATCCGCCACTACCGGCCCGATCCGGTGCCGGCCCCGCTGCTGCGCGAGCTGGTCGAGCTGGCTCTGGAGGCTCCGTCCAGCTTCAACCTGCAGGCCAGGTCCGTCGTCGTGGTGAGCGGTGAGGCGGGGCGCAAGGCGCTGACCGAGGCCACGGGCGGACAACCGCACCCTCAAGAGGCGCCGGTGACGCTGGTGTTCGTCGCCGAGTCCGGCGCCTGGCGCGAGGACCGCGGTGATGTGTGGGAGACGGCACGGCGCGGTGGTGCGTGGTCCGAGCGGTTCGCCGCCGCCTCGCCCGAGGACGCGCGCCTCTTCCACGAGGACCTGCGCGAGCGCGGTCTGGAGCGGGAGTACGCGGTGAAGGACGCCATGATCGCCGCGTCCTTCCTCATGGTCGCCGCCGAGGCCGCGGGCCTGGCCACCAGCCCGATGAACGGCTGGGACGAGGACGCGGTCAAGAAGGCCGTCGGCATCGACGGCCGGGACGACCTGCACATCGCCCTGCTCGTCCCGCTCGGCCACCCGGCCGAGTCCCGCCGCCATCCGGGGCGCCGGGACCGCTCGCTGACCTGCTTCAGCGAGACGTACGGACGCTGACATCGGCGGGTGCCGGGAACGTGGGGCGTTTCCGGCTGTCCGCGGCACATATACACACGGCCGACCGAACGGCCGTGACAACAAGGGGGATTGGTCTTCATGACCACTGTCAACAAGCTCGTCCAGGTCGCCGGCATCATCGACGCCGCCGAAGCCGACATGATCATCGGCGAAGGGGCGGACTGGATCGGTTTCGCGCTGCGGCTGCCGTCCGGCAAGGACGACATCCCGGAGCAGGACGCCGCCGCCATCATCAAGGGGCTTCAGGCCCCGCACGCCGGTGTCCTCATCAGCTACCTCACCGACGCTGAGGAGATCAGCGCCTTCTGCCACGAGCTCGGTGTCGTCGCCGTACAGCTGCACGGTGACGTGGAGACCGGGCAGCTGCGCCGGCTGAAGGAGCTCCGGCCGGAGCTGTTCGTCCTCAAGTCGCTGGTCGTCAAGGCGGACAACGCGGAGGAGCTGCTGCGGCTGGTCGACGAGACGCACCCCTTCGTGGACATGTACATCACCGACACCTTCGACCCGAGGACCGGCGCGAAGGGTGCCACCGGGCTCACGCACGACTGGAACGTCTCCGCGGAACTGGTCCGCCGTTCGCCCAAGCCGCTGATGATGGCCGGCGGGCTGAACCCGGAGAACGTCGGCGACGCGATCCGCGCCGTCCGGCCCGCCGCCGTCGACGCGCACACCGGCCTGGAGGGCCCCGACGGGCGCAAGGACCGGGCGAAGGTCGCGAAGTTCCTCGCCGAGGCCCGGCGCGCCTTCGACGAGATCGGCTGACCGGTTCGAAGAAACCGGGGCGACCGCGGGGCACGGGGACACACCCTGCGGTCGTCCCGTTCTCTCCGGTCTCTTCCGTGTTCCCGTCGATCTCACCGGACCATGAGGAGTCACCCGTGACCACGGGCCACAATGTGCACCTGCTTCCGCAGACCGACCAGCTGCGCGCCATCCACACGATCATCCGCGACCGGGACTGCCCCCGCGAGGACTTCGTCTTCTACTCGCGGCGCGTCATCCGCCTGCTGCTCGAAGCCGGCCTGGATCTGCTGCCGTTCACCAAGAAGGACGTCACCACACCGGTCGGCACCGCCTTCCACGGCCTCGAGTTCGCCACGAAGATCTGCGCGGTGCCCGTCATCCGGGCCGGCGAGGCCATGGAGGGCGAGCTGCGCTACGTCCACCCCGGCATCCGGATCGGCAAGATCCTCATCCAGCGCGACAAGCAGACCAAGCTGCCGCACCTGTACTACCAGCACCTTCCGGCGGACATCGCCGAGCGGCACGTACTGCTGCTGGAGCCGATGCTGGCCACGGCCGGCTCCGCGATCGCCGCCATCGACGTCCTGCGGGACGCCGGGGTGCCCGAGAACCACATCATCATGATCAACTTTCTGTCCTCCCCCGAGGGACTGCGCCGGGTCGCCACCGAGCGGCCGCAGGTGAGGATCGTCACCAGCGCGATCGAGGACCGGCTCAACGAGCACGCGTTCATGATCCCCGGCATCGGCGACTTCGGCGACCGGTTCTTCGGCACCACCGACTCCGGAGCCGTCAAGTGAACAGCCAACGCATCGCGGCGACTTCGGCGGTCACCGCGCTCGCCCCCGCCGTCTGGGGATCCACCTATCTGGTCACCACCGAGTTCCTGCCGCCGGACCGGCCGCTGCTGGCCTCCACCCTGCGCGCGCTGCCCGCCGGACTGATCCTGCTGCTGATGACGCGGAAGCTGCCCAGCGGTGTGTGGTGGTGGCGGGCCGTCGTCCTCGGTGTGCTGAACATCGGGGCGTTCTTCTACTTCCTGTTCCTGGCCGCCTATCACCTGCCCGGCGGAGTGGCCGCCCTGGTGATGTCCATCCAGCCGATGATCGTGCTGCTGCTCGGCTCGCTGCTGCTGAAGGACCGGATCCGGCCACTGCACGTCGGCTCCTGTCTGCTGGCCGCCGCGGGCGTCGCCCTGCTGGTGCTGCAGCCGCACGCAGGACTGGACGGCGTCGGTGTGCTGGCCGGACTTCTGGGCGCCCTGTCCATGGCCTCCGGCATCGTGCTCACCAAGAAGTGGGGCCGTCCCGACGACGTCAGCCTGCTCACCTTCACCGGCTGGCAGCTCACCGTCGGCGGTCTGGTCCTGCTGCCGATCATGCTCGCGAGCGAGGACCTGCCGGACCACCTCACCTGGGGCAACATCGGCGGATACCTCTACCTCGGCATCATCGGCGCGCTGATCGCCTATGTGCTGTGGTTCCGCGGCCTGTCCCGGCTGCCCGCGCTGGCCGCCTCGTTCCTGTCGTTCGCCTCGCCGCTGTGCGCGACGGTCCTCGGCTACCTCTTCCTCGACGAGACCCTGCGGCCGCTCCAACTGGTCGGCGCCGTCGCCGTCGTGGCGGCCGTCGTCCTCGCCCAGCCGCGCAACCGCAGCAAGCCGCCGGCACCCGCGCCGCCCGCGCGAGCCGCCAGCAGAGTCTGAGCGACAGCAGAGTCCGAGCGACACAACAATCAATCCGGGGGGATCTGACACCACATGAACACCCAGCCACCGATAACCGGCGTGTTCTCCAAGCCCGCGTCGCTGCGCGGCCTGCTCACCCACCAGGCCCGCCTGCGTCCCGACGACATCGCCCTCACCACCTCCGAGGGCCATGTCACCTTCCGCCAACTCAAGGACGGCGCCGACCGGTTCGGCGCCCATCTGGCCGCCCTCGGTGTCACACCGGACACCTGCGTCGGCCTCTACGCCGAGCCGTCCGCCGACCTGATGACCGGCGTCTGGGGCATCCTCACCGCCGGCGCCGCCTATCTGCCGCTCTCGCCCGACTACCCCGAAGCCCGGCTCAGGTACATGGTCGAGAACTCCGGGGCCCAAGTCGTCGTCACCCAGCCCCACTTGCGCGAGCGCGCCCTCGCCCTCGTCCCCGAGGGCACCACCGTCGTCACCCTCGCCGACGCCTCCGGGCAGCCGACGGCGCCGCTGCCGGACTCGCGCGGCGACCATCTCGCCTACGTCATCTACACCTCGGGCAGCACCGGCAGGCCCAAGGGCGTGATGATCGAGCAGCGCAGCATCGTCTCCCAGCTGCGCTGGCTGGCCGACTGCGGGCACCTGGGCCCCGGGGCGTCGATCCTGCAGAAGACACCGATGAGCTTCGACGCCGCGCAGTGGGAGATCCTGGCCTGCGCCGTCGGCGCCCGGGTCGTGATGGGCAGCCCGGGGCTCTTCCGGGACCCCGAGGCCATCATCACCATGATCTGCGAGCACCGCGTGACCGCGCTCCAGGGCGTGCCCACCCTGCTGCAGGCGCTCGTCGACACCGAGGAGCTGACCGCCTGCACCACGCTGACCCGGCTCTTCTCCGGCGGCGAGGCACTCACCGCCACGCTCGCCAAGGACCTGTTCACGGCGCTGCCCGCGGTGTCCCTGGTCAACCTCTACGGACCGACCGAGACCACGATCAACGCCACCTCGCACTGGGTCGACCCGGACGTCCTCGACGAGGCCTCCGCCGGGATCCTGCCCGTCGGGGTGCCGGCCGACCACGTGACCTGCTACATCCTCGACGAGAACCGACAGCCGGTCGACATCGGAGAGAGCGGCGAACTGTTCATCGGCGGGGTCCAGCTCGCCCGCGGCTACATCGGCCTGCCCGAGATCACCGCCCAGCGGTTCGTCACCTCGCCTTTCAACCCGACCGAGCGCCTGTACCGCACCGGTGACCTGTGCATGTGGAACGCGGACGGGACCATCCAGTTCACCGGCCGCAGCGACAACCAGGTCAAACTGCGCGGCTACCGCGTGGAGTTGGAGGAGGTCGCCTCCCGGATCGAGGAGCACACCTGGGTGCGGCGCGCCGCGGCGGTCGTCACCGACGATCCGCGCACCGGGAGCAAGTCCCTTGTGGCGGCGGTGGAGTTGAACGAACGCACCGCCGCGGTGATGGACCAGGGCCGCAGTGACGCCGCCCATCATCAGTCGAAGGCGTCGAAGCTCCAGGTGAAGGCACAGCTCTCCGACCCGGGCGTGCGGAGCCAGGAAGAGTTGACGGACCGTCAAGTCGTCGTGCTGCCCGGCAAGTCGGCCACCGCGGAGCAGCGTCGGGAGGCCTTCGCCCGCAAGACCTACCGGTTCTACGACGGCGGCCACGTCACCGCCGACGACCTCCTGGCCCTGCTCGCCCCCCGCCCCCGTACACCGGGCGCACCGCGCGCACTCGCCGAGCTCACCCTGGAGGAGTTCGGCCGACTCCTGCGCTGGTTCGGCCCGTTCCGCAGCGCGGAGCGGCTGCTGCCGAAGTACGCCTACGCCTCACCGGGCGCCCTGTACGCCACCCAGACGTACCTGGAGATCGACGGCCTGTTCGGGCTGTCCGGCGTCTACTACCACCACCCCGCCGACCACACCCTCGTCCGCGTCGGCGACCTCGACGGGCGGCTCACCGGTCCCGTGCTGCGGGTGCACTTCCTGGGGCGTACGCGGGCGATCGAGCCCGTCTACAAGAACAACATCGTGGAAGTGCTGGAGTTCGAGGCCGGCCACATGGTCGGTGTCTTCGAGGAGATCCTCCCCGGGTACGGCCTGACCATCGACCCCGTCGGCTACGACCCGGGCGTCACGGCACGGCTCGACGCCGCCGACGGCGACCGCTACCTGGGCACCTTCGAGATCACCGCGGACCACGGCCTGCCACGCCCGGACCAGGTGGAACTGTTCGTGCAGGCGCACGGCGACCGGGTGGCGGGGCTGGCGGAGGGCCTGTACCGGTACCGGGACGGCCAGTTGAGCCGGATCGGCGCGGGGACGGTCGAGCGGCGCCATGTCATCGCCATCAACCAGGGCGTGTACGACCGGGCCGCGTTCGGGATCAGCGCCGTCTCCCGGGCCGGCCAGGACTGGCAGCGCTACCTCGTGCTGGGCACGCTGCTGCACCGCCTCCAGCGCGTCCCGGGGATGGGCCTGATGTCCTCCGGTTACTCGTCCAAGACGGGCACCCCGCTGCCGGCCGCCCGCCGCCTGGACGAGCTGCTCGCCGCCGCCGGGGTCCCGGCCGCCGAGGCCTCGTACTTCTTCGTCGGCGGCCGGATCAGCACCGGGCAGGCCGCGCACGAGGGGATGAGCGAGGACGCCGTACACACCAAGGGGCCCGCGGAGATGATCCGTGACGACCTCGCGCGGTTCCTGCCGGACTACATGATCCCGGCCCGCGTGGTGGTGGTGAACGAACTGCCGCTCACCGCCAACGGGAAGATCGACGCCAAGGCCGCGGCCCGGCTGCCCGAGGTGACCGCGCAGCGCACCGCGACGGCGTATGTGGCACCCGCGACGGCGACCGAACGGTGGCTGGCCGCCGAGTGGGGCCGGATGCTGAAGTACGACGACGTCTCCACCCAGGACGAGTTCTTCGCCTCGGGCGGCAACTCCCTGCACGCCGTCGCGCTCGTCAACCGGATCAACCGCGAGTTCGACACCTCTCTCCCGCTCCAGGTCGTCTTCGAGTCCCCGCGGCTGGCCGAACTCGCCGCCCGCGTCGACGACGGCGCCCCCGGACGCGCCTCCCGCCTGGTGCCGCTGCACACCGCCGGCGCCGCGGCCCCGGTGTACTGCTGGCCCGGCCTGGGCGGCTACCCGATGAACCTGCGGCTGCTCGCCCAGGGCGTGGACCTGGACCGTCCGGTGACCGGTGTCCAGGCCCACGGCATCAACCCGGGCGAGGTGCCCCACGGTTCGATCCGGGAGATGGCCATGGCGGACGTGGCGGAGATCCGCCGGGTCCAGCCGTCCGGGCCGTACACGCTGTGGGGGTACTCCTTCGGCGCCCGGGTGGCCTTCGAGGCGGCCTGGCAGCTGGAGCAGTTCGGCGAGAAGGTCGAGAACCTGCTGCTGATCTGCCCCGGCAACCCCGAGGTGCGTACGGAGGACGGCCGGCGGTGGGGCCGCGAGGCCTCGTTCGCCAACCCGGCCTACGTCTCCATCCTGTTCTCCGTCTTCGCCGGCACCGCCCACGGCCCGGTCGTGCAGGCCTGCCTGCGGGAGGTCACGGACGAGGACTCCTTCGTGGCCTTCGTCCACGACCGGCTCCCCGCACTCGATGAAGGAACGATTCTCCGCATCACCCGGATCGTCGCCGCGACCTACGAGTTCGAGTACAGCTTCCGCGAGCTCCGGGAGCGCCGGATCGAGGCGCCGGTCACGGTCTTCAAGGCCCGCGGCGACGACTACTCCTTCCTGGAGAACAGCTCCGGATACTCCGCCCAGCCGCCCACCGTCGTCGACCTCGACGGCGACCACTACGGGGTGCTGAAGAAGCACGGGGTGAGTGAACTCGTCGGCCGCATACGGCAAGTGACGATTCGTCAGTAGTTCGTCCGTAGTCGTCAGCACCTGTCGTAGGAAAGGAGTGCGGTCGTGCCGCACATCAGCATCAAGCACTTCCCCCGCACGTTCACCGAGGCCGAGAAGGCCGACCTGGTCGCCGCGCTGACCGAGACCGTCACCCGGGTCTTCGGCACGGACGCGGGAGCGGTGTCCCTCGCGGTGGAGCCCGTCGAGCCGGTGGTGTGGATGGAGCGCGTCCATCGGCCCGAGATCGAGGCCAAACCCCACCTGCTGTGGAAGCAGCCGAACTACTCCCAGCCCCTCCCCACCGAAGGAACCCGATGACCGCCCGCATCCCGATCGTCCACTCCGAAGAGGTCCGCGAGGCCCTGCACGAGGGCCGGCCGGTCGTCGCGCTGGAGTCCAACGTCATCACCCACGGCCTGAGGTACCCGCAGAACGCGGAGACCGCGTACGAGGTCGAGGCCGCCGTCCGCAAGGGCGGCTCCGTGCCGGCGACCATCTGCATAGAGGACGGCGCGATCCGGGTCGGCATGACCGAGCAGGACATCGAACGGTTCGCGTCGCAGTCCGGCATCCCCAAGGTCTCCAGCCGCGATCTGCCCGTGGTGCTGGCCCGCCGTGGCCCGGGCGCGACCACCGTCGCCTCCTCGCTGGTCGCCGCCGAACTGGCCGGGATCCCGTTCTTCACCTCCGCCGGCCTCGGCGGTGTCCACCGGGGCGCCGCAACGACCATGGACATCTCCTCGGACCTGATCCAGCTCACCCGCTCCAAGGTCGCGGTCGTCTGCGCCGGCGCGAAGATGATCCTCGACCTGAAGCTGACCATGGAGTACCTGGAGACGCAGTGCGTCCCGGTGATCTCCCACGGCTCCGACGACTTCCCCGCGTTCTACTGCGCCTCCAGTGGCGTCCGCTCCCCGCACCGCATCGACGACGAGGACCTCATCGCCGAGGTCGTCGCCACCCACTGGGCCACCGGCCACCCCGGCGGGATCGTCCTCACCACTCCGCCCCGGGCCGAGGACGCGGTCGACCCCGCCGAGGCCGAGGCGGCCATCCAGGACGCCCTGGCCCGCGCCGAACGGGACGGCGTCACAGGCCAGGGCCTCACCAAGTACCTGATGCACGCGGTCGACCGGGCCACCGGCGGCCGTACCGCGCAGGCCAACATGGCCGTCCTCATCTCCACCGCCGAGGTGGGCGGGCGGCTCGCCGCGGCTTACGCCCGCACCGTGGCCGACGGTTCCTGACCGCCGTTTCCCCGCGACCCCTACCCGTGCTGTCCCCGGGGGGCTCCGCCCCCGGACCCCCGCTCCTCAGACGCCGGAGGGGCTGAGTTCCTCAGCCCGCCCGCGTGGCCTGCCCATGGCCACCCGCCCGGGTCGCCGGCCGTCCGCGGCCACCGCCCGTGCCACCGCACGTATTCAACCTTCACCCGCTTCACCCGCAAAGGATGACCATGACCTCGCTGTTCGACTCCGTCACCTTCGGCAAGATCGCCCTCGGCAACCGGCTCGTGATGGCCCCCATGACCCGCAACCGGGCCAAGTCCTGTGGCGGCGCCACCGAGTCGATGGCCGAGTACTACGCCCAGCGCGCCTCGGCCGGGCTCATCATCACCGAGGGCACCCAGCCCTCCCAGGTCGGCCAGGGCTTCCTCAACACCCCCGGACTGCACCACCCCGAACAGGTCAGGACCTGGCACACCGTCACCGACGCCGTGCACGCGGCGGGCGGCCGGATCGTCGTACAGCTGATGCACTCGGGCCGGATCGGCCACCCGTCGCTGTACGACAGTGCCCACCAGCCCGTCGCCCCCTCCGCGATCCCGGCCGGCGGGCAGTGCTTCACGCCGTCCGGACCGCAGGAGTACCCGGTCCCGCACGAGCTCACGGCCGACGAAATCGCCGCCACCGTACGGGACTTCGCGGACGCCGCGCGCAACGCGGTCGAGGCCGGCTTCGACGGCGTCCAGGTCCACGCGGGCAACGGCTTCCTGCTGCACCAGTTCCTCGCCGCCAACACCAACCACCGCACCGACGGCTACGGCGGCTCCGTCGCGAACCGCGTCCGCCTCACGGTCGAGGTCACCGAGGCGGTCGCCGCGGCGATCGGCAACGAGCGCACCAGCGTGCGCCTCTCGCCCGCGAACACCTACAACGACATCGCGGAGGGCGACACCGAGGCCCTGTACGCGGCCCTCGTCCCGGCCCTCCCGGAGCTGGCCTTCCTGGAGGTCTGCGAGATCGTCGCCCGCCCCGTCACCCGGCTCGTCCGCGAGCTGTGGGCAGGCAACCTGGTGGTGAACCCGCATGCCACCGGCGACTCCTTCCCCGCCTCGGTGGACGCCGCCCAGCAGGTCCTCGACGAGGGCCTGGCCGACGCCGTCTCACTCGGCGCCCTGTTCCTGGCCAACCCCGACCTGCCCGCCCGCATCAAGGCCGGCGGCCCCTTCACGCAGCCCGACGAGTCGACGTACTACGGCGGCGACCACCGCGGCTACACCGACTACCCGGCGCTCGGCCAGTGAGCCCTGTCCCCGTGGTCCGTGCCGCCCGGCGGGAGCTGCTCCTCTTCTCCGGCCGGGCCCACCCCGAACTCGCCGACCGGATCGCCCGGGAACTGGGCACCGGCCTGGTACCGGCCCAGGCGCGGGACTTCGCCAACGGCGAGATCTACGTCCGCTTCGAGCAGTCGGTGCGCGGCGCGGACTGCTTCGTCGTGCAGTCCCACACGGCACCGATCAACACGTGGATCATGGAACAGCTCATCATGATCGACGCGCTGAAGCGGGCCTCCGCCCGCAGCGTCACGGTCGTCGCCCCGTTCTACGGCTACTCGCGGCAGGACAAGAAGCACAAGGGCCGCGAACCGATCTCGGCGCGGTTGGTGGCCGACCTGCTCACGGCCGCGGGCGCCGACCGGGTCATCACGATCGACCTGCACACCGACCAGATCGTGGGCTTCTTCGACGGCCCGGTGGACCACCTCTTCGCCCTGCCCACGCTCGCGGACCACATCGCCGCGGGCACCGACCGCGACCGCCTCACGGTGGTCTCGCCGGACGCCGGCCGCGTACGGGTCGCCGACCGCTGGTGCGACCGGCTCGGGGCGCCCCTCGCGATCGTCCACAAGAAGCGCGACAAGGACATCGCCCACCAGGTCAGCGTCCACGAGGTGGTCGGCGAGGTGGCCGGGCGGGTCTGCGTCCTGGTGGACGACATGATCGACACGGCGGGCACGATCTGCGCCGCGGCCGACGCGCTGTACGCGAGCGGCGCCGAGGACGTCATCGTCGCGGCCACCCACGGCATCCTCTCCGGCCCCGCCGTGGACCGCCTGAAGAACTCCCGCGTCACCCGCTTCGTCTTCACCGACACCCTCCCGACCGCTGCGGCGACCGGCCTCGACAAGGTCGAGGTCCTCTCCGTCGCCCCGCTGATCGCCCACGCGATCCGAGAGATCTTCGAGAACGGCTCGGTGACAAGCCTGCTGGACGAGCTGTAGGAACCGCGCGAAGCGCGGGGCGCCGACCGGGCCGCCCTCCCTGGGAAGGGGAGGGCGGCCCGCCTCAGTCCTGGCCACCCTTCTCATCCAACTCATCGAGGAGTACGGCGAGTTCGGCGGGCCACACGGTCTCCGTCGCCTCGCGCAGCTGCTCCCGGGTCCACCACCGCCAGCCGAGGATGCCGTCCTGGTCGTGGGCGGCGGCGAGGTGGTCGCCGGTGGGTTCGCGGTGGGGGCCGTGGGTGACGTAGATGCGTTCGTGCTGGTGGGTCGGGGTGCCGGCGAAGGTGAGGTCGACCTCTCTGGTGGACAGGAGGGGGCCGGGTTCCAGGTCGGTCCAGCCGGTTTCCTCCTGGAGTTCGCGCAGGGCGGCCTCGCGTGGGGTCTCGTCGGCTTCGAGGCCGCCGCCGGGCAGGGCCCAGAAGATGCCGCCGGTCTCGGCGTCGTCGTAGCGGAAGAGGAAGACGGAGCCGGCGGGGTCGAGTACCGCGATGCGGGCGGAGTGGCGGGTTTTACGGAGCTGTTTGCGCAATACCGTGCAGGGGCGGCCGAGTTGGCGGTCCGGCCGGTGGTCGATGACCTCGTAGCCGAGGGTGGTCCAGAAGGCGAGGGCCTGGTGGTTGTTGTCAAGGACGGCCAGGCGCACGGCGGTTCGGCCGGCCGTGCGGAAGCGGTCCTCGACTAGGGAGGCCAACTGCCGTCCGTGGCCCTGCCGTTGCTGTGCGGCGTCGATCATCAGCAGGCCGATCCAAGGGTCTTCGTCGGCTGGGTCGGGATGCGCCCCGAGAGTGATCGCGATCCCTACCAGCCGCCCTGCGCTGCGGGCGAGCAGTACCTCCACCTCCGGGTCGGCCAGCTCGTCGGCCAGCGCCGTTGCCACCTGCTCGGGCCGGATGTTCTCCGGGTCCGGGAAGTCGCCGCTGAGAGCGTGGAACGCGTGGTGGGAGGCGTAGAGGGCGGCGAGTTCGGTAAGCAGCTCACCGGGCAGCGCACCGGCCTCGGTCGACGTGAGCGGTTCGAGGAACATGGGGGCACGCTAGCGGCAGGGGGCTCCGCCGAGCTCGAACCAGGGCGCCTGGGCGCTGGGTGACAGCAACCGGCCGGGCGGGGAGCCGCTGCGGTTCACCACGAAACCAGCGCGTCCTTGAACGGGGGAGCGGGCAGGGTGTCTGTTGTGACGTCACACTCCGCGCAGGTGAGCCGATCCCGGCCGTTCTGTGCCGATCACGCCGCGGCCTACGACCTGCTCATCACGGATCCGGTGGAGCCCTGGGTCGACGCGGTCCACGACGTGCTGGTGCGGACAGGCCGTCATACGGCGTCAGTTCTGGACGCGGGCTGCGGAACCGGTCGGCACGCCGCCGCCCTCACGGCCAGAGGCCACCACGTCGACCTCGCCGACGCGGCCGGCGCACTCCTGGACCAGGCGGCGAAACGGTGTCCCGAAGCACGGCGCTACCAAGCCGACCTGTGCTCTCTCGACGTCGGACCGGCATACCAGGCGGTGACCTGCCGTGGCGTGCTGAACGACATGATCACTACCTTCTGACAAGGGATGAGCCTCGGCAGAGTTCGAGCTACGACTTCAAGATGCGTCCCTGGAGCAAGGCGGAGTTGCGTCAGCGTCTGCCCGCGGCAGGCTTCCACGACACCGAGATCGGACCCGGAGTCGGCCGGAGGACCGCCGACCGGCTGTTCGTCGTCGCCGTCCGCCGATAACTGCCGGGGGCGGTCCCGGCAGTCACCGCTCAACCGCCCTACCGGAACGGAATGTTCAGCCAAGGGCTCCCCGGGTCGGACATCAGGATTCGGTGCGCGGTGACCATGTCCTGGTACCAGGGGCCGAACTCCTCCTCGTCGAAGTGGAGGCAGCGGCCGAGGATGTAGCCGGCCGAGAAGTCCGGCCACGAGCGGTGGGTGAGGGTGGCGGCGCGGCCCGCGCGGACCAGGGCCGACTCGGTCTCCGCGAGGGTGCAGAAGCGGGCGCCGAGTCCCCAGCGGGCCATCTTCGAGGCGCGGCCCAGGTCCCAGGCCTCGACGGAGGTGACATGGCGGTTCTCGTCGAGGATGCCGTCGGCCCGCATCCGGGCCTCGTAGCGGGTGATGCGGCCGATGAGGCGTTGTACGCCCTCGATGCGGGCCTCGGTCTCGGAGGCGGGGCGGGGGTCCGTTTTTGTGACGCCGTCCTTTGTGATCACTGTGCTGCCTTCGGAGTCGGCGCGGATCACGGTGGCGACGGCCTCGCGCCAGTAGCCGGTGTCGACGTGGCCGCCGAAGTCGCGGGCGATGGTGCGGCGCAGGCTCAGCGCGAACTCCCATACGGAGCTGGAGGCTTCGCGGGCCAGCAGGTTGCGCAGATGGCGCTGCCACTCGGCGCGGGTGGTGATGCCCCACCACTCGCGCAGCCGCCGGCGCTCACCGTCGTAGCCGCTGCCGTGCCAGGCCGGCGCGTTCCACAGGGAGCCGTTGCTGACGCAGAGGAGGGCGCCGCAGGCCAGGCCGTGGGCGACGGAGCCGTGCAGCGCGCCGCCGACGTGGAGTGCGCGCAGGCGCATGGCGGGGGAGGGCGTGCCCATGTGTTCGGCCGCGCGTGACCAGTCCGTCGTGCCCGGGGGGCCGTAGGGGAGGGGGAGTTCGCAGGGGGTGCCGGGGTTGATGACGAGGGTGGGCGGGCACTGCGGGTTCCAGGCGTCGGCTATCCAGCGCAGCGAGGCGCGCGAGTAGACCATGTCGGGCCGCGGTGCGGGGAGCATGCCGTCGGTGAACAGTTCCCAGTGCCTGGTGCCGCGTCGGACGTCGCGGATGAACACGCGGTGCACACGGTCGGGTTGGGCGTCGTAGGCCTCGCGGGACATCTCGTAGTAGAGGTGGGTCCGGGCGAGTACGTCGTAGTACGCGGGCCAGTCGCCGCGCGCCCTGGCCTCGGCGAGGGCCCGCTCGGTCTCGGTCGGCGGGGTCCAGGCGGGCGGACCGGCGGGCGGGGGAGGCCCGAAACCGGCGGAGGGCGGTCCGAACGACATGGGTGCTCTGTCCTTCCAGGGTCCAGCCGCTGCTGACCCCGGCACACTCCCACACGGGTCTGAGACACCCCTGTGGACCCCCAGAAACGCCATTCCCTGTTGCCCGAGGCCCCCGGCCGCGGTCACGCGGTCAGGGGCCTCGCACAGTGCACTGCGGGCGGGTGGTCCGTCAGACGTTCACACCGAAGTCCTGGGCGATGCCGACCAGGCCCGAGGCGTAACCCTGGCCCACCGCGCGGAACTTCCACTCCGCGCCGTTGCGGTACAGCTCGCCGAAGACCATCGCCGTCTCCGTCGCCGCGTCCTCGGAGAGGTCGTAGCGGGCGATCTCCGCGCCGCCCGCCTGGTTCACGATGCGGATGTACGCGTTACGGACCTGGCCGAAGTTCTGCGAGCGGGTCTCCGCGTCGTAGATCGAGACCGGGAAGACGATCTTCTCGACGTCCGCCGGGAGGCCGGCCAGGTTGACGTTGATCGCCTCGTCGTCGCCCGCGCCCTCGCCCGTGCGGTTGTCGCCGGTGTGGACGATGGTCTGGTCCGGCGTCGACTTGTTGTTGAAGAAGATGAAGTGACCCTCCGAGTAGACCTTGCCCTCGGGGTTGACCGCGATCGCCGAGGCGTCGAGGTCGAAGTCCGTGCCGGTGGTGGTGCGGACGTCCCAGCCAAGGCCTACGGTGACGGCGGTCAGGCCCGGGGCCTCCTTGGTGAGCGAGACGTTGCCACCCTTGGACAGGCTTACAGCCATTGTTGGGAGTCCTTCCCTCGTTGCGGTGCGGGCTTCGTACTGAGGACGAAGCTACCGGTACCTCTATGAACGCCAAGAGGGGTATCGAAGGTTCCACGTGGCTTTACTTTCTTTACCCGCCTCTTCACCCGCCTCTTCACCCCGCTCTTCACTCGCCTCTTCCGGAACGTCCGGGGTAATTGGCGTGACGTGGACCGGACAGGCAGGCGACCATGGGGGCATGTCCGGTCCTTATCTCATCCGCGGCTCCGTCTCCCTGCCCGAGGCCGAGCTCATGTGGCGTTTCTCGCGGTCGTCGGGGCCGGGCGGGCAGCACGTCAACACCAGTGACTCCCAGGTGGAACTCCGCTTCGACCTGGCGAAGACCGAGGCCCTGCCCGAGGTGTGGAAGGCCCGCGCGCTGGAGCGCCTCGCCTCCCGGCTCGTCGACGGCGTCGTGACCGTACGGTCCTCCGAGCACCGCTCCCAGTGGCGCAACCGCGAGACCGCCGCCGTACGCCTCGCCGCGCTCCTCGCCGAGGCCACCGCGCCGCCGCCGAAGCCGCGCAGGCCCACCCGGATTCCCCGGGGCATCAACGAGCGCCGGCTGCGCGAGAAGAAGGCCCGCTCCGACACCAAGCGGGGGCGGACCGGGCGGGACTGGGGGTAAACCCCACGCTGGTTGTCACATCCCCGGCCCGCGCTCCGTCGTAGCAGTGACGACGGACCGCGACGAGGAGTGTTCACCCGTGGGCGACTTCGAATTCCCCCGACAATTCCCGCGACGACAGGACGGTGAATTTCTCGCCGCCCGGTTCGAATCCCACCGCCCCCGCCTGCACGCCGTAGCGCACCGCATGCTCGGCTCGTCCGCCGAGGCCGACGACGCCGTGCAGGAGGCCTGGGTCCGGCTGAGCCGGACCGACTCGGAAAAGGTGGAGAACCTCGCGGGCTGGCTCACCACCGTGGTCGGCCGGGTCTGCCTCGACATGCTCCGGTCCCGCACCTCCCGTGCAGAAGAACCCCTCGACCTCGGCGCCCCGGTCCCGGCCGCCGCGCCCGGCCCCGAACAGGACGCGCTCCTCGCCGACTCGGTCGGCGCCGCGCTCCTCGTCGTACTGGAGACCCTGACGCCCGCCGAACGGCTCGCGTTCGTGCTGCACGACCTGTTCGCGGTGCCGTTCGAGGAGATCGCGTCCATCGTCGGGCGTACGCCCACGGCGGCACGGCAGTTGGCGAGCCGGGCCCGGCGACGGGTGCGCGGGGCGCCCGCGCCGGACGGGGATCCGGCCCGGCAGCGGGTGGTCGCCGACGCGTTTCTGGCCGCCGTGCGCGAGGGCGACTTCGAGGCGCTGGTGAAGGTGCTCGACCCGGACGTGGTCGCGCGCTCCGTGGAAACGGTGACCGCGGGGGCCGCCGCCGTGGCGACCGGCGCGACCTCCTTCGCCCACTTCGCGGCCTTCGCCAGGCCCGCCCTGGTGGACGGCGCCACCGCCATCGCCCTCGTCGTCGACGGCCGCCCCGTGCGCACCCTCGCCTTCACCTTCGTCGGCGACCGCATCGCCGCGATCGACATCGTGACGGAGGCGGAGCAGGTGGCGCTGCTGGACGTACGGCTCGTGTGAGGCGCGCCCGCATCAAGCCCGATTCGGAGCGCGGCTACGGCAGTTCCAGCACGCCGACCGTCTCGCCCTCGCTCAGCTCGCCGTTGGGCCGGAAACCCAGCCCCGCGTAGAACCCGGCCGGCCCGGCCGGGCCCTCGTGCCAGGTGACGTAGAGCTCCTTGCCGCCCCGGCGGCGGATCTCGGTGGCGACGGACTCCACGGCGAACCGGCCGTAGCCGCGCCCCTGTTGGTCCGCCGCGATGTTCAGGCGCCACAGGCCGGAACGGATGACGGTGCCGTCCAGGTGCCAGTCGATGTCGAGGAAGGCCATGAGGAAGCCGACGGGGCGGTCCTCGTCGACGATGAGGCGGGGCCAGGCGGTGCCGGGGTGGACGTAGGCCTCGGCGAGGGATTTCACGACGGGGGAGACCGCGAATTCCTGGTCGGGGCGGACGCGAATGCCCATGGCGGCCTCGAAGTTGGCCGGGGTGATCTCTTCGAGGCGGGGACCGGGTCCGGTGGTGATCGTCGTCATGGGTGCACGGTAGGCGGACGGCTCACCGCCGGGCGACCGAATTCACGGTCACCCCAACTGCCGGTATTTGCCCCGGAAATACGCCAGCGGGCCGCCGTCGGTGCTGGTCGCCTCGGCCGTCAGTACGCGGCCGATGACCAGCGTGTGGTCCCCGGCCGGAATCCGCTGTTCCGTGCGGCATTCGAGGGTGGCGAGGGCCCCGCGCACCAGGGGCGCGCCGGACGCCGCGCCGTGCACGTAGGGGATGTCGTCGAAGAGGAGGCGGTCGCTGATGCGGCCCTTCATGGCGAAGCGGCCGGCGATGTGGCGCTGGCTCTCGGAGAGGACGGAGACGGCCCACAGGGGCTGTTCGTCGAGGAGGTCGTCCATGCGGGAGCCGTTGCGGAGGCTGACGAGGACCAGCGGCGGGTCCAGGGACACCGACATGAAGGCGGTCGCGGTCATGCCGACGTCCTCGCCGACCGGGGCCTGCGGGTCGTCCGGGTCGTACGGCTCCTCGTGCGCGGTCACCAGGACCACGCCCGCGGCCAGCCGGGCGAGGGCGGCGCGGAACTCGTCGTTGCTCACCCCCACAGCATGCCCGGAGGGAACGGACTCGGTGATCGACGCGGTGTTCAGCACGCCGGGAACGCTAATCTCCGAGTGCCGCGCCGCGCATCGGACTTCGGTCCCGACAGGATCCCCACAGGGTCCTAGGACCAATGACCCACGCGACGGAACATCGTCGTGCATCATGTCCACACACCCACAAAGTTTGCGTTCAGTAAACGCACAGGGAAAACGCAGAAACTCCACTCAATTGTTCATCTTCTGCTGTGACTTGAGTCACAAGGGATAGTAATTGTTGACCCTGTGTACCGAGTGGGCAGCGCGCTGTGATTCAGTGGCGGGGAAGAAGACCCTTGATTCGCTGCGAGGTCTCGGGGGGAGGGCGAGTATGGAGACCGAGTCGGAACCCTACGTCCGTCTTGAGAACCTGCGGCAACTGCATACGGTCATGGCGGACATGAACACCGCCCGAAGCCTGGCGGACACCCTGCAGACCGTCGCCGACGGCGTGGTCAAGGGCCTCGGGTACGAGCTGGCATGCGTCAACCTCGTACGCCCCGACGGCGACCTGGTGGTCGCCGCGTTCTCCGGCAACTCCGCCGCCGAGGCGCTCATCACCGGCCGGGTCGGCTCCCGTGCCTCCTGGGAGCGCCGCCTCGGCATGGGCGAGGACTGGGGCGACCTGCGGTTCATACCGCACACCGAGGGCTGGGTCCTCGACGAGGACGACGTACCGCAGTGGTACACCGACGGCCCCGCGCCCCGCTTCGAGGACGAGTGGCACCCCTCGGACCGGCTGTTCGCGCCCATGTACACACCCGGCGTCTCCGGCGGCTCGTGCGGCGAACTGATCGGCGTCCTGTCCGTGGACCGGCCGCGCAACGGCCGCCGGCCCGGCGCGTGGGGGCGCGAGGCGCTCCAGATGTACGCGTTCCAGGCCGCCATCGCGATCAGCAACGCGCGTCTACGTGCGAATATGCAACGCGCACTTGTCAGACTCGAACGCGAGCAACAGGCCCTGCGCGCAAGCGAGGAGAGCTTCCGGCAGGCCTTCGAGTACGCCCCCTCCGGCATGGCGATAGCCGAGATGGGCGGCGAACAGCACGGCCGAATACTCCGCAGCAACGACGCCCTGTGCCGCCTCCTGGGCCGCCCCGCCTCCGCGATGCGCCGCTACTCCTTCTCGGACCTCGTCCACCCCGAGGACATAGGGACCCTGCTGAGAACCTCGGCGGAGGGCGGCCGCGCGGAACTCCGCCTGGGCCGCCGGGACGGCACCTACGTCTGGGTCTCGCTCCGCAACTCCGTCGTCGCCGACGCCGCCGACGGACCGCGCTTCCTCCTCTCCCACGTCGAGGACATAGAGGACCGCAAGCGCCGCGAGTTGCAGCTCGCCCACCGCGCCGCGCACGACGCGCTCACCGGCCTGCCGAACTCGGCCGAGCTGCGCACCCGCCTCTCCGCCCGCCTCTGCCAGCGCCCGACCTCCGCGTTCCCCGGCGAGGTCGAGTCCCTCGACGCCGCCTACGGACACCCGGCCTACGACGCCAACGGTCACGGCTTCGACTTCCGTCCCGGCGCCGACCTCCTCGACGCCTACGACCACCACGTCCACACCATCGCCCCCGAGGGTGAGCGCGACGACGGCACCAAGGGGCTCGCGGTCCTCTTCTGCGACCTCGACGGCTTCAAGTCGATCAACGACCGGTTCGGGCACAACGCGGGCGACGCGGTCCTCATCGAGGTCGCCCGGCGGCTCGGCCGGGCCGTGCGCGACGGCGACACGGTGGCCCGGCTCGGCGGCGACGAGTTCGTCGTCCTCGCCGACGGCCTCGGCAAGGCCGACGCCGCCGACCTCGCCGTACGCCTGCGGAACGAGATCATCCAGCCCATCCGGGTCGACGGCCGGGCCATGCGGGTCGGGGCCAGCTTCGGCATCGGGTGGGCCCACTGCGGCATGACGGCGGACGAGGTGTTGAAGTCCGCCGACGAACGGATGTACATCGAGAAACGATCTCGTCCCAAACAGCACAGACGCGCGGGATGATCTCCAGGTCAGCGTTGTGATGCGGTCCGAGTCACCCGTTTGGACCACGCGGAGCGGGTAGGCTCGCAGTTCTCCAGACGTATCGAAGACGCAATCGAAGACACATCTGAAGCTGACGTACCTGCACCCGCACCTGTTGAGGAGTACCTAGGGATGACGCCCGGCAACAACGGCGCGAGCACGCCCGAGGACGACGACCCGTTCGGCTACCTGTACGCCGATGGCCAGGCCAACGGCGCCCAGCCGCCGTCCGGCGGTGGTGGCTACGGCTACCCGGGCTCCGTCAACCGGGTGCGCGCGGTCGGCGAGCGCCAGTACGGCGGCCAGCCCGCCGCCCCCACCGCCCAGTACCAGCAGCCCTACGGCCAGACCGTCCCGCAGCAGCAGGCCTACGGCGCCCAGCCGAACGCGAGCTACCAGGCCCCGGAGTCCTTCGGCGCCCCGCCCACCCAGCAGCCCCCGTCCTACGACGGCGGCCGCGGCGGCGGCCGGGGCCGCGGCCCCAACACCAAGGGCCTGCTGATCGGCGCGATCGCGGTCGTCGCCGCGGTGGTCATCGGCATCAGCGTGGCGATGATGAACGGCAACAGCGACAACAAGACCGGCGACCAGGCGGGGTCGACGCCTTCTGCTTCGCAGAGCGCTTCGTCCAGTCCGTCGGCGAGCAGCAGCGCGTCGAGCGGGCTGGACACCCAGACCATCGACGCCAAGGCGCTGAAGCTGGAGGGCGGCGCCACCCTGGCGTCGGACGTCGAGGGCGCCGATGCCGACGGCGGCGTCTATGTGACGGGCCTGAACGCGGTCGGTGCCTCGGTCTCCTGGCAGGTCAACAGCATCCCCTCGGACGGCACCTACACGGTGTTCGCGCACTACAGCTCGACCAGCGACGACCAGCACATGACGCTCAGCGTCAACGGCAAGAAGTTCGGCAGCCCGTTCAGCCTGAAGAACTACGCCAAGGCCGCCGACGGCGACTTCGCGAAGGGCTGGACGACGAGCTTCGCGTGGCCCAACCTCACCAAGGGCAGCAACACGCTCACCCTGTCCTGTGAGACCGGCGACAACTGCAACGTCCTGCTGGACCAGTTGTGGGTGAAGCAGGGCCAGGTCAAGAAGTAGCCGGGACGCCTCACGCCGCGGTGGCGTCCCCCGTCACCGCGACCCGCCCCAACAGCTCCTCGTAGGCCGCCCGGTCGAACTCGCCCGCCGCCGGCGCCAGTACGGTCGCCGCCGACAGTGCGACAGCCCGCGCAAGCCGGTCCGGCCAGGGCAGCCGCTCCACCAGTCCCGACAGCAGGCCCGCGACCGCCGAGTCGCCCGCGCCGGTCGGGTTGCCGTGGACGCGGGCCGGAGGGGTCGCGTGCCAGGTGCCCTCCGGGGTCGCGGCGAGCAGACCCCGCGCGCCCAGGGAGGCGACCACCGTGCGGGCGCCCCGGCGTCGCGCGTCCTGCGTGGCGCGCAACGGGTCGTGGGAGCCGGTGAGTTCGGCCAGTTCGTCGGCGTTGGGCTTGACGATGTCGGGGCGGGCCGCGACTCCGCGGCGGAGGGGTTCGCCGCTGGTGTCGAGGAGGACGGGGACACCGGCCGCCCGTGCCGTGCGGACCAGGCCCGCGTACGCGCCCACCGGAACGCCCGGCGGCAGACTCCCGCACAGGGCCACCGCCGACACCCCGCCCAGCAGACTCCGGTACGCCTCCTGGAACGCCGACCACTCCGCCGAAGTGACCGTCGGGCCGGGCTCGTTGAGTTGAGTCGTGTCACCGGTCAGCTCGTCCACGACCGCCGTCGTGCGCCGGGTGGCACCGGAGACCGGCACCAGCGCGTCCAACACGCCCGGCGTACCGGCGAGTTGCTCCTGTACGACCCGTCCGGTGGCACCGCCCGTGAACCCGGTCACCGTCACCTCGTGACCGAGGACCGCCAACACCCGGGCCACGTTCAGCCCCTTGCCGCCGGGCCGCTCGGTCACCTCGGAGACGCGGTGTGTGCCGTGCGGCCGCAACTCCCGTACCCGATAGGTGATGTCGAGCGCGGCGTTCAGTGTGACCGTGAGAATCACCGGGCGACCTCCCCCGAAGACCGCATGAATGCGCTTGCTCTGTGTTCCGGAGGCTCGATGATGTCAAACGGGAGGCGGTCCTCCCAGTCCCCCGGGACAACCGCCGCCGTCAACCACGTCACATATCAGCCCAGTTGGGGCTCGACCACCCAAGTGCCGCGCCGCATCACGCCCTTGAGGTCGAAGTCGGCGTCCAGCAGCACCAGGTCGGCGTACTTGCCGGGCTCCAGCGAGCCGATCTCGTCGTAACTCCCCAGCAGCCTGGCCGGGTTGGCGGAGATCGCGGCGACCACGTCCTCGACCGGCAGCCGGTCGACCGTCACCGATCGCTTGAAGGCCCGGTCCAGGGTCAGTGTCGAGCCGGCGATCGAACCGCCCTCCACGAGCCGTGCCACCCCTTCGCTCACCTCGACCTCCAACGGGCCGAGCATGTACCGGCCGTCGCCGAAGCCCGCCGCGTCCATCGCGTCCGTGATCAACGCCACCCGGTCCGCGCGCGCGTGATGGAACGCCAACTCCAGGGACGCCGGGTGGAGATGCGTACCGTCGTTGATCAACTCGACGGTGATGCGCTCGTCTTCGAGGAGCGCAGCGATCGGACCGGGCTCGCGGTGACCGAGCTGCGGCATCGCGTTGTACAGATGCGTGGCGACCGTCGCGCCCGCGTCGATCGCCTCCACCGTCTGCTCGTACGACGCGTCCGTGTGCCCGATCGCCGCGATGACGCCGTGTTCGACGAGCAGCCGCACGGAGTCGAGACCGCCCGGGAGTTCGGTCGCGAGGGTGACCATTTTGGCGCTGCCGCGTGCCGCGTCGACCAGCTTGCGCACGTCCGCCGGGTCCGGCTCGCGCAGCAGCGCCTCGGAGTGCGCGCCCTTGCGGCACGGGGAGATGAAAGGGCCTTCGAAGTGGATGCCGGCGAGGTCGCCCTGTTCGGCGAGTTCGGAGAGGAGGCCGGCGCGGTGGGTCAGGAAGTCCATCTCGCCGGTGACCGTGGAGGCGACGAGGGTCGTGGTGCCGTGCAGGCGGTGGGTGTGGATGCCCTTGAGGACGTCGTCGACTGTGCCGGAGGTGAAGGAGGCTCCGCCGCCGCCGTGGTTGTGGATGTCGACGAATCCCGGGACCAGCGTGAACCCGGTGACGTCGAGTACCTGGGCGTTCTCGGGGGCGGCACCGGTGATCCGGGTGCCGTCGATGATCACTCGGCCGTCTTTGACGGTTCCTGTGGGGAGGACCACGGTGGCGCCGGACAGGATGAGGGGCCTTGTGCCGGTTGCGGGCTGCGGGCTCGTCGTGGCTGGGCGCGCAGTTCCCCGCGCCCCTGGGTCGGCTGCCATCAGGGCGTTACCTCCATACGGTCAGTGGTGAGCAGGAGATCCCAGGCCAGGAGGCCGGCACCGAGGCATCCGGCTGTGTCCCCCAGGGCCGCGGGGACGATCGTCGGCAGCTTCTGGAAGGTGATCCGGCCCTCGACCGCCTCCCGCAGTGGTGTGAACAACGTTTCCCCCGCCTCGGCCAGGCCGCCACCGATGATGATCGTGCGGGGGTCCAGGAGGGTGAGGGCGGTGACGAGGCCGTCGGCGAGGGCGGCCACGGCCTCCTGCCAGACGGTCTCGGCGCGAGGGTCCCCGGAAGCGACCGCCTTCGCGCAGTCCGCCGCGTCCGCCTCCGGGTCGCCGGAAACGGCCGCCCACGCCTCCGTCACCGCCGCCGCGGACGCGTACCGCTCCAGGCAGCCGGTCTGGCCGCAGGGGCAGGGGGCACCGCCGGGTCGTACGACGATGTGGCCGATCTCGCCCGCGAAGCCGTGCGCGCCCGCCTCCACCCGGCCGTCGATGCCGATGGCGCCCGCTATGCCGGTGCCGAGGGGGACGAACAGGAAGCGGTCGGCGCCCTTGCCCGCGCCGATGCGGCCCTCGGCGAGGCCGCCGGTGCGCACGTCGTGGCCGAGGGCGACCGGGACGCCGCCGAGCCGGGCGGCGAGCAGATCGCGGAGGGGTACGTCGCGCCAGCCGAGGTTGGCCGAGTAGGCGGCGACGCCCCGCTCGGCGTCGACGATGCCGGGGACGGCGACTCCGGCGGCGGACGCGGGCTCGCCGTAGTGCTCCTCGCCGTACGCGCGCAGCTCGGCGGCGAAGCCGAGGATGTGCTCGACGACCGCGTCCGGTCCGCGCTCGCGGCCGGTCGCCCGGCGGGCCCTGTGCAACAGCTCGCCGTGGGCCCCCACTAGGGCGGCCTTCATCCCGGTGCCGCCCACGTCGAGGGCGATGACATGTCTCACGGGGGACAGTGTGGCCCGTCTACCCGCGAGAGGTCTAGTCCACTTACGTGGTGTAGACCTTATGGGTTCGCGGAGCGAACGTCACGACAGCAAAGCTTTGGGGAGTCAGCAGTGCAGCGGCGCAGGACAGGAATGATCGCGGCGATGTCCGTACTGGGCATGACGGCGGTCCTCGGCGGCTGCGGCCTCGGCGGGGACTCCGGTGATGTCACCCTGAGACTCGTCGCCGCCGACTACGGCGACTCGGCGTCCAACAGTTCGCGGAAGTACTGGGACGCGCTCGTCAAGGCGTACGAGGCCAAGCATCCCGGTGTGAAGGTCGACGTCAGTGTGTACTCGTGGAACGAGGTCGACGCCAAGGTCAGGGCCATGGTCGACGCCGGGAAGGCCCCGGACATGGCGCAGATCGGCGCGTACGCCGACTACGCCGACGAGGGCAGGCTCTACTCCACCGCCGACCTGCTCTCCATCCCCGTGGAGGCCGATTTTCTGGAGCCGCTCGCGGACGCGGGGGTGGTCGACCACATCCAGTACGGCATTCCGTTCGCCGCGTCTACGCGCGTCCTCTTCTACAACAAGACCCTCTTCACCGAGGCCGGACTGACCCCGCCCAAGAACTGGAGCGAGCTGGCCGCCGACGCCCAGGCGCTGAAGTCGCGGGGCGTGAAGTACCCGTTCGCGCTGCCGCTCGGCTCCGAGGAGGCGCAGGCCGAGACCATGCAGTGGCTGCTCGGCGGGGGCGGCGGCTACACCGACGACCTCGGCAGCAGCTACACCCTGGACTCCGCGGAGAACATCTCCACCTTCACCTGGCTGCGCGACAACCTCGTCGCCAAGGGGCTGACCGGTCCCGTCGCACCCGCCGAGCTGAACCGCGCGGACGCGTTCGCCGCCTTCGCGAACGGTGACGTAGGCATGCTCAACGGACACCCGACCCTCATCCAGCAGGCGGCCAAGAAGGGCGTCAAGTTCGGCACGGTCGCGATGCCGGGGCGCACCGGCAAGGCCAAGACCACGATGGGCGTCGCCGACTGGATGACCGCGTTCAAGCAGAACGGCCACCGGGACCAGATCGGCGACTTCCTCGACTACGTCTACGGCGAGAAGAACGTCCTCGCCTTCTCCCGCGAGTACGACCTGCTGCCGGTGACCAACTCCGCGTCGAAGGTGATGGAGGCGTCGAAGCAGGACCAGGACCTCCGCCCGTTCCTGGAGGAGCTTCCCCTCTCCACGCTCTACCCGGTCGGCAACACCTCCTGGGCCACGGTCAGCGCCGACATCAAGAAGCGCATAGGGCGGGCGGTCGCCGCGAACGGCAGCCCGGGCGCGGTGCTGGGGCAGCTGCAGGCGGCGGCGACGCTGGCGGAGAGCGGGAAGTAGGCGACCGGGACCGTTGTCAGTGGCGGGGGTTACGGTGCAGGGCATGGACAAGGACCGCCCCTCGCGTCTTCCTCCCCTCCACCGGAGGGAACAGGACATCCTCGCGCTGGAGCGCCGCGGCTTCCCGGGCCCCGGCGCCAAGGAGCGCGCGATACGCGAGGAGCTGGGCCTGGCCCCCGTGCGCTACTACCAGCTGCTCAACGCCCTGCTGGACGACGAGCGGGCGCTCGCCCACGACCCGGTGACGGTGAACAGGCTGCGGAGGGTGCGGGACACCCGCCGGTCGGAAAGGTGAGGGTCCTGGCCGTGCGCCGGTGAGCGAGGGGTGGGACCGGCCCCGCCCGGATAGGGTCGTTGACATGGGCAGCCCTCAGGACTCCACCAATTCCCTGCACGCACTGCCGACCCCCGTCACCCGTGCCGGGCGCGAAGGTCTGGAGGCGATCCTCGCGAAGCCCGCCGCCGCGGTGATCGGGCTCGACTTCGACGGCACGCTCGCGCCGATCGTCGCGGACCCGGAGCAGGCCCGTGCGCACGCCGGCGCGGTGCCCGCGCTGGCCGCCCTCGCCCCGAAGGTCGCCGCCGTCGCCGTGATCACCGGCCGCCCGGCGGGCGTGGCGGTGCGCAACGGCGGCTTCGCGGGCGTACCGGGCCTGGAACACCTGGTCGTCCTCGGCCACTACGGCACGGAACGCTGGGACGCGGTGAGCAGTACGGTCAGCGCCCCCGCCCCGCACCCCGGTGTCGCCGCCGTCCGCGCCGAACTCCCGGGCTTCCTCGACCGGATCGGCGCCTGGCAGGGCACCTGGATCGAGGAGAAGGGCCGCGCCGTCGCCGTCCACACCCGCCGCGCCACCGACCCCCAGGCCGCCTTCGAGGCCCTCCGCGCCCCCCTCACCGACCTCGCCACCCGCCACGGCCTGATCGTCGAACCCGGCCGCCTGGTCCTGGAGTTGCGCCCACCCGGCATGGACAAGGGCGTCGCCCTCGCCGACTACCTCCGCGAGACGGGCGCCGAGTCCGTCCTCTACGCCGGCGACGACCTCGGCGACCTCCCCGCCTTCGCCGCCGTGGAGAAACTCCGCTCCGACGGCCTCCCCGGCCTCCTCGTGTGCAGCGGCAACGACGAGGTGACAGAACTGCGGGAGCGGGCGGACCTGGTGGTGGACGGCGCGGCGGGGGTCGTGGCGCTGCTGTCGACGCTGGCGGCTCGACTCGGCTGATCGGGCGGGGGTGTTGGCGGGGGCTGGGGCAGGCTTTCGCTCAACTCGCCTGATCCCGCAGCGCGTTCAGCTGGTCCAGGAACCACTGGGCCGGGGGGAGCGCCGTCGCGGCCGCGGCCAGGCTCTTTGTTCGTTCGGCGCGTTCCTCGTCCGGCATTGTCAGCGCCTCGTGAAGGGCGGCGGCCGTGCCGATCACGTCGTACGGGTTGACGGCGATCGCGTCCTTGCCCAGTTCCTGGAAGGCGCCCGCCTCGCGGGAGAGGACCAGGGCGCAGCCCTCGTCGGAGACGACCGGGACCTCCTTGGCGACGAGGTTCATGCCGTCGCGGATGGGGTTGACGAGGGCCACGTCGGCGAGCCGGTACGCGGCCAGTGAGCGGGCGAAGTCGTCCTTGACATGGAGGACGACCGGGGTCCAACCGGGCGTCCCGTAAAGGGAGTTGATCTCGTCCGCGACCCGTTGCACCTCGGCCGTGTACTCCCGGTACACGGCGAGGTCCTGCCGGGACGGGTAGGCGAAGGCCACGTGCACGACCCGCTCCCGCCACTCGGGGTGGTCGTCGAGCAGCTGCCGGTACGCCAGCAGCCCGCGCACGATGTTCTTCGACAGCTCGGTCCGGTCCACCCGGACGATGGTCTTGCGCCCCTCGCCGATCTCCTCGCGCAGCGCGGTCATCCGCTCCTCGACGTCCGCCTGGTGCGAGCGCGCGTGCAGGAACTCGGCGTCGGCGCCGAGCCCGTGGACACCGATGAGCGTCCTGCGGGTGATCCGCTCCTTCTCCAGGTGCTCGATCGAACGCGGAGCGCCCGACGGCCACTGGGGCAGCCACCTGTACGGGTCGAGCCCCTGCACGCAGTTCTCGAACGCCGTAGCCCACCGCCAGGTCAGGAACGCCACCCGGTCCGCCCCGAGCAGTCCCTCCATGAGCCGCACCTGGATGTCGTCCGGAAGCATCGCGAAGTACTCCACCGGCGCCCACGGCGTGTGCGAGAAGTGTCCGATCCGCAGGTCGGGACGGAGCTCACGGAGCATCCCGGGCACCAGACACAGGTGGTAGTCCTGCACCAGCACCGCCGCGCCCTCGGCCGCCTCCTGGGCCAGGGCCTCGGCGAACGCCCGGTTGTACGTCTCGTACGACGCCCACTGGCGCCGGAACTCCGCGTCGAAGACCGGCTCCAGCGGCGTCTGGTACAGCATGTGGTGGACGAACCACAGCACGGAGTTGGCGATCCCGTTGTACGCGTCGGCGTGCACGTCGGCCGGAATGGCGAGCATCCGCACACCGTCCTCGCCGACGCCCCGCCGGACCGCCTCCCGGTCGCCGTCGGACAGCGCCGAGCACACCCACAGCGCCCCCGCGTCCGGCCCGATCGCCGACAGCCCGGACACCAGCCCGCCGCCACCGCGCCGGGCGTGCAGCGAACCGTCGTCGCCCACCTCGTACGAGACCGGACCGCGATTGGACGCGACGAGCACCTGAGCAGCACCGCGAGCGGGCGTGGAAGCCGTAGAAGCCGTAGAAGCCATACGCCACAACCTAGCCCGGCCCGGAAACACTCAAACGTACGGACGGCCCGCGGCGGACCCGCGGCGGACCGTCGGAGTCCGTATAAGGCCCCCGGTGACCGCGCCGGCTACGCCACCTTGCGCGACTGGTACTCCGTGATGTCCGCCATCGGCGGCCGTTCCTCCGTGTCCACGGAGTACGTGCGCGGCTCGAAACCCTCCGGCCCCCGCTCGAACTGCGTGAGGGACGGCCGGATGAGATGCCCGCGGGCCAGCCTCAGCTGTGCCGTGCGGTAGATCTGCGCGGCCATGCGGCCCAGCGCCTGCCCGTCCTGGTGCCGGTGCTTGCGCACGCCCACGTCGACCTGCGCGAGGGCGTCCAGGCCCACCAGGTGCAGCGCGTCGACGAGCATGCCCAGCTCGACGCCGTAGCCGACGGGGAACGGGAGCTGCTCCAGCAGTGAGCGGCGGGCCGCGTACTCGCCGCCCAACGGCTGCACGAATCCGGCCAGTTGAGGCCAGTGCATGTTGAGCAGCGGGCGGGCCATCAGCTCGGTGACACGTCCGCCCTGGCCGGCGGCGCCGCCCAGCGGGCGGTCGTACATCGCCTTGACGAGGTCGACGCCGGGGTCGGTGAGCAGCGGGCCCACGATCCCGGTGACGAAGTCGGAGGAGAACTCCTTCAGGTCAGCGTCGATGAAGCAGACGATGTCGCCGCTGGTGACCAGCAGCGAGCGCCACAGCACCTCGCCCTTGCCGGGCACGGCGGGTATGCGGGGCAGGATGTCGTCCCGGTGCACGACCCGGGCGCCCGCCGCGGCGGCCACCTCGGAGGTGCGGTCGGTGGACCCGGAGTCGACGACGACGATCTCGTCGACGAGCGGGACCTGCTGCATGAGGTCGTGACGGATGATCGCGACGATGTCACCGACCGTCGCTTCCTCGTTGAGCGCGGGCAGCACGACGGAGACCGACTGGCCCGTGCGGTGCTTCGCGGCAAGAATCTTGTGGAGCGGCCGATCGGTCAGGGACCAGGAGCGGGTGCTCAGCCAGTGCTCGACTTCCTTCAGCACGTTGCGCGGCTCCTCTGCGTTCTCTCGGCGAGGGCTGGTCACAGACAGTGAGTAAGTGATCCATCTCGCGGTTCGGACGGCTCACTCAACTGTCCTGGCCTTCGGTTACAGTCTTGAACAACGCTGATGACCATCGCATGTCGGGGGCCGTCGGCGAGACAATCGCATACACAACTGAACACCGCTCATCCAGAGGGGCAGAGGGATACGGCCCGTTGAAGCCCCGGCAACCCTCCAGCCGGTCTTGTCACGCAGATACACGCTGACGTGGTGAGGCTCCCGGCTCGGGAAGGTGCCAAATCCGTCTCACGGCGAAACGCGTCGTGAGGAAGATGAGGAAAGGGCCTCGCCTCCATGGCTGCGCAGACTGTTGCAAGCACCACGAACTCCGCGAAGACGGACACGACCGCCGCGGACCCGAACCCCGCGAACACCGTTGATCTCGGCCCCGCCGCCGCGCTGTCCTGCCGCGAGTGCGGCCACCGCGTCCCGCTCGGCCCGGTCTTCGCCTGCGAGGAGTGTTTCGGCCCGCTGGAGATCGCCTACGACTTCTCGGCCTACGACACCGAAGAGCTCCGCAAGCAGATCGAAGCGGGCCCCGCGAACATCTGGCGTTACGCGCCTCTCCTGCCCGTCCCCGCCGACGTGGCGACCAAGCCGAACATCAACCCCGGCTGGACCAAGCTCGTCCAGGCCGACAACCTCGCCCGCGAACTGGGCGTCGACGCCGGCAAGCTGTTCGTCAAGGACGACTCCGGCAACCCGACGCACTCCTTCAAGGACCGCGTCGTCGCCCAGGCCATCGAGGCCGCCCGCGCCTTCGACTTCACCACCCTCTCCTGCTCCTCCACCGGCAACCTCGCCGGCGCCGTCGGTGCCGCCGCCGCCCGGGCCGGCTTCCGCTCCTGCGTGTTCATCCCGCACGACCTGGAAGAGGGCAAGGTCGTCATGGCCGCGATCTACGGCGGCGAGCTCGTCGGCATCGAGGGCAACTACGACGACGTGAACCGCTTCTGCTCCGAGCTGATCGGCGACCCGGCCGGCGAGGGCTGGGGCTTCGTCAACGTCAACCTCCGGCCGTACTACGCGGAGGGCTCCAAGACCCTGGCGTACGAGATCTGCGAGCAGCTCGGCTGGAAGCTCCCCGACCAGCTGGTGGTCCCGATCGCCTCCGGCTCCCAGCTCACGAAGATCGACAAGGGTCTGCAGGAGCTGATCAAGCTCGGGCTCGTCGAGGACAAGCCGTACAAGATCTTCGGCGCCCAGGCGGAGGGCTGCTCGCCGGTGTCCGTGGCCTACAAGGCCGGGCACGACGTCGTACGGCCGCAGAAGCCGAACACGATCGCCAAGTCGCTCGCCATCGGCAACCCGGCCGACGGGCCGTACGTCCTCGACATCGCTCGGCGTACGGGCGGAGCGGTGGAGGACGTCAACGACGAGCAGGTCGTCGACGCGATCAAGCTGCTGGCCCGCACGGAGGGGATCTTCGCGGAGACTGCCGGTGGGGTGACCGTCGGTGTGGCGAAGAAGCTGATCGAGAACGGGCTGCTGGATCCGACGTTGACCACGGTGGTGCTGAACACTGGGGACGGTCTGAAGACGCTGGACGCGGTTGCCGGTACTGGGCTCACCGCGACGATCCGCCCGAGTCTCGAGTCGTTCAGGGAAGCTGGGCTGGCGTCCTAGCGTCGTTGTTCGTCTGCGGGCCGGTGGGGGCTGGTCGCGCAGTTCCCCGCGCCCCTAAAGGCCCCCACCTGACCGGAGGTTGAAAGTCATGAGCGTGACCGTTCGCATCCCCACCATCCTGCGCACCTACACCGGCGGCAAGGCAGAGGTCGCCGCAGAGGGCGCCACCCTCGCCGAGGTCATCTCGGACCTGGAGAAGAACCACACCGGGATCTCCGCCCGTGTTCTCGACGACCAGGGGAAGCTGCGCCGGTTCGTCAACGTGTACGTCAACGACGACGACGTGCGATTCGAGCAGGGGCTGGAGACGGCCACTCCGGACGGGGCCGGCGTCTCGATCATTCCGGCCGTCGCGGGCGGCTGATCGTTACCCTAGGTAACGTCGATTACCGAGAGTTCATCGAATTGCCCCCTCCGTAAGAGAAGCGGAGGGGGCAATTCTCTATGGTTGAGCGGGGTACAGTTGGGGAACGCGCTCCACTCCGCATGCCGAACGCATATGAGTACCGGCTCCGCGTGCGATGAGAAGTAGCCAAAGTGTGCAGGTCTTTTGCGCCTTATATTCCCTTTATCGGGCCCGACTTGCCCTGAAGTCGGACGAATTCTCCGTATATTCCCGACCGGTCCTGCCCGGAATTCTCGTCGGATTGACCTGTTGCAGACGGCAGTTGGACGGATACATTCGGCCGCGGTCGACGCGTTCCGGCGCACGCCCCCAATCCTGTGGGGGGTGAGGTCTGACCCGGATCCGCGAAGTGCGGATCCGTGCAAGGGCCAGTAATAGGGGAGTTAGGCATGGCTCAGGGCACCGTCAAATGGTTCAACGCGGAGAAGGGGTACGGCTTCATCGCGGTCGACGGTGGTGCGGATGTTTTCGTCCACTACAGCGCGATTCAGATGGACGGCTACCGCACCCTGGAAGAGGGTCAGCGGGTCGATTTCGAGATCTCGCAGGGTCAGAAGGGGCCGCAGGCGGACATGGTCCGGCTCGCGACCAGCTGAAGCACGCGCCGACGAACAGCAGCGACGTTCTTCGTTCCTCATCGAAGGGCTCGTACTCCTGGGGGGTCACCTCCTGGGGTACGGGCCCTTCGGCATGCCCGGAGCCGGGCCGCGTCCGGGCCGGTGCCGGGCCCGTGTCAGGGGGGTCAGTACCTGGCAGCCGCTTGCACTCGACCATGCCGAGTGCTAATCATTGGCGTTAGCACTCTGAAGGTGAGAGTGATAACGAAGGACCGGGTCGGTGAGGCCCGCAGGCCAGGTGGTGCAAGGAACCACGGGGCAGGCAGGCCGTCCGTCGCGGGCGCCAGCGCGGTCCGGAGCAATCCACCCCAGTCCGGGAGGACCACTTCACATGGCCAAGATCATCGCGTTCGACGAGGAGGCACGGCGCGGTCTCGAGCGCGGGATGAACCAGCTCGCCGACGCCGTCAAGGTCACCCTTGGCCCCAAGGGCCGCAACGTCGTCCTCGAGAAGAAGTGGGGCGCCCCCACGATCACCAACGATGGTGTTTCCATCGCCAAGGAGATCGAGCTCGAGGACCCGTACGAGAAGATCGGCGCCGAGCTGGTCAAGGAAGTCGCCAAGAAGACGGACGACGTCGCCGGTGACGGTACGACCACCGCGACCGTCCTCGCCCAGGCCCTCGTCAAGGAGGGTCTGCGCAACGTAGCCGCGGGCGCCAACCCGATGGCCCTCAAGCGCGGTATCGAGAAGGCCGTCGAGGCCGTCTCCGGTGCCCTCCTTGAGCAGGCCAAGGACGTGGAGACCAAGGAGCAGATCGCTTCTACGGCCTCCATCTCCGCCGCCGACACCCAGATCGGCGAGCTCATCGCCGAGGCGATGGACAAGGTCGGCAAGGAAGGCGTCATCACCGTCGAGGAGTCGCAGACCTTCGGGCTCGAGCTCGAGCTCACCGAGGGCATGCGCTTCGACAAGGGCTACATCTCGGCGTACTTCGCCACCGACATGGAGCGTATGGAGGCCGTCCTCGACGACCCGTACATCCTGATCGCCAACTCGAAGATCGCCAACGTCAAGGACCTGCTCCCGCTCCTGGAGAAGGTCATGCAGTCGGGCAAGCCGCTGCTGATCATCGCCGAGGACGTCGAGGGCGAGGCCCTGTCCACGCTGGTCGTCAACAAGATCCGCGGCACCTTCAAGTCCGTCGCCGTCAAGGCTCCGGGCTTCGGCGACCGCCGCAAGGCCATGCTCGGCGACATCGCCATCCTCACGGGCGGCGAGGTCATCTCCGAGGAGGTCGGCCTCAAGCTGGAGAACGCGACCGTGGACCTCCTCGGCCGCGCCCGCAAGGTCGTCATCACCAAGGACGAGACCACCATCGTCGACGGCTCCGGCTCTGCCGACCAGGTCGCCGGCCGGGTCAACCAGATCCGCGCCGAGATCGAGAACAGCGACTCGGACTACGACCGCGAGAAGCTCCAGGAGCGCCTGGCCAAGCTCGCGGGTGGCGTCGCCGTCATCAAGGCGGGCGCGGCCACCGAGGTCGAGCTCAAGGAGCGCAAGCACCGCATCGAGGACGCCGTTCGCAACGCGAAGGCGGCCGTCGAGGAGGGCATCGTCGCCGGTGGCGGCGTCGCGCTCATCCAGGCGGGCCACGTCTTCGAGAAGCTCGAGCTCGAAGGTGACGAGGCCACCGGTGCCGCGATCGTGAAGCTGGCCCTCGAGGCCCCGCTGAAGCAGATCGCCGTCAACGCCGGCCTCGAAGGCGGCGTCGTGGTGGAGAAGGTCCGCAACCTCACCCCGGGTCACGGCCTGAACGCCGCGACCGGTGAGTACGTCGACCTGGTCAAGGAAGGCATCATCGACCCGGCGAAGGTCACGCGCTCTGCCCTGCAGAACGCCGCCTCCATCGCCGCGCTCTTCCTCACCACCGAGGCCGTCATCGCCGACAAGCCGGAGAAGGCCGGTGCCGGCGCGGGCGCCGGTGGCGGCATGCCGGGCGGTGACATGGACTTCTGATCGACCCCTTCCGGTTGATCAACGGTCTTACCGAGGGCGGTACTTCCTGCTTCTGGCGGGGGGTACCGCCCTCGGGCGTGTCCGGGATCACAGGCCGAGGGGTGGGACGGTCGGAATGACGGGCTTGGCCCGGGGGTTGTTGTTGACGCATGATTGATGCATACGCACATACCGTCTGGTACCTGGTAGTCCCGAGGAGCCCCCACACGTGTCTACGACCGCCCCCGCCTCCCGAGCGGCCGAAGTCCTCGCCCGTCCGATCACCCTCAACGGCCTGACCGTCCCCAACCGGATCGTCATGGCGCCGATGACCCGGCAGTTCTCGCCGGGCGGCATTCCCGGTGAGGACGTGGTCGGGTACTACTCCCGCCGGGCCGCCGCGGGCGTCGGTCTCATCGTCACCGAGGGCACGTACGTCGGTCACGACTCGGCCGGGCAGAGCGACCGCGTCCCGCGCTTCCACGGCGCGGAGCAGCTCGCGGGCTGGGCGAAGGTCGCCGAGGGCGTGCACGCGGCGGGCGGCACGATCGTGCCGCAGCTGTGGCACATCGGCATGGTCCGCGAGCAGGGCCAGCCGCCCTACGCCGAGGCCCCCGCGGTCGGCCCCTCCGGACTGCGCATCGGCAGCGACGAGGTCACCGGTACGGCCATGACGCAGCGGGACCTGGACGACGTCATCGGCGCCTTCGCCGAGGCCGCTGCCGCCGCCGAGCGCATCGGCTTCGACGGTGTCGAGCTGCACGGCGCCCACGGCTATCTCCTCGACCAGTTCCTGTACGCGGGCACCAACCGCCGTACGGACGCCTACGGCGGTGACCCGGTCGCCCGCACCAAGTTCGCGGCGGAGATCGTGGCGGCGGTCCGTGAGACCGTGTCCCCCGAATTCCCGATCATCTTCCGCTACTCGCAGTGGAAGCAGGACGTCTACGGGGCCCGGCTCGCGGAGACCCCGGAGGAGTTGGAGGCGATCCTGACCCCGATTGCCGCGGCCGGTGTCGACGTCTTCCACGCCTCCACCCGGCGTTACTGGCTCCCCGAGTTCGAGGAGACCGGTTCCGATCTCAACCTCGCGGGCTGGACCAAGAAGCTCACCGGCAAGCAGACCATCACCGTCGGCTCGGTCGGCCTCGACGGGGACTTCCTCAAGGGCTTCCGTGGCGAGGGCGCCCCGCTCAAGGGCATCGACGATCTCCTCGACAGCCTGGAGCGGGACGAGTTCGACATGGTCGCGGTGGGGCGGGCGCTGCTTCAGGATCCGGAGTGGGCGGCGAAGGTCCTGGCCGGCCGGGTGGAGGAGTTGGCGCCTTACGACGCGGCGGCGCTGCGCTCGCTGAGCTGAGGGTTTCTCGCCCCCGCCGCCCCTGCCCGTCCCGTCCCTGGGGGCTGCGCCCCCAGACCCCTGCTTCGGCCTGAACGGCCTCGTCCTCAAACGCCGGACGGGCTGATTTTGTGGGCCTGTGTCGAAATGGTGCCGGACGGGCTGATTTTGCCGGGGTGGGTGATCTCGGCAGGTCAGCCCGCGATGCGGGCGAAGAAGCCGAGGGCTAGTGCGTACGGTGCCAGCAGGAGGAGCATGGGGCGGAGGGCACGGCCCTCCTGGTCGCCGCCGGCGGCGTAGGCGAGGGCGCTGGAGAAGCTGCCGCTCATGGCCGCACTCGGGGTGAATCCGAAGACGTCGCCCCAGCCCCCGATCGCGACCGAGGCGCCCGCGTGGCCGACGACGGCGAGGAGGGCGCAGACCAGGTTGAGCCTGTCGTCCAACGGGCGCCAGACCGCGCCG
>Ga0307511_10000261_pt1 | contig 54470 bp, 52 predicted proteins | sample 13_EM_MG_FD_200266 | JGI IMG/M metagenome (GOLD analysis project Ga0307511, IMG submission 200266) | Populus trichocarpa ectomycorrhiza microbial communities from riparian zone in the Pacific Northwest, United States - 13_EM | ecosystem: Host-associated > Plants > Roots > Unclassified | place... | reverse complement strand
CCCCCTTTCGTGCCAACCGTGTCGAGTTGCTCCACGGTGGACGCTGCGAAACCATTCGGTCATGGGCGATCAACTCAGTCAGGGGCTGGGCGACGCGTGGGCGCTGATCACCACGTTCGTGCCCAAGCTGCTGGGCTTCCTCATCGTGCTGCTGGTCGGCTGGCTGGTGGCCAAGGCGCTGTCCAAGGCGGTCGAGCTGCTGCTCGGCCGGATCGGCTTCGGCCGGCTGGTCGAGCGGTCGGGGCTGGGCGGCCCGAAATCACCGGTGGACGCGGGCAAGCTGATCGTCCAGCTGGTCTTCTACTTCGTCATGTTGATCGCGCTGAACTACGCGTTCGGCGTGTTCGGCACGGGCAACCCGGTCAGCGACCTGCTCAACGAGGTGATCGCCTACCTGCCCCGGGTGGTGGTGGCGATCATCCTGGTGCTGATCGCCTCGGCGATCGCCCGGGTGGTGCGCACCCTGATCACCGGGGCGCTGGCCGGCCGTCAGTACGGCCAGCTGCTGGGCACGGTGAGCTACGTCTTCCTGCTGGCGCTGGGCGTGATCGCGGCGCTGAACCAGCTGGGCATCGCGACCACGGTCACCGAGCCGGTGCTGATCTTCGCGCTGGCCACGGTCGGCGGCATCCTGGTGGTGGGCGTGGGCGGCGGCATGATCCGCCCGATGCAGTCACGCTGGGAGCAGTGGCTGACCCGGGCCCAGGCGGAAGCGGCCAGCCGGCCGGCGAACGCGCCGGCGCAGGACGCGCCGTGGGAACGCAACCAGCCGCCGGGATCCGACACCCCCACGCCGGCCGAGGGTTTCCCGAAGCCCGAGTGACCTAAATCCCTCCGGAATAACCCGCCCCGAGGCTTATGTTCACAAGTCAGAAGAACGTGCGCTCCGGGGTGTGGTGAAAGTCCAGACCGGCGGTACAGCCCGCGAACCACTCGACAGTGATGTCGGGTGGCCGACCTGGTGCCCTGTGCTCATTTTTTGGGCAGAGGCCGACGGCGAGAGTCCGGATGGGAGGCGCGCACACGTCCGCCGTGGGCGTGCGCCCGAAACAGCCCCGGACCGAGCCGGAGAAGGGGGCTGACCAGGGTGAACTGGTTGTTGGAGCACGGACTGACGCTGCTGGGCGAGCACATCTCGTTCGCGGAGCTGTTGGGGCAGATCGGCGCGGTGGCGGTGGTGTTCCTGGCCCAGCGCCGCACGCTGTGGACGTGGCCGGTGCAGATCGCCGCCGCGATCCTGCTGTTCTCGGTCTACACCTCGGCCCACCTGGGCGGCCTGGCGCTCCGGCAGGTCATCGTGTTCGCCATCTCGCTGTACGGCTGGTGGGCGTGGACCCGCCGCCGCGACGCCGAGTACGGCGTGCTGGTCCGCCGCTCCACCTGGCCCGAGCTGGGCGCCCTCGGTGTGGCGCTGGTCGTCGGCACCGTCGGCATGGCGCTGCTGCTCCAGGCCACCAACGGGTCCTGGGCCCCGTGGCCGGACGCGGCGATCTTCATCGGCACCGCCGTCGCCTACGCCGCGCAGGGCCTGCGCCTGGTCGAGTTCTGGCTGGTCTGGCTGCTGGTGGACGCGATCGGCGTGCCGCTGCAGATCGCGTCCGGCCTGTACTTCAGCGCCAGCGTCTACATCGTGTTCACGGCCCTGGTGATCAAGGGCTGGCGGGACTGGACCCGCAGCGCCAAGGTCGCCGAGGCCTCACTCGCGAAGGCACCAGTCGGCAACGTCGGCGTGTGACGCGAACCACACGTCGTGCCCGGCGATGTACTCGACCAGCTGGTGCAGGGCCACGAACCGGGACCGGTGCCCGATCACGTGCGGGTGCATCGTGAGCTGGAACAGCCCGCCGTCGGCGTAGGCGGCGTCGAACTCGTCCCGCCAGGTGGTGAGCACCTGGCGGGGCGGCACGCTCGGCCGGGTCGGGTCGCGGGGGAAGAACGGCGCGTCGTCGCGGATCCACTCGACCGGGATCTCCACCAGCCCGGTCGGCTCACCGTCGGCCACCACCTCGTACGGATCGTCGTCGGCCATCAGCGACGAGTCGTAGCGCAGCCCGAGCTCCCGGATGACGGCCAGGGTGTCGGGGCTGAAGTCCCAAGACGGGGTCCGCAGCCCGACCGGCCGTGTGCCGGTCAGCTGCTCCAGCGTGTCGGCGGCCCGCAACGCCAGGTCCCGCTCCACCCCGGCGGGCAGGGCGGTGTTGCGTTCGTGGATCCAGCCGTGCAGGGCGACCTCGTGCCCCGCGTGAACGTACGCGTCGATGTCGGCGGGATGCAGCAGCGCGGACACCGCCGGCACGAAAAACGTCGCCGGGATCCCGTGCTGTGCCAGCAGGTTCAGGATTTTCGGCACGCCGACGCGGCTGCCGTACTCGCCCTGCGACAGCTGGCACGGGCTGAACTCCGCTTCGCGCAGCGGAATCGTCTCGTGGTCGGAGTCGAAGGACAGCGCCACGGCCGCCTTCCTGCCGTCCGGCCAGCTCGCCGGCCGCAGGCTGCGGCCCGCGCGCACCCGGCCTGTTTCCTGCCGCCAGACCGTTTCCGGCCATTCCCAAGGTTGTCCGGTCACCATGTGCGACAGGTTAGACCCGTTCACACCTTCGACTGACCACCCGTGGACAACCCGCCAACTTCGCCTAACGTCGAGGAGGAACCGGCCGGCGGGAGGTGGAAACTGTGCTGTCACAGCAAGAACGCCTCACCTTCCTGGCCGGCGGCCTCGCCGCGCTGCGCGACGGGGCCGCGCCGGTGTGGACGCAACTGGGCCTGTCCCGGCCGAAACCGGGGATCTACGGGGAACTGGCGGCCGCGGTGCGAGCGATGCTCGCGGCCGACCGGATCACCGACTTCTTCTTCATGCACAAGCCGCCCGGCCTGCGGGTCCGGTTCGCCGCCGGGCCCGGCCTGGAGTCCTGGGCGCGGGCCGAGGCGCACCGGCTGGCCCGGCGTTGGCAGCAGCGGGGGCTGATCGACGGGATCGTGCCCGGCGTCTACGAACCCGAGGCGTTCCTGTTCGGCGGGCCGGCGGCGATGCCGCATGTGCACCGCCTGTTCACGGCCGACTCGGTGGCCTGGCTCGATCATCACCGGCGGCCGGAGCTGCCGGCCTGGCTGGTGTCGATGCGGCTGCTGCGCTCGGTGTTCGGCGGGCTCGGCCTGTGCTGCCAGGCGTGGCCGCGGGTGCGGGACACGTGCGGGCGGCGGGTGTCGTTCCGCGACGACTCGGTCGCGGCCGCCTGCGCCGAGCTGCGCGGCGTCTGGGAGACGACCCGGTCGGCGGCCGCGCCGGCCGCGCGGAGCTGGCGGGTGGCGGTCGAGCGGACCGGCGTCGACCCGGCCGAGGTCGCGGCGTACTACGTGGTCTTCCACTGGAACCGGGCCCGGCTGAGCTCGGCCCGGCAGGCCCTGATCACGGAAGCGCTGGCATGAGCGAGCTTGCGAGCGAGTCGTTCAACGCAGAGCGTCCGCGAACGCGGACACCGAGCGCGCTGCTTCGGGTCGCCGGGCTGCCGATGCGCCGGTGGACCGCCGCCGGCAATCCCGATCTGGTGGCCGGCCTGCGGGAACTGCTGGCCGAGGAGGAGGCCTACGCCGCTTACGCGCGCTCGCTGGCCGACTGGGTCGGCGCGCTGATCCCGGACGCCGAGGACCGGGCGGCACTGCTCGTGCTGCGCCGCGACCTGCACAACGGCCGCCCGGTGTGCAGCGCCCTGCCCGAGCTGGCGCGAGCCACCGCGTGGTCGACGGCGCTCGGGCTGCGGTGGGCGGCGTTGGACGAAGACCTCGAACGGGAGCGTAAGCGGCTGCAAAGGCTGCCTTGGCAGCAGGTCGACGAGACCCTCGCGCGGGCGGTGCCGGAGCTGGTCGCGGACATCGGCCGTCGGCTCGACGCCGGTGAAAACTGGGGTGGCAAGCGTTTGCGGCAGCGGTCGGAGTACCTGCTGCGCATGATCGCCCGTGGCGCGGCCAAGCCGACCCCACGGGGCTGGCTGGCCCACGTCGGCCGGGTCGAGGTCGCGGAGACGCCGTCGTGGCCGGTGGTCGCGGAGTGCTCGGCGCAGTGGGTCAGCAACGTCAACGCCGACCGAAGACGGGCGGTCCTGGACGGCGGCACGATCACCATGAACGGGCTGACCTGGGTCGAGGGCGACCGGCTGCGCTGCTGGTCCACGACCCGCGTGGTGGAGGTGCGGCGGAGCCCGCTGCTGGACGCCATCCGCAACGTCCTGGCCGACGGCGTGCACGATGTCGACGAGCTCGTGCGCCGCCTGGCCCCTGATGCCGGCGATGTGCTGCGCCGCTTCCTTCGGCACCTGGTCGAGCTGGGCATCGTGCAGCTGTCCCGGCCGCCCCGGACGAGCTGGGACGTCCCCCTGGACGGCTTCGTCGATGTGTACCGACACGTTCAGGGCGCCGTGCCCGTCGACTTCGTGGCCCGGACCAGCGAGCTGGCGTTGCAGGCCCTCCGGCTGGCCGACGTGCTGCCACGGCCGGCCGATCACCCCGTGCTGGCCATCATCGGCTCCGCTGCGCGTCCCGTCACCGACCTGGTGGCCGAGTACCTGGACAGCGAGCCGGCGCCGGCCGGCGACCGTCGAAGATCGCCGGAACTGCCGGAAATCCTTACCCCACAAGTGCTTGACCAGCTGGGCCTGTCGCCGGCCGCACTGCCGGAGTGGCCGCTGGACTGCCTGATCCGGCCCATGACCGACGGCGTCGTGCTGGAGGCGATCGCCCCGGCCGGCGTGATGGACGCCCGGTTCGCCGCCGCCTTGACCGAGCTCGGCGGCGAACCGCCGCAGGTGAGTTCGTACCGGGAGTTCCTGGCCGGCAGTGCGGCCGAGGAGGGCGCCACGCCCGTGGAGATCCTCGTACCGCCGCTGGACGACCGGGCCGCCAACGCTGTTCGAAGACCCTCCTATTGTCCACTGTGGACCGGTGATGCCGACGCGGCGTCCTACGTGCCGGCGGCCGGGCGCTATCTGCCGCTGGATCGGATCACCTTGCGGCGTGCGGGAAATCGGATCATCGCCGAGGACTTCAACGGCAATCTCCTGTGGCCAATGCACCATGCCACGCGAACGCCGATCGGTCCGTGGGGGCTGGTCGTCACCCTGCTCACCGCCGCCTCGCCTCGCGGCCCGTCGATCTCCTTCGGCAACCGCATGGCCGCCTTCCCCGAGCGGGATTTCCTGCCACGCCTGGTGATCGCCGGCGGGCTGGTGCTGTCGGGCCGGCACTGGCGAATCCGGCCGCCGTCGAACTTTCGGCAGCTGGTGGCGCTGGACCTGCCCCGCTTCGTGTTCGCCCGGGCCGTGGACGGCAAGCCGCGGCCGGTGGACCTGCACAGCCTGGCGGCGCCGCGGGACCTGGCCCGGCTGGGCGACCCCGTTGTGCTGGAGGAGATGCTGCCGGACCCGGACCACCTGCCGCTGCGGGATCACCACGGCGAGCCGATCGCCGGGCAGCTGCTGCTGCGGCTGCCGCACCGCCGAGCCACCACCGCGGTCGCGGTGGGGAATCAGGAAGGGGACAGTGGATGGAATCCGTCTTGGCCGTCGACGAACTGGACCGTCTCATCGCGGAACTGGACACCCGGATGACCGAGGTCGCCCCGCAGCGCCGCGCGCCGGACTCGGCGATCTGCTCGCTCGTCGGGTGCCAGATGAGTCGCTGGGACTGCTGACCCGCGCCGCGGGCTCGCCGGAACTGGGTCCGTGCGTGCTCGCGACACTGCTGGCCGGCTCGTCGGACCGCGCGGCGCGTGCCGCCGTGCGGTCCGCCGTGCCGGCCTGGCTGGACGCCGCCGTGCGGCCGACGCACCGTGTCGGCCTGCACGACGGCATGGCCGGCACCCTGTTCGGCCTCGGCCTAATCGCCGACCTGCACCCGCCGGTTTCCCGGCTGTCGCAACGGGTTCGCGGCTGGCTGGGGGAGCGGCGGTTCGAGGATTTCGACCTGATCTCCGGCGCGGCCGGCGCGTGCCTGGCCGGCTATCCGCAGCCGGTGTGGTTCAACGGCGAGGACACCGGCCTGGCCCACGGGGCCGCCGGCGTGCTGGTCGCCTCGCCCCAGCCGGAACTCGTCGACTGGCTGCTGGATCAGTCCTTTGTGGACCAGCGCCGGCAGGGCTGGTGCTACGGCATGCCCGGCATCGCCTGGGCCCTGTGGACCGCCGGTGCCCGCGCCAAGGCCATGCGCTACCTGCGGATCCTGTGCCAGACCTTCGATCCCGAGATGAACCTCTACGGCCGCGACGCCGACCGCCTCGGCATCTGCCACGGCGCCGCCGGCGTGATGCTCATCGCCGACGCCTTCGTGCACGCCGGCGTCGGCGGCGCGCGCGGCCTGCGGGACCTGATGCGGGCCTACCTGGCGGAACGCCTGGACCTGGTGCCGACGCTGGACGAGACGCTGCTCATGGGGGCCAGCGGCGTGCTGGCGGCGCTGCTCACCGTCGACGGGGCCGACCGCCGCTGGCTCCGATGCCTCGGCCTGCGTTAGGCCACGGAGGCGATCAGTTGCAGGGCGGCCAGTCCGACCAGCAGGGCGGGGCCGCGGACCAGTTGGCGGATCAGGTTGACCGGCATGCTGCCGAACGGGCTGTCGAACGCCGGGCTGACGTAGGTCATGGGCGGGCGGGTCGCCATGGCGTAGACGACGAGCACGGCGCCGGCGGCCGAGATGACGGTGGTGGTGGTCGGGGCGATGGGCAGCGCGAAGCTGGTCAGCGCGCACCACAGGACTGCGCCGGCGGCCGGCAGCGCGAGGTGGATGACCTTCAACGACGCGTCGGTGCCGCCGAGGGCCCGGCGCAGCGCGGCGGAGCCGCAGATGGTGCGCAGCCCGCCGGCGAACCGGTCGGCGGCCGCATAGGCGGCGAGCAGCTGCACGGGGCCGACGGCAATGGGCGGCAACGAGATGGCGGCGAAGAACGGCACCGGCAGCAGCGCCACCCACATGGCGATGGTGGCCGGATAGCGGCGTAGGCGAGCGAGGTCGGCAAGCACGAAGGCGAAGGCGCGGCTGCCCTGTAGACGTACCGAACGCACCCGGCCGATCCGGCGGGCCCGGCGCAGCGCCAACGCCGAGGTGAGCAGCGAGAAGTCCAGCCACGTCGAGGAAACGGTCGCGGCCAGCATCAGGTCGGCACCGGCGCTCAGCGACCCCCGGTGCAGCTGCGACAACGCCCGATATCCGAACAGGATGGTTCCGATGAGCGGGGCGAGCATGGCGAACGGCAGGCGGTCCATCGGCACCACAAGGCTCGGCACGTCGAGCTGAAGCGCCACGACGCCGCCGAGCACGACCGCGATGCCCAGCAGCACGGCGAACCCGAACTGGGTCCGCCGCACGCTCCGCGGCCAGCGCTGGGCGTCGGCGGTCAGGCACACCAGGACAACACCCAGCTCGAAGCCGCTGATCATGTTCCACGGCAGGTTCGCCAGCCACGGCGAGTAGATCGCAGTCAAGCCGCCGGCCAGCAGCGCCCCCACCACCCCAGCGATCAGCAACGTCCGCACGAACGTCGGCAGCAGCGCCGCGCGGCGGTCCACCGGACTGGCCAGAATCCACGTCTGAGTCGCCGAACCGGCCCAGACCGGGCCCACCGCCAGCAGCGCCTGCCCGAACGCCGCCAGGGCCGCCAGCGCCACGGCCACGGCCATCCACGACACCGACGCGGCGGTGTGCGGCACCGGCGCGAGCGACAACGCGGGCGCGGTCTGGGTCTTGATCACGGCCTCGGTCACCAGGCCGCCGGCCATCCCGATGTACAGCGCCGTGTCCGACAGGTCGTACAGCCGGCGGAACACCGAGCGCGGATTGCGCCGCCGCCGCATGGCCCGCAGCTCGGCCCGGACGGTACGGGCCGTGATAACCGTCACAGTCCGACCTCGATGTACAGGTCGGCGACCGCCTCGATCAGCTCCGGATCGTGTGAGGCCATCAGCACCGAGGAGCCGGCGGCCTTCTCGGCGTTCAGCTTCGCCGCCAGCCAGGCCCGGCCCTCCACGTCCAGCCGCTGCTCCGGCTCGTCCAACACCAGCAGCGAGCGGGGCCGCACGAAGCAGCTGGCCAGCGCCAACCGCCGCCGCTGCCCGCTGGACAGCGTCGCCGGCAGCTGGTCCCGCTGGTCGGTGATGCCCAGCTCGTCCAGCACCGCCTCGACCGTCGCCTCGGCGTCCGGCTGCCCGTGGGCCAGCGCGCACAGCGCCAGATGCTCGCCGACCGACAGGTCCGGGAAGAAGTCCACGTCGTCCAGCACGCAGGCCATCGCCGCCCGGGTGTCCGGCGACGTCTCCAGCACCGGAAACCCGTTCAACGTGATCCGGCCCGCGTCCGGCAGGTCGGTGCCGGCCACGCAGCGCAGCAGCGTCGTCTTGCCCGAGCCGTTCGGCCCGATCACCGCCGCGCCCTCCCCGGGCGGCAGCTCGAAGCTCAGCTCGTGCAGCACCAGCAGCCCGCTGAACCCCCGCGTCAGCCCCTCAACCCGCAACATCCGCCCGTCCCCCCAAGATCAAGGGACCGATCCTGACGTTGAACGCCATGAAGGGCCCCTTCCTCGCGTTGAACGAGAGTAAGGGGCCCTTCATGACACAAGCGGCGGGGGACTAGGCGGCGCCGGAATCCGTGGTCGACGGGCCCGCGGCCTGCGGGTCGTCCAGCCGGTACCGGCGGGTGGCCTCGACCACCTGGTCGTGGCCGATCTCGCCGCGGCGGGCCAGCGCGGTCAGCGCGGCCACCACGATCGACTGCGCGTCCACCAGGAAGTGGCGGCGGGCCGCCGGCCTGGTGTCGGAGAAGCCGAAGCCGTCCGTGCCCAGCGACACCATGTCGGTCGGCACCCACGGGCGGATCAGGTCCGGCACCGCGCGCATGTAGTCCGACACCGCCACCACCGGGCCGGCCGCCTCGGACAGCACCTGCGTCACGTACGGCACCCGCGGCTCGGCCTCCGGGTGCAGCATGTTGTGCCGGTCCACCTCCACGGCCTCGCGGCGCAGCTCCGCCCACGAGGTCGCCGACCAGACGTCGGCCTGCACGCCCCACTCCTCGGCCAGCAGCGCCTGCGCCTTGATCGCGTCCGGCATGGTCACGCCGGAGACCAGGATCTGCGCCCGCGGGCCGGTGACCCCGGGGGCCGTGGCGTAGCGGTACAGGCCGCGCAGCAGGCCCTCGACGTCCAGGTTCTCCGGCTCGGCCGGCTGCTGCACCGGCTCGTTGTAGATCGTCAGGTAGTAGAAGACGTTCTCGGCGTTGTCGCCGTACATCCGGCGCAGGCCGTCCTTGACGATGTGCGAGATCTCGAACGCCCAGGCCGGGTCGTAGGCCACCACCGCCGGGTTGGTCGCCGCCAGCAGCAGCGAGTGGCCGTCGGCGTGCTGCAGGCCCTCGCCGGTCAGCGTGGTGCGGCCCGCGGTGGCGCCCAGCACGAAGCCCCGGGCCATCTGGTCGGCGGCCGCCCACAGGCCGTCGCCGGTGCGCTGGAAGCCGAACATCGAGTAGAAGATGTAGATCGGGATCATCGGCTCGCCGTGGGTGGCGTACGAGGTGCCGACCGCGGTGAACGACGCCGTCGAGCCGGCCTCGTTGATGCCCTCGTGCAGGATCTGCCCGTGCTCGCTCTCCTTGTAGGCCAGCATCAGCTTGGCGTCCACGGAGGTGTAGAGCTGCCCGTGTGGGTTGTAGATCTTCTGCGACGGGAACATGGCGTCCATGCCGAAGGTCCGCGCCTCGTCCGGGATGATCGGCACGATCCGGCCGCCGATCTCCGGGTCCTTGATCAGGTCCTTGATCAGCCGGACGATGGCCATGGTGGTGGCCACCTCCTGCTTGCCCGAGCCCTTGCGGATCGTGTCGTAGACCTTGTCGCCCGGCAGCACCAGCGCGGTGGACTTGCCGCGGCGCTCCGGCACGAAGCCGCCCAGCTGGCGGCGGCGCTCGACGACGTACTGGATCTCCGGCGCGTCCGGCCCCGGGTGGTAGTACGGCGGCAGGTACGGGTCGCGCTCCAGGTCCGCGTCGCTGATCGGGATGCGCAGCTCGTCCCGGAACAGCTTCAGGTCGTCCAGGGTCATCTTCTTCATCTGGTGCGTGGCGTTGCGGCCGGCGAAGTGCGGGCCCAGGCCGTAGCCCTTGATGGTCTTGGCCAGGATGACCGTGGGCTGGCCGTTGTGCTCGGTGGCCGCCTTGTAGGCCGCGTAGACCTTGCGGTAGTCGTGGCCGCCGCGCTTGAGGTTCCAGATGTCCTGGTCGCTCATCGGCGCGACCAGCTCCTTGGTGCGCGGGTCGCGGCCGAAGAAGTGCTCACGCACGTAGGCGCCGTCGTTGGCCTTGTACGTCTGGTAGTCGCCGTCCGGCGTGGTGTTCATCAGGTTGATCAGCGCGCCGTCGCGGTCGGCGTGCAGCAGGGCGTCCCACTCGCGGCCCCAGACCACCTTGATCACGTTCCAGCCGGCGCCCCGGAAGAACGCCTCCAGCTCCTGGATGATCTTGCCGTTGCCCCGGACCGGGCCGTCCAGCCGCTGCAGGTTGCAGTTGATCACGAAGGTGAGGTTGTCCAGGCCCTCGTTGGCGGCCACGTGGATCAGGCCGCGCGACTCCGCCTCGTCCATCTCGCCGTCGCCGAGGAACGCCCACACGTGCTGCTGGTCGGTGTCCTTGATGCCGCGGTCGCGCAGGTAGCGGTTGAACCGCGCCTGGTAGATCGCGTTCATCGGGCCCAGGCCCATCGAGACCGTCGGGAACTCCCAGAAGTCCGGCATCAGCCGCGGGTGCGGGTACGACGGCAGGCCGCCGCCCGGGCCGGCGTGCGAGTACTCCTGGCGGAAGCCGTCCAGGTGCTCGGCCGACAGCCGGCCCTCCAGGAACGCCCGGGCGTACATGCCCGGCGAGGCGTGGCCCTGGAAGTACACCTGGTCGCCGCCGCCCGGGTGGTCCTTGCCGCGGAAGAACCAGTTGAAACCGACCTCGTACAGCGTCGCCGAGGACGCGTACGTCGAGATGTGGCCGCCCACGCCGACGCCCGGCCGCTGCGCGCGGTGCACCGTCATGGCCGCGTTCCAGCGGATCCAGGCCCGGTAGCGGCGCTCCGTCTCCTCGTCGCCGGGGAACCACGGCTCCTGCTCGGTCGGGATGGTGTTGACGTAGTCCGTGCTGGTCAGCGACGGCACGCCCACCCGGCTCTCCCGGGCTCGCTCCAGCAGCCGCAGCATCAGATACCGGGCGCGCTGCTGGCCGGCGCCCTTCAGCACGCCGTCGAAGGACTCAAGCCACTCCGCGGTCTCATCGGGGTCGATGTCCGGGAGATGGGCGGCGAGGCCGTCGCGGATGACCCGGACCCGCTCCGGGGGGCTCGCACTGCCAGCGCCGTTGCTCTGCGGGGCCAAGGGGTCTCCTCGCCTGGTGTTGTCGACAGGTTCACGTCCATCCTCCCTCATTCGGCGCACGCAGATCCCTACGACTCCGTGCTACCGGTCGGTAGCTCCCTCGCGCGCGCGTATAGGAGGTATGTAGAGCCTGCCTGATGCCCCGAACGGGTGGCAAAGCGGGGTCGGATCTCGGCGCCGTCTTCGGTGTGTCACGGTGTGGGTGGTTGCGCAGGTGGCCACCCTCAGTGTTCGCTGTGCGCGACCGGTGTTGAATACAGGTGTGGCGACTGAACCCAGTCGCCCTACTGGCATAGCTTGGAGGAGTGGAAGCCGTGGTGGCCGCGGGAGACGCTGGCAAGGTCGGCGTCGCCGACAGGCTCGGGATCGAGCCGGACATGGTGGTCCAGGAGATCGGCTGGGACGAGGACGTCGACGACGACGTGCGTGCCGCGATCGAGGAGCGGATCGGCGGTGACCTGCTCGACGAGGAGTCGGACGAGGTCGTCGACGTCGTGCTGCTGTGGTGGCGAGAAAGCGACGGAGACCTGGTCGACACGCTGATGGACGTGACCGGGCCGCTCGCCGAGGACGGCGTCATCTGGGTGCTCACCCCCAAGACGGGGCGCCCCGGATACGTCGAACCCAGCGACATCGCCGAAGCGGTGCCCACCGCCGGACTCGCCCAGACGCTCAACGCGAGCGTCGGCGAAGATTGGGCGGGCATCAAGCTCGTGTCGCCCAAGTCGGCCAAGACCAAGCGCTGAGCTCCCGACCCGGTGGCATAGGCTTGGCAGGTAACTGCCGAGCCCACCGGGAGGTAGCGCGAGCATGGCGCTGGAAGTCGGTACCCAGGCCCCTGACTTCACGCTCAAGGACGCCAACAGGGAAGACGTGACCCTGTCGTCGTACCGCGGCGAGAAGAACGTGCTGCTGGTGTTCTACCCGTTCGCCTTCAGCGGCATCTGCACCGGCGAACTCTGCCAGGTGCGAGACGAACTCGCCGAATACCAGAACGACGAGGTGCAGGTCATCGGCGTGTCCGTGGACACCCCGTTCAGCCTGAAGGCGTGGGCCGAGAAGGAGGGCTACACCTTCCCCCTGCTCTCCGACTTCTGGCCGCACGGCGCCACCGCCGAGGCCTACGACGTGTTCAACGACAAGGCCGGCATGGCCTTGCGTGGCACGTACCTCATCGACAAGCAGGGCGTCATCCGCTTCGCCGAGGCCAACCAGCCCGGCGAAGCCCGCGACCAGGACCAGTGGAAGCGGGCGCTCAAGACGCTCTGACGACCCACGCGGCACCCCGGGGGCGGGGATTTCCGGCCCCCGGGCCGCCGCCTGTCCAGCCCGACCCCCAACCCACGCCCCAAGGGACGCAGGCGCGCGAAACGAGGCCAGCTGGCGCCGGGGCGAGCGAAGCGAAGCCCCCGGGGGTGTGGGGGCGGAGCCCCCACGTCGGGGGTCTGGGGGTCGTCCCCCAGAAACGACGAACGAGCGACCCGGTCCGCGCTTTCCGCGGACAGGCGTCGCCCGAGCGAGTGGGCACAGCAGGTTTCGAACCTGCGACCCCCGCCTTGTAAGGGCGGTGCTCTACCCCTGAGCTATGCGCCCCTGAACACGGTTTGACAGCCTACACGGCGTCGCCGCCGCGATATGCACCAGCCGCTGGCCGCCTGTCGTCAGCGGCGGCGGACCGACAGTGGCCTGGCCGACGACAGCCGTAGTGCCGCGGGCACTACGCCGGGTCGGGCGCGGGGACCTTGATATCGCCGAACCGGGCGAGCGCAAGCCCGCCGGACAGCGCGGTCACGAAACCGGCAAACGCCACTGGAGTCCAGCCTGGCCTGGCCTGGTCACCCAACACCAGTACGCCGATCACCGCCGGGGGCGCCAGTTGGCCGACCAACATCATCGCCGTCGCCGCGACCACTCGACCACGCTGTAACGCGCAGGCGTAGAGCCAACTTGCGACGACCCCGGCCAGGACAACCGCGTAGGTCGCCGGATCCAAGGCCATCGTGGGCAGTCCCAGGTCCGGGAGCACCCGAATGCCGACACCCACCGCACCGAAACCGACACCGCTGATCAACCCCAGCAGGGCGCTACGCGAGGTGTTCGGCAACCTTCCCGCGGCCAAACCGAGCAACGACAGCAGTAGCACGGCGACCAGCAGCTCCCAGTGGAAAGCCGAGCTGGCGTGGCCGGCGCCCGCGCCCACCGAAGCGAAGCCGAGCAAGGACAATCCCGCGCACACCAGCGCGACCGCGAGCCATTCGGAGCGCCGCATCCGCATCCCGAGCCACCGGGTGGCCACCACCGCGGTCACCGGGATGATCGCGGACTGTGTGGCCTGCGCCAGGTACAGCGGCAGCGAGCGCAACGCGCCGATCTGGGCGGCCAACCCGACCACGTTCAGCGCGAGCCCGCACAGGAAACGCCAGTCGCCAAGCAGCCGCAACAACAGCAGAGGATCGACGCCGCGCCGAACGTCCCTGGTCGCCCGGGCGGCGACTGATTGCAGCACCGCCGCGATCCCGTAGCAGACCGCCGAGAACAGCGACATCGCCATGTCCAACCACACCGGTTGACCTTAGCTTGCGTCGATTTTCCGGCCGTGGACGCGCAACGGGCGACGGTCGCCGAGACGTGGCCACCAACCGCGTCATCGCGGTCGCGCCCGGCCGGAGTCGCAGCGAGTTCACCCGACCCAACGAGATGCTCCTAGTGCCGATAGCCCGGGTGCACCCCCGGCGTGAGCCCCTGCTTGTCGGCGATCAGTTCGAGCAGTTCGGTCAGCCGCGCTCGCTGGTCGTGGTCCAGGGCCGAGCAGATGTCGTCCTCGTGTGCGGATGCCAACCGCCTCAGCTGGCCCATCACGCGCTTGCCCGCGTCGGTGAGGTGGAGTTCGTAGTTGCGGCGATCCGCGGTGCTGCGCCGTCGGTCGACGAGGCCCTGCCGCTCCAGCTGGTCGATCAGTGCGGTGACCCGGCTCGGCACCACTCCCAGGTGTGTGGCCAGCGACTGCTGGCTGCGCCCGGGTTCGCCGGCGATCATCCGCAGCAGCCCGACGTCGGCGGGGGACAGTCCGAGACCGCCGATCCGTTCCGCGAAGCGGTTCGCGGCGTGCGCGCCGAGCTGGGCGAGCAGGAAGGCCGCGCCCCCAGGGCGTTTGCTGGATGTCGTCACGAGGGCTATCGTACCGTCCACAGAACCATTCAGCGAACTGAACTATTCATCGGAGAGAAGTGGTTTCGTTGACGACATCCACCTGGCCGCGCTTTCCCGGCCTCGACCGCAAGGTCGCCCTGGTCACGGGCGGCTCGCGCGGGATCGGCGCGGCGACCTGCCGGGCACTGGCCGCGAACGGCGTCGCGGTCGCGGTCAACGGGCGTGACCGCGCGGCCATCGACGCGGTGGTCGAGTCGATCACCACGGACGGCGGCCGGGCGGTCGCCGCACCCGGGGACGTGACAGATCCGGACGCGGTCGCGGGCGTCCGGCACATCGTCGACCACGCGCTGGGACCGGTGGACATCCTCGCCGCGTTCGCCGGAGGCCAGGGCCGCCCCACGCCGACCGCGCAACTGCGGCCGGACCGCTGGCGCGCCGTGCTCGACACCGACCTGACGTCGGTGTTCCTCACCGTCCACGAGTTCCTGCCCGGGATGATCACCCGGCACGCGGGTTCGATCATCCTGATGTCCTCGACCGCGGGTCGACACCCGTCCGCGGCGAACGCGGCCTACGCGGCGGCCAAGGCCGGCGTGGTGATGTTCGGCAAGCACCTGGCCAACGAGGTCGGCCAGGACGGCGTGCGGGTCAACTGCCTGGCGCCCTCGGCCGTGCTCAACGACAAGATGCGCACGGCGATGTCCGAGGAGCAGATCGAGCACCTGGGAGACAGCTTCCCACTCGGCCGGATCGGGGAACCCGAGGACATCGCGCGGGCCGTGCTGTATTTCGCCGCGCCCGCGTCATCGTGGATCACCGGCGCGACCCTCGACCTGACCGGCGGGCGGGTGATCGTGTGACGACCCCAGGCACCCGGCGTGCCCAGGGCGGCCCGCCGCTGGGAGTGCTCGCCGTCGTGTTCACCGCCCTGTTCCTGGCCGGGCTTGTGCTCGGCATCGTGTACGCCGGCGGCGTGGCCTTTCCGTCGCCGTTCGCCTCGGCTCCCGACATCCTGGCGTACTTCCATGATCACCAGCTCGCCGTCCAGATCAGCGCGATCCTGCAGTTCGGCGCCGCGATCCCGCTGGCGATCTACGCGGCCACCGCCCACGCTCGGCTGCACCAACTCGGCATCCGCGCTCCCGGTGCGACCATCGCGCTGGCCGGCGGCCTGCTGGCCGCGGCGTTCATGGCGTGCTCGGCGCTTGTCAGCTGGGTGCTGTCCCGGCCGGAAGTCGCCGAGGCGCCCACCCTCGTGCGGGCCCTACACGACTTTGCCTTCGCCACAGGCGGTCCCGGGCACGTCGTGCCGCTCGGGCTGCTCATCGCCGGCATCAGCGTCCCCGGACTGCTCGCCAGGCTGCTGCCGCGCTGGCTGACCATCGCCGGACTGGTCATCGCCGCGCTCGCCGAACTGGCCACGCTCACCCTGCTGATCGACGACGCTTCCTATCTGCTGCCGGTCGCCCGGTTCACCGGACTGGCCTGGCTGATCATCGCCGGATTCCTGCTGCCGCGCGAACGGCAACGGGCGAACCGATGATCGTCTCGATCGACTCGGGTGAGGAGACGCGGATGGTCGGAGCTGTTCGGGGCACTTCGGCTCGGGGTGTTGAAGCTGCCCGGGTCGCGCGACCTGTGGACGACACCGGAATTCCGCCTCACAAGCGGAAGGTCGTGGATTTGAAACCTACTGCGCCCACCGAGTGCGCGAGGTCTGCCAGCAGAACGCGCGGGCCGATCTCGTACGGGTTCGTTCTGGGGGCGACCCCCACACCCTGGATGTGGGGGCTTCGCCAGCGCCGACGTTGCCCTCTTCCTCTTTCTCCGGAGGACCGTCAGTTTTCGGGGCTGCGCCAGACCCAGGTGGTGCGGGTGTAGAGGGGGCGGAAGCCCTGGCGTTGCATGTTGTGCAGGGACGTGTTGTGAGAGCCGGGGGACTCGGCGCCGGTTTCGGCCACCAGGTAGGAGCAGCCGGCGGCCTTGGCGGCGCGGGCGCGGGCCAGGAGGAGGGCGGACTGGGCGCCGAGGCGGCGGAAGGAAGGGAGGGTGGCGCCGCCGAACATGTCGGCGTAGGAACCGTTCACGAAGAGGGAGCCGGTGGCGACGATCTGGTCGTTCTGCCAGGCGGCGAAGGGGCGCCACGGAGAGCGGCCGACGATGGAAGCGACCATGGGAATCATGGCGTCGGCCATGCCGTAGGCGCTGAGCATGGTGGTGGCCCACTCGGTGGCCTGAGAGGCACCGACGGGGCCGATGCGGAGGGAACTGTCTGCTGCGGAGCCGGACAGGACGTCGTCCACGGAACAGCCCAGTTTGACGTAACGAGCGCCCTCGGTGAGGTTGAGCTTGGCGGCGATCTCGGGCCACGAGGCGGGCAACTCGGCCGGGGCGATCATGATGGAGCCGGCGGAGACCCCGGACGAGCGGAAGAAGTCGCAGAGTGTGGCGACGAGATCCAGGGTGACGGGGGTGTCGCCGCCGAAACCGCCGGCCTTGTTCAGGAAACGGCTCGAGTCGGCGCGAATGGCCGAGGCCTGGACCGAGCCGACAGTGAGCACCCGGATGCCCAGCTGATCGAGCACGGGGGCCGGGGCGCCGCCGGTGAAGTCGGCGTAGGCGCCGATCTCGGTTCGTTCTGCCAGGACGGTGGACAGTTCCATGGGCACTGTCTAACCCGACACGTCGAGGCCGGCAAGCGGAGAGTGCCAGGGGCGGGGAACTGTGGCCCGTTAGGACAGTGGCACCACTCACTGCGGTGTCCGGTCTACGAGCCGAACGATCCGAGCCTGTGCCGGACACGATCACCGTCGGCGTCGCGGAACTGCGCCTGGTACAGGGCCAACGCCTCCCGCCACCGCGCCTCGGCCCGCGCGCGGTCGCCGAGGGCCAGGTGCCGCTCGGCCAGCCGGTCGAGCGTGTCGGCCTCGTCGTGGGTGTTGCCGAGCTCCCGATACAGCGCCAGCGCATCTTCGTAGTGCCGCACCGCCTCCACGTCCGAGCTCAGGCGGCCCAGACTGTCGAGTGTGTTGGCCTCTCCGTCCCGATTGCCCTGTTCGCGGTGTAGCAGCAGCGCGGCCTCGCACGCGGCGCGGGCGTCGTCGGGCTGGCCGATGAGGGCGCTGAGCACGCCGATCTCGTTGAGGGCAGTGGCCTCCCACGCCGGCGCGTCCAGTTCCCGGTACAGCGCAAGGGCTTTGGCGGCCTGCTCGAGGGCGTGCGGGGAATCGCCGGCCCGAGCCATGGCCCGCGCCAGGGCGATGTGGGAATGGGCTCGCTCCGGCACATCCACGGCCAGGTCGAGCGATTGCCGGAGGTGGTCAAGCGAGGCGGTGACCTGGCCGACCCGGGCGAAGGCCCGTCCGAGCAGCCGGTGGGTACGCTGCCGCAGCGCGGGATCGTCGACCTGACGGGCGGCGTCCAGCGCCAGCAGCCAGCAGTCCAGGTTCGCCGACAGATGCCCCTGTCGGCGATGGAAAGTCGTCAATGCCCAGGCCAGCCGCCACACGTCCAGGTGCCAGCCGCGGCGGGCCGCCAACTGCTGGGCGGCGAGCAGGCAGGCGTGCTCGGCGGTGAACCAAGCCAGGGCGGTTTCCTTGTCCAGCAAGGTTTCCGGCTCGACCTCGATCGGCTGCCGGTGCGGATCGAGCAGTCGGTCGCCGCCGCACGCGGTGCGGACGTAGGAGTCCACCAGCCGGCGCAGGGCAAGGTCGTCGGAACCGGCCCGGTCGGCGGCGTACAGACCGATCAGGTCGTGCAGCCGCCAGCGGTCCGGCAGGTCCTGGTGCAGCAGCGAAACCCGTTGCAGGGCGCGGAGAATGACGCGGGCCCGGATGGGCGGCAGGTCGGCGAGTGCGGCCGCGGCGGCCAAGCCGATGTCGGGGCCGGGGGCCAAGCCCAGCAGCCCGAACACCTTCGCCTGAGCCGGCGGCAACGCGACGTACGAGCGGGCCAGCACGGCGGGCAGGCTGGCGGCCGGATCGGCGTCGTCGAGGGCGTCCAATCCGGACTCCCGCAGCTCGTCGGCCAGCACCGCCAACGGGAAGTCGGGCTGTGCCTCGGCCCGCCCGGCGACAATGCTCAGCGCCAGCGGGAAACCGCCGCAGCGGGCCAACAAGTCCTGCACCGCGGCGGGTTCGGCCGAGCCGACGCGATCGGTGAGCAGCTCCCGGGACTCGTCGGCGGTGAGCACGTCCACGGCCAGCGCGCGGGCCCCGTGCGCGGTGACGAGGCCGGGCAGCCGGTCCCGGCTGGTGACCAGCACAGTGCACGTCGGCGTGCCCGGCAGCAGCGGTGCCACCTGTGCGGTGTCGACGGCGTTGTCCAGCACGACAAGCAGACGCCGTCCGGCGACCAGGCTCCGGTACAGCCCGATCTGCGCGTCGAAGCCGACCGGAATCCGCGCCGGCACAACGCCGAAGGCGTCCAGGAAGCTGCGTACCGCCGCCTGAGCCGGCATCGGCTCGCCGGTGGCGGCGAATCCTCTGAGGTCGACGAACAGTTGCCCGTCGGGATGGCGCTCGGCGTTGCGGTGCGCCCACTCCAGGGCCAGCTGGGTCTTGCCGATGCCGCCCGGCCCGTGCAGCACAGTGACCACCGTGGACGATTGGTCCAGCGCCGCCAGCAACGCCGATCTTCCGACAAAGCGGCCGACACCGGGCAATTGGTGCGGCACGGGAAACTGGTCGGGCAGGGCGACCTCGCCGGCGAGCATCTGCCGGTGCAGCTGTCGCAGCGCCGGGCCGGGATCCGCGCCGAGCTCCTCGGCCAGCAGCCGACGGATCCGGTCGTACTCCCGCAGCGCCTCGCCCTGGCGGCCGTCGCGGCCCAGGGCGAGCATGAGCAGCCCGCTCAGCCGCTCGTCCAGCGGATGCCCTGCGGCCAGGGCCGTCAGCTCGGCCAGCACGCCGGTGTGCTCGCCGCGCCGCAGCCGCACCTCGGCGAAGTCCAGTCGGGCCGCCAGGTGTTCGGCGGCGAGCAGGGTGCGCTGCTCGTCCAGCCAGTCGCCGGCCGTGCCGGCGAACGGCTCCCCGTCCCACTCGGCCAGCGCCCGGCCCAGCCGGTCGGCCCTCGTGGTGTCGTCGCCGACGGCCGCGGCCTCGGCCCGCAGCCGGCGAAAACGGTGCAAATCAACCGAATCGGCGTCCGCGGTCAGCACGTAGCCGCCGGAACGCTGGGCCAGGCCGACGTTCTCGATGCCGGCCAGCGCGGTCCGCAGCCGGGACAGGTAGGTGTACAGGGTGTCCCGTGGGCGGCCGGGGACCTGCTCGCGCCACATCCGGTCCACCAGGGTGTCCAGCGGCACCACCCGGCCGACGTCCACCAGCAGCGCCGCGAGCAGACAGCGCAGCCGCCCGTGCCCGATCGCCACGGGCTCGTCGTCGCGCAGCACCCGGATCTCACCGAGCAGCCGGAACCGAACCGTCATCACCTGCAAGGTACGTGAAGGGACTCCGCAAGCCCGATCCGGCACGCTTGTGGCGACGGGAGAGGCGGCCCGTCCCGCTGCCCCGGGGAGTCGGGGCCCTGGGGCAGCGGTGTGTACCCGGAATCGGCCGCGGTAAACCGGGGTCCACACCGGACCGTGTGATCACCGTCGCAGTGCGAATTCGCATCCGATAAGGCGCAATGAATGTGTGGAATAAACCCGCCACATTTGTGAATCGAATCACAAGGCACTGTGTTGCCATTCCGCATTCGCTGCTACGTTCGGTCGACATGCTCGACAGTGACCCGGTGGCGATCGGCCGACCGTCCCCTGTGGATGGTCGTGCGCTGTGGCGGATCGCCCGCGATTCGGCGGTGCTCGACCTCAACTCGTCGTACGCCTATCTGTTGTGGACACGGGACTTCGCCGACACCACGACGGTGGCCCGCGGCGCGGCCGGCCCCATCGGGTTCGTGTCGGGCTACCGGCGCCCGGACGCCCCGGACGCGCTGATGGTGTGGCAGGTTGCCGTGGCCGAGCCGCACCGGGGGCGCGGCCTGGCCCGGGCCATGTTGGACGAACTCGTCGGCCGCGTGCGGCCGCGGTTCCTGGAGACGACCATCGCCCCGGCCAACGGCGCCTCCGTCCGCCTGTTCGCCTCGCTGGCCCGGGCCCACGGCGTCGGGCTGGCCCGGAGCGCGCTGTTCACTCCCGAGCTTTTCCCGGACGAGCACGAGGCCGAGCAGCTGCACCGCCTCGGACCGTGGCCCGAATAAACCAAGGGACTTCTCATCGTGAGCATCTTCGACACCCTCGAATCCGAGGTGCGCAGCTACTGCCGGTCCTGGCCGGTGGTGTTCGACCAGGCCCAGGGCAGCACGCTGCACGACGAGCAGGGCAAGCCGTACCTGGACTTCTTCGCCGGCGCGGGCGCGCTCAACTACGGCCACAACAACCCGCTGCTCAAGCAGCCGCTGCTGGAGTACCTGGCGGCCGACCGCGTCGTGCACTCGCTGGACATGAACACCGCCGCCAAGCGCGACTTCCTGGAGACCTTCGAGGAACTGGTGCTGCGGCCCCGGAACCTGGACTACCGGGTTCAGTTCCCCGGCCCCGCCGGCAACAACGCCGTCGAGGCGGCGCTGAAGCTGGCCCGCAAGGTGACCGGCCGCGAGGCGGTGGTCAACTTCACCAACGCCTTCCACGGCATGACGTTGGGCGCGCTGTCGGTCAGCGGCGGCTCGATGAAACGCGGCGGAGCCGGCATTCCGCTGGTGCACGCCACCCCGATGCCCTACGACAGCTACTTCGACGGCCAGTACCCGGACTTCCTGTACTTCGAGCGGCTGCTGGCGGACAAGGGCAGCGGCCTGAACCGCCCGGCCGCGGTGATCGTGGAGACCGTGCAGGGCGAGGGCGGTGTCAACGCGGCCCGGTTCGAGTGGCTGGCCGGGCTGGCCGACCTGTGCCGGCGGCACGAGATCCTGCTGATCGTCGACGACGTGCAGATGGGCTGCGGCCGGACCGGGCCGTTCTTCAGCTTCGAGGGCGCCGGCATCACCCCGGACATCGTGTGCCTGTCCAAGTCGATCGGCGGCTACGGCCTGCCCATGGCGCTCACGCTGCTGCGCCCGGAGCTGGACGTCTGGGAGCCCGGCGAGCACAACGGGACGTTCCGCGGGGTCAACCCGTCGTTCGTCACGGCGCGGGCGGCGCTGGAGCACTACTGGGCCGACGACTCGCTGGAGAAGGGCACGCTGGCCAAGGGCGAGCAGGTCGGCCGGATTCTGCAGGAGCTGAGCCAGGTTGCGGACGGCGTGGAGGCCCGCGGCCGAGGCCTGGCCCGGGGACTGGCCTTCCAGCGACACGAGTTGGGCACGCAGGTGGCGGCCGCGGCGTTCGAACGGGGGTTGCTGGTCGAGACCTCGGGGCCGGACAGCGAGGTGGTCAAGCTGATGCCCCCGCTGACCATCACCGAGGACGAGCTGGCCCTGGGCCTGGACGTGTTCGCCGACGCGGTGCGGGCGGTGGCAGCGTGATCGTTCGCTCGCTGCACGACCTCGACGGCACCGACCGCGACGTGGTGACCCCGAACTGGCGCAGCAAGCGCGTCATCCTGGCCGGCGACGGCGTCGGCTTCTCCATGCACGAGACTGTGCTGAAAGCGGGCACGGTCAACGACTTCTGGTACGCCAACCACGTCGAGGCGGTGCTGTGCGTCGAGGGTGAGGGCGAGCTGACCGACAAGGCGACCGGCGAGGTGTTCGAGCTCCGGCCGGGCACCCTCTACCTGCTCGACGGGCACGAGCGGCACCAGGTCCGGCCCAGGACCGACATCCGGGCCGTGTGCGTGTTCACCCCGCCGGTCACCGGACGCGAGGTGCACGACGAGAACGGGGTGTACCCACTGATCCGCAGTGAGGAGCTGCCGACATGACAACGGCTGTCACCGACCGCTACCCGACCCGCGGCCGGGCCCCGGCCGTTCCGATCCCGAGGGCCGAGCCGGTGGTCTGGACCGGGCCGGGCACCGGCCCCATTCCCGACGCGGTGGTGGATTCCTACGACAGCGCCGGCTTTCTGGCCATCGATCGGCTGATCAGCCCGGTCGAGGTGCGGGCCCTGCGGCAGGAGCTGGCCCGGCTGTGCGCCGACGAGGCGGTGCGCCGGGACGAGCGGGCCGTGGTGGAGAAGGACTCCGCCGCCGTGCGCTCGATCTTCGAGGTGCACCGGATCAGCGAGCCGATCGCCGCGCTGGCCCGCGATCCGCGGATTCTGGGCCGGGTGCGGCAGATCCTCGGCTCCGAGGTCTACGTGCACCAGAGCCGGGTGAACCTGATGCCGGGCTTCACCGGCCAGGGTTTCTACTGGCACTCCGACTTCGAGACCTGGCACGCCGAGGACGGCATGCCGCTGATGCGGGCGGTGAGCGTGTCGATCGCGCTGACCGACAACTTCCCGTACAACGGCGGGCTGATGCTGATGCCGGGCTCGCACCGCACCTTTGTGCCCTGCCCGGGCGAGACACCGGACCAGAACTACCGGGAGTCGTTGCGGGAGCAGGAGATCGGCGTGCCGAGCCAGCAGGCCCTCACGGAACTGGCCGCCGCGCACGGGATCGAGCAGTTCACCGGGCCGGCCGGATCCGCGCTGATGTTCGACTCGAACTGCATGCACGGCTCCGGCAGCAACATCACGCCGTTCCCGCGGTCGAACATCTTCCTGGTGTTCAACAGCGTCGACAACACCCTGTCCGAGCCGTTCGGCGCGCCGCGGCCGCGGCCGGAGTTCGTGGCCGGCCGGGACTTCACCCCGCTGGGCTGAGCGGCCGGCGTCCGGCGCGGCCCGGTTGCGAGCCGCGCCGGATCGGCTCAGACCAGGCACATGATGAGGTCGGCCAGCGCGGACTGGCCGTCCTTGTTCAGGTGCAGCACGGCATCCGGCCCCTCCTGGCCGGGGGCCAGCGCGTCGAAGCCGCGGTAGAACGGCGTGCCGGCCTGGCACAGCGAATGCCCGGCGAAGGTGGCGTTGAGGTGCGTGGAGTCGGCGGCGTACTCGCTGACGAACGCGGTGTCGATGCCGGCCTGCCGGGCCTGCGTCGTGGTGTCCCGCAACGTCTTGTCCAGCTGGCTGGACAGGGCGTTGCCCTGGGTCCGCTCCTGCGGGCTGAACACGCCGGCGTCGCAGATCGGGTCGAGCTTGCCGTCGGCGTTGGCGCCGGCCGACAGCTGGCTGCCGTAGGCCGACAGCACGATCTTGGCGTGCGGGCTGCGGCCGTGGATGTCCTTGAACAGCTGGGCCAGGTTCTTGGCCATGTCCGGCAGCTTGGCCGCGATGGCCTGGGTCGGCGCGCCGGAGCAGTCGGCCTGGATGCACAGCCCGCCGTAGGCCGCGTAGCCGATGTCGTTGGTGCCGATGGTCAGCAGCACCACGTTGGTGTCCACCTGCAGCGCGTCCAGCTGCGGCGCCTGGCCCAGGAACTCCTTGTACAGGTCCGAGGACGCCGCGCCGCTGCACGCGACGTTGGTGAACTGCACGCTGGTGCCCCGCGCCCGCACCCGAGCCACGATCTGCTCGGAGTAGGAGTTGACGCTGCGCCAACAACTGCCCTCGGTGCCGGCCTCGTAGTCGCCGGCGCCGGTGCCCGACGCGTACGAGTCGCCCATGGCGACCACGTGCAGCGGGCCGACGGCGGCCGAGGCCGCCGGGGCCGTGGCGGCGATGGCGGCGAACGCGGCCAGGACCGCGATGGGAAGTCGCTTCAACTTCGCTCCAGTGCTCGAACATGTGACGGCCCGGCGTGATTGCCGAATGATCGTCACCGTACCCGGGGAAACCGGGCGGCACCGGCGAAACGGGCGAACTCATCCGCGACGGGCCCACACCAGCCGGTTCGGCCCGCGCGCCGAACCGGCCAGTGCGGCCGTGCCGAGGAGCCGGAAACCGCTGATCGCGAGCAGCAGCTCCAGCTCCCGGCGCAGGAAGAAGCGCACCTGATGGCGCTCCTCCGCGTGCTCGACCACGCTCCCGCCGCGCAGCAGCCACAGCCGCACCCGGCAGTCGACGGCCTGCTCCCCGGCTAGCAGGCTGCAGGTGGTGGCTCGCAGCAGCTGGTGGTCGAGGTCGTCCACGATGCCCACGTCGTCTCGTGAACGCCTGCGCAGCAGCGGAATCGCGTCGAGCACGTCGAACAGGAACAGGCCGCCCGGCCGCAGCGCGCGGTGCACCAGCGCCAGCGCGGCCAGCAGGGAGGCGTTGTCGACCTGGTAGCCGAGCACCGAGAACATCATCAGCGCCGCGTCGAACGGCGCGTCCGGCTCGATGTCGTGCAGGTCGCCCTCGATCACCGCGGCCCGCTCGCGGTAGCGGGCCAGCCGGGCCCGGGCCTGCTCGGCCATCCCCGGCGATCGGTCCACCCCGAGCACCGCGTGGCCGGCCTCGGCCAGCAGCTCCAGGTGCTGCCCGGTGCCGCAGCCCAGGTCCAGCAGGCGGTGCGCCGGCCCCTCCAGCGACATGATCTGCTGGAGCTGGGCCACTTCCGCCGGGTAGTCCTTGTCGGCGTGCCACCGGTCGTACCAGCTCGCGTGCAGCCGGCCGTACTGTTCATCGTCCACAGTGGTCACCCGCCCGCACCCGGGGCAGGACCTCCTGGCAGAACTGGTCCATTCCGTCGCCGCGGAACAGGAACTGGGTGACGCCGACGTCCCGGTAGTCCAGGATGGCGTCGGCGAGCTCGCCCGGCGTGCCGACCAGAGCCACCGAAAGTGGCCCCAGGAAGGGGGTTGCCCCGGTCCACAGGTACGGCTTCGGCCAGTGGTCGGCATTCTCGTCGGGCAGCGGGCACCAGCCGCCAGCGAAGGCCACCGACTCGGCGGTCAGCAGCCGGAAGCGTTCCCTTATGGCATAGGCGTTCTCGCCGGCGATCTCGGTCTGCGCCAGCGCCGCGTCCACCGCCTCGGCCCGGGTTTCCCGGCACACCACGGAGAACAGCAGTCCGACCTCGCGGCCGGCGGCGCGCACCCGCCTTGAGCACCCGACCACCGACGCGGGTGCGGCGCCGAGCAGCAACAGCGCGTCGCCGTGCCGCACCGCGAGGTCGGACGCCGCGCCCGAACTCCCGCTGAAGTAGAGCTCGGGTCGATCCCGGTCGGGCGCGGTGAAGCGGCGGAACTCGGCATCCCGCCACAGCGCGTCGCACACCGTCCAGAACTCGTCGTGGGCCCGGAAATCGCAGTCGTACGGGCACGCCCCGACCACGCTCACCCGGCCGCCGGTCACCGCCGACACCGTGTTCACCTGTCGTACCAGGTGGGTCGGCGACTGCATGTCGGTGCGCGGGCAGACCATGAACCCGATCTCCTTGGTGGCGGCGGCGATGTGCGTGGCCAGCGCGACCGGGTCGGGCCGGTGGAACGCCGCCGGCAGCAGCACCTGGTCGATGCCGCCCTCCTCGGCCGTTCGGCAGAACTCCACATGGTCGGCCGCGGCGGGCAGGATCCAGTGGAACCGCATGCGCATCGGCACCCCCGGCAGGAGTTTGGGTGTGCGCATGCTAGATCGGCCGCCGCCGGCGCCGGTATGGCGTGTTTTCCCTAGGTGTCCGCGCCTTTGGAATACCTAGGTAATCAGCGGCCGATTTGTTGCCGGTGGCACGCATCGCTGCGATAATCAGCCGCCGTCGAGTGGGTTCTCGTTGACCGCCACCAACGTGCCACATGATGCGCTCTATTTATCTTAATTATGGAGGAGTCATGGGCTGTGTGGCTGATGCAATCGATTTCATTCCATGAGTTTGGCCGTCTTCGCTGGTCCGGACGTCAGCGTCGCATGGTGCTTTTGGTCGTATTGACCGGTCATGCTCCGGGGTGTTTTCTGCGGATACCTCGTCGGGGGCGGTGGAGGGAGAATCGTCAATGCTCGCACAGCCTCGGCTCAACGTCGTCCTCCAGCATCAGAACCGGCTGGTCAGGGAACTCATGGCGACGCACCTGACGAGGGAGCCCGGCGTCACGCTGGCCGGCACCGTGGCCTCGGCCCCGGAGCTGGTCCAGCTGTGCCGGCTGTGCCGGCCCGAGGTGGCGGTCTTCCAGGCCGACACGCCTCGCTGGAGCAACGACCGACTGGTGTCGCTGCTGCTGGAGCCGGGTCGTCGGCTGCGCATGGTCGGCGTGCACGAGGTGCTGCCCGCGGCCTACGTGATCCGCGCCTACGAGGCCGGCATCAGCGCGCTGGTGTCGTCCAACCGCGGCCTGGACGCGCTGGTCGAAGCGATCAAGGTGCCGTCCGCGGCGGTCGAGATCACCCGGCTGGACAAGGGAAGGCGACAGGCGCTGACCACTCGCGAGCTCGAGGTGCTGTACCTGATCAGCGCCGGCTACGCGCCCCGACAGGTCGCCACCGAGCTCGGCATCAGCCTGCACACCGTGGAACACCACAAGCAGCGCATCTTCGCCAAGCTGGACGTGCACAACCAGGCCCATGCCGCGGCGAGCGCCACTCGGCTGGGGCTGATGGCCTCGGTGATCGAGCTGCCCCGGCAGGGACGGGGGCAGGGGCGGGATCTACTCAGAGTGTGTGTTGTGACGCGCAACGAGGACTGCCTGCTCGCCGACCGGGTGCGGCGAATCCTTGCCGAGCACGACATCCCGGTGGTCGGGGCGGACGAGCCGGGCGTGGCCACGGTGCTGGTCGACCCGGAACCCGAGGACTGGCAAGCGGTTTCCAGTGGCCGCTCGGCGCCGGTGGTGGTGGCCAGCCGGCAGCTTCCCCTGCAGCACGGGCTGGAAGCGCTTGCCGCCGGCATCACCGTGCTGCCCGCGGCCAGCGTCGAGGGTCTGATCGTGCCGGCGGTGCAGGCGGCCGGCCAGGGCTACCTGATGGTGAACGCGGTGAATTCCCGGGCCATGCTGGGCAGCGCGCGCGGCGCGGACCGCACGTGGTGGCGCTGGCAGCTCTCGCTGACCCGGCGGGAGCAGGAGATCATCGCCTCCATCGGCCGCGGCCACTCGGCCAAGCAGACGGCCCGGCTGCTCGGCATTTCCGTGCGCACCGTGGAAAACCTCCAGAGCAGCCTGTTCCGCAAGCTCGGCGTGCACAGCAAGGCGGCGGCGCTGGCCGCGGCCCAGGACCTGGGGCTGCTGGAGGAGTCCGACGGTGTCAGCTAGCTCAGCTTGAACGAGGCCAGCTGGCAGTCGTGGTCGACCTTCTGCTGCTGGTCCTCGGTGAGCTTCTGTGCCGCGCCGTCGTCGTAGGTCCAGCCGGAGCCGAACGGATCGATCGCGTGCACCGCGACGCCGTGACTGGTCAGGCAGGTCATGTACGCGTGGTACTGGTCGAGGTAGTGCGGGTTCTTCGACTGGTCCAACTCCGGCGGCTGCAACGGGAGTTTGTCCGTGCACGCCTTGACCGCGGCCAGCGACTGCGGGCTGTTGTCGTTCATGTCGGGGTTGTTGTCGCCGGCCCCGCCGTTGGGGGTGGCCGCGCCGGCGTGCTGGTCGGTGCCGTCGCCGTGCAGCATCACGTGCCCGTTGGCCTTGAGACAGGCCTTGTAGTTGCTCCAGGCCGCGTTGATGTCCGCGGGGGAGCTGTCCATCCGCAGCTGCGGCCGCCTGGAATCGTCCGAAGTGGACGGTGTGCTGGTGGCTGTGCCGTTGGAGGTGGCCAGCGAGGCGACCTGCGGCGCTTGGGCCTGGGGGCCACAGGCGGTGAGCGTCAGGGCCGCGAGCGCTGCGCCGGCGTAGCGCGTGAACCTCATAGCGGCCACGGTGGCAGGCGATTGTGAGGAACCTGTCAGCGAATTGTGCTGCCACGGAAAGCCGTTCGGTACGCGGACGGCGTGGTCGCGGCCTCCCGGGCCAGGTGCAGCCGCAGGTTGGCCGCGGTGCCCAGGCCACAGCGGCGGGCGATCTCGTCGATGCCGTGTTCGGTCGCCTCCAGCAGCCGGCGGGCCTCCAGCAGGCGCTGCGCGGTGAGCCAGCGCAGCGGCGTCATGCCGGTCTCGGCGCGGAAGTGCCGGGCGAAAGTCCTTGGGGCGTAACCGGCATGCCGCGACAGGTCGTTCACGGTGATCGGCTCGGCCAGCCGTTGGACGGCCCAGGCGCAGGTGTCGGCCAGCCGGTTGGCCGCGGGCAGCGGCCGGTCCACGAACTGGGCCTGGCCGCCCGAGCGGTGCGGGGCGACGACCATGCGGCGGGCGACTTTGGCGGCCTGCTCGGCCCCGTGATCGGCGCGGTAGACGTAGAGGCAGAGGTCGATGGCTGCGGCGATGCCGGCGCTGGTCAGCACCGCGCCCTCGTCCACGTACAGCACATCGGGGCGGACGTCGATCTTCGGGAACCGCGCGGCCAGTTCGTCGGCGTGCTTCCAGTGGGTGGTGGCGGCAAGGCCGTCGAGCCGGCCCGCCGCCGCGAGCGCGAACGCCCCCGTGCACACCGAGACCAGCCGCGCCGTGGTCGTACGGAGGGCCTTCAACACTGGCTCAGGCGGGGCGTCCAACGGGTAGAAGCCCGGCACGACGATGGTGTCCGCGTTGGCCAGGGCCTTGAGGCCGGCGGTGGCCTCGATGGCGAAGCCGGTGGTTGTCGGCACCGGGCCGGGCCGCTGCGCGCAGACCGTGAACTCGTAGCGGTCGCGCTCGTCGCGGTGCCCGAAGATCTGGGCCGGCACCGACAGGTCGAAGGCGACCAACTCGGGCAGGGCCAGGGCGACGATCCGATGCATGGCAGGATCCTAGCGAAGTGGGGCAGTCCTGCCACTCGTCGCCGGCCGTGATTCTGGTCAGGATCAGGACATGGAAATCGGCTCGCTCGTCTTCGACAACATGGACCAACTCGACTTCACCGGTCCGTTCGAGGTGCTCGTGCGCCTGCCGGGCGCGACCTACCGCAGCTACAGCCCGACCGGCGCGGCGGTGCGGGACGCCCGCGGCCTGACCATCGTGCCGGACGCGGCGATCGCCGACGCGCCCGCGCTGGACGTGCTGCACGTGCCCGGCGGCGGTGGCGTGGACGCCCTGATGGAGAACGCGGAAGTCCTTGCCTGGCTGCGAAAGCAGTCCGGCGGCGTGGTGCTGTCGGTGTGCACCGGCTCGCTGCTGCTCGGCGCCGCCGGCCTGCTCGCCGGCCGCCGGGCGACGACGCACTGGGCTTCCGTGCACCTGCTTCCGGAGTTCGGCGCGACTGTTGTCGACGAACGGGTTGTCGTCGACGGCGACTGGTTCTTCGCCGCCGGCGTGACATCCGGCATCGACGGCGCGCTGATGCTCGCCGCTCGTCTGCACGGAGACGAGGTGGCGCAACGGCTCCAGCTGCACATGCAGTACGCGCCGCAGCCGCCGTTCAACGCCGGCAGCCCGGCCACCGCCCCCGCCGCGGTGCTGGCGGCCGCGCGGGCCGATATGGCGGCGGTCACGCAGCGCCGGCTGGCGACGATCCGCCGGATAGTGTCGGGGCATGCTCACCCTTGACGATGTCCAGGACGCGGCCGCCCGGTTGAAGGGCGTCGCGTTCCGCACGCCGGTGCTGCGCTCCCGCACCTTGGACGGGCGGGCCGGCGCCGAGATCTTCCTCAAGTGCGAGAACTTCCAACGCGTCGGGGCGTTCAAGTTCCGCGGCGCGTACAACGCCGTGTCCCGGCTGACGCCGGAGCAGCTGGCCCGGGGCATCGCCGCGTACTCCTCGGGCAACCATGCCCAGGCCGTCGCGCTGGCCGCCCGGGAATTCGGCAGCAGCGCGGTGATCCTGATGCCCGAGGACACCCCTCAGTCCAAAGTGGACGCCACTCGCGGCTACGGCGCGGAGGTCGTCACCTACGACCGCTACACCGGCGACCGGGTGGCCATCGGCAACGCCCTGGCGTCGGATCGGGGGCTGACGCTGATCCCGCCGTACGAGCACCCGCATGTGATGGCCGGGCAGGGCACCTCCGCGCTGGAGCTGGTCGAGGAGGTCGGCCCGCTCGGCGCACTGGTCGTGCCGATCGGCGGCGGCGGGCTGATCGCCGGCAGCGCCACCGCCGCCAAGGGCCTGGACCGCCGGATCCGCGTTGTCGGCGTGGAACCCGAGCACGGCAACGACACCAAGCTCTCGCTGGCCGCCGGGCGCCGGGTGTCGATTCCCGTGCCGCGGACCATCGCCGACGGCCAGGCCGCCGACATCCCCGGCGAGCTCACGTTCTCGGTCAACCAGCGGCTGGTCGACGAGGTCGTGCTGGTCACCGACGACGAGATCCGCGCGGCCATGCGGTTCGCGTTCGAGCGCCTGAAGATCGTGCTGGAGCCGAGCGGGGCCACGTCCCTGGCCGCCGTGCTCCAGGGCGGGCTCTCCGGTCGCGTCGGGGTGATCCTCTCCGGCGGCAACGTCAGCCCTTCGCGGTTCGCCGAGCTCGTCGGCTAGCGGCGCGATCCCTTGTCCGGCAAGGACTTCGGCGGCCGGCACCCGACCGGGCGCGGTGGCCGGGTGCCGCCGGCTCCGACGCTACGCCGAACGGACCGCCCCTGCACCCGAACGTCGACCGCCCGGCACGCCGCCGCTGCCTGATCGGCCGCCCCGCCCCTCCCGTCACCTGAGCCACTCACGTGGCCCTGGGGCCGAGCAAGCCACTCATGTAGACCCAGGCAGCTAGTCATAATTTACGAAATTTTAGAACTGTGTATTGACATTCATCCGATGTTTGACCAGGGTGCGGGCTAAACCGGTTCGCTACTGGAGGTCGACGATGACCGAGTTGGCTGGTCGTACCCGGCGGGACGCGCTGCGTCTTGGCGGCGCGTTGGGTGTGGCCGCGGCGGTAACGAGGCTGCGGCCGTTCGCGGCGCAGGCCGACCCGGCCCGGCCGACGGACGCGGCGGTGGTGTCGGACGCGGCGGCGACGGCGCTCTGGTACCCCGCCCCGGCCGAAGAAGGTCGGATCATCGAACAGGGCCTTCCGGTCGGCAACGGCCGCCTGGGCGGCCTGGTCGGCGGCGATCCGGGCAGCGACTTCGTCTACCTCACCGACATCACGCTCTGGACCGGCGACATCAACGACACGCTCCAGGACGACGGGCAGTTCCCGTACGAGACAACCCACTTCGGCACCTACAGCCAGCTGGCCAGAGTGGGCGTCGACGTGCCGGCGCACGCGCTGGCCGGGGTGAAGGACTACCAGCGGCGGCTCGACCTCAGCAACGGCGTCACCACCGCGAGCTACACGTACAAGGGCGTGCACTACCGCCGCGAGGTGTATGTCAGCCATCCCGACGACGTGCTGGTGATCCGGCTGACCCAGTCCGGCGGCGGCAGCTACACCGGCTCGGTCTCGCTGGCCGGCACCCACGGCGAGACCACCGGCGGCGACGCGAGCTCGATCTCCTTCGCCGGCGCCCTCGGCAACGGTCTGAAGTACGCCAGCGTCGTCACCGCGAAGGCCAAGGGCGGCAACGTTTCCGTGCAGGGCGCCAAGGTCGCCTTCGCCGGCTGCGCCGAGGTGCTGATCGTCGTGTGCGGCGGCACCAACTACGCCGTCAACCCGGCCGCCGCGTTCAAGGACGCCGCCGTCGACCCGCTGGCCCTTGCCAAGCAGAAGGCCGTCAAGGCCGCCGGGGTCGCCGGCGACGTGCTGCTGAACACGCATGTCGCCGACTACCAGGCGTTGTACAACCGGATGACTGTCGACCTAGGACGGTCGTCGGCCAAGCAGCGGTCCATGGACACCTGGGCGCGGCTGTGGGACCGGGGCGCTCCGCACGCCGATCCCGATCCGGAGCTGGAGGCCTCGTACCTCCAGTTCGGACGGTACCTGGTGATCTGCGGCTCGCGGGACAGCCTGCCGCTCAACCTCCAGGGCCTGTGGGTGTCCAACAACAACCCGGACTGGATGGCCGACTACCACACCGACATCAACGTCCAGATGAACTACTGGCTGCCCGACCGGGCCGGCCTTTCCCAGTGCTTCAAGGCGTTCGCCGACTACTGCGTGTCCCAGCTGTCCTCGTGGACCGCGACCACGCAGCGGCTGTTCAACGACCCCCGCAACCGTTTCCGCAACACCAGCGGCAAGATCGCCGGCTGGGCCATCGCCTTCTCCACCAACCCGTACGGCGGCAGCGGCTGGTGGTGGCACCCGTCCGGCAACGCCTGGCTGTGCAACAACCTCTGGCAGCACTACGAGTTCACCCAGGACAAGGCGTACCTGGCCAAGATCTACCCGCTGCTCAAGGGGGCCGTGCAGTTCTGGGAGGCGCGGCTGGTCGAGCGGGACGGCAAGCTCTACGACGACCACGACTGGTCGCCCGAGCACGGGCCGCAGGACGGCATCGGCAACACCTATTCGCAGGAGTTGGCGTACGACCTGTTCACCCACTACCAGACCGCCACCGATGTGCTGGGGCAGGATCAGGACTACGCCAAGGCGATCACCGCCATGCGGGACAAGCTGTACCTGCCCGTGGTCAGCCCCAAGTCCGGCTGGCTGGAGGAGTGGATGTCGCCGGACAACCTCGGCGAGACCACCCACCGGCACCTGTCGCCCCTGATCGGCTTTTTCCCGGGCGACCGGATCCGGGTCGACAGCAGCCCCAAGGAGATCATCGACGGCGTGCGGAACCTGTTGACCGCACGGGGAACGCAGAGCTTCGGCTGGGCCTGCGCGTGGCGGTCGGCGTGCTGGGCGCACCTGCGGGACGCCGACAAGGCGTACCGGCTGCTGCTCACCGTCATGACCCCGTCGGTCAACTTCGGCAACGGCACCGCCGCCAACCTGTTCGACATGTACAGCCTCGGCGAGCGCACCATCTTCCAGATCGACGCCAACTTCGGCGCCCCCACCGCCATGCTGGAGATGATCGTCCAGTCCCGCCCCGGCCAGATCGACCTGCTGCCGGCCCTGCCCTCCGCGTGGTCCAAGTCCGGCCGCGTCACCGGCATCGGCGTTCGCGGCGGCTTCACCATCGACCTGGAGTGGCGCGACGGCAAGGTCACCGCCCTCACCCTGCACAGCGTCGGCGGCACCAACACCGTGCTGAAGTCCGCCACCTGGCAGAAGACCGTCACCCTGGCCGCCAACGCCACCCAGAAGATCATCTGATTCACGGCAGCCCCCGAATCAATCCTAACGAGCCAACCTGGCAGGCCGTCCCCGTCGCAGGTCAGCCGGCCCTGCCAGGTTCGCGTGATTGGATTGATACGGGGGCTGCTCATATCGGCCAGGCCAGTTCAGGCTGGCCGGCTACCGGGCCAGCCGACGGCGACCGGTAGCGCCGGGCGGGGCGCGTCAGCGCGGTCGTGTGCGACGCTTGGCCGGTGCCATTGGTGTGGGTGACCGGCAGCTCGGGGGTCGGCAAGTCGACGGTGTGCGCGCTGCTGAAGACCCTGGGACAGCTGGCGGTCGACGCCGACTGGGAGGGCTACAACCACTGGGTGGACCGGACGAGCGGACAGGTTGTTGTCGACCCGCCCGATCCGGTGCCGGCCGGCTGGCTTGATCGCTTCGGGTGGCGGATCAGTCGCGCGGAGGTTGAGGCTCTTGCGGCGAGGACGCGTGACCACACCGCGTTCCTGTGTGGAACCGTCGAGAACGAGGCAGATGTGCGGGATCTCTTCGACCTCGTGGTCTGCCTGGTGATTGACGACGAGACGCTCCGGGACCGTCTGCTGACCCGCACGACGAACGCCTTCGGCAAGCACCCGGAGGAACTGGCGGCGGCGCTCGGACACAATGCCGGCCTCGGGTCCACCTACCGACGTCTCGGCGCGACGATCATCGACGGCACCAAGCCCCCTGCGGAGGTCGCCGACGCGATCCTCGCCGCTGCCGGCGGGCGCTGATCAGGGACTCCGTCCACAGGAAGCGAGTCCCACTGCGGAAAACGGGCCTGGCCGGCCAAGCCTGAGCAGGTCAAGTCGAGTCAGCTCAGGCCAGCCGGCCGCCGCCGTCCACGCAGGATGGTGCCGGTGATGCCCTGGCCCGCCGGTTCGAGGCCGCCGTCACGAGTCGCGGTGTCAGGGTGTCTTGACAACGGGCCGTGTCAGGATAGCCTGACAACCATGAGTGAGCAGAGCACGCCGGCCGAGTTGGCCGGCCAGATCACGAACAAGGACCCGGCCGTCGGGCTGCGGGCCGTCGTGGCCCTGCGCCGGCTGCTGGAGGAGCTGGAGCGGCTGCACGTGGACAGCGCCCGCGAGCAGGGCTGGTCGTGGCAGGAGATCGCCACCGCGCTGGCGGTCAGCCGGCAGTCCGTGCACGAGAAGCACGCCAACCGCCGCAAGGCGATGAACAGGGAGGCCTGACGTGTTCGAGAAGTTCACCGACCGTGCCAAGCGAGTGCTGGTGCTGGCCCAGGACGAGGCGATGGGGCAGGGGCACGACTTCATCGGCACCGAGCACGTGCTCGTCGGCCTGGCCGGCGTGCGCGACACCGTCGCCGGGGAAGTGTTGCACGACAAGGGAATCACCCCGCAGTCCCTGCGCGAGGAGATCCCCCGCGTGTTGATCGCCGAGGGCGTGCAGTTGACCGGGCCGCAGGCCGCCACCGAGGCGCTGGCCGCCATCGGCATCGACGTCGAGGAGATCCGCCGCCGGGCCGACGAAACGTTCGGACCGGGCAAGTTCCACTTCCCCCGGCCGCCGTTCTCGTCCCGGGCCAAGCGGGTCCTGGAGTACACCCTGCGGTCGTCGGTCGAGCTGGGCAGCGCCGCCATCGGCACCGAGCACATCCTGCTCGGCATCCTCGCCGAGGGGCAGGGCCACGCCGTCACGGTGCTGCGCAACCTCGACGTCGACGTCGACTCCCTGCGGCCCGCCGTATTGGCGCGCCTCGGTCATTGAACCGATCCGGGCTCCCGGCCGTCGTGGTGGGCGGACAGGAAGGAGTTCCGGTGGGCGCAACCAAGACCAGGAACGCCGTCTCGGCGGCGCGCGGCGCCGCCAACGGCCGGCGGAACCTGATTTTCATCGCCGCGGTGGTGGTCGTCGCCGCCGCCGTGCTCGGGGGCGTTGTCTACAGCCACGCCCTGGCCGACCAGCCGCAGGCCGGCGGCACCTACACCGCCGCCGTGCAGTCCGACGGCACCGTCGTCGCCGGCAGCTCGACCGCCAAGGCCGCGCTCGACGTGTACGAGGACTTCCTGTGCCCGTACTGCAAGCACAACCTGGAAGATCCCTACGGCAAGGCCATGACCAAGGCCATCGCCGCCGGCTCGCTGCGGGTCAACTATCACGTGCTCGACCTGCTGGACAACGAGACCACCCCCGCCGGCTACTCCCTCCGAGCCGGCAACGCCGCCCTCGCCGCCGCCAAAGCCGGCCGCTTCGCCGAGTTCCACGCCGCGCTCTATGACGCCCAGCCCACCGAGGGCCAGGCCGGCTACACCAATGACCAGCTCGTCGACATCGGCCGCAAGGCCGGCATCACCGGCCAGCAGTTCGCCGACCAGGTCCGGGGTGGGGCCTTCGACACCGAGATCCGCTCCCAGACCGACAAGGCCCGCGATTCGGTGAACTTCAAGGGCACGCCCACCGTGCTGATGGGCGACACCCAGGTGGACATCGCCAAAGCCGGCTGGCTCACCCAGCTCACCGGCGCCGCCTGAGCAGCGCCTGAGCAAGATCAAGGGATCCATCCTCACGTTGAACGCCAGGAAGGGCCCCTTCATGGCGCCGCCAGCAAGATCAAGGCGCAATTACTAGCGTCGGATGACAGGAATGCCCCCTTCCAAGCGGTGAGGCCTTGACAAAGGGGGCGTCAGGGGGCGATGCGGGCCAGGTCTACGCGGGACTGGATGGCCAGTTTGCGGTAGATCTGGCGGAGGTGGAAGCCGACGGTGTGGGGGGAGACGAAGAGCTCGGCGGCGACCTGGCGGTTGGTGTGGCCGTGGGCGACGAGGCGGGCGACCTTCTCCTCGGTGCCGGTGAGGCTGGCCCAGCCGCTGGAGGGGCGGGGCGTGCAGTGCCAGTGCCGGCGGCGGATGCCGAGGCGGCGCAGCCGGCTGCGGACGCGGGCGGAGTCCCAGGAGGAGCCGAGGGAGTCGTAGCACTCCATGGCCCGGTCGAAGGCGGCGACGGCGGCGTCGCGGTCCTGGGCGCACAGCAGGGAACCGAGGTCCTCGGTGGCGGAGGCCTGGGCCCAGCGGTCGGAGTACTGCACGGCGGCGAGGGCGACGGGATCGCGGTGGTAGAGGGCCCGGGCATGGGGGCTGAGGCCGAGATCGGCGGCGGTGGCGACGAAGAGGCGGGCGAAGATCTCGTCGCCGGCGGCCAAACAGGTTCGTACGCACCAAGCGGCGGCGGAGGGGTCCTCCAAGAGCAGTTCACGCCGCCGAGCGCCATCGATGCGGACCTCGGACAGCACGGCGAGGGCGGCCTCGGGGCCGCGGGCGGCGGCGACCTGGGCGGCGATCCAGGTCCGCAGGGCCGAAGAGGGCAGCGGGTCGAAGAACTGGAGCCGCTCGGACGCGGTGGCGACGTCCCCGCGACGTAAGGAGCACAGCACGAGCACGGCCCGCAAATGGGGCTCGTACAAGGGCATCTGGGTGGCGGCGACGAGCCCGATGCCGGCCAGGGCCTCGGCCTCCGCCTCGGCGACGGAGCCGGCGGCGAAGGCCAGCCACGAGCGCAGCGCGGACGGGATGCTGGCCAGCACCTTGGTGGCGGCGAGACTGTCCTCAATGGACTTCAGGGTGTCGGCGGCGTCCGGGAGCTGGCGCAGGCGGATCTGCATCCACGCCAGCGTCCACCGTGGATCGAAGTGCCACGGGGAGTCCTGGGCGGCGGCCTTGCGCACGGTGGCCAGAGCGTCCTCGACCCGACCCTCGCGCCACATCGAGTCGGCCCGGGCAGTCAGTGTCACGCCATCCCATCCGGTGGGCGAGGGGCCGAGCAGGGAAAGCATGGGCTGGGGCACGGTGTCCAGCACGGCCCGCCACACCGGCTCACGCCGGAACTCGAAGGCGTCGGCCAGGCACTCCAGGAAACCGGCGTCCATGGCCTCCTGCAACGGCTTGAGCAGTGTCGCCGGCGGGGCGGCGAGCATGGCGGCCAGGTCGGCGGGGGCGAACCGGCGGCCCAGCACGGCCGCCACCTGCACCGCCTGCTGGGTGGCCGGGTCCAGCCGACCCAACCGGATCCGGATCGTGGCCAGAAACCGTTGCGGCAAAGGCAAAAGACCCAGCAGGGCCCCGTCCTCGACCAGGCCGAGGACCAGGTCGACGATCTCGCGAACGTTGCCGCCCATGCACTCGCACAGCGCCAGCAACGCGGCGTCCGGGGTGGCGCCGAGCAGGTCGGCGACCACCTCGGCGACGACGTCGTCGGGCAGCGGATCGAGCGGGGCGAGCCACTCCGTCCGAAGGTCCTCGGCCATCTCGCCGAGCAGCAGACCGTTGGGGGAGTCCAGGTACTCGGCGCGCATGGCGAAGATCCACACGATCGGCCGGTCGTCCAGCCGGACCATCAGGTCGCGCAGCGCGGTCGCGGTCAGCGGATCGGTCCAGTGCAGGTTGTCCACGGTGACCAGCACCGGCCCGTGCCGCAGCTGGGCCGCCAGGCGCCGCTCCAACCGCGCGGTGAGCCAGCTCGACGGGTTGGCGTGCGGGGCCAGGGCCACCGGCAGGCTCAGCGCGGTCACCTCGGGCCCGTCCACGACGGCGAAGCCGCGATCGGCGGCCATGGCCGCGGCCTCCTGAAGCAGCCGGGTCTTGCCCGACCCGAGCGGCGCCGCCAGCAGCAGGGTCCGCCGCTCCCGCGCCGAAAGACCGGCCGCGATCTGGTCGAGCTGGGCGTCCCGGCCGCGCAACGGCCGCCGCTCGTCCGGTAGGGAATGTCCGAGAACCTGCGGCTGCATGGTCTCCCCCGGCCAGCTCGACGAAAGAGAATGACTTCGGCGTGTGAACGGTGGGAGAAAGTCCCCCGGCGGCCCAGTCAAGCGACCGCCGGGGGACAGTGTCAACTCATACTGGCAATTCACTAGAAACGACGGGGACCGCGTATCCGTCAGCCAATCGCGGCGGCGTACAGGAACCAGGTCGAGTGCGGCAGCCACTGCTCCAGCCACCGCCAGTCGGTGTTGGGGCCGGTGAACGCCGCGCCGGGGTCCCAAGCGATGCCACGGCCGTCGTCGGCCTTGCCGGTGATGCCGTTGACGATGCCGCCCGCCGACCGCAGCCAGCGCCACGAGCCGACGGTCTGCCCGTCGGCGTACTCCAGGTACAGCGGCTGGTCGCGGCCGGTGCCCTCGAGCATGCACACGTCGAACGGGTTCGAGCCGACGATCCAGTTCAGCTGGTCCTGCGCGTAGGCCCGGAGATCCGAGGCCAACTTCCCGTCGAAGAAGCCGGCGGCCAGCCGCGCGGCGGACGCCAGCGAGGCCAGGCGGGCGTTCTCGCCCTGCCACCAGGCGTCGTCGGTGCGCGGGGTGACGTTGTGCGGGAAGAAGTAGCAGCTGTACCGGGTGCCCTTGTTGTCCTGCACCAGCTGCCGCGCGTAGCCGAACGGGTTGGGCACCTCGCCGGTCACGTTCAGCTCGAACTGGAGGGACCGCCGCACCACGTCGAGCACCGTGGCCCGCGTCGCGGCCGCGGCGATGTCGAGGTACGTCAGCAGGCTGACCACCGGCAGGCCGGCGTCGGAGGGGTGGAAGAACGGGCGGTCGGCGTCGTCGGCGCGCCAGTAGTCGCGGTAGCCGTGCCAGGAGACCAGCCGCGCGCACAGGTTCGCCGCCCGCGCGTCGGCGGCCGCCCGATAGGCGTCCTTCTTGGTGGCCTTGAACAACTCGGTCGCGGCCAGCAGCGCGTTGAAGTCGTCGAGAATGTTCTCCTTGCCGTCATTCACCAGCGACACGTTGTTGGCGAGCAGATAAGCGAAAGCGTCCTCGGCCGCGGCCAGGTATTCGGCGGACGAGTAGTCGCCGGACACCGGATAGGTGCTGGACCGGGCCAGCGCGGCGATGGCCAGCCCGCCGCCCTCGCGGAAGTCGACCTGCCGGGTGCTGAGGCTGCGCTGGGTCGGGTCGGCGCCGAGGTCGTCGGCCTCGGGCTGGCCGACGGAACTGTAGAAGGAGCCGCCCTTGACGTGCACGCGGGTCAGGTAGTCCGCGCCGAACAGGGCCTCGTCCAGGATCCAGCCCTGTGCCGCGACCAGATCGGTGTTGCCGCGCTTGGCGATCTGGTCGTGCGCGGCGGCCAGTGCCCACGCGGTGAGCGGGATGGACAGCGTGTTGAAGTACGAGAGGTCGGACAGCTGGGTGAAGTGCTTGCCCCAGTCGGCGGCCGCGTCGTACCAGCCGCCGCTGGCGTCGAAGACGCCGCCGGTTTTCAACGGCAGCGTCCGGTCGGCCTTGTCGTACTGCCCGGAGCTGCGGGAATCCTTGAAGTAGTGCACGAGATGCGACATCGTGCGGCGCTCCAGCACGTTCGGCTCGATCCAGAACGGCTGCGAGCTGCCGCCCTCCACGGTGACCACGTACTGGCCGGTGCGGGTGAACGACGTCAGGTCGGCGACCCAGTAGTAGTTGGGCACGGCCGGAACCTGGTCGGTGGCCCAGTCCTTGACCGGGCCGACGTACTTGGCCAGTCCCCGGGACACGGTCTGGCCGGTGCCGTTGTCGACCACCTGGTAGGCCTTGGGTCCGCTGGACGGTTTGGCCGCGGCGATCACCACGCGCTTGGCCGCGGTGGGCTCGAAGCCGACGTTGTTCGTGAGCACCAGGGGTTTCGAACCAGTGCTGAGGTCCGACGCGGGGAGTGCGGCCGAGCCGGCGACCGCGGCGGTGCCGAGGAGGAAGCGGCGGCGGGTGGGTGACTGCTCCGAAGACATAATTTGTAAACCTCCTTAACTATTTGTCACCCTAGGTGTCGCTCCGGTCACGGTCAAGGAAAGGCCACAGCCGGGGCTCAGCTGGCACACAGGTCCGCAGCGCACTGTTGACCCCATGAACGCTCGGGAGCAGGGGATTCGCAGCGCGGCCGTGATCACCGCGGCACTGGCGCTGGTCAGCGTCGGCGGCGCGGTGGCGGTCGCCGCGGTGGTCAGCCACTCCGACACCGCCACCACCACGAGCACCACGACGTCGAACCAGCTGTCCACGGGCACCGACCCGATGGCGCGGACGGGGGGATCGTGAACGCCGAGGAATGGCCCGTATGGAGCACCACGGCCCGGGTTGTGGTCACGGAACCGAGGCGGCTGCCCGCGGCCCGCGCGCTGGTGGAGATGATGCTGGCCGAGATCGACCAGGCGTGCAGCCGGTTCCGCCCCGACTCGGAGCTGATGACGGCCGCCCGAAGCAGCGGTCCGGTGCAGGTCAGCCCGCTGCTGGCGACGCTGGTCGAGGTCGCGTTTCGGGCCGCCGAGGAGAGCGACGGGGCCGTCGATCCGACCGTCGGCGGCGCGCTGTGCACCCTCGGCTACGACCGCGATCTCTCCACTGTGGACGTTGACGGGCTCTGCATTCCCATCCAGATCAAGGAATCCCCGGGTTGGCGCAGCGTCAAGCTGACCGGCAACACGTTGACCATTCCCGACGGCGTGCTGCTCGATCTCGGCGCCACGGCCAAGGCCTTCGCCGCCGATTGCAGCGCGCGCCTGGTGGCCGACGCCCTCGACACCGGCGTGCTGGTCAGCCTCGGCGGCGACATCGCGACCGCCGGCCCCGCGCCGGCTGAAGGCTGGCAGATCCTGGTGCAGGACCAGGAAGACGACCCGTCCTGCGTGGTCAAGGTGCCGGCTGGCAAGGCCATCGCCACCTCCAGCACGCGCAGCCGGCAGTGGCGGCGTGGCGGCCACCTGCTGCACCACATCCTCGATCCCCGGACCAGCCTGCCGGCACCGCGAACTTGGCGCTGTGCGACGGTTGTCGCCGACCACTGCACGGACGCCAACACGCTGACCACCGCTGCCCTGGTGTTGGGCGGCGACGCGCTCACCATGCTGCGTGAGCACGAGGTGCCGGCCCGGCTGGTCGCCGCCGACGGCACCGTGAGAACGCTCGGCGGCTGGCCGTGATCTGGTACATCGCCCGCGGCGCGGGGGTGATGGCCCTACTGATGCTGACGGTCTCGGTGGTGCTGGGGATCGCCACCAGGCAAGGAAAACCCCTGGCCGGGCTGCCCCGGTTCGCCATCGCCACCGTGCACCGCAACGCCTCCCTGATCGGGCTGGGCCTGGTCGTCGTGCACGTGCTGACCCTGCTGCTCGACTCCTACGCCAAGCTCACCCCGGTCGACCTGGTCATCCCGTTCGTCGGCGCCTACCGGCAACTCTGGCTCGGCCTCGGCACGCTGGCGTTCGACCTGCTGCTGCTGATCATGATCACCAGCCTGAACCGGACCCGGCTCAAGCTGCGCACCTGGCGGGGCATCCACTGGCTCTCCTACGCCGTCTGGCCGATCGCCCTCGCGCACGCCCTGGGCACCGGCACCGACGCCACACAGCTGTGGATGGGCGTCATCGCCGTCGGCTGCGCCACCGCCGTGGCCACCACCGTGACCTGGAGGTTCGTCACATGAGGCCGCTGCTCGACGCCGCCGCGCGGGACGAGGACGAGCACGTCGCCCGCAACGGTCCGCTGCCCTGGCCGAGCGTTCCGGGCGCGCTCATCGGGGCCGTGCAGGAGGCCGGGCTGACCGGCCGCGGCGGGGCCAACTTCCCGACCTGGCGCAAGCTGGCCCGCACCGCGGTCACCACCCGCCCGGTGGTGATCGCCAACGCCGCCGAGGGCGAACCGGCCAGCCGCAAGGACAAGGTGCTGCTGGAGCACTGCCCGCACCTCGTGCTCGACGGCCTGCAACTGGCGGCCGACGCCGTCGGCGCGGACCGGGTCTATCTGTACGGGCCGAGGGGAACGGTTGTCCCGCAACGGAAATCCGACCGGTATCCAATCGTCTACGTCGAGGCCCCGGACACCTTCACCGCGGGGGAGTCCTCGGCGGCGATGGCGGCGGTCACCGGCCGGCCGGCGCGGCCCACCGACCGCGGCCACGAGGACATGCTGGTGCAGAACGTCGAGACGCTGGCCCGGATCGCGCAGATCGCTCGCTACGGCCCGCGGTGGTTCCGCCAGCACGACACCTTCCTGGCCACGGTCTCCGGCGCGGTGCGCCGGCCCGGCGTGTACGAGGTCGCCAAAAACACCACTGTGCAACAACTTCTGGACTTGGCCGACGGCATCGAGCCGACCAGGGCGGTGCTGGTCGGCGGCTACCACGGCACCTGGCTCCGGCCGCACGACATCGTCGACGACCCGGGCGCCGGCGTGGCCATCGCCTTGCACGCCACCGAAAGCGGCCTGGCCCGGACGGCCGAGATCGTCCGGTACCTGGCCTCGCAGAGCACAAGGCAGTGCGGGCCCTGCAAGTTCGGCCTGCCGGCGTTGGCCGAGGCGATGACCGCACGCCGATGGCCGCAGGTCCACCAGCTCGTCGGGCTGGTCGACGGACGAGGGGCGTGCCACCACCCGGACGGCGTGGCGAGGCTGGTCCGCAGCAGCCTGGCGGCATTCGAAGGGGAGTGGAGATGAGCGAGCTGCACATCGACTGGACGGCCTGCGACGCGCGGGGAATGTGCGCGGAATTGCTGCCGGAACTGGTGTCCGCCGATCCCTGGGGCTATCCGCTCATTCCCGACAAGCACGTGCCGGCCCAGCTCGAAGAACACGCGAGGCGGGCGGCACAGCTGTGCCCCCGCCTCGCGATAAGCCTGAGGCCGGCCCCGGCTGATCGACTCAGTCCACCAGCACCGGAAGCTCGTCCACACCGTACACAATGGACACCTGCCGGTAGGCCAGCTCCTCGGGGCTGACGGCCAGCCGCAGCTTCGGGAACCGCCGCACCAGCGCCGGATAGGCGATGCGCAGCTCCATCTTGGCCAGCTCGGCCCCGATGCAGCGGTGGATGCCGTGCCCGAAGGCCAGGTGCGAGGACGCGGTCGGCCGGTCCGGGTCGAAGCCCTCCATGTTCGACCCGAGCGCGGCGTCCCGGTTGGCGCCGGACAGCGACACGATCACCACGTCGCCGGACTTGATCTCCTTGTCACCCAGGGTCATGTCCTTCTTGGCGAAGCGCGGGAACGCCACCTGCACCACGGTCAGCAGCCGCAGCAGCTCCTCGACGAAGGCGCTGATGGCCTCGTCGTCGGTGCGCAGCCGCTCGAACGCCTCCGGGTCCTGCAGCAGCACGATCGCGCCCAGCGCCAGCATCGACGTGGTGGTCTCGAAACCGCCGGTGAGCAGGCCGTCGGCGATGCTGGCCAGCTCGTCGTCGTCGATGGTGTCGCCGTGCTCCTTGATGATCTGCCCGAGCAGGTCGTCACCCGGGTTCTTGCGCTGCTTGGCCACCACGCCCCGCAGGTAGACCAGGGACTCGGAGATCGCCCCCAGCGACGCGCTGGCCCCGCCGAACAGGTCGAACCGGGCCGCGCCCAGGCGCTGGAAGTCCTCGCGGTCCTCGTAGTCCACGCCCAGCAGCTCGCAGATCGTCAGGCACGGGATCGGCAGCGCGAAGGCGTGCATCAGGTCCACCGGGCCGGTCGCGCCCTCGGCCTCGATGGTGTCCAGCGTGTCGGCCACGATGCGCTCGATGCGGGGCGTCAGCCGGCTCAGCCGGCGCACCGTGAATTCGGGGGTGAGCACCTTACGGAGCTTCGTGTGCAGCGGCGGGTCGGAGAAACCGAGTCCGCCGGGATTCTGCTCCGCGGTGATGCCGAAATTGCCGGTGAGATTGCTGAAGTCGTTGCTGAAGTCGGTCGCGGAGCCGAGCACGGCCCGGGCCTCGTCGTAGCCGGTGACCAGCCAGGCCCGCACCCCCAGCGGCAGCTTCAGCCTGGTGACCGGCTCGGACTCGCGCAACTCGCGCATGTCCTGGACCGGATGCACACCCTCGCGCGCCAGCGGCATGAGCGCGGAATCGGGAATGAAGGGGATACGTGACAGATTGAATCCGTCGGGCCCCGTCTTCGCGATCTGCCTGCGCACGAACCACGAAGTAATGCGCGAAGCGAGCTTCATCATGAATTCAAGATACCTCATGCCCGTGACCGGCCGTGCCGGCATTCGGCCAACCGACACACACCGGTCACCCGACCGTCACGGGGTCGGCCGGGGCAGCGGCTGGCACGCCAGGTCGGGCCCGTCGCCGGGCCGGCGCGGGGGCAGCGCGCCCGTGGCCAGGTACGCCGAGATCCTGTTGTCGACGCAAGCATTGCCGCGCGGGGTGATGGCGTGCGAGGTGCCGCCGGGCTCGGCGATCAGCGCCGCCCCGGGGTAGCGCCGGCGCACTTCGAGGCTGCCGCTGAACGGCGTGGCCGCGTCCAGGGTCTCGTCGATCATCAGCACGCCGCCGACCTGCCGCCCGTCCACCGGCACCGGCGAACCGGCCTTCGCCGGCCAGAACAGGCAGGGGGCGTTGAACCACGCGTTGCCCCAGGCGAAGTACGGGGCCCGCGCGAACGTGCGCCAGGCGTCGGACTGCCACCGCTGCCAGCTCGTGGGCCACTGCACGTCGCTGCACTGCACCGCCAGGTAGGCCGCGTAGCCGTTGTCGTCGCCCACGCCGGCGATCTGCGCGAACAGCGACTTCATCGTCGAGGAGTCGCCCTGGTTGACGAAGCGGGACAGCGCGTTGCCCAGCGTCAGCCAGCTGAGCTGGTAGTACGCCGCCTGCTGCACCACGTCCATCAGCTCGTCCGGCCCGATCACCCCGCCGGCCGGCGCCTGCGCGATGGTCAGCAGCTGCCGGTTGAAAACCTTCTCGACGGCCGATTCCGTGCCGCCGAGGTGATAGACGTCATTGTGCTCGGCCAGCCAGCCGAACCAGAGCCGCAGGTTGCGGTCGAGGGTCAGGTCCTGGTCCAGGTTGTCGCGGTAGTAGACGCCACTGGGATCGACCGTGCTGTCCAACACCATGCGCCGCACCCGTTGCGGGAACAGCGTGCTGTACACCTGCGCGAGGTAGGTGCCGTAGGAGAAGCCGTACAGGCTCGTCTGCGGCGCGCCCAGGGCCTCCCGGATGCTGTCCATGTCCCGTGCGCTGTCGGCGGTCTTCATGTGCGGCAGCAGGGCGGGACTGGCCGCCGCGCAGGCGTCGGCGTAGGTGTGGGCCCGGGCCAGCCAGGCCTGCGTCCGCACGTCGTTGAGCGGCAGGTAGCCGGGGCGGTTGAAATCCTTGTAGTCGGCCTGGCAGGTGAGTTTCGGCACGCTGGCCCCGACGCCGCGCGGATCGAAGCCGATCCAGTCGTACGCGTCGCCGGCGTGGTTGGGCAGCTGCATGCCGGTCGCGGCCAGATCCAGCCCGGAGCCGCCCGGCCCGCCGGGCTCGGTGATGAGCAGGCCTTGGTACTGCGCGGCGGGAACCTTGTGCGGCACCCGGGAGAGCGCGAGCTGGATCGTCGGCCCGCCGGGGTCGTCGTGGTCCAGCGGCACGGAGAGCAGGCCGCACTGCGCGCCCGCGACGACCAGGATGAAGCTGTGGCACGGTCCCCAGGCGATCTCGGGGGCCGGCGCGGCCTCGGCCGCGGGGGTGACGGAGATCGCGGCGAGGAGTGCGGCCGCCGCGACGGTCATGCGGGTTCCCTTCACCCTCGAACCGTAGGGGCGTTGTGACGGTTGTCGCGTCCGCTGAACGTCGCGAGCACGTTGCCCGGTTCGGCGTCACGTGTTGTTATCGGATCGCGTCCGTTTTCGGCCCCATCGGGCAACTCCGAGCATCGCTCGCCTCCATTGTGGATCTGCCAATCGGGTCAAGGGGGTTGAGCCGATCAAGGTTCCGAATTAGCCTCTGCGCACTCGATCGGTCAAGGGGGTTCGGATGAGTGGTGACGGCCGAATGGCGGGTCCCGGCAACCGTCCGCCCTGGTACGTGTTCGTGTTGGCGGCGCTGGGAGTCCTGCTGGTGCTGACCGCGATCATCGGTATCGGGCCGCGGGCCTCGAATTCGTTGTTCCCCTTCACGGAACCGGTCCCGCAGCCCTATCGGGGACCGGGTGTGCCGGCGCCCACCTCCTTGCTCGGCGATCCCACCTCGGTGACCACTACCACGTCCTCGGACCATCGGGCGATCGCCGCACCGCCAATCGCCGGCGCCTCGACCGCGGGCAGCCCGACCGCCGGCGCCACCGGGCCGGCCACGACCACCACCGCGACCACCACCACCGCGACCGCGCCGCCGCCGACCACCACGCCCGGGCGGTCCACCGTCACGATCGTCTTCCCGGACCCCGGTGGTGGCGGCTACTGCTGCCAGAGCGGTGGTGGCGGTTATGACGGCGGTGGTGGCAGTTACGGCGGGGGCGGTGGCCATCACCGTTGACACATGCTTTGGTACTCTCGGTGACCGATGGACGCCGAGGAGGTCCGCGATGCGAGTGCACCGCCCGGCGCCCGCCGCCGGCCTCGCGCGCGGACCGGCGGGCGTGCGCCGCGACGAACGCGACCCACTGGCCAATCTGGACAGTGCGACGATTGTCTCCCCGTTGCCGGGCAAGAGATTTGTGCACGGCGTAAAGGATTGGCTCCTGCCCGGTTCGAAAACTGTTGTCGGCAAAAAGGTTCACTGCCCTCATGTCAAGAAAACCGTTGCCGGGGCAGTGATGGGGCCGCCTCTGTCCACTTCGGACTCGGGGATCCCGGGCGCGCCCGAACCTGTGAACATTGCCAGCTTCGGCTGCCGGCAAGCGGTTGCCGGCACCGCGTTTCGGTTGGCACAGTTGGGGTGTGTCACGGCTCGGGCCGACGACGTCGTCGACAGCTTCGACGATGCGGGCCCGTGGCCGTCGATGTCGGTTTTGTGTGGTCGGGGTGGATAGCTCACGCTCCGTCGCGAATCGACTTCATAACGTCTGTCGTCGGAGGTCCGCTGTGGACCGAACGGAAGTACGCTGCGCACGTGTCTTCGGTGGAGGGGCAGCCGGTTCCGGCTGACGAACAGGTGGTCGGCTCCGTGCTGCCCAGGGACCGAGACCTCGTCCGCTGGCTGGCCGCGGTCGGTGGCGGCTACCTCGCGGCCGGGTTGGCGCTGGTGTTGGTCGCGGGCGAGGACGCCTTGCGGGTGCTGGGATATGTCGTGGACGTCCCGATGGCGGTGCTGGCCGGCGCGGTGCTGGTCCGCGTCGCCCGGTTACGTCAGATGCAGCGCCGGACCCGGTTGCGGCCGGCCCTGCTGGCGCCGCAGCTGGCCGCCGGGATAGCGCTTGCCGGGGTGCCCGACGTCCGAGTGCGGGTCGGCTCCCGGGCGGTCGGCCGCTCCTACCGCGCCGGCCGGCACGGGGTCGTGCTGCTCAACGACACGCTGCTGGACCGCGTGCCGATCGCCACCACTTTCATCGTCGCCCACGAGCTCGCGCACCTGGCCCGGCACGAGACGCTGCGGGAGACCGTCGTCGCCGTGTACCTGCTCACCATTTCCGCGCTGTCGCTGTGGGTGCTGCCGTGGCCGATGGCCGCCGCCGTGGTGGTGTGCGCCGCCGCGCTTGCCGTCACGTACGCCTGGACGCGGGAACTGGACTGCGATCGGATCGCCGCCCGTTGCGCCGGACAGCGCTCTGGAGTCGCCGCTATGGACGCGTTCACGAAGTGGCGGACCCGCAATCCGCTGGTGCGCCTGTGGGGCGCGTTCGGCCAACCGCCGTTGTCGTTGCGCCGCAACGCGGTGCTCGACCCGGAGCGGATGACCGGCTGGTTCGGTCCCAAGGATTGACCTATCTCCTGGACGGTGTGCCCCGTCGATCCTGGTGAGCGCGTTCCCGCGCTGCCACTGTTGAGTCGCGGGCCGCCGTTGTTGAGGTGGGAGCAGCAACGGCGGCGCCGGCTCGTCATACTCGACGCATGTGGATGGTCTACGGCGCCAACGGCTACACCGGTCGGCTCATCGCACACGCCGCGGGGCGGCGCGGCGAGCGCCCCGTGCTCGCCGGGCGGTCGGCCGAGAAACTCGAGGCGCTCGCCCGGGAACTCGGGCTGGAACGCCGGGTGGTCGACCTGGACGACCAGGACCGGCTCTGCGAGGCCCTCGGCGACGTCGACGCGGTCGTGCACTGCGCCGGGCCGTTCTCGGCGACCTCGGAGCCGATGGTCGACGCCTGCCTGGCCACCGGCACGCACTACGTCGACATCACCGGCGAGATCGACGTGTTCGAGCGGATCTTCGCCCGGGACGGGGAGGCCAAGCGGGCCGGCGTGGCGCTGCTGCCCGGCGCCGGCTTCGACGTCGTGCCCACCGACGGCATCGCCGCCCGGCTGGCCCGGGAGCTGCCCGACGCCGTCGAACTGGAGCTGGCGTTCGTGGTCGGCGGCGGGATGAGCCCCGGCACCATGAAGACCACCGTGCAGGGCATGACCACCGGCGGCCGGGCCCGGATCGACGGCGAGCTGGTCACCGTGCCGGTCGGGCACCGCAGCCGGGTCGTCGAGTTCCCCTCACGTCCCCGCCGGGTCGGCTCCGTGCCGTGGGGCGATCTCAGCACCGCCTTCCGCACCACCGGCATCCCCACCATCACCACCTACACCGTGGTCCCCGAGTTCGCCGGCACCGCGCAGAGCCTGCTGGCCCCGGTGTTCCGGTCGGCCGTCGCGCAGGAGATGGCCAAGCGGTTCATCGGCCTGCTGCCCGGCCCCAGCGAACGGACCCGCGACGGCAGCCGCTGCGAGGTGTGGGGCCAGGTCCGCAACGCCGCCGGCCGGCAGCTGTCCATGACCCTGACCGGCCCCAACGCCTACCAGCTCACCGCCGACTCGGCGATCCGCGCCGTGCTCAAGCTCATCGCCGGGCAGGCTGAGGCCGGCTCCCACACCCCGTCCACCGCCTTCGGCCCCGACTTCATCGCCGAACTCGACGACGTGACCCTCTCACCGATCGGCTAGCGCCCCTCCAATGCGGGTTGGGGGGCTTTACCTGCATTGAACGCAGGTAAAGCCCCCCAACCTGCATAACGGGGGAGTCAGCGGGGGGCGAGGAGGGAGCTGGCTTCCTGGGCGGCGGTGCCGGCCTTGAGCAGGTGCTCGAGGTTGGCCGGCAGCTGCTCGCCGCGCTTGTGCACGGCCTGGGCGTACAGCCGGCCGGCGCGGTAGGAGGAGCGCACCAGCGGGCCGGCCATCACGCCGGAGAAGCCCATCTTCTCGGCGTCGGCGGAGTGCGCGACGAACTCCTCCGGCTTGACCCATCGCTCGATCGGGTGGTGCCGCACGCTGGGCCGCAGGTACTGGGTGATGGTCACGATCTCGCAGCCGGCCTCGTGCAGGTCGCGCAGCGCCTCGGTGACCTCCTCGGGGGTCTCGCCCATGCCGAGGATGAGGTTGGACTTGGTGACCAGTCCGGCCGCCCGGGCCTCGGTGATCACCTGCAGCGACCGCTCGTACCGGAACGCCGGCCGGATCCGCTTGAAGATGCGGGGCACGGTCTCCAGGTTGTGGGCCAGCACCTCGGGCCGCGAGCCGAACACCTCGGCCAGCTGCTCGGGGTCGGCGTTGAAGTCGGGGATCAGCAGTTCGACGCCGGTGCCCGGGTTCATGGCGTGGATCTGGCGCACGGTCTCGGCGTACAGCCAGGCCCCGCCGTCGGGCAGGTCGTCGCGGGCGACGCCGGTGACGGTGGAGTAGCGCAGGCCCATGGCCTGCACCGACTCGGCGACCCGGCGCGGCTCCTCGCGGTCGAACTCGGCCGGCTTGCCGGTGTCGATCTGGCAGAAGTCGCAGCGGCGGGTGCACTGGTCGCCGCCGATGAGGAAGGTCGCCTCGCGGTCCTCCCAGCACTCATAGATGTTGGGACAGCCGGCTTCCTCGCACACCGTGTGCAGGCCCTCGCGGCGGACCAGCCCCTTGAGCTCCTGGTACTCGGGGCCCATGCGAGCCTTCGTCTTGATCCAGGACGGCTTCTTCTCGATGGGGGTCTGGCTGTTGCGCACCTCAAGGCGCAGCAACTTCCGACCCTCGGGGAGCACCTCTGTCACACGCCTACCTTACGCTGGTGACCAGCGTGTCCGGGGTCACGCGGCGGCCGGCACCCGGCCGCGCAGCAGCGCGGCGAACGCGCCGCCGACCCGCTCCAGCATGTCGTTGGGCTCGGTGAACTCGGCCAGGCCGGCGGCCAGCGCCAGCATCCGGTGCTCGCGGGCGGTGGCATCGGCCAGCACGCCGCTCGCGTTCTCGTCCAGCAGACGCCGCAGCGTGGGGTTCTCGGCCACGGCCTCGCGCCACGCGGCGGCCACGGCGTCGACCCGGTCGCCCTCGGTGTCCGACAGCGCGAGCCCGATACGGGCGGTCAGCGCGCGGGTCCACTTGTGGTCCAGGGCCAGCAGCAGCTCATCGGTGTCGGCGAACACGGCGGCGGCGTCGGGGACCTGGGTGAAGGCCTCCTCGATCGGGCCGGCGGAAGCCAGTACGGCGTCGATGACGTCCCGGCGACGGTAGTAGTCGTTCCAGCTCATCGTCGTACCTCCGGTCTTCGGCATACTCGCGGTATGTCCGACACGAAGACCATACCATGGGTACGTACCGACGGTATGGCGATAGGGTTGTGAGCGTGGCGACAGTGCGGTCGAGACGGCTCGAGTACTCGGAATCCACCAGGGACGCCCTGGTGGACAGCGCCGTGGAGCTGTTCACCAAGCGCGGCTACGCCGGCACCTCGCTGGACGAGGTGGCCAAGCGGGCCCGCGTCACCAAGGGCGCGCTCTACCACCACTTCAGCGGCAAGCAGGCGCTGTTCGAGGCGGCCTTCGACACCGTCGAGACCAAGGCGATGAGCCGGCTCGGCGAGATCGTCAGCAGCCCGGGCCACCCGTGGGAGTCGGCCATGGCCGGCCTGCGGGGCTACGTGCGGGTCTGCCTGGACCCGTCGTTCCAGCGCATCGTGGTGCACGAGGGCCCGGTGGTGATGGGCTGGGCCCGCTGGCGCGAGGCCGAGGAGCACTTCAGCTTCGGCATCATCCGCGCGTCGGTGGCCGCCCTGGTCGAGTCGGGTGAGATCGACGAGATGCCGGTCGAGGTGATGTCCCGGCTGCTCTACGGCGCGCTGTCGGCGGGCGCCAGCATGATCGCCGGCGCCGCCGACCCGCGCAAGGCCAGTGAGGAAGTGGCCTGGTCGATCACCCGAGTGGTCAGCGGACTGCGCCGACCGGCAGCAGCAGGTGCGGACGCGCCGGCGGAACCGGCCGATCCGCCGTCCCGGCGTCGTCGCCGCTAGCCAGCACCGCGGCCAACAGGGCTCCGGCGGCGGCGTTGGACCGCTCCGGGTGCGCCAGCATCAGCTCCCACAGCGGTGGCTCGCCCTGGAGCTCCACGAACCGCACCCCCGCCCGGCCGCGAGCCGTGCTCCGCGGCAGCACCGCGATGGCCAGGCCGGCGGCCACGACGTCGAGCATGGTGTGCACGTCGTCGGCATGGAACGCGACCTTGCCGCCGAACTCGTTGCCGCCGCCGGGGAAGTCGACCAGCGTCTCGGCCCGCAGCTCGCCCAGGCCGATGGCGTTGCGCTGGGCGAAGCGGTGGTCGGGCCCGCAGGCCACCACCGGCCGCTCCGGCCGCACCGGCGTGACGGTCAAGCCCTCGCCACCGGAGGCGGCCCCGGCCGTGCGATTGACCGGCATCAGCAGCAGGGCCAGATCCAGCCTCCCGTCCCGCACCTGGTCGAGCAGCCGAGACGAGCTGTCGTGGCCCAGCACCACCTCCACGTCCGGATGCGCCCGGTGGAACCGGCCGAGCGCGGACATCAGAGCCCCGTGGTCGACGGCCCGGGCCAGGCCGACGGCGACCCGGCCGCGCAGGCCGCCCTGCACGGCGGCGACCGCCTCGCGGGCGGCGGTCACGGTGCTCAGGGCCCGGCGGGCCTCCACCAGCAGCGCCCGACCGGCGTCGGTCAGCCGGACCTGGCGCTTGTCCCGGACGAACAGTTGGGCTCCCAGCTCCCGTTCGAGCGTCTGGATGGAGGCGGACAGGCTGGACTGGGCGATGTGCAGCCGACGGGCCGCCCTGGTGAAGTGGCATTCCTCCGCTACGGCGACGAAATGCGACAACTGGCGCAACTCCATGCTGATCACCTGTGTTCTTGGCGGTATTTGGCTGGCAACAGCACGCGGCGTCACCACTGACCTTAGGTCTGTGACGGGTCGGCGGGCAGTAGCTGATCGATTCATTAGTGCCGAAACGATCGGACCGGCGGGGAGTGGCTAGGTTGGTGCCCGTGGACTTCCGGATCTTCACCGAACCCCAGCAGGGGGCCAGCTACGACGACCTGCTCCGGGTGGCCCGCGCCGCCGAGGACGCCGGTTATGACGCCTTCTTCCGTTCCGACCACTACCTGAGGATGGGCTCCTCGGACGGGCTGCCCGGCCCGACCGACGCCTGGATCACGCTGGCCGGCTTGGCCCGCGAGACGTCCCGGCTGCGGCTGGGCACCCTGATGAGCCCGATCACCTTCCGCCACCCCGGCCCGCTGGCGATCTCCGTCGCCCAGGTCGACCAGATGTCCGGCGGCCGCGTCGAGCTGGGCATCGGCAGCGGCTGGTACGAGGCCGAGCACAGCGCCTACGGCATCCCGTTCCCGGCCCTGGGCGAGCGCTTCGACCAGTACGAGGAGCAGGTCGAGATCATCGCCGGCCTGTGGGGCACGCCCGTCGGCGAGACCTACTCGTTCGCAGGCAAGCACTACCAGGTCACCGACTCGCCGGCGCTGCCCAAGCCGGCGCAGAGCCCGCGGCCGCCGATCCTGATCGGCGGTGGCGGCGCCCGGCGCACGCCGCGGCTGGCCGCCCGCTTCGCCGACGAGTTCAACATCGGCTTCACCTCGATCGAGAACGCGGCGGCCCAGTTCGACCGGGTCAAGGCGGCGTGCGAGGCGATCGGCCGCGACCCGTCGTCGATCGTGCTGTCGGTGGCCCACCCCGTGGTCGTCGGCCGGGACGACGCCGAGGTGGGCCGCCGGGCCGCCGCGATCGGGCGCGACCTGGACGAGCTCAAGCTGCACGGCTTCGCCGGCACTGCGGCCGAGGTGCTGGACCGGATCGGCGCCTGGCACGAGGGCACCGGCACCAACCGGATCTACCTCCAGCTGCTGGACCTGTCCGACCTGGACCACGTCGACTTCTTCGCGGCCGAGGTCGCCGCGAAGTGGCGGGCGTGACCGTACTGCTGCTGCACGGGCTCGGCGGCGACCACCGTGGCCTGCGGGAACTGGCCGACGCGCTCGACGGGGTCGACGTCGTCGTGCCGGACCTGCCCGGCTACGGCGCGTCGCCGCCGCTGACCGTGCCGCACACCCTGGAGAACTACGCCGCCGAGATCGAGCGGCTGCGGCTGTCCCTGGGGCTGGACCGGTTCGTGCTGGCCGGTCACTCGCTGGGGGCGTCCATCTCGCTGGTGTACGCCGCTCGCTACGGGGCCGCGCTGGACGGGCTGTGCCTGTTCAACCCGGTGTCCGAGGCGACCGGCCTCACCGCCTGGCTGGGCAAGCTCTACTACCGGATCGGCTCCTGGCTGCCGGAGCCGGCGGCCCGGTTCTGGCTGTGCAGCAAGCCCGCCGTGTACCTGGCGGACGCGTTTGTCATCGTCACCAAGGACAAGGCGCGGCGGCGGTGGATCCTGGACATGGACTACGAGAACTACCACAACGCCAGCGTGCGCGCGATGACCGAGGCGTTCCTCAGCTACTTCGACACCAGTTTCGCTGCGCTGGCGGCCGAGGTCGACGTGCCGACCCTGGTCGTCACCGGCACCCGCGACGGCATCGCCCCCGTGGACGCCGTGACGGCGCTGCGGCAGCGGATCGCCGACTCGGAGCTGGTGGTCGAGGACGGCGCCGGACACCTCTTCCCGGCCGAGGACCCGGCCCGGGCGGCGGAACTGCTCACCGACTTCCTTCGGCGAGTCCCGCTCTCCGGCACACCGAATGTCGATTTCGGGTAGATCACCGCAGCTGGCCCGCCACGTCCGCGGCGGCCGTGAGGATCACCAGCAGGGGGATGACGGCCGTCGGCGGCACCCGGTAGCTGCCGCGGCTGTCCTGCTCCACCGCCTTGGCCGTGACCAGGGCCTTCAGGTGGTGGTAGAG
>Ga0307511_10000260_pt1 | contig 54540 bp, 52 predicted proteins | sample 13_EM_MG_FD_200266 | JGI IMG/M metagenome (GOLD analysis project Ga0307511, IMG submission 200266) | Populus trichocarpa ectomycorrhiza microbial communities from riparian zone in the Pacific Northwest, United States - 13_EM | ecosystem: Host-associated > Plants > Roots > Unclassified | place... | reverse complement strand
CAGGCTACCAGTCTCTTTGTCGGTCCCGCGCCTCAACAGGTAGTTCGCCGTGGCGCCCATCTGGGCATCACCAAACACAACGGAGGGGCCGCCCTGCACGATTTCCACGCGTTCCACCGTGTCGTCGAGGCGGATCACCGAGGTCCCCTCGAAAAATGACAAGGTCGGCACGCCATAGACCGGCGCGCCCATGATCTGGTTGGTGAAGAACGGTGCATCGCCACCGCCGGGGAAGCCCGCGATCTCGATGTTGGCGCCTGTCTGTCCGCCGCTGGATTCGGGCCACAGACCTGGAGACACCTTCAGCAGGTCGGCCGCGCTCTTTGGGTTGGCCGCCTTGATCTCGTCCGCACTCACAGACGTGATCGTGTAGCTCGCATCTAGCTTGCGCACAGCGGTTGCAGTCGCCGTTACGACGACCTGCTCCAATTGATCGTTCGACGTATCGGGCGCCGCTGCCGCAGCCGGTTCCGCGCTTTCCGCCTGTGGGGCGGCGGCTTGCGCCCAGTAAGGGGCGACCACTGCGATCGCAGCAAGCACTGCGAGTTGAATCGGCCGGGCACCGCGCCCGCGCCTCCCGTCAGAATGCGATGTCATGATCATCCCCCCATGCAAGTGAATCTTGCGAATGCCCGTGACCGGGTGTTGACTCGCCGCGCGCCATGTTAAGTCACGCCTGCCGTGTCTGCCAAGCCACTTCGGCGAATGCTTTTTCAGCGCGAATTTGCGCGCTTCGTTGATTTCTCGCCACACCGGATTGCGCATCACCCGAAGGAGGTATTGCGCGCGACAAAACGCCAGCGCACCGCGACCGGCAACCTTGAGCTCGGGCGCAACCTGGCTGGGGCATGAGCCCGAAAGTTGGTCGGCTGCCAGCAAGGGTCATGCCGTAACTGCGGCTCTACGACGGGCGCAGGCGTTATATCGCTGACACTGACACGGTCTCGCCCGTTCCCGCGCCTGACGCACTCGCCCTACAGCAGGCGAAGATTGTCAGTCTCCTGGCGAAGCTGCCGCAGAAAAGCCTGCAGTTGCTCGACCCGCTCGGGAACACGCTTCCTGCCCGCCGGTGACAGGACCCGCGCGGGAACTTTCGCAAGGTTCGACTCGAGCATCGGGATTACTTCAGGACCTGTGGGATTGCCTCCATGCGCATCCACCAACCCGATGACTCGAGCCACGCCGATGGCCCCGAGCCAGTCGAGCGCGTCAGCGTCATGCAGATACAAGGCTTCGGCGCCAACCGGATTCCGATCGAACATGTGAGTTCGAATGGCGCCGCGCACCGCTTCGAGCTTCTTCATCGGAAAGCCGGTGTTCTTCAACACCGTATCGACGATCGCGGCAGCCTGGTCGGCATGATCGACGCCTGACTTCTCCCAAGGCTCGAAGGCGGCCATGTCGTGGAGGTAAGCGGCGGCATACAGCACATCGTCGTCGAGGGCGATGCGGTCCGCAGCAGCAAGCTCGCGCGCCAGCTGGTAGTCACGCTGGGAGTGCGAATAGCCCCACGCGGGGCTCTTGAAATGTTCCTGCGCAAACTTGGCTATGACGGTGCGCCACTGCGCGGAATCATCGGCGGACTGTTGGGAGGCCGCCATGGCGCCTGCCTGCAACCCGAGCAGGGTTGCCAGGCAGATCAACTGCAAAATGCTCCGAACCCTGTAAGAAGACATTGGACGCCTCGCAGCCTCAAGATTTCCCGGCTGGCGTGTTGCCAGCGCCGGCCCAGGCTGGGCCGGAGAACTCCGCCTCGATCGAGAACTCAACAGTGTCGCCAACCCCCATGGTCGAGCCCGGCTGTGGGATACCGAACGCGATGCCGAAATCAGAGCGCTTGAGAGTCCCGTGTGCCGAGAAACCGATGCGCGCATGCGGATCCATGGGGTGGCCGATGTAACCCCCATTGTAAGTCGCATCGAGTACGACAGGGTGCGTCGTTCCATGCAGGGTCAGATCACCGAAAATGCGCATTGCATTCTGTCCTGCCGGTTCCACACGCGTCGAGCGGTACGTGATCTGCGGAAACTGCCCGGCGTTGAGCCACTGCACGCCGCGCAAAGAAGCGACGAAGCCAGGCGGAGGATTATCAGGCGTGATGGAGGCGGGGTCGATGGTCACTGTCACCCCGGCCGTCGCAGGCTTGGCCGGATCAAACTGCAGTTTGGCGTCGAACCGGGTGAAGCGCGCAGTCCAATGCGAGAACCCGAGGTGGTTCACGCGGAAGAGCAGGCTCGCGTGCGGCTTGTCCAGCGTGTAGCTGCCAGCCGGCACACTTCCCACGCCGGCTTCCGGAACCGCATCAACGCCGTGTGCCAAATGAGGTACAGCGGCGCCAAGGCCAGCGGCCAGAACCAGGGGAAGCAGTGTCTTAGTCATAGCGAATCTCCGTTTAGGTGCCTCCAGGACGCACGGAGATTGCTCTTTCCGACAGCGGATCGGAAAGATTTGCGCAGGCGTTGGCGGCCGCGCGGTTACATTGTGGTGACATAGCTTGCGTTCACAGGCTCAGAACATAAAGTTGGTATCGCGAAACGCGTCACTGCGTAGGATGGCGGGCCTGGGCTGCTGCGGTACCGGAGGTCCAACGAGGTTTCGGCACATGCCAGAGTCGAACAGGTTTGAGGCACTGCTCCTTTTGCTGATATCGGTCATCTCGATTGCAGCGGATTTGCTGCGCGCAGTGTGAGCGCCACAGCCAGTTGGGTCACGGCACCGGCGTCGCCAATGGCTTGCCCTTATCCACGATCCACGTCGAGATAACGATCACCTCGCTGACCTGCGTGGCCGCAATGCTGTGCACGGCGCCGCGTGGATTGAAGAAACTGTCGCCGGCCTGGAGCGTCCTGTCCGGCTGGCCCTTCGTTTTCCAGATCACGGTGCCCTTCAGTACGTAACCGGCTTCATCGCCCGGATGCACGTGGAACCCGATGGCCGTTCCAGCTGGGAGGGTCGCTTTACCGATGACAATCTCCTTGTCGGGCACACCTGCCTGCTCGTGGCGCTCGAGAATGGCTCGCTGCGGTTGTGGCTTCGAATCATCGGCAGCTGCGCTCAGCGACAGCGCCATTGCAGCCATCAGGTAACATCGTGCCAAGGTAAGCATGTTGGTCTCCTTTGCGCGGGCCTCCGCCCGCTCACCATCAGATCCGGGGCAACCCTCGCGGGCTTGCCCGTGCGACGCATGCGTCGCACCCTCGCCCTCAGGGTGCCGCCGCGCCCAGGCCCGCATAGTAGGCCGTGACCGCTGCGATGTCAGTGTCGTCGAGCCGGGTTGCGACTGAGGCCATCAGGTTGCCCGCATCGTTCCTGCGCGTTCCTTGCTGCCATGATTTCAACTGACTTGCCAGATAGGACGCCATTTGACCGGCAAGATAGGGAGCGGACAAACCTGCTCCGCCGCCTTCAGGACCATGGCAGTTGTTGCACGCCTGCACCCTTCTGGCCTCCGCACCCTGCACAGCAAGCTCGTGCCCGCGCGCGGCCAGCGCCGCCGACGGCCTTGCACCGCCCGCAACGCCGGGTACGGACAGCGACGCATAGTAAGCGGCCACCTTTGCACGATCCGCATCGCTCAAAGACTTCGCGATTCCACCCATGACGAGGTTTTCGCGAGTACCGCTTGCGAAATCACGCAGCTGCTTCTCGATATAGTGCGCTGTTTGACCGGCGATACGTGGCGCGTTAACAGCTGTCCTGCCCTCGCCGTGGCCACCATGACATGCCTGGCATGGGACAGCTCCCGGGGGCACCGCAGACTTTGTGTCGGCTGCGTCAGCAAGAGGAGCCTGTGCGACGTACGCTGCCGCGAAAATGACCAGGCCGACCCCGCTCTTCCAACCGCGTGTGTTGTTTGGACTCACGTCGGCACCAGCTGGCCAGGGTTTTTCAGATATTTGTTCTTGAGTGCATCAGCCGCCCAGTACGTGAGCGCGCCCAGCGTGCCCGTGGGGTTCCATGATGCGTTCTGCGGATAGTTTGATGCCCCGATTACGAACACATTCGGAACGTCCCAGCACTGCAGATACCGGTTCACCACACTCGTGCTGGGATCCTTGCCCATCACCGTGCCGCCGGTGTTATGAGTCGTCTGATATTGCTGCGTCGTGTAGGGCCCTTTGCGCGGCGACCCGTTTACCTGCTTGGCGCCCATGGCCTTGCCGATTTCGACCGCCTTCGCCGTTACATAGGCCGCCATCTTCAGATCGTTTGGTGGGAAATCGAACGTCATGCGCAACAGCGGCTGTCCCCAGGCGTCCCGGTAAGTGGGATCCAGATCGAGGTAGTTCTGCCGTTGGGACACCGAGCTGCCATGGAGACTGAACATGACAGTGTGGTTGTAGTGTTTGAGCACTGCGTCCTTCCAGCCCTTGCCCCAGGCCGGGGTGCCAGGCGGGACGGGATGGTACTGGATCGGCCGCCCATTCGTGTTCACGGCGCCTATGAACGCGCCGCCGATGAATCCCAGCCCGGCATGGTCGAAGTTGTCCCCGGCAAAGTCGTTGATGAGAGTGCCGGAGGCCCCCGAGGCCATGAAGGGGTTGATGATCACATCCTGATCGAAGAATGAGGCGACCGTGCTCATCGTCTGATACGCGTAGTTTCGCCCGACCACACCTTTGCCCGTGCCCGGATCGTACGGTTTGCCGATGCCCGAAAGCAGCAGCATGCGTACGTTGTTGATCGCAAAAGAGGAGGTGATCACCAGCGCGGCCGGTTGCTCGAATTCGCGGCCCGCGGCGTCGATGTAGTTGACGCCTGTGGCGCGCTTCCGGGTCGAATCCAGGTTGATACGCTGCACCTGGCAACCGGTGCGCAACTCGAAGTTCTGGTTGGCCAGCAGCACGGGCAGAATGACGGTTTGCGGAGTGGACTTGGCGTAGTGCTCGCAGGCATAACGCTCGCAGAATCCGCAGAAGACACAGGTGTTGAGCTTCATACCCTCCGGGTTGGTATAGGGCTGGCTCAGGTTCGACGAGGGTTGCGGGAAAGGGTGATAGCCCAGGCTGATCGCCGCCTTGCGGAACAATGCGCCCTGAAAGTGCTCTTTCATGGGGGGCGTCGGGTACTCCCGCGCTCGTGGTGACTCGTGCGGATCGCCACCGGGCATTATCTGGCCCTTGATGTTGCCCGCCTTGCCGCTCGTGCCGAGCAGATATTCGAAGCGGTCAAAATGCGGCTCGAGCTCCTCGTAGGTAACCCCCCAATCCTGGATGGTGATGTCCGGATCGAGGAACCCCTTGCCGTAGCGCTCGCGCGTCCGGGTCGCAAGCTCGAAGTCATTCGCCTGGAAGCGATAGGTCTGTCCGTTCCAGTGCACCATGGAGCCGCCGAGCCCCGTACCCGGCAGGAATGACTCCCACCGCCGGACCGGCAGCGCCGTCTGCGAGCTGTTGTTGCGGAACGTGACCGGCTCGCGCGTGTTGTCCTGCATGAGCGCCTTGCGCACATCGAAGCGCAGCTCGTCATGGATGGCGGGACTCTGGAACTCAGGCACCGTGAATCGTGCCTGCCCACGCTCGAGGCCGACGACTTTATAGCCTGCCGCGGCAAGTTCCTTGGAGAGGATGCTGCCAACCATCCCAACACCGATCACCACCACGTCCACTTCTTTCAGGCGCTGCACCACGTTCTTCTCCTTATTACACCTTCAAAGAGTGGCGGGAATTGCGGGCTGCACATGCACGTGACCGTGCCGGTCCTCCCCTATGCTCATCGGGGCGCGCTCGAACTTCACGCCGTGTTGGTCGATCGCCTCGTAGTAGTCGGCATAAGCTCCGGGAAACCCGATCATCCGCCACGCCACCATGGCGCGATTGCCGCCGTACACCGGATCGCTGAAAAATCCCTCGATGGTCATCCGCAGCAGCATGTCGAAGAAAACCGCCGAGGGCACGCCATCGAGATCCTGCCCGCCTGCCTCCAGCCCCTTCAGGTACGTGTCCTGAGCCTGCGCCGACAGGTCACCGAATGCCGTACCCCCCTTGTCCAAGTCCTGATTGATCGCACGCAACGCGGTGTGAAACAGCTCCGCCGGCGTGAACGGCAACTGGTATCCCTGTGACGGGGTTCCGGGCAGCCAGGGCCCGCTGCGATACAGGCGCTCGCCGGCGCCCCACGCTCCACCCAATTGCTTGTCGAGGTAGTTAGGAACGCCGGCGGCCAGCGCGCCGGCACCCGACTCGTCGGCAGGAATCAGGCGCTCGCAGGCAGCCTCGATGAACCGTGCCTCGGCAACGTTGAAAAAGAGATAGACGGATTGCCCAGGCTCAGTCGGAGCCGTCGCACCGTGATGCGCGGCCAGTGGCGCGGCCTCGGCCGAATCCGCAAGTAACGCCGTGGCCGGCGGCAGCACGGTGGCTGCACCAACGCTCGCCACGAAAGAGCGCCTGGTCACATTGGGCGTATTCGGTAACTTCATGCGTCGTATCCTTAAGGGCATCCGCTGGATGCAACAGCACGCCGGTATTGGGCTGGCCCGCATGCTGTGCGCAACCGCAAACCTTGGATTGCACAAGGATGCGATTCTTGTCTGTAACTGCGGGCGTCCGACATTTACATGCAACGGGCGCTGATCGCTGCGACAATGGATGCTCAGCAATCTCGCAGGATCGACGCACCGATGGGATACGAAAAACGCGCCAGTCTCAGCGTCGCGCAGCCATTGCTGGACTTTGTAGAGCGCGAAGCTTTGCCGGAAACGGGTGTCGACGCACCCGCGTTCTGGCAGGGCCTGGCTGGGCTCATCGGACGCCTTGCGGCGCGAAACAAGGAGCTGCTCGGGAGGCGTGACGCGCTGCAGTCGCAGATCGATACGTGGTATGCCGCCCGCACCGGCCAGCCAATCGACGTCCCGGCGCAGATCGCATTCCTGCGCGAGATCGGCTATCTGTCACCCGAGCCCAGCCCCTTCAGGATCGACAGTCGGAATGTCGATGTCGAATTGAGCGCCATTCCAGGACCGCAACTCGTGGTCCCCGTGACCAATGCCCGATACGTGCTCAACGCCGCGAATGCGCGCTGGGGAAGTGTCTACGATGCGCTCTATGGAACCGATGCCATCGCAGAACAGGACGGCGCCACTCGCGCCGGCAAGTACAACCCCCTGCGCGGACAGAAGGTTATTGCCCGGGGCAAGCAGATTCTGGATACGGCCGCGCCGCTTGCCCGGGGCCGTCACGACCAGGCAGTTCGCTACTTCGTAACGGCGGGACAGTTGGCGGTCGTGCTTCCAGGTGAGACCGTAGGTCTTGCGACGCCGGCGAAGTTTGTTGGTTTCCTGGGATCCGCGGATTCGCCGCAGGCAATTCTCCTGCGCAATCACGGCTTGCACATCGAAATTCGCTTCGATCGCGCCCATGCGGTTGGCCGCGCGGATCCGGCTGGTGTTGCCGACATCGTACTCGAGTCGGCAATCAGTACGATCGTGGATTTCGAGGACTCGGTCGCCACGGTCGATGCCGAAGACAAGACCGCGGCCTACCGGACCTGGCTGGGACTGATGCAGGGCACGCTGACCGCCGAGTTCGAGAAGGGTGGGCGGCTGATGACGCGTCAGCTCAACCCGGATCGTCAATATGTGGCCGCGGACGGGCGGACCGGCGACGGCGGCACATTGACGCTTCCCGGGCGCTCGCTGTTACTGGTCCGCAACGTCGGACTTCACATGTATACCGACGCGGTACTCGATGCCGGCGGCCAACAGATCCCCGAGGGAATGTTGGATGCCGCGGTCACGACGCTGATTGCCTTGCACGACCTGCATAGCAAGGCGGCAGTCAAGAACAGCCGCACCGGCTCCATCTACATCGTAAAACCCAAGTTGCACGGCGCCGAGGAAGTGGCATTCGCCGTGCAGATCATGGAAGAGGTGGAGAAAGTCCTCGGGCTCGAACCCAACACGGTGAAAATCGGGCTCATGGACGAAGAGCGCCGGACGAGCGCGAACCTTGCTGCCTGTATTCACGCCGCCCGCGAGCGGCTGGTGTTCATCAACACTGGCTTCCTGGACCGCACGGGTGACGAGATACACACGGCGATGCAGGCAGGCCCCGTCATCCGTAAGGCGGAAATGCGTTCCTCCGCATGGCTGCAGGCGTACGAGCAGCGAAACGTGCGCATTGGCCTCGAGTGCGGGCTGGCTCGCAGGGCGCAGATCGGCAAGGGGATGTGGGCGGCGCCGGATCGGATGGCGGCCATGCTCGAACAGAAGATCGGACATCCCTTGAGTGGGGCAAACACCGCGTGGGTGCCCTCTCCCACGGCCGCGACGCTACATGCCCTCCACTATCACGAGGTCGATGTGTTCGCACGGCAGACGGAAATCGCAAGCCGCGCCGCGGACGGATTGCTGGAACTACTGACGCCACCGGTTGCGACTCAACAGTACTCGCCCGCACAGATCCGCGAGGAGTTGGAAAATAATGTGCAAGGCATCCTGGGCTATGTGGTCCGGTGGATCGATCAGGGAGTCGGGTGCTCGAAGGTCCCCGACATTCACGATGTCGGATTGATGGAGGATCGCGCCACCCTGCGCATCTCCTCGCAGCACATCGCCAACTGGCTGCGGCACGGCATCGTTTCCGCCGCTGAAGTGAAGAGCGCACTCGAGCGCATGGCAGGCGTGGTCGATGGGCAGAACAGCGGCGATCCGGCTTATCAGTCCATGGCCCCGACATTCAGTGGCCCGGCATTCGCAGCCGCGAGCGCACTGATTTTCGAGGGCGCGGCCCAGCCGAACGGCTACACGGAATACATCCTGACCTCATTTCGCTGCAAGGCCAAGCGCAACGCCTGAGCGGGCGACCGCGCCGCGCAGGCGCTCAACGATGCCCCGTGCTTAGCCGGTATAATCACGGCGTTCCAGGCTCCGGACCACCACATGACTCGATTCGCTCTCTCCCGCCGGCAGGTATTGCAGGGAATGGCCGCCGCCCTGCCTCTGGGCTTCCTTGGATGTGCCGCCAAGAAGTCCAACGCTCTGGTCGTCGGCGGGTTGCCTGTCACGTGCAATTTGACGTTGCCCGTCGCTTGCACAGCCAAGGCCACCCTTAACCGAACGGCGCCCGCCACTGCGGTGAGATACGAATATGAGTACAGCAAGTACAACGGTTGGCCGGAGGTCAAAGAGTCGCTGATGGCCGGGCGCATCCAGGCGGCCTACATGCTCGCACCGCTGGTGATGGACCTGGCCGACAAGGGGATTCCGGTGAAAATCGTGTCCCTGGGGCACCGTTCCGGCGCAGTGATCATGGTCCGGACCGATTCGCCCTATCAGCACTTCCAGCAACTGAAGGGTAAGCGGGTAGCCATTCCCAGCCGCTTTGCCGTGGATTTCCTGTTTCTGCGCCGCATGCTGGCGCAGGAGAACATGCGCGTGGAAGAGCTGGAGATCGTCGAAATGCCGCCGCCGGACATGCCGGCCGCACTCTACGCGAACGCGGTGGACGCATACTGCACCGGCGAGCCCTTCGGGGCTGCGGCCCAGAGCGCCGGCTATGCACGGCCCCTGAGGATGACTCGCGACGAATGGCCCAAATATATCTGCTGCGTGCTCACGGTACGCGAGGAGCTGATCCATGAGAACCCGGCGATGGTGCAGGATCTGGTGAATCACGTCCTGGGAGCCGGTGCATGGCTGGACGAGCAGGCCGATAACCGCGAAAAAGCGGTCCAGATTGCCGCGGGGCCGAAATTTTTCAACCAGGACCCGAAGATCATCCGCTTCGTGATGCGCAATCCCAGCGACCGGGTGACCTACGGCGACCTGAGAATGATCCGCACCGAGTTCGAGGAATTGATGCACCTGTCCATGGAGGCGGGAAACCTCAAACATCCGGTTCCCTACGAGAAATACGTGGACGAGCAGTTCGCGCGCAATTCGCAGCCTGCCCGCATTCCGTTGTGAAACATAACCTGGCACACAGTCTTGTTGGATTGCGCGCGTTGGTGGCGGCCTGCGCGTTGGCGATGATTACTTCGGCCGGCGTGGCGAATGCGCCGGCGCTGAAGGCCGGGGTGTTCGATCCGCCGCGGCCGGCGCCTGATTTCTCGCTGCAAAGCTCCGAGGGGCGCGAGCTGAGAATGAGTCAGTACCGGGGCAAGGTGGTGCTGCTTGCGTTCGGCTTTACATCCTGCACGGCAGTGTGCCCGACAACGCTCAACACGTTTGCCATCGCGCGCCGCAAGCTTGGGCCTGCCGCGGCGAACGTGCAGGTCGTATACATCACTGTCGATCCCGAGCGGGATCTGCCCGCACGTCTGGCCAAGTACCTCCACAGCTTCGATCCAACCTTTGTTGGCGGTACGGGAACGGAAGCTCAGCTCTTGGCCGTGCGCAAGAACTACGGCATCTCTGCCGAGAAAAAAACCGTGGATAATGACTACACGTATGTGCACTCCTCCTTTGCATACCTGATCGATCGCAACGGCCTGATTCGAGCACTGATGCCCTATGGGCACAGTCCCGATGACTACGCGAACGACTTGACGCTGCTGTTGAAAGAGTAGGTTGTGCGTTCTCGAGCTGTGAGACTGCTGGGCATTACCGCAGGCGCGCTGGCCGCACTGCTGGGTATCGGTCTGCTGCCCGTACACACTGACTCGCGCGACCAGATCTTCGAGATTCCCAAGGGAACGTGGGCGCGGCGAATGTCCGGCGACAAGGTCGAGATCCTGCCGGACCACATACGCCTGACGCTCGGATTGCGTGACATCCTGGTTCTGCGCAACCACGACGACGTGCCGCAGATTTTCGGTCCGACCCTGATGATGCCGGGACAGAGTTTCCGGCTTCCCTTCGAGCGTGCCGCCGAATACCAGTTCGCCTGTACGGCCCATGCCAGTGGCCAGATGACGATCGTGGTGGAACCCAACCCGACGATGCCGTGGTCCCGGCTATTCTGGCGTGCACGCGAGTTGCTCCGTGCGCAGAGCTGACTTTTCCGGCAAGGCGACCAGCATGGTTCGAATCAGGCACTTGCTGCCCTCGATGGCGCTCATCGCAGTGTTGATTGCCGCCTGGTGGGCCGCAGTCGTTGCAACCCGCAGTGTGATCTTTCCAACTCCCTGGGCGGTGGTCACGGGCACGCTCGAATTGCTCAGGGACGGTACGCTCCGGCGGCATATCGGCTCCTCGCTCATGCGCGTCGGGGCTGGATTCGGACTGGCGGTCTGCGTAGCCGTGCCCCTGGGCTTGTGGATGGGCTGGGTTGAGGGCGCCTACCGGACCCTGAATCCGATTTTCCAGATCCTGCGACCCATCTCCCCGATCGCCTGGATTCCGATCGCCATTCTGTGGTTCGGTGTGGGTGATGCCTCACCCATCTACCTGATCTTCATCTCATCCGTGTTCCCCATGATCGTGCAGACGACCGTGGGCGTACACACGATCGAGAAGCGCTATCTGCGTGCCGCGGAGAACTTCGGAGTTTCGCGCGGTACTTTGTTCAGACAGGTCGTCATACCCGCGGTGCTGCCGCAGATCATCGTGGGCATGCGAATTGGGCTCGGTGTCGCGTGGCTGGTGGTGGTCGCCGCGGAAATGATCGCCCTGCACTCCGGGCTCGGCTACATGATCATGGATTCACGCAACGCCGGGAATCGCTACGACCTCGTGATTGCCGGCATGATCATCATCGGTCTGATCGGGCTCACCCTGGACACCGTCATGCGAATACTGGAGGGCACCAAGTGGGCCCGGTGGCGCTATGCGCACTAAGATCGAAGTCCGCGATCTGAAGAAGAGCTTTGCATCCGACAAGGGCCCCCTGGCCGTCGTCGAGAATGTGAGCCTCACGGTCCAGGATGGCGAGTTCGTCGCCCTCGTGGGCCCCTCGGGCTGCGGCAAATCCACCCTGATGAACATGATCGCGGGGTTTCTGCAACCCGATGCGGGCTCCGTCGTCATCGACGGAACGCCGCGCACCCGCCCCGACTCCAAGGGCATCCTGATTTCCCAGCAGGGATCGGTCTTCCCCTGGCTCACCGTCCGCGAGAACCTGATGTTCGGTCTCAACGGACACGCGCTACCTGCCAAACGAACGCTCGCGGAGCGCTATGCCGACATTGTTGGCTTGAAAGGCTTCGAGGACAGTTATCCGCACGAATTGTCGGGCGGAATGTTGAAACGCACCGAGCTGGCCCGTGCACTGGTGGTCAAGCCCGACATTCTCTACATGGACGAGCCATTCTCCGCGCTCGATGCTCTCATGAGCCTGCGCTTGCGCAACGAACTGCTGCAGATCCTGGCCAAAGAGCGCCATACGACCCTGTTGATTACACATGACGTCGAAGAAGCGATTCACCTGGCCGATCGGATCGTGGTCCTTTCGTCCCGGCCGACGCATATCCAGACGATATTCCCGGTGCCGTTCGGGCATCCGCGCAAGGTGGCAGGCCGGGAGGCACAGGAATTGCGCGTCAGAATCCTGAGCGAGTTGGGAGTTGACCGCGAGGAGATTGGGTAAATGAAGATCGTCACCTACAACGTCAACGGCATCGGTGCGCGGCTTCCCAACCTGCTGCGCTGGCTCGGCGAGACGACGCCGGACGTGGTTTGCCTGCAGGAGCTGAAGGCACCGCAGGAAAAGTTCCCGGAAGCGGCGATCCGGGATGCCGGCTATGGCGTGATCTGGCACGGTCAGAAAAGCTGGAATGGCGTTGCCATACTCTGCCGCGGCTCGGATCCCGTGGAGATCAGGCGAGTCCTCCCAGGCGATCCGGACGATGTCCACAGCCGCTACATCGAGGCTACAGTGAAAGGCTTGGTGGTCGGTTGCCTGTATCTGCCGAACGGCAATCCGGCGCCGGGGCCCAAATTCGACTACAAGCTGCGCTGGCTCGAACGCTTCCTTGCCCACGCGGCCCAACTCGTCAACAGCACCGAGCCCGTGATTCTCGCGGGCGACTACAACGTCATACCGACAGAGCGCGACGTCTACAAGCCGGAACGATGGGTGGATGACGCATTATTCAGAGTTGAGGTTCGTGAAGCGTTCACGCGCCTGATCAACCAGGGATGGACCGATTCCATACGCAAGCTCCATCCCGATGCGACCCTCTACACTTTCTGGGATTATTTTCGCAACGCATACGGCCGGGACGCAGGCCTGCGCATTGATCATCTGTTGCTCAATCCGGCACTTGCAGGCCGGCTCGTCGCCGCGAATGTGGATCGGACCGTGCGCGGCTGGGAAAAGGCCAGCGATCACGCGCCCACGTGGGTGGAGCTGCGGGAGTGACCTGAGGAGCGTCAGTTCTTGAGCGGAAACGGCGAAGCGGACGAGTACTGCCGGGACTCGTACTTGATTTCGTTGTTTCCGGGGCGCAGAGGCCTGCGCAGAAGCATTTCCTTTGCTCGCATCGTCCAGGAATACTCATCAATCGTATTCACGTCCGCGGGGTTTCGCGGGATTGTGACGATGATCTCGCCATTGCGGCGGTACCCTTCGACGGTCCAGCCTAACTTTGAAAGCTCCAGGCGATAGTCGGATTCCTCCACGGGCAATGGCTCCTGGGTGGCCCTCCAGAACGGGTCGCCGGCGGGGTGCATGAAAGCCAGTACCAACGACCGCAGTCCCCACTGGCAGCTGCCGGTGCCTGAGTAAAGATCCAGCAGGCGCGGATCCGCCCTGAAATACCCCTGCGTTAACGCGCCGTCGCGCAAGCTGTCGTTCGCAACGAAATACCGCCACACGACATCCAGCCCGCGCACGGCCCGCCCAACCGGGAATCTGCTCGAATCCAGAAACGTCGCCGCAACCAGCGGCACCGGGACGGCCGTTCTATAGCAGATACTGCGCCCCATGATCGGAACCCCGTGGGGACTGATCAGGTGTTGCGTCAGGTCCGCGGACTTCTCGAGAGCCTCGACGATGAAGTCCGGCTCGAAGGCTGGATCGACAGCGTGGATCCAGAACAGATCGTAAGTGATGCCCCAGGCGTTGTAGAAGTCGACACCATGCGGGCGATCGTAGAACCAACCATAGTCCAGGTAATACTGTTTGTAGTCTGCGAAAACCTGGTGGGCGTGTTGCTGCAGCTCCTCCGCTGCGTTTTCCGACTTCAGGTGTGCCAGGACCACGTCGATGACGACCGGGAACAACATCCAGTTGCTGCGCGGCGTCTGCGCGGCGGCTCCCGCAAGCAGCCACGCACGGATCATCTGCTTCTGCCCACCATCCAACTTGTCCCAGATGCTCGCACGGGTCAGCCATAGAACGCGCGCAACATCTGCGGCTTCCACGATTCGTTGATCCTGGTCCCGGATGTCGCCCCAATACTCACTGGAGCGGGGATCGACGCCACCGAGAATTCCCGCTCGCAACATCGCAACCATCTCGCTGGGCCGCCCACCCCCAGGAACACCGACGGCGGCGTCACGCCCCGAGTAGATCCAGGCTGCCAACAAGGGTGCCGCACGGGCAAACCCCTCCAAGCCATCCATCGCGTAGCCGTTCTGGCTCCCCGTCCCCCCATACTGCACTCGTGAGTAACCGGGAGTCGCATGGCGGACAAATCCAGTCGCGAAATACTCGAACAGCCCCGCAAAACGCGTTTCCAGAGGCTGGTTGCCGAGAAGCAGCTGGCGAACGCGCTCCTCCTCGGGGCCCACGGGCGCAGGCTCCTGGTACTGACCCCACCCCCGGGCGGCCAGGTGTTTCACTTTGGGCGCGGCGAGAACAGCCGCAACGCCGATGACCACGACAATGCAACCAAGAAAGAGTCTGGAGATAATCACAGGCATAATGTTCGTGGAGTACTTCCTCCGAAGAGTCATGATGCCCGAGAAGGTCGATGCGATCATCATTGGCGCCGGACATAACGGCCTGGTCTGCGCGGCCTACCTGGCCAAGCACGGCCTGAAGCCGCTGGTTCTGGAGCGGCGACCGGTCGTCGGCGGCGCTGCCGTCACACAGCAGATCGCACCGGGATTCCGCGCCTCGACTTTCTCCTACCTGATGAGCCTGCTGCATCCACGCATCCAGGCCGAGCTGGATCTGAAGCGCCATGGACTGCAGATCATGCCGTGCAGTGACATGCTGGCTCCGCTGGATGACGGCGACTACATCGTCTTCTCCGATAGGGTCGAGCGCACACAAGCGAGCTTCGCCCGGTTCAACGAGGCGGACGCGCGGATCTATCCCGAGTTCGACCGGTTCCTGAACGAAAACGCCCGCCTGTTCCGCAGGCTTCTGTGGGAAACACCGTTCGATCCCACCGGGCGCGACTGGCGGACCTTCAAACAGGCGGCGGGCTTCGTACATCGAAACTGGCGTATCGGCGGCAAGCTCTTCCGCGTTCTGGACATGTTGTCGATGAGTGCCTACGACTTCCTGTCTGAATGGTTCAGCGACGATCGCATCAAGGCGGTGCTGGCGTACTACGCCTCCATCGGAACTTTTGCGGGACCGAAAACGCCCGGTTCCGCGTACGTCATCATGCACCACGTCATGGGAGAGAATGCGGGTGCAGGGGGCTGGGGCTTCGTCAGGGGCGGAATGGGCGCGATCAGCGAGTCAATCGCGGCGGCTGCGCGTGAGTTGGGAGCCGACGTCCGGACAGACAGTCCGATTGCCGAAGTCGCAGTTGGCGACACTGGAGTAAAGGGTGTGGTGACCGAGGACGGCCGCAGCTACGAGTCGCAGCTGGTCGTTTCGAATGTCGACGCCAAAACGCTTTATCTGAAGATGGTCGGCCAGCGGCATCTGCCCTCCGAAGTTGTACGTGATATCAGTACCTACCGTACATTCAGCACCGCCTTCAAGATGAACATCGCATGCGAGCGGCCTCCTCAGTACACCTGCCTGCAGCGCGCCCTTCGCGACGATGCACTGGCAGGCTGGTCATATCCAACTTACGTCCACATTGGACCGGACATCGACTATCTCGAGAGAGCCTACGATGATGCAAAGTATGGCTCGTACTCCAGCCAGCCGTTCATCACACCCGTGTGTCCAACGATAGTTGATACCACGCTCGCTCCCACGGGAAAACACGTCGTAAATCTGTTCGGGGGCCACGCTCCGTACCAGTTGAAGAACGCGGATTGGAGCCAGGAGAAAGCCCGTTTCGAGCAGATCGTGTTGCAGACGCTGGAACGGTTCGCGCCGGGTTTCTCCAATGACGTGATTGCCAAACAGTTTCTCATTGCCCCGGACATCGAGCAGATCGTCGGCCTGCCCCAGGGGCATATTTTCCAGGGCGAGCTGTCACTCGATCAGTTGTTCTTCCAACGCCCCGTGCCTCACTTTGCCGACTACAGGACCCCCATCAAGGGACTGTACCTGTGCGGAGGGTCCGTGCACCCAGGTGGCGGCGTCTCCGGAATTCCAGGTTACAACGCCGCTCGCGAGGTTCTACGGGACCTGGGGCGGGAATCGACACTGCGCTTCGCGGATTGAGGCGCGGCAGGATCTGACAAACATGAGCATTCGCGAGAATCAGTATGGGCAGCCCATCGGACCTGCAGTGGACGGTTGGTCTGCCCGTCCGCGGCCCCAACGAACGGACATGCCGGGCCGGTATTGTCGCCTGGAGCCCGTCAACGCCGCGCGGCACGGGGCCGATCTGTTCGCTGCGTACATGGAAGCGCCGGACGATCGCGACTGGACCTACCTGTTCCACAAGCGCCCCGAGCGCGCCGAGGACTGCCACGCGTATCTGACTAACCTCGAAAAAAGCGAGGACCCTCTGCACTTCACGATCGTTTCCGCAGATACGGGAAGGGCTGTGGGGACGGCAGCTCTGATGCGAATCGACCCCACCCACGGTGTCATCGAGGTTGGCTCGATCGCCTTTGCGCCGCGGTTGAAACAAACCCGCGCCGCCACCGAATCCATGTACCTGATGATGCGCCGGGCATTCGATGAGTTGGGTTATCGCAGGTACGAATGGAAATGCGACAGCCTGAACGCCCCCTCACGTTCGGCCGCCGAGCGCTATGGATTCACCTTCGAGGGGATTTTCCGCCAGGCAATCGTCTACAAGGGACGCCGCCGTGACACTGCCTGGTACTCGATCACGTCGGACGAATGGCCGGGCGTCCGTTCCGCATTCGAAACGTGGCTGAGCCCGGCCAACTTCGACGCTAACGGGCAGCAGAAACACCGGCTCGCGGACCTGCGGTTTGGGGCAGCACGCAGCCGGCACCCGGTCGGCTAGTGTCTGCCGGGCTTTTCGCGCTCCATCAGATCGAGCTCCGTCAGCACCTCCAGCGTAACCGTATCCTCGTCGGCGGACACTGTTTGCGCTCTCGCGTCCAAGCGTCCCAACGTGTGCTCCAGAGCGCGCTCGAGCTTCTTGCTAGCGCCCCCAATTGCGTCCAGCAAGCTTGACGCCTCATCGGTTACAGCTACCGGAGGTCGTCCTGCCACCCGGGCTTCCATGGTAACTCGCTTGTCGCGCTCGCCATGCTTGGGTCCGTTGACATCGTTCAGATGGACCTCGACACGGGTGAGCCTGTCAGCAAACCGATCGACGGAGGCCATGAGGATGCTTGTGACTCGCTCGGCGACCGATTCGCTGCTCTTGATGTGATGATCGGAATTGACCAGTACTTGCATAGGAACTCCCGGCATTGGGGTGAAGCGTCTCGCAATAGTCGTTCCCGGGGGCGTCCTCACGGTAAAGTCCCACCCCGCGGCTCTTTTGGGTGGGTGGGAATGAATGAGTGATTTCACGGATCAGGAGATCGCGGCCATTTACCGCGTGGTCGCCTTGCGGCGAGATATGCGCCACTTTCTGCCTGATCCCCTGGACGACGCCCTGATGGAGCGCCTGCTGCGCGCCGCTCACCTCGCCCCGAGCGTGGGATTCATGCAGCCTTGGCGGTTCATCCGTGTGCGTGACCGTGAATTACGGTCGCAGATCTACTCTTTAGTCGAAGCGGAGCGCCAGGCCACGGCTCGCGCACTTGGGGAACGCGAGGATGAATTCATGCGCCTCAAGGTGGAGGGGATCCGCGAATGCGGGGAACTCCTGGTAGGTGCGCTGACGCACGACCGTGAACATCACATATTCGGGCGCCGCACCCTGCCTGAAATGGACCTGGCCTCGGTCGCCTGCGCGATTCAGAACCTCTGGCTGGTCGCGCGCGCCGAGAATGTTGGGATGGGCTGGGTGTCACTGTTTGAGCCGGAGAGCCTCCGGCAACTGCTGCGCATGCCCGAGGGCAGCCGGCCGGTTGCCATTCTCTGTCTCGGCTACGTGCCCGAGTTTTACCGCCGGCCGATGCTGCAAGAGAGCGGGTGGGCGGAACGGGCCGACCTGCGGGAACTGGTGAAAACTGACTACTGGGGCAATGACTGACCATTGGGGTCTGGGCCGCGCGGCCTACGAGGAGGCTATGGGACCAGGCCGGGCCGCTGTAGGATAGAGGGGTTGCACCGTACGGAAGATTCCGATGACCCCTCCTTCAAGCGCAGCCGCGGCATCCCTCAAAGCGGCGACACCGAGCACTGCAGCACCGGCGCGTCCCGCGTTCGGCACAATCCTGGCTCCGAGCATGGTCGTTGCCCGGTTTCGCGACGGCAGATGGAGCTCCCACGAAACCCGGCCGGTAGGGCCCATCGAGCTCCACCCTGCCGCCCACGTGCTGCACTACGCCAGCTCCTGTTTTGAGGGGTTCAAGGCCTATCGCTGGGCTGACGGCAGCATCAACGTATTTCGTATGGACCGGCACATCGAGCGGATGCGGCAGAGCGCACGGGCGCTCGTCCTACCAGAGCCGGACCCGGCCCAACTGGCTCAAATGATCCGGATCACCATCGAGCAGAACCGGGATCAGGTCCCGGAGGCCCCGGGCGCGCTGTATATGCGGCCGCTGCTCTTCGGGACCACCGCGAACATCGGTGCCGCCGCGACCCCGGCGGACGAGGCCACGCTCGTCGTGCTGGCCAGCCCGGTCTGGGACTATTTCGCGGGGGGCATGAAAGCCCTGCGGATTTTCGTGGAGGACGTGAACTCCCGGACGGCCTCGCAAACGGGCCGGGTCAAAACCGGGGGCAACTATGCCGCGGCGCTGGGTCCAACGCTGGAAGCGCGCAAGCAGTACAAAGCCGACCAGGTGCTGTTCGCGCCGGGCGGACAGGTGCAGGAAACGGGAGCCGCGAATTTCATTCTGATTCGTAAGGGCCAGCTTTTGACTCGCGGTCTCGATGCGACTTTCCTGCACGGTGTGACACGCGACTCGCTTCTCACGATGGCTCGGGACGACGGCTACAAGGTCGACGAGCGGACCTTTGACGTGTCAGAGATGCTCGAATGGGCACGTGACGGCGAAGCCGCGCTATCCGGTACGGCAGCAGTGTTGGCGGGCGTGGGTGTCCTGATACACCGGGGCAAGGAATATCGGTTGTCGGGAGGCGAGGTGGGACCTGTAACACAGGAGCTTCGTCAGAAGTTGGTTTCCATCCAGCGTGGCGAAATCGCCGATCGCCACGGGTGGATCACCAGGATCTGAGGCTTACGCGCGCGGACGCTCAGACGGGCGCCCAGATGTTGCCGTTGCGGGCGGAATGCAACACGGCTTCGACGAAGCGCATGCCCCGGACTCCCGCCTCGATGTCCGGGAAAGCACCGGGGTCCACCGGCAGGCCGTTGATGGCCTTGGCTACCCCGCGATAGATATTTCCCATGGCGTCGAAGATCCCTTCCGGATGGCCGGGTGGCATCTTCGTGGCGGCCCGCGCCTCCGGCAGGTTGAACGCATGTCCCGGCGTAATCACCGTGAGGGGCTTGCCTTCCTGCAGGAACTCCAGCCGATTCGGATTTTCCTGTGCCCACCGCAAACCGCCGCTGCGGCCATAGACCGCCACACTCAAGTTGTTTTCCTCGGCCGTCGCAATCTGGCTCGCGCACAACACGCCTTTCACTCCCCCGCCCAGGCGTAACAGTACCGAGCCGTCGACATCGAGCTCGTTGTCAGCGTATAGCGTGCCGATGTCCGCGAGAGCCTGCTCGACCTGCAGACCCGTCGTGTATTCAACGAGGTTGAATGCATGTACGCCGATATCGCCGATACAACAACTCTGGCCGCCCTTGCGCGGATCGAGCCGCCACACGCTCTTGCGCCTGGCGGGATCGTGAATGACCGCGTTTATCCAGCCCTGGTAATAGCGGGCATCCACCTTCTGTATCGGACCGATCATCCCGGCGGCGATCATGCCCCGCAACTGCCGCACCATGGGGTAGCCGGTGTAGGTATGACTGACTGCAAAGATCTGTTGCCGTGCTTTCAAGAGGCTCGCGAGGCTGCGCGCCTCGGCGGCGGTGGTCGTCACCGGCTTCTCGCAGATCACGTGAAATCCGGCCTGGATCAGCTTCGATGCCATCTCGTAATGCAGGTAGTTGGGCGTGGCAACGGTCACCACCCTCACCCGCTCGTTCGCCGGCAACGCGGTTTCGCCTGCTATGAAGGCATCGAGGTCACCGTACGTGCGCCGGGTGTCGAGCTCGAGATCGCGGGCGAATTGCAGTCCTGCGGCCGGCTCGTGGTTGAACACGCCGCCGATGAGTTGATAGTCATCTCCCATGCCGGCAGCGATCCGGTGCACGATGCCGATGAGCGAATCCGCACCCCCACCCAGCAGCGCCCATTTGATCTTGCTAGGTTTCACGATGTCTCATAGCGTACGTTCTCGTTCCTGAACAACAGCGCGAACAGCACGAAAATGACCGCGGCGAACGCGGCCGGGAACTGCCAGATCGACTTCCAGTCGTGGGTGGCGCCGGCGGCGTAGTAATCGGTGATTTTGCCGGCCGCCCAGAACCCGATCAACATGCCGGCGCCGTAGGTGGCCAGGGTGATCAGGCCCTGTGCTGCGCTCTTGATCCCAGGCCCCGCTTTCGAATCGATGTAGATCTGCCCCGACACGAAGAAGAAGTCGTAACACACCCCGTGCAGCGCAATTCCTAACAGCAACAGCGTTACGAGATCGCCGGCGTTTCCGAAGGCAAACAAAACATAGCGCACCGCCCACGCGAGCATGCCCACCAGCAGGGTCGTCTTCATGCCGAAGCGATTCAGAAAAACGGGAATCAGCAGCATGAACAACACTTCGGACATCTGGCCCAGCGTCTGCTTCCCGGTGGCGTTCGGCACGCGCAGCTCGGTCAGGAACTGATTGGCATTCTGATAGTAGAAGGCGAGCGGGATGCAGATCAGGATGGAGGCGATAAAAAATATCAGGAAGTTGCGGTTGGCCAGCAGCCGCAGCGCCTCGAGTCCCAGCGTGTCCCGCAGCCCGGGGCGTGTTGCGCGGTCCGCCGCCGGTGGAGTCTTCGGCAGAGTCAGGCTGTACAGACCCAGCAGCAGCGAGGCTATGCCACACATCCGAAACGTATTGCGCAGCATTCCGTGCGCGATCGAATCCGCAGAGTCCCATGAAAAGACATAGCTGATACACAGACCCGCGACGATCCAACCGACTGTGCCCCATACGCGGATGGTGGAGAATTCGCGCGAAGGATCCCGCAACTGGCGGAACGCGACTGAGTTGGCCAGCGCCAATGTTGGCATGTAGAGAATCATGTACACCAGCAGCAGCGGGTAGAACCCTGCGAAACTTGCCGAGCGCGCCAGTGCGAGCATGAGCACACCGCCCACGAGGTGGGCTGCGGCGAGCACTCGCTCGGCGTTGAAGTAACGATCCGCTATCAGACCAAAAACGAACGGCGCCACGATTGCGCCCCAGGACTGGGTTGCATAGGCAAGGCCGATCTGCGAGCCGCTGGCCGCGAGGCTGGCCGCCAGATAGCTGCCCAGGGTGACGAACCAGCCGCCCCAGACGAAGAACTGCAGAAACATCAGCAAGCTCAACCGGAATTTCATGGCGGCGGCGTTCCGATTTTTTTCACCGGGATGCGGGTTGGGATGCCGGCCGCAATGTAATCCATTACATGGCAGTTGTCGAGTCGCCGCGCGGGTTACGGGCAGCGGGACTCTCAGCTCTTTGCCGCGGGACGGGGCGGCGCGCCCGTGCTGGAGCGGATTTCCAACTTGTGCGGCAAGGTAATGGACACCGGGGTCGTCACAGTGCCCTGCAACACTCCAAGCAGCAGCCGCACGGTTTCCCGCCCGATGTCGAGCATTGGCTGACTGATCGTCGTCAACGCCGGGCGCATGTAGCGGGCGAAGCGGATGTCATCAAAGCCGATCACGGAAAGTGACTCGGGGATGGACTTGCCGATACGGCCGGCATAGTCCAGAACGCCGATTGCCATCTCGTCGTTGAAGCAAAAGACAGCGGTGGGCGGGGTCTCTTGCGCGAGCAGGCGCGCGGCACCGGCGATTCCCGACTCGATCGAGAAGTCTCCGTTGACAACCATGAGCTGGCGCCCCGCTCCATTGTCCTTCGCGCATGACTGGGCGCCCCGCAGCCGGTCGCGGCTCAACGGGCTCGCCAGTGGCCCGGTGATGACACCGATCTGCCGGTGGCCGAGCCCGTACAGGTGACTCATCGCCTCGTAGGCCGCCGCCTCGTTGTCAACATGCGCGCTGGGTACGCCGAGACTCGGGCTGTATTCGCAACCGTTGACGACGGGGGCCAGCTGGTTCTTCTTCATCATGGCGCAGATCGATTTGCTCATGCTGTGCCCGAGAAAAATCAGCCCGTCCGCCTCACGGCGCAGCAGCATTTCTCCATAACGTTCCTCGCGTTCCGCATCGTGATGGGTGTCACCCAGCACGACTGCGTAGCCTTCCCGGAGCGCGGCCTCCTCGATTCCCTGGATGATCAGCGAGAAAAACGGGTTTGCGATATCGGGCACGGTAACGAGCAGCTTGCGCGTCGTCAGCGTGCGCAGGCTCTTCGCGGCGGCGTTAGGAGAATATCCGAGGTGGTTTACGGCCTTCAGCACGCGGCGCCGGGTGGCTTCCGAGACCTTCTCCGGATTGCTGAGCACGCGCGAGACTGTTGCCGTAGAGACTTCCGCTCGGGCTGCGACATCATGGATGGTAGGCAAAGGCATTGAATAACCTGGCTTACGAAGGGCACGGGCCGATACCGGCACACCAGTATAAGCCCCGCGGCTCTCGCCGCTGCATCGATGGGGAAAATGGCCTGCCAGGTGCGCTCGCTGTTACTCTCGCGACGCCGCTGGATGTGAAGCGGCTGAGCTGTTTTCACACGAGAGGAACTGTTGCTGTCATGCGAAGAATAGCTTCGATTGCCGGGGCTGTCGCACTGCTGGTGGTGCTGGCCTTTGCTGTTTGGCTGTGGATGCGGCCCGGACGCGGTACCACCGGGGAAGTGAGCACGAAGTTCCGTTGGATCGGCCCCAATGACCGGATCGTCGTGGACGGATTCGATGACCCGAAGATTCGCGGCGTCGCCTGCCATATCAGCCGCGCAGTCACTGGCGGCATCAAGGGAGAGCTGGGACTCGCCGAAGACACCAGCGATGCCAGCATCACCTGCCGGCAGGTGGGCCCCATTCAGATTCCCGTTGACCTGCAAGACGGCGAGTCGGTGTTCGAAGAGCGCCGGAGTTTGATTTTCAAGCGCCTGCACGTCGTGCGCTTCTTCGACAAGGCGCGCAACGTACTCGTCTACGTGTCGTACAGCGACCGTGTGATCGAAGGCAGTCCCAAGAACTCCATCAGCTCGGTACCCGTCATGGGTTGGGTTGCGCCGTAGGCGCAGGCAGGAGCAAAACCGGCAATCCGGCTCAGGAAGGCGGAAATTTTGCCAGGACGGATTGCACCGCCTTGCGAATGGGCTCTTCGGACTGCTCGATGTCGCTGCGGCTGAGCTCCTTCTTGGCCCAACCGTGCCAGACCGGGCGGTGACCGTGCGCATCGAAAATATCGATCGATAAAGTTCCTTCACGGTACTGGCGTACGTCTAGGGTTTCACCCCAATACGGACCACCCCACCAGCCGCGCCGGCCCCAGCCCCAGCCCGGGCCGATGTAGGGGTCGGGATACGAGTTGATATCGGTCCGCTCCTGCGAGCCAATCGTAAAATCAACGGCAAAGTCGGCCGCGGAGGGATCAGGCGCCAGCGTGTAGCCCTTGCGCTGCAACTCCGCCTTGATGGCATCATCGGCGCGCTGTACGACCAACGGGTTGGTGCCCGCATTCGCGCCGCCGTGGTGCTCGCGTTTCATCAGTATGAATGAATGATAATTTGTGAAACTCGCGCTCCGGTCGTAGTCGCTTCCAACCTGGAGGGTGGTACAGCCCCCGATCAGGGTCCCGGTAAGGACAATAGCAGCCGCGAGCGTAAGCGCGAACACCCACCACGGCGCGGCCCAGCGCGGTACTGCAACGACGACGTTCCTGACACTCATATCTAACTCCCAGGTGCTCGCGCACGTCCCGGCGAGGGGGAGCCGGGTACCGCATCGCTCTCCCCCTCGCCGCTGGCGTCGAACGCCTCAACCTCGGGCCAAGCCCATCTCGCACCCGAGGTGTATTCCTTCGCGCAGGATGTACTCCTTTCGATCAGCCGCTACCCTTCATCTGCGCCTTGCAAGCTTTCTTGGCATCAGCTTTGGACATGCCCGAGTTGTCCGTCTGTTGCTTGGCAATGCAGTCCTTCATTGACTGCTTGCTGGCCATGTGAGTCCGATCGCTCGTCGCCTGCTGCTGATGCGGCGTGGACGCGGCTGACGGGTTTGTGCTGCTATCCGTTGACGAGGCTTCCGGCGCATTGGTCTGTGTCGCAGCCCGCTGAGCCGGGCTGGACGCAGAGCTGGGCGAGGTCTGATCGGACTGAGGCTCCGTCTGCGCCAGGACCAGTGCGGTCGGCGCCATGGAGATGAGTGCTGTTAACAAGAGTGTTCGACGCAGGCTCATGAAGCCTCTCCTGGTGATTGAAGTCGCCCTAGCTTGAAGCGCTGCACCTCGAGGAACAATCGGACACGTCTGACCCTCGCGTGGGATCGGTCCTACGGGCGCTGTTAAGCTAGCGATACTTCCGTCCCGGTGGCGTCAAAGGTCCCCCCATGCCAATAGCATCCTTCCTGCGCAGCTCGCTCCTCACTGTTTCTCTCGTTTTGCCTGTAACCGAGGCGCTGTCCGCCCAGCCTGGAGCCCCGGAGCCTGCCGCGCAACACGCGACGATTGCCATCCGCGCAGGCAGGCTGCTCGATGTCGAGTCCGGGCGGGTATCCACCGACCAGGTCATCCTGGTCCGGGACGGACACATTCAGGCTGTTGGTGCAAATCTGAAGGTTCCGCAGGAGGCGAGCCTGATCGACCTCTCGAAGCAGACGGTGCTTCCGGGCCTGATCGATTGCCACACTCATCTGGCCGATCTCGCCGATTCCGAGCCTTTGAGCCTGCTGAGAAAGTCAGCCGTGGAAACCGCGTACGCCGCGATCCCCAATGCGCGCCTCACGCTGATGGCTGGATTTACCACGGTGCGCGATGTCGGTGTTTATCGCGCTTTCAACGACGTCGCCATGCGCGACGCGATTGCAAGCGGCATCATCGTCGGTCCGCGCATGTATGTGGCGGGCGCTTACATAACGATCAGTGAAGGCGCGGGCGCGATGACCGGCCTGCCACCTGACATTCAGCTCCCATTGGACTATCGGTTTGGCGAAGCGAACAGCCCGTGGGAAGTGCGGCAGAAGATTCGCGAGCTCGCGCATCGCGGCGCCGATCACATCAAGATCCTGACGACGGGAGCGGTCCTCACCCATGGGAGCAACCCCAAGTCCATCGAGTTCACTCCGGAGGAAATCCAGGCCGCGGTGGACGAGGCCGGCAATTTCGGCTTGCGGGTAGAGGCGCACGCCCATGCGGCGGAAGGCATCAAGAATGCCATTCGCGCCGGCGTCGCCTCGATCGAGCACGCGACCCTGATTGACGATGAAGGAATCGCTCTTGCAAAAAAACGCGGCACCTATCTCGACATGGACATCTACGATGAGGAATGCATCCAGTCGTCCGCGAGTACGCCCGCTGACTTCCTGCAACACGACCGCGATCTTGCCGAAGCACAACGTCAGAACTTCACGAAGGCGGTACGTGCCGGGGTGAAGATGACTTTTGGCACGGACGCAGGCGTCTGTCCTCACGGAATCAACGCGCGACAATTCGCCTTCATGGTCAAGTACGGCATGACGCCGCTGCAGGCCATTCAGGCGGCAACAGTGAATGCCGCGGATCTCATCGGCCACTCCGAGCTCTTCGGCTCGATCAAAGCCGGCAAATCAGCCGACATCATTGCGGTCGCCGGCGATCCTCTCACCGACATCCGGGTCCTCGAGAACGTGGGGTTCGTCATGAAGGAAGGCACCGTCTACAAACAGGACGGCCACCCGCTGCGCTAACCCCGTTAGCCGTACGCGGGCGAAGGTGACGGCGATTCAGGCCAGGGACACGATTCCTGCTTGGGGCGAAGAAATCGCCAGCGCCGTGCCGCAGTGACGTGCCACTCTGCGACGGCGCACGAGCACCTCCACGTTGCAAGCGGCTACCAGCTCGCAGTAGACACGGGCCCGGGCCCGGTCGTATTCCTGGGAAAGAGCCATCGCTTCCGCAGCGAGCTTTCCCAGCCGGATGAGCTCCGCGAGCTGCAACTCCTCGAAATCTATGTGCGTTTCCATGACTGTACTATGGCTCGTCGACCGGCGAGCGCGGCGGGACTCCGGTCAGACAATTGCCCAGTTGCGCCGCACGTGAAGGTATCCCTGAGCCGACCAGTTCACATCCGCAGGGCGGGCGGACGTTAAGCTTTTGTCATATTCGCGCGCATGCCTACAATGGGCGAATGCTGCAGCAAGCGCACAAAAGCACCGGCATCACCCGGGTCGAATGGATTCTATTTTGCACGGCATTTGCTGCGGGCGCCGTCGACATCATCGGGTTCGCAAACCTGGGCGGCGTGTTTGCCTCGGCCATGACAGGCAACTTCGCGTTGCTCGCGTACCATATTGCTCAAGGCAACAGCTCTGCCGCGATCGGTTCGGTCATTGCGCTGGCCGGGTTCGTGGCGGGCTGCGTAATCGGCTTCAGCCTGCGCCGTGGCCGCTCGGAACGGACCACGATCAACCTTCTGCTGGGTGCTGAAACAGGCTTGCTGCTGTTGTTTGCGGGGTATGCGCTGTGGGGCGCGCATTCCGGGTTTGTTCCAGCAGTGTCTGCGCAGATCGTCGTTCTGGCGATCGCAATGGGTTTGCAGGCGGTGGTGGGCCAGATGACCACTCTCTCGACCATCGTCTTCACGACCACGCTCACCCGCCTCGTCGGCGGCATTACTGACGCAATCGCTACCGCCGACTCAACAGCGTTCCACGACGTCAGAGTTCAACTCACGCTGGTCGCGTCTTATCTGGTCGGTGCGCTGCTGGCCGGCGTGCTGGCAGTTCACAAGATGAGCGCCGTCGTTCTGCTGCCACTGATCGGCGTCGCAATGGCCTTCACGGCGCATTGTTTCTTCCGTACGCGTCCGAGTCACTCAGTCCAGCATTGAGCTTATCTGGTGGCTTCCCCGGCGCGGCGAATCCGACCGCTGCAGAGGGGGATCTGCTGCCTCAAGGAGCCGCGCCGAGGAGCCGGAGCGCAAGGTAACCCCTGGCGGACAATTCCGACAAACGACGATTGCTCATATGCACATGACCTGATCGGATGTCACCCGGTTGTCACCCAAGGCGTGCGTCGTTACCGTTTTCAAACGCCAATAGCCTTACGCGCGTCGCTGCCGCGGAAGTACCCTGATCCCGTCTTCACCCAACCGGCAGTACATCGCATGTCAACCAACTCCGAGACACCTCAAGGCGCAACCGCGGCAGAGCAACTATCTCCGGCGACGCGGAAGAATTCATACAGCCGCAAGCGCTGGAGCGCGTTCGATGCGTGGCAGGAGCACGTCCGCAAATCGGCAGGTACGACACATGCGTCGCACGTCGGCGTGGTGCTCTCTCAGCGGCACGATCGGGATTTGCGGCGCGCCGTTGTTACGGGTTGATGGCCGGCCCAGTGGGGCTGCGCGCAGGCCTCAAAGGCACTGCCATGTTCGCGCCATGGCCGACTGTTTTGTTCAAGCAAACCTCCCTGTGAGCGACTTATACTTCGCCTGGGCGATCGGGCCCCCAGAACGAATTCAACTCGCAGGAAGCTACCATGCATTCAGCTCGTCCTTTCCGGGCTGCGGCCGGCAGTCGTGGCGCGTTCCCGGCTGCACGAGCAGCCCTCGCGCTAGCCCTCACCGCGATCGCGGTCACTCTGGCCGCAATCCCTGTCGCAACCGCGGCCGACCCTCAACCGGCAGATCAAAAGCCACTTCCGGTAGCCCTGGTCGGCGCGCTGAATACACTCGCCGGCGGGCCGCACCCGGGCTTTCGTGCCAATCACGCCAAGGGCGTCCTCGTGACGGGCACCTTTACCCCGGCCAAGACAGCGCCCTCGTTCAGCTCGGCGGCGCACTTTGCGAAGGCAGTACCCGTGCTGGTGCGTTTCTCTGATACAACGGGCGTGCCTGACATTCCCGATGCGAGCCCGAATGCCAGCCCGCATGGAATGGCAATCCGGTTCAAGCTGCCCGATGGCGGATCCACGGACATCGTCAGCATTTCGACGAACGCCTTTCCCGTAGGAACACCCGAGGATTTCCTCACCCTGCTGACTGCAATTTCAAAGAGCGGACCGGGCGTGCCCAAACCAACCCCGGTGGAGCAGTTCCTCGGCACTCATCCGGCCGCGCTGAAATACGTCAGCACGCCGAAGCCGCCGCCACAGAGCTTTGGAACGCTCGCGTTCTTCGGCGTGAATGCATTCAAGTTCACGAATGCCAAGGGCGCCAGCCACTTTGCCCGCTACCAGATCCTGCCGGTCGCCGGCGAGCATGCCCTGACCCCGGAGCAAGCCGCGAAGGCTGACCCCAACTACCTGGTCGACGAGCTGCCCAAGCGAATCGCCGCCGGCCCGGTGAAGTTCCGGCTGGTCGCACAAGTCGCCAAGGAAGGTGATGTGACCAACGATGCCACTGCAGTCTGGCCTGCGGATCGCGAGATCATCGAGCTGGGAGTCATCAGCCTGACAACCACCGAGAAAGACCAGGCGAAGGAGCAGAAAGCGCTTCTGTACAACCCCTTGTCACTGGTACCCGGCATCGAGGCCTCCACGGACCCGATCCTGGCAGCGCGCCCGCCGGCGTACGCTGTCAGCTTCGCGCAGCGAGCGGGTCAGTAGCCCGCGGCGCTCCGGGGCCGTCAGGCTCAGAATCCGTGACGCGCTACCCTGCACAGCGGCAAGTACTTCACGAGGCGCGTCGGTGCTCCGACATACCGAATGTGACGACATGCCAGTCGGAACATCGGTATGCCGGAGCAACGTCGCGGGTGTGATAGCGCGAAAACAGCAAGCGTTGACCGCACCGCCTCTTTGCGACCTCTACGCCCTGTGTCTAGGCCCTACGCCAGCTCGTCGTACCGTCGGGTTTGTCTTCCAAGACGACTCCCGCCTCGACGAGCTCATCACGGATACGGTCAGACTCAGCCCAGTTCTTCGTTCTGCGCGCGGCAATCCGCGCCGCAATCCGCTCATCGATCGCAGCGTCGGTCAACGTAGCACCCGACTTGGCAACTCCCAGTCTGGCCCACACCTGCGGATCCACCTGTCCGAGTCCCAACACACCGCCCAATGAACGCAGCTCCGCCCCCAGCGCCGCAGCCTTGGCCTTCTGACCCGCCGCCTTCGCGGAGTTGACTTCGCGAGTTATGTTCTGCAGCACCGCGATCGCTTCGGGCGTGTTGAGGTCATCATCCATCACCTCGCGCAAGCGCACCGAGTGCTCGCTTTCGGCCGCGGCAACCGGCGGCAGATCGCGTAGCGCCGTGTAGATGCGCAGCAGCGCACTATCGGCCTGCTCGAGCTGCTCGAGTGAATAGTTGATCGGCCCGCGGTAGTGACTCGACAGGATAAAGTAGCGCAGCACTTCCGGATGCCGCAATTTCGGCAACACTTCGCGCACCGTGAAGAAGTTGCCCAGCGACTTGGACATCTTCTCGTCATCGATGTTGACGAAGCCGTTGTGCATCCAGAGGTTCGCGAACTTGTCGCCGTTCGCTCCGCACGACTGGGCTATCTCGTTCTCATGATGAGGAAACTTCAGATCCATGCCGCCGCCATGGATATCGAAATGCGTACCGAGAATGGCCGTGGACATGGCTGAGCACTCTATGTGCCAGCCCGGGCGCCCTGCTCCCCACGGAGAATCCCACGACGGCTCCCCGGGTTTCGCGTGCTTCCACAACACGAAATCCAGCGGATCACGCTTGCCCTCATCCACCTCGACACGCGCACCGGCGCGCAGGTCAGCCAACCGCTTGCCGGACAGCTTGCCGTACCCTTCAAACTTCGCGACTGCATACAACACATCGCCATCAGCGGCCGAATACGCGTAACCCCGGTCGATCAACTGGCTGATCATCGCGATGATGTTGGGTACGTATTGAGTTGCGCGCGGCTCGAAATCGGGCCGCATCAATCCCAGCGCTTGGCTATCCTCGTCCATCGCCTGGATGAACCGCCCCGTGACCGCGTCGATCGGCTCGCCGTTCTCGGCGGCACGCTTGATGATCTTATCGTCGATGTCCGTAATGTTTCGTACGTAGGTGACCTTGAAGCCGCGATACCGCAGATAGCGGCTGACCATGTCAAATGCGGTCAACATCCGGGCATGCCCGATGTGTATGTAGTCGTAGACCGTCATGCCGCAGACATACATGCGCACCTGGCCCGGTATGATGGGTTGCAGGAGCTGTTTCTCGCCGGTCATCGAATTGTGGATACGAATCATGGTACCTCAGGCGAAACGCGCGAGCCGCTCATGGGCCTTCCCGGGCGGCATTGCTTTCAAGAGTGGCGCAAGCTCCGGGCCGTGAGCGCGACCCGTCAGCGCCACACGCAACGGCATGTACAACGCGGCGCCCTTCTTGCCGGTCGCTGAACGGACCGCGTTGGCGATAGCCGCGAGGTCATTCCCGTTGGCGGCCGCGGCCTCGGCGGCAGCAGAAAAATACCCTTTGCCCGCCTCCAGTACCAGCTGTTGTTCGGCCGCCTCGAGGTCCGGCAGATCACCAAACACGACATTGACCCATGCGCGCGCATCTTCCGGCAGGACCAGGTTCGGCAGGACGGCAGCTACGAACGCAGCGCGGGTTTTCTCATCGAGCCGGTCCGGCAGGAGGGGTCCCAACCAACGCAACGCCTCTTCGGTACTCAAGCGATGCACGGCCTCCTTCTGCCATACGAGCAGCTGCTGCTCGTCGAATCGCGCTGGTGCGCGCCCGAGGTGAGCCGCATCGAATGCCAGCGCCATCTGCTCCAGCGACAGAAAACCGTGCTCCGATGTGGAGTGCCCCAGGCGGAACAGGTGATTTGTCATCGCCTGCGGAAGATAGCCCCGCTCGCGATACTCACGCACGCTCGTAGCACCGTGTCGCTTCGATAACGGTGACCCGTCACTACCCACGATCAGCGAGACGTGACCATAACTCGGGGCGCGCAACCCAAGCGCCTCGAGAATCATCAGCTGACGAGGCGTGTTCGTCAGATGATCTTCGCCGCGCAGCACGTGCGTGACACCCATGTCCGCATCGTCCACTGCATTGCAAAAAAAGAACGCGGCCGTGCCATCCGCGCGCCGGATCACGAAGTCTCCAATGTCATCGGAGAGGAAACTCTGCGGCCCGTGCACGAAGTCCAGGAACTCGATGCGCCGGCCCAGTGGCACTGCGAAGCGCGTGGTCGGCAAGAGACCTTCCAGGCCCTTCTTGCGCCGCTGCTCGGCAGACAGATCGCGGCAGGTCCCCGCGTAACGCGGCGGGCGACCCGACGCAAGCTGCGCCCGTCGCGAGGCTTCCAGTTCCAGCTGGGTGCAGTAGCATGGATAAACCGCACCGCGCTTTTCCAGCTCCGCGAAATACCGATCATAGAGAGTGCCACGCTGCGATTGCCGGTAAGGTCCCTTGGAATCCTCACGGTCCGGGCCGGCATCCCAATTCATGCCGAGCCAGTGCAGGTCCGCAATCAAGGCCTCTGTATGCTCTTCGCGGCTACGCTCCGTGTCAGTGTCTTCGATACGCAGCAGAAACCGCCCGGCCTCATGCCGTGCCGGCCCACAATGGGCCAGCAGAAAGTTAAATAGCGCCGTGCGCGCATTACCCAGGTGCAGCTCGCCCGTGGGGCTCGGCGCGAAGCGCGTCGTGTGTGGCTGACCGAACGTCCCGGCCGCCGAAGTGTCCATTCCGCTCATGACGTAATGTTACGGGACGCGGCAGCCGCCGCGCTTGCTAGAATTGCCGGCCGGTCGGCACAGGCGCCCGCGTCGCGCGCGGCCGCCGCCGGCATCACTATGGAGGATCGATGCGAATACCCCCTCGGAATTGGCCCCGCAACCCGCTGGCGTCCGCGCTGCTGGTGCTTGCAGGGCTGCTGGTCCATACCATGGCTCCCGCCGCGGACCAGGCGACACAGGTTCGGGTTACCACGAACATGGGGGATTTCGTCATCGAGCTGCTGCCCGATCGCGCGCCGCTCACGGTCGCGAACTTCGTGCGCTACGTGCGGGAGGGCTACTACTCCGGCACGCTGATCCATCGCGTGGTTGCGAATTTCGTCATTCAGGGCGGAGGCCACTCGGCCAGCGACCTGAAGCTCAAACCCGTGCACGACCCGGTCAACAACGAGTCGGGCAACGGCCTGCAGAACAAGCGCGGGATGGTGGGATTGGCGCGCGGTGAGAGCGCCCACTCGGGTAACGCCCAGATCTACGTAAACCTCGTTGACAATCCCGACCTCGATCCTCTGCCCACCCGGTGGGGATATGCCGTCTTCGGCCGCGTCGTACAAGGCATGGACGTCGTCGATCGGATTGGCGTCACGCCCACGGGTGCCTCGGGTCCTTTCAAGTCGGACACCCCGCTCAAGCCCGTCATCATCGAGAAGGTGGTAATCGTCGATGCAGCGGGCCAGGCGGCCTCGCCCACCCCAGCGCCCGTAGCGACTCCAATTGCGGCTCCAACTCAGGACACTATTCTCTCTCCGAGGTAGCTTCGACATTACAGGCAGTGCAATGACCCGGCTGTTCGTATCCGATGTGCATCTTGACGCTGCCGCGCCGGAGGCGGTGGAGCAGTTCCTTGAATTCCTGCGGACACACGCGGCGCAGAGCCAAGCGCTGTACATCCTGGGCGATCTGTTCGAGGTATGGGTCGGCGATGATGATCCCGATCCAACCAAGGCACGCGTTTGCGAGGGCCTGCACGCGCTGACGGCGACCGGCGTCGGCTGCTTCGTGCTGCACGGGAACCGGGACTTCCTGATAGGCCGGGATTTCTGCCGCAGAACCGGGAGCAGGCTGCTGGCGGATCCGGTTGTAGCTGATCTGGACGGCGAGAGAGTGTTGCTGACACACGGTGACGCGCTTTGTACCGACGATCATTCTTACCAGGAGCTGCGCAGCACCGTCAGGACGCCCGAGTGGCAGCGCCGCTTCCTTGCCCTGCCACTGGCCGATCGCGAGCTGATCGCGAATCAGGCGCGTGCCGGCAGCAAGGAACACACCTCCAGAACCATCCCTGACATCATGGATGTCAATCAGGATGCGGTATCAACAGCCTACCGCGCAACGAAGGTCCGCCGGATCATTCACGGCCACACGCATCGCCCAGCTGTGCACGACACGGCAATAGAAGGCGAACCCGCTCAGCGGATGGTCCTCGGGGCCTGGTACGAACAGGGCAGTTATATCCGGTACGAGAACGGCCGCTACGAATTACGCGAGCTGCCACGCTGATCAGCGAGCGCGGCACGCGACCACCTCAGTGCGGTCCGCCCGGAGGACCCCGCTCAGCCATCAATACTTGAAACTTCTTGAGCTGCGCCGGGCTGAGCACGGGTGTCAGTTTCGCCAGCGTTTCCTGCTGCACCTGATCGTGCTCGGTCTTCATCTGCTCGAACGTTGGTTTCTGGCCCGACGCCTGCAGCGCCTCACGCTGCGCCTTCATCTTGGCGTGCTGTTCCTCGAGGATTGTCTGCACTTGCGCCTTCTGCGCGTCCGTCAGGTCGAGCAGCGTGGCGAGGTGATCCAAGTGCTCCGCTGGACTTTCGTGCCGAAATCCCGGCCTCGGACCACCGCCACCCGGCGAGTCGGGCGCCTGGGCGATCGCGGCCCCCATGCACAGGACGAGCACCGCGGCTAAGCTGATTTTCATTGTTTCTCCCACGTGGTTGGTACCGGCGGAGAAACTAGAGCGGCGCGGACCCCGCAGGGGTAATCAATCGTGAGCGAATGTTATTTGTGTCAACTTCCGGCGAAGCGGGAGCTTGGGTCGAGCGCGGTTTCGCACTTGGGTAGCAGGCGCAGGGTTGCCGCAGTGATGGTTGGCTGCCCCCAAATCTTGTGCGAGGGCCGCGCAACCCGAGCTGGGCGGCCGTCACGCCCGGGGCAGCGTCACCACGGCTTCCAGGCCGCGCACCGGCAGGTTAGCGAGCACGAGCGAGCCGCCGTGCGCCTGAACGACGTCACGCGCAATACTCAAGCCCAGGCCGCTGCCGCCGGTGTCGCGATTGCGCGAGTACTCGAGGCGATAGAAAGGCTCGAACACGCGCTCCAACTCGGCTTCGGGTATTCCCGGTCCGTCGTCGCGCACGCGGATGATCAGGGCCGCCCCATCCTCGACGACCACCGTGGCCTGCGAACCAAACTTGACCGCGTTGGCAATCAGATTCGTGAGACACCGCCTCAGAGCCTGCGGTTTGCCGAGGATGGACCGCGTCGCCCGGCCCTCGATCGAGACCTTGGCGCTCATCTCGGCAAACTCGGACTGCAGGGTTGCCAGCATCTCATTGATGTCCAGCGGCGTGAACGCCTCGTTGTCATCCAGCCCGCGAAACAACGCCAGCGCACCATGCACCATGTTTTCCATTTCGTCGAGCTGCTTGCCGATGCGTACCTGGGCCGCGGAGTCCTCCAACATCTCCACCTGCAGCCGCAGACGGGTCAGAGGAGTCTTCAGATCATGTGACATCGCCGCAAGCACCCGGCTGCGGCTGTCGAGGTAGCGTTGCAGCCGATCCTGCATGGTGTTGAATGCGCGTGCCGCATTTCGCAGCTCGCGGGCGCCGCGCTCCGCGATCTTCGGCTGGCGCAGGTCGCGGCCAACACTGTCGGCAGCGCTCGCCAGTTCCGAAAGTGGACGCGTGATGCTGCGGGCGGTTACGAATAATGCGACCGACATGACGATGAGCAGGAGCGCGAGGTTCATGAACAGACCGCGAGGCAGAGGAGCCCCACGGGCAAGCCGTGTCACACGGAACAGCGCGCTGTAGCCGTCGGGGAACTTGATCGTCGCGTCGTACAACTCGGTGCCACTGTCGCGCGTTTCCGAAAACGACGGGCCCGAGATCCAGATTGCCTTCTTGGCCGGATTGGCAGTCGGCACGACATGAACTTCAAATCCCGCCCCCAGCGTCGTGCGCAGCTGCTGCTCGAACGTCCCTTCGAAGTCACCCGCCCTCGAGAAAGGCACCACTGGCCCGTTGGAGAGGGGACCGGACGGACCCAACCCTCCGGCGCCGGGGGGCCCCCCTGGCCCCAAGGGGCCGGAAGGCGCTGCCCTGGGCGACAGTCGGTCGGCGCCGCTAAGCGCCCCACCCGGGCGCCCAGGCGGGGGCTCAGCGCCCCTGAGCCACGGCTCGGCATCCCTCCGCGTGGGTGGCTCGGCACCTTGCACCCCCGGCTCAGCACCCCGCGCGGCCGGCTGGCCACCCTGTACCGCAGGCGCGGCATCCCGCCGCACGGTCGGCTCGGAAGCCTGCTGCGACGGCGGGTGTGCGCCCCGGCGCCGTGCCTCTCGCTCCTGGGGCTGTGGCCCTGGACCATTGAGCGGCCGCCCGCCGGCGGCCGGGGGCCGCGCCGTCCCCTCCCCCCAGGGGCCGGCCTCGGGCGCGGGAACCAGTCCATCGCGGAATATGAACACCTCGCGAAGCCGGCGCCCGAAGCGCCCGGGCCGCTCGCTGAGCCTTGCTACCGCGGCCGCTCGCTCGGTCTCATCCATGCCCTGCAGCACGGAGGTCACCTCCGCGATCCGACGCGACCACTCCCGCACACTGCCCTGCAATATGAAACGTTCGCGCTCCCGCGCGACGAACACCAGGCTGACAAGTTGGGCCAACAGCAACGCGACGATGGAAGCGGCTATCAGCCGCCCGAAAAGCGACTGCGGCCACAGCGAAAGGCGCATTTTCAATGCCGTCGCGCGGGCCGGTCAGTGCTGCTGGACGGGAACGCCGACAACATACCCCTCGCCATATACTGTTTTAATGATCTGCGGCGCACGCGCATCGTCGCCGAGAATCTGACGCAACCGACTGACCCGGACATCGATACTACGGTCGAACGGATCCGCCTCCCGACCCCGCAGCAGCTCAGTGAGTTGGGCTCGACTGAGTACCCGATTCGCGGACGACAGCAGAACCGCGAGCAGCCGATACTCCGCGCCGCTCAACGCAACCTCCTTTCCGTCGGTGTCCGTCAATGTGCGCGTCGTCGTATCGAGCTTCCAGTTGTTGAATGTAAACGACCGCACTGTCTCCGGACTCGGATCGCGCGGCGCGTGCGCCGTCCTGCGCAGCACCGCCCTGATCCGCCCTAACAGCTCGCGGGGATTGAAGGGTTTCGGCAGGTAGTCGTCCGCTCCGATCTCGAGTCCGACGATGCGGTCAACATCCTCGCCTCTCGCAGTCAACATGATGATCGGCACAGCTGAGCGTGTGCGCAGCTCGCGGCAGATCGACAGTCCATCCTCGCCCGGGAGCATCAGGTCGAGTACCACGAGATCAACGCGCGATCGCTCCATCACGCGCCGCATCTCTTTGCCTTCCGCGACTGCTGTCGTGCGGAAATCGTGCTTCTCCAGGTACTGGCTCAGCAGTGTGCGGATTTCGCGGTCGTCATCGACAATGACGAGATGGGGACGATCGGTCATCGGGCCTCGGCGTTGTAACAAACTGTTAAGGATGGCAGGACATTCCTCGGGCAACTGTAGTCTACATTTCGCAGTTGTGCTAACAGTGAACTCACAGCCGGAGCATTGGGTCGAAGCCGGCACGTTCCAAGCGACCACCCCTATGCCAACACGAGAGCGACAGATGCGCCCCGTTTCAATTGCCGTCTATGCCCTGGCCTGCCTGACTGCTGCCTGGATCGCCGGCTGCGCGACAGAGCGGCTGGCCGCAGCGGCGCCGAAGGGCGTGAACCTGACGGGCGAATGGAAGTTCAACCCGAATCTGAGCGATGACCCGGACAAGCTCCCGGACCCAGACAGGGCCCCGCAGCGCGCCCCGGGCAGCCACCGTGGGCACGGGGGAGGACGAGGTGGCGGCGGTGGGGGAATGGGAATGCCGCCGATGGGGTCGGGCGGTGGCACGGGCGATGGCTTTGCGCCTGCGGTGATCGGTTTTACTCCGGCGGCGAGCAGCTTTATGCCTGCCGCCAGCGGCTTTACTCCCGCGGCCATCGGTTTTACCCCTGCAGCGGACGGTCGCATGCCTGCGGGGGCCCGCGGTGGGTTCCTGCCGGTAGCCCTGACGGCCCCCGGCATCGAGCAGGCCACGCCGCTACCCGCCGCCGGTGCGCCCGCGACCGGCGCGACCACGACACGCCGCGGCGTGAGCATCAATCGGCTCCTGAAGCCGCCCGTGCATGTTTCGATCACGCAGAAGGAAGCCAGCCTGGTCATCAAGGCCGATATGCCGGATGGGACGCACACCGCGGATGAGTACACGGCCGGCACATCGAACACTATTCCTTACGGACCGAACGGTACGGCCGATCGAAGTGTTGGTTGGCGCGGCCCCGTGTTTGTAGTGACGACCGCCGCGAAGAAAGGTGGCTGGCGGGAAGACGACTTTGCGCTCGACGATGATGGCCGCCTGATCATTACGACGGAGACGAAAGGCGGCCGCCTCGGAACGCTTGAAATCACGCGAGTGTATGACCGGGTAAGGGGGGCGGAAGCGCAGTAGGTTCAGGCAGTGCGCTATAGCGGCAGCCCCGAGTGAAACCTGAACACCGGATCGGGCTCGGTGGCCAACTCGGCCTCCCGTGCTGCGAGCGTGTCGAGCCGCTCGCGCCAATGGTCCGGCGCCGCGGCGCGCGCCAGGTTCACATATAACTCGAAGTGCCGCGCCTCCGACCGCTCGAGCTGCGCATAGAAGTCCGCCAAGGGCTGCTGCAACCGGCTGCTCAACAGCCTGAACCGCTCGGAGGAGCGTGCCTCGATCAGCGCACCCGCTAACAGTAAATCGAGCTTTCTACCCGGCTCAGACGTCCTGAGCGCAGTCCGCAGCCCCGAGGCATAACGCCCCGGCTGCTGGCGCTCGAAGTCAACACCCAGGGTGATCATCATCTTCTGCACTTGTTCGAAGTGGCGCAGCTCCTCGCGCGCAAGCCGCGACAAGGCCATGGCGAGCGCATGATCTTCAGGATACGCAAACATCAAGGCCAGCGCAGTCGACGCCGCCTTCTTCTCGCAGTTGGCGTGATCAACGAGCAATTCGCGCCAGCGCCCGACGGCCGCGGCAATCCACGCTTCCGGTGTTGGCGCACGAAGTATTGACGTTGCCGCGGCCGCCATCACGTCACTTCAGCAGGCGCCTTCAACATGCGATAGGCCTTTCGCAATGCAGCTCTCGCCTCCCTCGCATCCTGATAGCGATCCTGCGGATCCTTCGCCAGAAAACGCTCGATCATGGGCTGAAAAGCTTCGAAGGCTTCCGGCAAGCGCGGCACCGGCTCCTTGCGATGCTTGTAAATGATCGCCATCGGATTCTCGGCCACGAAGGGCTTGGCGCGTGCCAGCATCTCGAACACGATCACCCCGAGGCTATACAAGTCGCTGCGGGCGTCGATCGGCTCGCCATGACCCTGCTCCGGGCTCATGTAGTGAGGCGTGCCGAAGATCAGCCCCGTATCCGTGACCTCCTGCGCCAGGGCCGTGTCCTTGGACATCCCGAAATCGATGAGGGCGGGTGATCCGTCCTCGCGCAACATGACATTGCCGGGCTTGATATCCCTGTGAAGCACTCCGCACGCATGCATCGCCTCGAGTGCCCGGGCGATGGCAATCGCTGTCCGAAGCGCAGGGCGCGGCTTCATGCCCGCTCGCATACGACGCCGCAGATCGCCTCCCCGGAAATACTCCATCACCAGCCACGCGTGCTCGTCGCTGATACCCAGATCGTAGAGTTGGACGATGCTCGGGTGACGGATACGTTGGACAATTGCGTATTCCTGCAGAAAACGCCGGAAGGTGTGATCGAGGTCGTATTGATCCTTGTGTCGATCCCGGACCACCTTCAATGCAACCAACGCTCCTGCCGTTTCACTCTCCGCAAGATACAAGTCAGATACGGGGCCCGCGGCGATTCGCCGGATACATCGATACCCGCGAATGAAGGCGCTGCCGAATCGCTGCGTGTCACGTCCAACCGCGCTGGTGCGCCATTTCGTCCGGGCGCGCGATTGCACCCACTCGGCGTCGTCGAGAATCTGAAAGAACCTCTCGCTGTCGATCTCGTCACGCCCGATTGCAGCGTGCGCACCGATCTCGAGGGCCGCTGACGAGTCCACGTGGTTGGCATTCACGGCGATGAAGATGACGGGTGCGAAACCGGTCCGAGCTGTCAATTCTCTGAGCTCATCGAGACCGCGGCCGTGGCCAAACAGAACCGCATCGAATCCCTGGGCCAGAAATTCCGGCGCAAGCGGGCCCTGCAGATCGGGGCTGCGGACCACAATCTGCGCATCTGGCTTACGCGACGTCAGACGATGTTGGATGATTTCGCACTGAGCCGCGTCGTCTTCGATCAGCAACAAACGCATTGTTCAATTACAGCACGTGCGTATCGAACCCGTCACGGCCTTCCACTGCGATCCGCGCCGCAACGTCCGACAGCTTGAGTCCGATCACGAGGTCGCCGACATTGGTTCCTGTCGGTCCCGTGTGGACGAGATCGCCGCTTGCTGCGAGGGCCGTGCCTGAGTCTGCGCGGCGCATACAATCGTCGGCATCTATCTCTGCCAGCGCGAGACGGGCGCACGTCTCGCTGTCGACAAGCGCCCCGGCGTCATCGGTCACGCCGTCAGTTCCATCGGTCCCTGCAGCCAGCAGCAGCATCTGCGGCTGGCCGGCTAGTAACCGTGCTGCTGCCAACGCGAGGTGCTGATTTCGGCCGCCACGCCCTGGATTTGGAGGCAATTGCACGGTCGACTCTCCGCCCCACACGCACACCTGAGCGGGATTCAGGTGCAGCTCGTGCGCGAAGCGCACAGCAAGCCGGGCGGCGTCATCGTCGAAGCGATTGGCGGATCTGCGGACGTCGAGACCCCATTTCTCGGCGGCCACGCAAACACCCTCTACTGCTTGGTCCAGCGAGGCAACGATGGTCCGATCGATTTCGTCCTGAGAACCGCTAGCGGGTCCCAGCAGCCCCGATCCGATGACGGCGGGGTCATCGCCGGGAACGTCGGAAATAAACAGCGCTCGCGCCGGGCGATCGCCGAGGAGCCGGGCAACGCCGCCCCCCTTGATCCGGGAGAGCTTTGATCGGCGCGCGTTGAGCTCCGCGATGGAGATCCCGCTGGCGAGACCCTCCGCATTGAGCTTACCCAGTTGCTCGAAGGTCACCCCGTCCTCGAGCACCTCGACGAGGCTCGACGCTCCTCCGGAGATCAGAAATAGCGGTTCTACGGATCGAGGCAGCTCGCTCAGCCATTTCAGCAGGCCCTGGCCCGCGGCCAGCGAGCGTCTGTCGGGAACCGGGTGGGAACTCTCGTGAATTTCGACGTTACGGAGTGCGTGAATCTGCGGAGCGATGTGCCCGTCTTTCGTGATGACCAGCGTTCGCTCTATCGATCTACCCAGTACGTCATGGGCACCGAGAGCCATGGCGGATGCGGCCTTTCCTATTGCCGCGATCCAGACTGGTCCGGATGATGCACTGAGAGCCCGCGCAACCGAACGGCGGCCAGCTACCCTGTCAAGGCCCGCCTGAAACAGCTCCAGAATAAGGCGCCGACGGATTGAATTCACGTGCCTCGAATGACTTTGAGTTTACCCCGGCGCTCGCGTCGTAACGACTTGGCGGCATCCGAGCGCTCCACCTGCAACCGCTCCAGATACTCGGGCGTCACATCCCCCGTAACGTACTCGCCCGAAAAACACGATGTGTCGAATTCGGCTACGCGTGCATCATCGTGCTGACAAGCGGCAACCAGATCTTCCAGATCCTGGTAAACCAGCCAATCCGCGCCGATGAGGTGCGCAACCTCATCGACACTGCGATCGGCCGCGACGAGCTCGCTCGTCGCCGGCATGTCGATTCCGTACACGTTTGGGAAGCGCACCGGCGGGGCCGCCGATGCAAAGTAAACCTTCTTCGCGCCCGCCTCGCGAGCCAGCTCGATGATCTGCGCTGAGGTCGTGCCGCGGACTATGGAGTCATCGACCAGCAGTACGTTCTTGCCGCGGAATTCCAGGTCGATGGCGTTCAACTTGCGGCGGACTGATTTCTCGCGCTGTTCCTGCCCCGGCATGATGAACGTGCGGCCGATGTAGCGGTTCTTGATGAACCCTTCCCGATATTTCAGGTTGAGCTTCTGTGCAAGCTGCAACGCGCTGGTGCGGCTGGTATCCGGAATCGGGATGACGACGTCGATATCGTGATTGGGCCGCTCGCGGAGTATTTTCTCCGCCAGCCGATCGCCCATACGCATGCGTGCGCGATACACGGAGATGTTGTCGATCTTCGTGTCAGGACGAGCAAAGTAGACGTACTCGAAGATGCACGGCGTGTGACGAACTGTTGGTACGAGCTGCTGGGAATGCAGCCGGCCCTGCTCGTCAATGAATACTGCCTCGCCGGGCGCAATGTCGCGCACGAACTTGAACGACAGCGAATCGAGGGCGACGCTCTCGGAGGCCAGCATCCACTCGGGTCCGCGCGGTGTATCGCGCTGCCCCAGCACCAGGGGACGGATGCCATGGGGATCGCGGAATCCAAGAATCCCGTGGCCAATCACCATTGCGACAACAGCGTAGCCGCCTCGGCAGCGCCGATAAACTGCATTGAGCGCAGCAAAGACGTCCGCCGGTGTGACTCGCGGCGTACCGATGCGCTGCAACTCGGACGCGAACACGTTCAACAGGACTTCCGAGTCCGAAGTAGTGTTGAGATGCCGGCGATCTTCACGAATGATCACCTCGGCGAGTTCCGTAGCGTTCGTCAGGTTCCCGTTGTGCGCAATACAGATTCCGTAGGGAGCATTCACGTAGAACGGCTGCGCTTCGGAAGCCGAGTCGCACCCGGCGGTGGGGTAACGCACATGGCCAATGCCGTAGTTGCCCTTTAGCTCCAGCATGTGGTGCTGCTGGAATACATCGCGTACGAGACCACTACCCTTACGGGTGTAGAGCTCACCATCGACCGATGTTGCAATGCCGGCGGCGTCTTGCCCGCGATGTTGCAGGACTGTCAGCGCGTCATAGATTCGCTGGTTGACCGCGCTGGTTCCGACAATACCTACAATCCCGCACATTCTGTGGCACCTACTTTCGGTTAATTCAGTTCTTTACGGTCGCGCCGCCCGTGTGCTTCAGCCGCTGCTCGCCCACCATCGCGCGCAATCCGTTTGCGACGGATTCGCCATAAGGGACCAGCAGGGACCGGGTCCACCATTTCTCGCCGTCCAGGCGCAGCAGTTGACCCAGGATGACAAATACGCCGAGCAGTACCAGTCCGCGTAGAAGACCGAAAACGAATCCAAGGAAGCGGTCCATGCCGCTGAAAATCGAGAGCCGGACGAAGTGATCCAGCATCGCCCCAATGGCCGCGCCGAGTAGCAATATCAGCAGCACAATGATGATGCGGGCCGCCCACGGCTTGACATATGAGCCGGACAACAGGCCGCCCAGATGCGGCTCGATCAGGTCCGCGAAGTGCCACGCAATGAACAGCGCGGCGAGCCACGCCACGAGCGCCACCGCCTCGCGGAGGAAACCGCGCATCGCACCGACAACTGCCGAAATGACGAAGGCGGCAATCACGAGATAATCGGTAGCATTCATCCGCGGGTCCGGTAGCCGATTGCGGCGCGGATTGTACAAGAGCGAGACCCGACCTGCGCGGACCTCCGCCATAGCTTGCCGCAATTGTGGGGTGTATCAAGAATAAGGGACTACCGTTCCGCCTGGACGGCCAGCAGCTTTCAGTCGTCCCTGGAGCTCCTGCGCCGCTGCGCGATCGGCCGTCGGTCCAACCCGCACTCTGTAAAGTTTGCGGCTCCCGCTCGTGACGTGCGACACAGACGCCTTGAAGCCTTTCACCCGTACGTCTTGGGCCAACCGCTCTGCATTTGCGCGGCTGGCGAACACGCCCAATTGCACCCCCCAGCCGGATTCCGAAGTCGACGTCGCGTTGGCCGCGGCGGACGCCGTTGCTGCTGGATGAGTCTTCACGGGTTTCTCTACCGCGGCTGCCACACGCGCTGGTTTCTGGGCCTCCGATCGAGGCACAGCTGCAGACTGTGGCGAAGTAGGTTTTTGCGCTGAGCCGGTGGACTTCACCGTGCGCTGTGCCGGCGCGGCTGCTTCGCCAGGGCGCGCCGATTGCGTGCTGGATGCCTGCCGCGTGCTGGACGCCTGCGATGGCCCGGTTGCCTGAGATGTACCGGACGATTGCGCCTTCGGCCCCTGAGGAGTCGCTGTCGACGAATTGCCCGCCTGCGGTGTACCGGACGATTGCGCCTTCGGTGCTTGAGAACTCTCTGCCGGCGAACCGGTCGGCTGCGGTGCGCCCACCGCCTGCGATGCGCTGGACGGCTGCGACTTCAACGCCTGCGAACCCGTCCCAGGCGAGCTCGTCCCGACCGAAGGTTCGCTCTGGGTCTGCGCTGCGTCCGTGGTGGGGGCGCCCGGTTGCACCGTTGGCTGCTCGGGTCCGCTGGGCTGCGGCATGGCCGGACCGCTGCTCTCGGCTGACTCCGCTCGCGAATGCGAGTCGTCGCCCAAGTTGATGGTGTACGACCTTAATGGCGGTTCCTCGGATGAGGTGGCAGCAGCACCGGCCGACACAGGGGCCGCAGGGCCTTTCGGGCCCGACAACAGCTCGGGCACCAACAACACGATCAGGACTACAAGAATGATCGCGCCGGTCAGTCGCTCTTTCACCAGAAGTTCCACAGTGGGGACGAAGCCGCTTCAATCAAGCGGACGGCAGCCTGTCGTCATCGGCCAGACAGAGCTTAGTATACGCGAAGCCACTGCAATGCCGGACCCACCGTGTAGACCGAGCCGAAAACAACGACGCGGTCACCCGGCACTGCGGCCGCGCGCGCCACTTCACAACCTTCCTCGACGGAGGCGGCGAGCGTGACGTCATCAGGGTTTAGCCGAAGCCTCTGTGCCAGATCCGACGCTGAGCTGCCGCGCACCCCTGGCAGCGAACACAGTATCCAATGATCAACGAGCGGTTCGAGCGCAGCAGCAATCTCAGGGGCATCTTTGTCCGCGAGAATACCGACGACCGCCAATGTGTGACCGCCATCAGGTAGCGCCCGTTCTCGGACATGCTCCGCAAACACACGGGCCGCGGGCTCGTTGTGTGCAATGTCGAGGATCCATTCAACCGGCCCCGAAACCACCTGGAATCGACCCGCGAGCTTGACGTTTCGAAGCGCCTCACTGACTGTTTGCTCATTCAGCGTATACCCCGCATCGAGCGATTCGATTGCCGCAAGGGACGCAGAAGCATTGCGATATTGAATTGAGCCCGCCAGGGCCGATGCGGGTAGGTTGCTCAGCGTGTTTCGCAGCCCCCGATAACGCCACCGACCGTCAGGGTCTGAGGTCTGGCCCTCGGTTGACCCGACCTGCCAACTGAAATCCCGATCTGCGACCACTGCGCGCGCACCCAGGCGTTGGATAGTCGAGTAGACGCTGGCTGGCATATCCGGAGTGCTCAACACAGCGGGCCGGCCAGAACGGAAGATGCCCGCCTTCTCCGCGCCGATCTGCTCCAGGCTCTCCCCGAGGTAATCGCGATGATCGAACCCGATCGAGCACACGATCGCGACGTCCGCATCGACCAGGTTGACCGCATCGAGCCTGCCGCCCAAACCCACCTCGAGAATGGCCACATCGACGTGTCGATCGGCGAAGATCAGCAGGGCCGCCAGGGCGTTGTACTCAAAAAACGTGAGCGATGTGGATCCGCGCGCCGCCTCGATCTGCTCAAACGCTCTGATCAACTCGGCATCTTCAACCTCGACACCCCCAACCCGAATTCGTTCGTTGTAACGGACGAAGTGAGGCGATGTGAACATGCCGGTGGAAGCCCCCGCCGCACGAAGAATCGCATCCAGGTGCGCAACCGTGGACCCTTTCCCGTTCGTCCCACCGACGGTGATGACGCGAGAGGAAGGTTTGTCCACTCCCAGGGTTCGCGCGACGGACGCGACACGCACCAAGCCCATGTCGATGGTTTTGGGATGCACCGACTCCTGAAGAGCCAGCCACTCGACAAGCGTGCGCAATTTCAGGCAGCAGCGGCGGCGGCGGCAGCGGGCGGTAGCTTCAGCAGCATTCGCAGCACGCCGCCAATCCTGTCACGCATGTCGCGGCGGTCCACGATCATGTCGAGCACGCCGTGCTCCAGCAGAAACTCACTACGCTGGAACCCTTCAGGAAGTGTCTCGCGCACGGTCTGCTGAATGACGCGCGGGCCGGCGAAACCGATCAGGGCGCGGGGCTCGGCAATGTTGAGATCGCCCAGCATTGCGAGGCTGGCCGACACTCCGCCGGTTGTCGGGTCGGTCATAACTGAGATGTAAGGCAGATGTGCCTGTGCGAGCCGCGACAGCGCCGCAGCAGTCTTTGCCATCTGCATAAGCGAGTACAACGCCTCCTGCATACGCGCGCCGCCGCTGGAGCAGAAACACACGAACGGCTTGCGATGCTCAATGCAATGATCGACCGCACGTTTGAAACGCTCCCCGACAACGGACCCCATGGAGCCGCCGAGGAACTGGAATTCAAACGCGCAGGCGACAATTGGCAGGCCCTGCAGGTGGCCCGCAAGGACGATGAGCGCATCGCGCTCGCCGGTCGCTTTCTGTGCTTGTACGAGCCGGTCCTTGTAGCGCTTGCTGTCACGGAATTTGAGCGGATCTTCGGGCGAGATGCGGGCGCCGATCTCTTCGGTCGGCCCTGGGTCCAGAAATCCTTCCAGCCGCTCGCGGCCACCGATTCGCATGTGGTGGCTGCACTTGGGGCAGACATACAGGTTGCGTTCGAGCTCCGCCCGATACAGGACGGCGTCGCACGCCGGACACTTTATCCACAGACCCTCCGGCACCGAGCGGGTACGCCGCTCGGTCTTGATGCGGGAGGGCATGATCTTTTCGAACCACGACATGGCGGACGTCCGTAAGACTTAGGGCAATCCTGGAATGATAATGGATCGCGCCGCCGAACGTCCGGAAGGCAGCCCGAAGGCCTCAGGGTAGCGAACGTCCCAGAGGTAAAGCCCATCGGCCGGTGCCGTGGGTGCCCCTCGGGTCCGGTCCCGGCCCTCCAGGACCTCCCGCGCCCAGGACGGGGGTGCCTCTCCCCGCCCAACCTCGATCAGCAAGCCCGCGATATTGCGCATCATGTGATGCAGGAAAGCGTTGGCCGTCACCTCGATCACAACCCACTCGCCCTGCCGCTCCACCGTCAGCCGCTCGACACGCCGGATCGGCGAATTCGATTGGCACTCGGACGAACGGAAGGCGCTGAAGTCGTAATGGCCGCACAGATGAGTTGCGGCATCGGCCATACGTTCGTGATCGAGGGGTTTGTAGATCAACGCAGCACGTTTCACGGTCAGTGCCGAGCGCGAACCGCGGTTCAGAATGATGTATCGATAGGTCCGCGCCTCAGCCGAGTAGCGGGCGTGGAAGTGGAGTGGCACCGGACGTGACCAGACGATGCTGACGTCCCGAGGAAGCTCCGTATTGGCTCCCATGACCCAACCGCGCATGGGCCGGGTGACGTTCGTGTCGAAGTGAGCGACCTGCCAGCGGGCGTGGACACCCGCATCTGTGCGGCCCGCGCAAACGAGCTCAACGGGCTCAGCCGCCACGACCTTCAGTGCGCTCTCAACGAGGCCTTGAATGGTGGGTAGCGACTGTTGCGTCTGCCAGCCCGAATAGCCCGAACCGTCGTACTCGACCCCGACGGCGTAGCGGTTCAACCCGGGAGTGACTCCATCAATCGCTGCGCTTCCTGCTTCTGCGCTACTGACCCTTCGTGCATCACTTCCTCGAGGATGTTGCGTGCCCCCTCCGGGTCACCCATATCCATGTAGGCGCGCGCCAGGTCCAGCTTCGTACCCACTTCACTCATCGTCACCGGCTCGAGGTCCGGTAGTGCGAGGTCGTCGGAAGCGAGCTTCTGTGTCGCTGTGAAAGCTGTGTCAGGAACCGTCGCCGTTCCGACGTCGAGATCCAAACCAGATCCGTTAGTGCCGTGTGCGTGATGATGGTGGTGCATGCCATCAGCATCCGCTTCACCAACACCATCGGCATCAACATCGCCAAGGTCGAAGTCAACTTCGCGATCCGACAGAGCCGCAAGCCGCGCAGTGGACGACGGATCGAAGCCGCCGTTTTCCGCTCCATGCCCATTGGCGCCGTTGCCAAGGACCGCATGAAGATCGCTGTCGTCCATCCGCCACGCCGCCGTCGCCGCCGTATCGTGCTCTTCTGTTGCAGCCCGACGCTGGGCCTCTTCCATGATCTTGCGTGAACGCTCGTCCATGCCCGCCACCAGTGTTGGTGCGTCGGACGAGGCGCCGAGACCGGGTTGATCGACCGTATCGAGCGCGCCCAAGTCCAGACCGAGGTCATCGATGGCGAGCTCTGCCGTCTGCTCGGCGCTGTGACCCTGCTTGAGGGCCATCGCGACCTTCTGACGAATAGTCGGGTTTTCCTGATTGCTCAACTGAGGCTGTTCAACCGTCGGACCTTCCGATTCCGGGCCGAACTCCGGCATGAGCTGCTCGGACTCACGCGAAATCTTCTGCGTCATCTGCCGCGTCGTGCCGGTCGATGCGTTGTTGAAAGTGGTCTCCAGGCCGAAGTTGTGATCGGTCGCGCCCATCGCATCGGCGTTGTCGCCAAGAGCGGAGCCGATGTCCAGGTCGACGCCCCCATCGGATTGGCCCGGTATCGGTTCACCCAACAGGTCGAAGTCGACGCGGCTCTCGCCGCCTTCGAGATCGAGATCGACGCCGCCCGCAGTCGCGCCACTGACGGCGCCGCCACCGGAGAACAGCAGATCTTCCGGGGCAAGCTGCTTGCCCATGATGACAATCTTTTCCCACTCGCCAGGCGCAGCCTGCGCGCGTGTATCGGCCAGCTCCCGCGCGCTGTGCAGGAACTGCTCCTTATTGCCCCATACGAAGAACACTTCGAGAAGCTTGAGCTTCAGGTCCCGCCGGTTGGGCTCACGGCTGATCGCAATCCGTATCAAATCCGCAGCCTGATCGTACAGGCCGTACGCCATGTGGAAATCAGCTTCCGCCAGCGGATCACCCTGATCGAGGTTGATCGCCGTATCGCTACTGACAGTGTCGTCTGTCGAGACGTGCCGTGGCGCAGCCGCGGCGGGAGCTCCACCACCGCCGAATCGAGGGCGCTCGTGAGTGCCCGACTCTTCGACCAGGAAGGCGCCGTCGTCAGTCGCTGCCGTAAGCGGGCGGACCGGAGACGTATCTCCCCCTGCCGCAAATCCTCGATCCATCGAGTTGGCGCCCGCGACGGCGAGCCGCCCGAGCGAATCATCGAACTCAGACTGCCGGCGCGAACGCCAGGCGCGCATTCCGAAGAACCCGATCAAGGCTACGACCAGCAGGCCAATCGCCCACCAGTATTCCTTGAGCGTATCGAATATGCCGCCGCCCTCAGCCTGCACCGGTGTCGGCGGCCTATGCGTACGAGTCGTATCGGCGGCAGCCGAAGGTGTGGGTGTCGGTTCCGCCGAGGGAGCAGGCTCTTCAGCCGGAGGCGGGGCTGCTGCGGTAGGCGCTTCCGCCTGCGCAACCGGAGGCTGCTGCTCTGCGGGCGCCGGAGCAGCGGCTGCAGGCGGCGTCGGAGCGGGTGTCGGTGCAGATGCGGGCGGAGCCCTGGTGGCGCCTTCGAGTCGGGACTGCAGCTGTGCGAGCTCAGCATTGCGCATTTCCAACAGGCGCTTGGAGTCGCTGAGCTGACCCTCGAGTTCTTTGACGCGGCCCTGAAGTGCCTTCGTATCTGAATTGGGGCCGCCGGTACCTACGGAGCCCGACTCATTAGGAGTCACCAGCCGCAAACGGCCCGGCTCAGCCGCGGGCGATGACCCGGCAGCCGGCGTTGAGGAGCGCCATGCAGCGTATTGACGTCGAATCTCGCCGTTCGCTTCTGACGGCGAGATCGCTGCCACATCCGCACTATCCGGAATGCGCAGCACCGCGCCGGAGCGCAGCAAATTCATGTTCTTTTCGAACGCGGGCGGGTTGGCCTGGTAGATGGCCAGCATCCAGCTGCGCGTCTGGGGGGAATTGGTGGCATTGCCGGAAGCTGTGGCCGCGATTGCCGAAAGTGTCTCGCCCCGCTTCACAACGTGACTCGACCCACTCGCCGCGCTTGGGCTGCTTCCCGCACCGCGGGGGGAAGCAGGGGCTGAGCTCGCCTCAGCCGGCGGATTGGGCGATATGGATGAAGTGTCCTGTGACGGCGGTATCTCGGACCCGCGCGTTATCGCACCCTCTCGAGCGCCCGTCCCCGCCGCAGGTGCGGCGACAGGAGCGTTGTTGGCAGGCGACTGTCCCGGCGTATAGACCGGGGGATCCAGAAGCATCGTGTACTCACGGACCGAACGCCCGCGGGCCCAGCTCACCTCCACCAGAAGCGTGATGAACGGCTCGGTAATTGTGTCAGTGGACTTGAGCTTGAGGACCTGACGACCGTCAGCGGTCCGCGTGATCTTCACCTGCACACTACTGAGAAAAACAGGCCACTCGAGCCCGTAACGGGTGAACGTCTCTCGCGATGCGATCTGCGCCCTGAGGCTCTGCATATCCTCAGGCGCAACGTCCACCAGCTCGATTTCCGCATCGAGAGGCGCATTGAGCGGTGAAAGGAGACGCAGGTCTCCGAAACCAAGCGCGAACGCGGCCGACGGCAGAGCCATCAGCGATGCCAGCACCAGGCTGCTTCTTTTGACGATCATCACGACACCCCGAGAGGTATCAACGGGTAAAATCTTTTGAAAAAACAAATGAGTGGATCGCATTCTGCGAGTCCACCCAACGGCCGGCAATATACATTACATATGCTGCCGAACCAAAATCTCTGCGATCTGCACGCTGTTCGTTGCAGCACCCTTGCGCATGTTGTCGGCTACGACCCATAAGTTAAGTCCCCTGTCGGAGGACAGATCTTCACGTATTCTCCCGACATAAACTGTGTCGCGGTTCGCTGCCTCGGTAGCCGCTGTGGGGTACCCCCCTGGGCGCCGTTCGTCCATAACCTCGACTCCAGGCGCTTTTGACAGCAGTGCGCGCACTTCCTCGACCGTGATCTTGGTTCGTGTTTCCAGATGCACTGCCTCTGAATGCCCGAAGAAGACCGGTACACGAACGGCGGTCGCGTTGACCCGGATGTTGGGGTCCTCCAGGATCTTGCGGGTCTCCCAGACCATCTTCATTTCTTCCTTGGTGTAACCGTTGTCCTGGAAGGCGTCGATCTGGGGCACGCAGTTGAACGCGATCTGCTTGGCCACCACCCGTGCCGTAACCGGCCCTTTGCCGCTCAGCAGCTGAATCGATTGTTCCGCCAACTCTTCGACGGCCTCGCGACCGGCGCCCGATACCGACTGATAGGTTGCGACGTTGACTCGCTCGATTCCCACCGCGTCATGGATGGGCTTCAGCGCGACCACGAGCTGGATCGTTGAGCAATTCGGGTTGGCGATGATTCCCCGGTTCTTGAAATGTGCGATCGCGTGAGGATTGACCTCGGGCACCACCAGCGGAATGTCATCCTCGTACCGGAATTCCGAGGTGTTGTCGATGACGATACATCCGGCGGCAGCAGCCTTCGGGGCGTACACCCGCGATATCTCGCCGCCCGGCGAAAACAGCCCGATATCCACCTTGCTGAAATCAAAGCCCTCGAGCTCCTGGACCTGAACGCTGCGGCCTTTGAAGGAAACCGACTTGCCCAGCGAGCGGTTGCTGGCCAGGGCGTAGAGCTCCGAGACCGGAAAATTGCGCTCTTCCAGCACCTGGAGCATGGTTTCGCCGACCAGGCCCGTGGCACCGACGACTGCAACTGAGAATTGCGACTTGGGGCTTGGATTGTTCACTGGGGTGCTTTGTTGATATCGGGGGTAGACGGTCTGACGTCCGCATTTTGCGCGCGATGGCGCAGATAATGGTCCATTAATACGATGGCCAGCATTGCTTCGGCGATCGGCGTAGCCCTCAACCCCACACAAGGATCGTGACGTCCTGTCGTCACAACTTCCACCGGATTGCCCGACAGGTCAATCGTACTCCCAGGAACCTGAATACTCGAAGTAGGTTTGAGCGTAGCGTGGGCGATGATGTCCTGGCCCGACGAGATGCCTCCAAGGACACCACCCGCATGATTGCTGCGGAAGCCCGTGGGTGTCAGCTCATCCCGATGCTCACTGCCTTTTTGCTGCGCGGCGGCAGTCCCCGCGCCTATCTCGACGGCTTTGACGGCGTTGATACTCATCAGGGCGTGGGCAATATCGGCATCCAACCGATCGAACACTGGCTCGCCAAGCCCAGGCGGGACGCCATTTGCGATGACCGTGACGCGCGCACCAACAGAATCTCCGTCACTGCGGACCTTCCAGATCAACTGCTCGAGCTCCTCGACCCGGGCCGGATCGGGACAGAAGAACGGGTTTTGATAGGCGAACGCCGGGTCCACAGGATCGAGCCGCAGCGCGCCGATCTGGCTGAGATAGCCGAAGATTCGTATTCCCAGCCGCTCGCCGAGGTACTTGCGCGCAATGGCGCCTGCGGCTACGCGCATCACCGTCTCGCGGGCAGACGAGCGGCCACCGCCGCGATAGTCGCGCAGGCCGTACTTGTGTTGATAGGTGTAATCCGCGTGGCCGGGACGGAAGCGGTCCTTGATTTTTTCGTAGTCGCGCGAGCGCGCATCCGTGTTCTCGATGAGGATTCCAATGGGTGTCCCGGTGGTCAGACCCTCAAACACGCCTGACAGGATCCGCACCTGGTCTGCCTCGCGGCGCTGGCTCACGAAATGCGAAGTACCGGTACGACGCCGGTCGACGTCTGCCTGAAGATCCGACTCACTTAGCGTCACTCCCGGCGGGCAACCGTCGACGATACAGCCCATAGCGGGGCCGTGGCTTTCGCCAAACGTCGTGACCGTGAACAGCTTGCCTATGGTGTTGCCCGACATTGTTACAGCTCGTCGTCTTTGTCCCGATGCGTATGCAGTTGCTCGGCCGTCAGCAAAAAAACCCCGCCGCCGCCACGCTCAAAGTCTAACCAGACGAACGGGAGGTCCCGGAACGCTCGCCGCACCGCCGTTTCCGTGTTACCGACCTCGACGACGAGGAGACCGCCAGGGCGCAGATGCCGACCTGCTTCCCGCAGAATGACCCGCACTGAATCCAGGCCGGAATCTCCCGAGGCAAGCGCAATTCGCGGCTCGTGCCGGTACTCGGGCGGCAGCGATCTCATCTCGCGTGCGCCGACGTAGGGCGGGTTCGAGACGATGATATCGTAGGTCCCGCCGCTTATGTTTGAGAGAGCACTGAAGTGATCGGATTCAACGAGACGGACGCGACGCCCGAGCCGATGCTTGCGAACATTGATTCGAGCGACTTCCAAGGCGTCTCTTGAGATATCCACGGCGTCGACGCGAGCGCGCGGGAACGCCACTGCGCAGGCGATGGCGATGCAACCCGACCCAGTGCCTACATCAAGCACACGTTTCACTCGCGGCGCTGCAATCCAAGGCGCGAACTGGTGCTCGATGAGTTCGGCAAGAGCCGAACGGGGGATGAGTACTCGCGGGTCCACGTGGAATGGAAGACTCGCGAACCAGGTCACATTCGTCAGGTAGACAGCGGGGATGCGCTCGTCTATTCGCCGCGTGATCAGCGCCTCAGCCCGCTGTTGGGCATCGGCGCTCACGCGCTTGCCGTACACCGCCTCACCAGCATCATGCGACAGACTCAGCGCATGGAAGACCAGCGCTGCAGACTCGTCCAGTGCGTTGTCGGTCCCATGGCCGTAGAACACTCGTGCGCGGGTAAGGCGGCGAGCGCCGCGGTTGATCAGATCGCGGACGGTGACGCTGGCACCGGCGGCACGCGACTCGCGCAAGGGACGCCTGGCACGCACGGAAATTGGAGCACTTCGGGCACGCGACGCGCTCGAGGCGGGCTCGACGCGCGCGCCACGCGTCCCCCTGGAGGCACGCTCCGCACTCGAAGCGGGCAAGCGCATCGTCCGCAGGCGGCGGTCTGCCGCTGGGCGCGACGTCGATCGCAACGGCGCGAGCGCCTTTGGCTGTTTCCCGGTCGCGACGCTCTTCTTACGTCGGCGGTCGCGACCGCTGTGGGATAATTCTCGAATGACCAAACGATTTTCCTGGCTTCTCGTGACCATCGCGGCCCTATGCGCTGCGCTGGCCGGTTTCTGGCTGGCGCGAGAACTTGACAGCTCGGCCCCGCAACTTGCAAGCGGAACGTGGCTGGCACAGCCCCGCACGGTGGCGGATTTCCAGCTCACCGACCACCTGGGGCGCCCGTTCACTGCCCACGAGTTGCAGGGCAAGCCCAGCCTCGTGTTCTTCGGGTTCACGCACTGTCCCGACGTCTGCCCCACCACGCTCGTGAAGCTCGCGCAAGTCAAAAAGGCTGCCGCAATTGCCGGCCTGCAAGTGCTGTTTGTGACCGTCGATCCCCAGCGCGACACCCCTACGGCAGTGGGCATGTATGTGCACGCGTTTGATCCTGATTTCATCGGCCTCACCGGGGACCCGAAAGCCATCGAGAAGATGACAGCCGCATTCGGCGTAGCGGCCTTACGCGTGGACCTTCCGGGTGGCGACTACACGATGGACCATTCCGCAGCGGTGTTTCTCGTCGACGCAAGCGCTCGAATCGTCGGTGTTTTCACACCGCCCTTTGACACCCGCAGCTTCGCTCAGGATCTGCACGTCGCGGCGCCCCACTTGACCGCGCATTCATAATGAGCACTCATGATTCGCCGACAGTCAGGGATCGGCTGTTCGTCGCCGCCCAGTACGTCATTCCGCATCACTTCCTGTCGCGGCTGGTGTACCGCGTGACACGGAGCCGCTCGGACAGCGTAAAAAATGCGCTCATCAAGAGCTTCATGCGCGGCTTTAGTCCAGACATGTCAGACGCCGTGCGGGGGGACCCACTCGCGTATGAGTCGTTCAACGAGTTCTTCACGCGCGCCCT